>Ga0164313_10004828_pt1 | contig 11941 bp, 8 predicted proteins | sample GuaBasSedimGuay4_FD_113735 | JGI IMG/M metagenome (GOLD analysis project Ga0164313, IMG submission 113735) | Subseafloor sediment microbial communities from Guaymas Basin, Gulf of California, Mexico - Guay4, Core 4569-4, 0-3 cm | ecosystem: Environmental > Aquatic > Marine > Hydrothermal vents >... | reverse complement strand
TTTGACCCGATGGCCTTGCCCACCACCTCATCAGCGCCACCCAGCGGTCAGACAAAATCAGGTGGTGCCGTTAGGGGGGCGCTGGGCGGTGCGGTCCTTGGCGCCGTCATCGGTGATAGCAGCAGGTCGGCAGCACGCGGCGCAGCGGCCGGTGGCCTGATTGGTGGTGTGAGACAGAGCAGCCAGAATACCAGGACCGAGCAGAAGCAGTCAGACTGGGAACAGAGGGAATCTGCCAACTACGCCAATAATCGTAATAATTACAACCGCGCCTATTCAGCTTGCCTGGAAGGTCGTGGTTATACCGTCAGATAAGGGAGTGACACGGACATGAAAAGAGTAAATCAAAGCATCATCCTGGCGGGTTCACTGGCACTCTCTGCAGTTACAATGGCGGAACCATTTGATGGTGGCAATATCATGCTGTGTGCGAACCAGTATGCCGCTGAATGCGTTGCAGGGTCGGACTGCACGAACGTTGCGCCTGGCAGCATCAATCTGCCGGACTTTTTCCAGATCAATATCGGCGAGAAACTAATCAGTGCAACCCCTGAAAGTGGCTCGGCCTCAACGACCACCATCGAGCGTGTGGAACACCTTGATGGCAAGTTGATGTTGCAGGGCGCTGACGACGGTTTCAAGGATGTCAGGGACGGTGCAGGGTGGACCATGTCAATTAATGAGACAACCGGGAAGATGGTCATGACGACTGCCGGCGATGGTTTTGCCGTGGTTATTTTTGGCGCCTGTACGCTACGCTAGTGAACTTCATTGTTGTTCCGGCTGCAGCAAATCACCCCAGTTGGTCCGCTCTTCCATGGCGTTGCGGTTTTTCTCGGAGATAAAATTATGGCCCTCACGCAATTCCCAGCCACCGCCGAGTGCCTTGTACATAGAGATGAGATTCAGGGAAATATCGCCACGCGCCAGGACCCACAGATCCTGTTGCGTCACCAGGGCGCGCTCCGAGTCAATGACTCGCTGGAAGTCAACGGCCCCTTCGCGATACTGGATGTTGGAAATCTCGGTTGAGCGTTTGGCCGCATGCGCGCCTTCGGCACGGATGCCGCTCTCTTCCCTGGCCTGGATAAAACCGACCATGGCATCTTCCACCTCCTGGTAGGCCGTCAGCACGGTATTCTGGTAGTTCACAATCGTCTGCTGGTAGCGGGCATCCTGGACGCGGACATTATTCCTGAGACGCCCGTAATTAAGGATATTCCAGCTGAAGGCAGGACCAACCGAGTAGCCCAGGCTGTCGGAATTAAACAGGTCACTGGCGCTGCTGCTGCCGGTATCACTGGTCTGGAAACCAATGGAACCCAGCAGTGAAAAGCGCGGATACAGGTCTGTTTCCGCCACACCGATCAAGGCACTCTGGCTGGCGGCCTGCAATTCAGCCTGGCGTACATCCGGCCGCCGGCGCAGCAGTTCTGTCGGGATACCCGCGGCTACCTGCTCCGGTGCCACCGGAATCGTGCCCGCTGCACCCAGGATGCCGGTCAATTCAGTCGGCGGCATGCCCATTAAAATACTGAGCGCGTTGTTGGCACGACGCAGCTGTCTTGTAAATGCCGGGACCTGGGCCCGGGTGTCTGCCAGGTTCGTCTTTGCCTGTTGCACATCGAGTTCAGTGGTCGCACCGTTCCTGAAGCGCACACTGGCAATATTCAGACTCTTCTTTTGCAGTTCGATGTTGTCATACGCGATTTTCAGGCGTTCTTCCAGCGTGCGGATATTGACATACACCCGGGCCACTTCAGCCGTGAGACTGATCAGAGCATTATCATAATCGGCAACGCTGGCCGACAGGCTGGCATCTGCCGACTCAATCCCGCGCCGGTAGCGCCCCCAGAAGTCCAGCTCCCAGGCCGCGTCAAAACCCGCCTGGTAATTTTTGAAGTTACTGTCAAACTGTGGAACGGAGTTTGGTCTGTTATCGCTGAGCTGGTTCGCGGTTGCCAAACCGCCGGCCAATTGCGTTTGCGGATACTGCAAACCAGTCGCTATCCCCAACTGCGCCCGGGCCTCAAAAATACGCAAGCCGGCAATCTGCAGCGGCAGGTTCTGCGCATAGGCCGTTTCGATCAGGGTATTCAGCACCGGATCATTGAAGATCTGCCACCACTCCGCCTGCTCCGATGCGGCACTGGAAATCTCCTGGTTCTTCTCCAGCCAGGTGCTTTCTTCTGCCACCTCCGGCTTGACGAAGTCGGGACCGAGTGTTGTACACCCCCCTAACAGGACAGTGGCTGCGACTAGTGCTGCCAGGGACATCATTACCCTGTGCAGGCGATACCTGGATGTGCTTGGCATGAATAAATTCCTGTTCGTATTTAAAGTTGTGAGCATGATACCAAAGGTGAGGCCAGGAATATTCAGGAATATGGCGGGGCGCATACTTCATGTATACTCACTTCGGAAAATACACAGGGAGCGCGATGAATTCCATGCACAAAATTTTATTCCTGCCTGCCTTGCTGGGTGCGATGCTGCTGGCCGGTTGTTCCGGCGATCAGCCGGAGGAAGTGGCAGCCGTGCGGCCGCTCAAAGCCTACCAGATAACGGATGCCGGTCAACACCTTACCCGTTCCTTCCCGGGACGGGCAAAGGCCCATAACGAAGTCGACCTTGCCTTTCGGGTTAACGGTGAGTTGATTGAGCTGTCGAACGACCTGATCGGGCAGCCGTTTAAACAGGGTGAGTTGATCGCAAGACTCGACCCGCGGGACTACGAAGTCAAGGTCGAGGACATGGAAGGCCAGCTGCAGAATGCCCAGGCAGCCGCACGACGGGCCCAGTCCGATTATCAGCGTGAACTTAATATTTTCAAGGAAGAGGCGGGGGCAACCAGCAAAACGTCGGTTGAGAACAAGCTGGCCGCGCGGGACGCCGCCAGAGCCGATGTGCGTTCAACCAGTGCATCGCTGGAAGCTGCCAGGGATGAACTTGGCTACACCTACCTGAAAGCACCCTTCGATGGCACGATCACGGCGAAGTACACCGACAATTTCCAGAACGTACGCGCCAAGGAGAATGTCGTACGCCTGCTCGATAATTCAAAGATCGAAATAGTGGTAAATGTTCCCGAAAACGTTATTTCAAGCCTGCCGAATGTTAAAGACATTACCGTTATTTTTGATGTCTTCCCTGACCAGCCGGTACCCGCAGAGATCTTTGAGATTGGCACCGAGGCCTCGCTGACAACGCGAACCTATCCGGTCACGCTGATCATGAATCAACAGGAAGGCTTTACTATTCTGGCCGGCATGGCTGGCCGTGCCCGCGGCCTGCTGAAACAGATGGCGGAAGCGGATGCCGGGGGTGTGGAGGTGCCGGTGGGTGCCGTGTTTACACCGGAGACCGAGGACAGTAATTACGTCTGGGTTATCGACGAGCAAACTGGAGTGGTCAGGCAACAGGCGGTGGTAACCGGTAAGTTGGTGCGAGAAGGTATCCAGGTGCTGGATGGCCTCAAGCCGGGTGACTGGGTCGCGACTGCCGGTGTCCATACGCTGCGGGAAGGTCAGCAAGTCTCGATCATGGCAGCTACCGGAGAGTAGGGTATGAATCTGGCAGAGCTTGCGATCAGCAAACGCGCAATCACCTATTTTGCGACCGCGCTGTTAATTGTGGGTGGTGTTTTCAGCTACTTCCAGCTGGGACAGCTGGAGGATCCGGAATTCACCATCAAGACGGCGGCAATTATTACCAGTTATCCCGGCGCCAGTGCCAAGCAGGTCGAACTGGAAATTACCGACCGTATTGAAACCAAGCTGCAGGAGATGTCGGAGCTGAAGCAGGTCTATTCCAGCTCGCGTCCCGGCCTGTCCATCATCAAGGTCGATATCAAGAATGAATACTGGTCGGACCGCCTGCCACAGGTCTGGGATATCATGCGCAAGAAGATCCGGGATATGGAAGGCAGCCTGCCACCCGGTTCTGGCAAGCCGCAGATCAATGATGACTTTGGCTTTGTATTCGGCTTCATGCTGGCGGTGACCGGCGATGGTTTTTCCTATGCGGAACTGGAAACCTATGCAAAAGATCTGCGCAAGGAACTGCAGCTGGTGTCGGGAGTCGCGCGTATCGATTTCTGGGGCGTGCAGGAAAAGCGCGTTTTTATTGATGTCGCGGAAACCCAGGCGACGCAGCTGGGTATTACCAAGGAAGACTTGCTGCGTACCCTGAAAAATCAGAACATTGTCGTCGATGGCGGTAATGTCGATCTGCAGGATCAGCGCTTCCGGGTGGCGCCGACCGGGGAGTTTACCTCCCCGGAAGAGATTGCCGACCTTGCCATCACCAGTTCGGCTATCAGCAATATCAGCCAGACCTTGCAAAACCGGCAGCGGGCACAGGGTGAAGACCAGTTGCTGCATATCCGAGACATTGGCACGGTCAGCCAGGGTTACCTCGATCCGCCGAACAGGTTGATGCGTCTCAATGGTCAACCGGGCATCGTACTGGCAATGGCGCCACTGCCGGGTGTGAACACGGTTGAAATGGGGCGTGCCGTTGACCAGCGCCTGGCCGAGTTGCAGGACTCGCTGCCCGTCGGTGTCGATGTCGAAAAGATTTCCTGGCAGTCCGACATTGTCGACGAGTCGATCAAGGGTTTCATGATTAACCTGGCCGAGGCCATCACCATTGTGTTGATCGTGTTGGCAGTCAGCATGGGGCTGCGTGTCGGTGTGCTGATCGGCATCAGCGGGCTGGTGCTGCCGATACTCGGTACCTTTGCCGTGATGGCGGCAAGCGGTGTCGATCTGCAGCGCGTCTCACTCGGTGCCCTCATCATTGCCATGGGTATGATGGTCGATAACGCCATTGTTGTTGTTGATGGCTTTGTGGTCCGCCTGCAGCAGGGTATGGATCGCAACAGGGCCGCGATCGAGGCGGCCAGTCTGCCGTCATGGCCGCTGCTGGGTGCAACCGTGGTCGCCTGCATGGCGTTTTACCCGATTTTTGCCTCGGTCTACGATACCGGTGAATATGCCGGCAGTCTGTTTACGACCGTGGGGACCTCCTTGCTGTTCAGCTGGCTGCTGTCGCAGACTGTCACACCGCTCATGTGTATCGTGCTGTTGCCGGATCCGAAAAGCGGGGATGCTGCGAACAGCGATCCCTATGCCAGCCCGTTTTATCAACGCTTTCGCAAGCTGCTGGCGTTCGCCATCGACAAGCGCATACTGACGACCGTGTCACTGGCTGCATTACTGCTGCTGTCACTGGCCGGTTTCCGCTATGTGCCCCAAATGTACTTTCCGGATTCTGACCGCACCCAGTTCATGATCGACTACTGGATGCCTCAGGGCACGCGCATAGAAAAAGTGTCTGCAGATCTGCGTGGACTGGAGGCGGAAATTCTGCAACAGGAGGGTGTTACCGCGGTTAGCACCTTTATCGGTTCCGGACCACCGCGTTTCTACCTGCCGGTCAATCCTGAGGACCCCTATACGTCCTATGGCCAGTTGATCGTCAATACGGAGACGCTCGACAATATCGACGCCGTCATGGCGTACATTACCCCATGGGCGCAGGAGCACCGCCCGCAGGCCAAGGTGCGGGTGCGCAAGTACGGTGTTGGCGCCTTTGATGACTGGAAGGTGGAGGCACGCTTCAGTGGTCCGGCCGAAGCGGATCCACAGGTGCTGCGCGATATTGCAGCCAAGGCACTGGCCATACTGGAAGATAACCCCCTCGCCCTGAACCCGAGGACTGACTGGCGGCAAAAGGTGCGCAAGCTGGTGCCTCAATACAATCAGGAGCGTGCCCGCTGGGCGGGTGTTACCCGTGCTGACCTTGCCAGTGCCACCAAACGCTCCTATGACGGTGTGCTGGTGGGGCAATACCGTGAAGGTGACGACCTGATTCCCATCGTGGTGCGTAATCCCGACGCGGAACGCAAGCTGGCAGCGGTTGAACTCGATGCCGTGCAGGTTATCCCCAGCCTGTCTGTGAATGCCGTGCCGATAGCGCAGGTCATCGATGGTATTGCGATCGAGTGGGAAGAACAGTTGATCCGGCGCTGGGACCGGCGCCGTGCTATTAGCGTGCAGGCCTCGCCGTATGGCGCGACTGCCACAGACTTGCGTGATTCGATACTGGCCGACTTCGAGGCGATTGAGTTGCCGCCCGGCTACACGCTGGAGTGGGACGGTGAATTCAACAGTTCACTGGAATCCCAGCAGGCGCTGATCCCGGGCATGGTACCGACGCTGGTGGTCATGACGTTTGTCATTGTGATGCTGTTCAATGCCTTTCGACCGCCGATTATTATTTTCGCGGTCATACCCTTTGTTATCATCGGTATTACCTTTGGATTGCTGATTACCCAGGTACCGTTCGGCTTCATTGCCCTGCTCGGTGCCATGAGCCTGTCTGGCATGATGATCAAAAACTCCGTGGTGTTGCTCGACCAGGTGAATATCAATATCGCAGAGGGTATGGATAGTTATACGGCAGTGATCGAGGCCGCGGTTTCGCGCCTGCGTCCGGTGGTCAATGCCGCGGCCACGACCGTCTTTGGCATTGCGCCATTGCTTACCGATGTGTTCTGGGTGTCGATGGCGGTAACCATTATGTTCGGTCTTGCCTTCGGTACCCTCCTGACCATGGTGCTGGTGCCGGTGCTGTATGCCATGCTGTTCAGGCTGCAGTCGCCGGACGGCAAGCAGCTGTCAGATGCCCAGGGAAATATCGAGGCCACCAGCGAAACGGCCTGATTGCCATAGAACCATAATTGCTCGCACAACGCGACTGAACTTGTTTGGCAGATTCAAAGGCCCGTTATGGGTCACAATAGACTGGCCACCTGGAGTTCCCGCAGCTTCATATAAAGCATGCGAACCAGGTCGTATTCAAAAGGCGAGCCGGTTTCATGATAACGGAAACCGATGCGGTAACGTTTGTCGATAGCATGAATCAAGATCAGCGCCCACGCCTCCCGTGAATTAAGATTCACCATCGCATCCAGAATTACTGCTTCAGCATACCAGTCGACGCCAAGGCCGACCCCATCCCGGAACGAGGACGGTCCATAAAACGGGAGCACCAGATAGGGTCCCTGCCCTGCCCCCCAAACACCCAGGGTTTGCCCGAAGTCCTCGTTTTGTTGTGGTAGATCCATCGGGGTGGCCACATCGATGAAACCCAAAAGACCAACGGTGGTGTTAACGGCGAAACGGGCAGTAGTAGACGCGGCCTTCCGGACCTGCAACTGCAGGACTGAATTTACAAAATTACGGATGTCGCGCAGGTTATGTAAGAAATTCGATACACCGGTCCGCATAAACTTCGGTGTAATGGTTTTATACCCATCCACAGCAGGTATGAAAATATGCCGGTCGAAAAGCGCGCTCATTGTACAGGGTGCCCAGCTTGGTGCGATCGCTGCAATATCAACTTTAATGCAAGTTGTACTACTGACAACGGCCATACTGACCAGCACTTCGTTGAACACACCATCCAGCCCGCATAGCAGCCTCCGGGTAACCTGTGATACCTTTCCCACGATGGATGCTGCAGCCAGGAGACACTGATGACACCTCAGCGCAACACACAAGCTCACAGGGTGCAATTGCTGTTTGCAGGCCTGCTCCTCGCCCTGCTGAGCGGCTGTGCCAGCCTGCCGCGCAATCCCGTTCCCGTAAACGATATCCATCGTGCCGAAATTCCCGGCATGTCCGGTGTGCGCGCCTGGGCCGGCCAGCTCAATCCGGATTTCCAGGCCGACTTGATCACCTCGATAAAACAGGAACTGGACGGGGCCTTCCCGCTGGATGACAGCGGCTACCCGATTTATCACGGGCTTGCCCTGTCCGGCGGCGGCTCCAATGGCGCTTTCGGTGCGGGTGTCCTGAATGGCTGGACCGCAGCGGGTACACGCCCGAATTTCAAGGTGGTTACCGGGATCAGCACCGGCTCACTCACTGCACCGTTCGCCTTTCTGGGATCCGGGTATGACGATGCGTTGAAAACCATCTTCACTACTACCCGAACACACGACATCCTGGAGAAACTGAACATCTTCAGGATCATTTTCCAGAGCGAGGCAGTTACCCGTTCCGCGCCGCTCAAACAATTCATCGAGACGCAGTTCGATGCCGATTTTATCAAGGCCGTGGCCAGGGCTCACAACCAGGGGCGTCGCCTCTACGTGGGCACCACCCACATGGATGCCCAGGCACTGATTGTCTGGAACATGGGCGCCATTGCCAACAGCGATCATCCGGATGCGCTCGAACTGTTCCAGAAGGTTATCCTGGCATCTTCCTCCATCCCGGCTGCATTTCCGCCGGTTTTCATCCAGGTAGAAGTCGATGGCCAGCGCTATGATGAAATGCACACTGATGGCGGCACTGTTACACAGGTGTTTTTCAACGAGGGCGCGGTGGACTTGAACGCCGCCGCCCGTACTGCCGGGCGCACGGAACGCGAGGGCTATAAAGGGGTGCTCTATTTAATACGCAATGGCAAGCTGGGAGCGGAACCCGCGCAGGTCAAGCGCAGTCTGCCGGAAATATCCAGGCGCGCTATCAACACCATGATCAAGTACGCCGCGGTCAATGACCTGCGTCGCATCTATGCCAAATCAGATAGCACGAATGTGGATTTCCGGTACGTCGCTATTCCGGAGGATTTTGAATCAAAAGCCGATGAACCGTTCGACCCTGTGGAAATGAAGCGACTGTTCGAACTTGGCTACCAGACAGGACTGACCGGTACCGCCTGGCGGGAGATCCCGCCGCAAAACCTGCTGGAATAATGAAGACAGGCTTTGTAAATCCATTTGGGCCATGTAATATTCACGTGTCTATCAGGGCCTATCAACTCTGCAAGGACGGGGCTGATGCAGTAATCGCGCGTTCTGCAAACAAGAGCACATGACACTTCAAGAAGGGAGACAACTTGTGAACCACTTCATGCGTACAGGTGCATTATGCTGCGGACTGCTTGCCACCGCAGATCCAGCGTTTGCGCTTGAGCCCATTCCAACAAAAGATGGCTTTAGCGGCTACCTCAATGTGGGCGGCGGCAGCATTACCGGTAAAAGTAACATGATCGCAGGCAGTGCCATCGGAGATATCGGTCACCGCACGATCTCATCATTGACGGACAAACCTAAATCGAAAAGTGATGCCATCCCAACGATCAACGGAGAGCTGCAATACACTTTTGCTAGCAGTCGCACACAGCTATTTTTTGGTAATCAGCTTGAAGATTTTATCGAATTTGATTTTTCAACGCTCCTGGGTGTCAGGCATGAACTTTCAGACAAGAGTATCGTTGCCGCCAGCTTTACCTTTTCCGCATTACCCACTGAAGTCTGGAAAGACCCCTATCTCACCAATCAAAAACGCTCGAAAACAGATCGTGATTCAACAGGCATCCAGCTAGAGTGGGATAAAATATCCGGAACAGGATTCCGTGCCAAATACATCTATCGTAATATTGAAATTGATGATGAATTAAGTGGTACGTCCCTGGGATTGAGCACTGGCGATATCAAGCTGCTCGAGCGTGACGGAAGCAGCCAAAATGTTGAACTCAGTTACCAGTTTAATTTCAATAATGGGCACTTGCTGAGACCCATACTTAAGTACCGCAAACAGGATCTTGATGGCAGAGCCATGAGGCATGATGCCTGGTCACTGGCATTGAACCATATCTACGCTACCGCAAAATATACATTTGTCACTAATATCGAATTTGCCCGCGCAGATTTTGACAAGGAAAACCCGATTTACGGCAAGACACTTGATTATGATACCTGGGGCGCATCACTGGTCGCCGCGTATAAAAATCCTTTCGGTGCAAAAAAATGGAGTCTTCTGGCTACCGCAGCTTATTTTGATCAGGGTTCAAACATCGATTTTTATAATACCACGCTGACGTATTTTGGCCTCAGCGCCCTTTACAGGTTCTGATTGATTCCTGTCTTTTTTTTCAGTCTTCGCCCTGCATATCTTCAAGGCGCCTTATTTGTTACATCATCCGTGATCGAGGGTGATCATGAGATCGATAGTCACCGGGTCGGCGGTGAGGGACTCCGGAAGCGTTCCGCTTGACATTGATTAAGTAAGTGTCATTCAGACCTGACCCCGGATACTCTTTACCATGTGCGAACACGCCCGCTGTCAACATGGACGAAGTCGGATTCCCGATAATATCCTACCCCGCCAAGCTTGAGTTTAAGTGCGGCATCACGCAGGCGGACGGTGTTGACTCCACGCAGACGTACATCGATTGCCTTGCCCTCCATATGCAGACTGCGTTTGGCAACGCTGCGCCCTTTTTTACGTAACATGGCATTTGTCTCTGGAGAGCGGTAGCCGGAGATGATTTCGAATATCCCCTCTCCACCAAACTTGGTTCGCAACCTGTACAGGATGTCCAGCGTTGCGGGGTCAATCGGATGGGCAGCACTGTTGCGGAAGTCACTCAGAAAGTGGTTGATCTGTTCAAGTGCAGTGGGATCATAATGACTGCCGTCATAATAGACAATGGAGAGACTCTCACCGGTGTGGGTGTGATAAAAATCCAGTTGCCGCTGGCTTTCGACTGCATACGCCGGTGCCCGATAGAGGATTAATGCCAGCGTGAAGAGCACAAGCGGCCAGATGCAGGGCAGACTGTGGTGTACGCATTGCCGGGCGGTTTCGATTCGGTCGGGGATGTCGAGTATAGTCCGGCCTTTGATTTTCTGACGCATGGGTAATTTTTCCGGAGGCACAATGAGTTCAACGACACCATTTTGGCATGCAAAGACACTATACCTGATTGCAGGTCTGCTGATGTTCTGCGTTTTTGCGACTACAGTCAATAGTGCCGCAACAGATGCGCAACTGTTACAGTCCCGTATGAAACAGCTGGGTGAGCAGGGCAGCCTGGAACTGCAGGGCGAGCTGATCAACAGCAGAAATTTTCTGCCCGAGTTCTACAGACAGCGAGATTACCAGCTGGTCTGGACAGCGAATATGGGCAACGCCCGGGCACTCTCACAGCGCATCCTGGCAAGCCACCGGGAGGGTCTTGTTCCTTCGGACTATCATGCCGGGGAGATTCAACGCATGCTGACAGAATCGACAGCCGCCAGGCTGTCAGATGTGCAACAGGTCGATCTCGATATCATGCTCACTGAAGCACTGGCTCGTTATGCCTATCACCTGTGGTTTGGCAAGGTGAATCCCGAAAGACTGGATGCCGACTGGAATTTTCAACGCTCTTTTAATGGGCAGGATCCACTGCTTGTGTTGCAGAGCGTGATTGATTCAGCTGACTTTGACACACAACTGGACGCCAGTATTTCCCGATTGCCTGTTTACCCCAGATTGCGCAGTGCGTTGGCGAAGTACGCGGCGATACGCGATGCAGGTGGCTGGCCAGCGATAGCTGCCGGGCCAACACTCAAGCCCGGCATGCAGGACGAACGTGTGCTATCGATCAGGCAACGCCTGCTGGTCACGGGTGATCTGGCTGAAGCTGCAGCGGCCAGCCACGTGCCTGAATTTGATGCAGCCCTGAAAGATGCCGTTGTACGTTTTCAGCGACGTCACGGCCTGGACACGGATGGTTTTGTTGGCAAGGGTACGCTGGCGGCAATGAACGTCCCGGTGGCTACCCGTATCGATCAGATACGTGCAAACCTGGAGCGGGCACGCTGGGTATCGCAGGGTCTACCGAATACGTTTGTTATTGTTGATATTGCCGGGTTCAATGCACGTTTGTTCCGTGAAGGAGAGGTGATCTGGAATGAACCTGCACAGGTGGGTACCCCCTATCGTAAAACCCCGGTGTTTCGCGAAGACATAACCTACCTCGAACTGAATCCAACGTGGACCGTACCGCCCACTATCCTGGCAAAGGATATTCTGCCAAAAGTGAAAAAAGATCCTTCATATCTGCAGAAAAAGAACATGCAGGTACTGACGCGTGA
>Ga0164313_10004827_pt1 | contig 11946 bp, 11 predicted proteins | sample GuaBasSedimGuay4_FD_113735 | JGI IMG/M metagenome (GOLD analysis project Ga0164313, IMG submission 113735) | Subseafloor sediment microbial communities from Guaymas Basin, Gulf of California, Mexico - Guay4, Core 4569-4, 0-3 cm | ecosystem: Environmental > Aquatic > Marine > Hydrothermal vents... | reverse complement strand
GATTTCGGATTTCGGATTTCCGGAGCGCCTCAGGGAACGGTCCGCGTCCACTGGAGGTGCCTGGCATCCCGGCATGATGTTGTCCTCGACATCATGGCGGCGTTGCTGGCATCCTCTCGGGAAGCGCGTCGAAAACCGGGGTACGCCGGAGAATTACGAAGTCGTCGATCTCGAACCAGGTCTCCCAGCGCTCGGATTTGAGGCGGCGTTCGATGCGGCGCTTCACCTCTGGCGGTGTGAAGGGCCGGGTGGTGTGATCGGTGCGCAGGGCCTCGAAATCGGCTTCTGACGGCCTTCGTGGCCAAATGAGCGTCGTATCCATCGTCCGGTCGAAAATCGGGTACAGGCACGGCATCGCCGCGACCCGCGCATCCTTCGGAATCGCACGGATCGCCTCCACAACCGCGGGACGACATCTCGGCACCTCCGGGAAGGTGAAGTTGGCGACGTTGAGGACGATGGCCACAGCGGCCAGCGCCGGCGCCCACTTCCTGACCAGTTGTGAACCACCGTCGTCTCTCCGCAGCACCTCGATGGCGGCTACTATTCCGAACGCGAGGAGTGGGATCCCATAGTAAAGCCCAAGGCGGGACTGGATCTCCAGGGCGCTGGTCGCGTTCACAATCCACGGCCCCGCGATCAGCAGCCACGTCCACCGCCCGACAAGCGGCAGGAAGACCAGGCAGGCGAGATACTTGATGATCCTCGTGTTGAGCAGTGATGACGCGAATTCAAGCGGATGTGTGATCCACCCCCAGACGACGCCGAAGATCGAATGACCCCACTGGCCCCAGCGACTCAGAAAGGCGTAATGGCCATCTGAGCCGCCAAAAGCCGGTAGCGCGACGCCGACCGCCATCCACGTCCAGGCGATGCCGGCCACACAGACGAGCGCGCCCAACACCGGCCGTCGTCGGCCTAGGAGAATGTAGAGACCAAGTCCGGCGACGTAGATGCCAACATCCTCCTTGATGCCGAGCATCAACACCAAAACCAGCCAAAACAGGGTGAGTCGATTTCGACAGTAGGCGGCCCAGGCGGAAAAGACCAGGAGTGGCAGCAACGCCTCGATGTGGAACACGTAGCTCAGCGTGTGGACTGCGATCGGGTGACACAGATACACGAGACAGACGAGATTCTGAACCTCCGGCGTCAGGTTAGACGCCTTCGCCGCATCGCGGAGCACCAGCACCGCCGCCCACAAAACCACCGGATGCACCACCAACAACACCGTCGCCTTGGCCCCGGCCAGGTACAACGGCAGCAGCAACAGCAGGGTGGGTGAAAAGTGCTGAGAGAAGAAATTCCGGCCCAACACGGACGAGTAGAGGAAATTCCCGCGCACCGTGTTGTACAGGCTCTCATCAAAGATCGAAAAATCGTGCGAGAAGGTATGGAAGCTCAGGTACTGAGTCGCCGCAACGAGCACGTACACCGCAAGGCCAACACCGGCCATCGCTGGGAAAAACCTCGGGTGGGAGAACAGATCGCGCACACGGGCAGTGAAGCCGATCGCAGCAGACCGGGGGTCCACTCGGGCAAGAACAACGACGACAACTGCAGCCCAAAGAATGTAGGTTGGGCCTCGAAATCGAGTCAGGGCCAGGTCCCCGAAACGGGCGAGGTTGAGGGCGATGAGGGGAAGGACCGCGAGCATCGTGAGCCCTATTCCACCAGCAAGGATACGAATCACACGCAGCAACGACGTCATCCAGCTCCCTCCTAGACCACGGCGCATGACCTAGTGGCGCTGCAATCCCTCACGGCAACCCAATCGTTGATCAAAATGGCCTCGAATAACCGACAGTGGCAGAAATCAGGTTACTAATGGCAGCCACCAAAGGCAATGGCGGCCAATCGTTGCGCAGAGAAGTGCGGGCTATTCCTCTCGTCGGGCTTTTCTCACCGGGTGCAGCTGTCATCCAAACGCACCATGACCAGACAACGTATACAATGAAAGATCATGGAGACAATCCGTGATGAAGGGGCCAATAGATGATCCGTCGCCGCATCCTGCCGGTCATGATCCTCATCCTCGCCGCCATACCGGCGGTGGCCGGTGAGATCGTGCTGCCGGTCTTCGCCCTGAACCTCGAGGGACGTTCTGGCAGTCGTTGGAGCTCGGAGATCTATCTCACAAATCCCGGCGAGCAACCGGTGCTCGTCGAACTCGCTCGTTTCCTGCCCGGCGACATCAGCAAACCCACCCCGTGTGATCTCTTCATGCCACCGACCCGCGTGGTACCGCCGCAGTCGGCGACGCTCTGGACCGCCAACGGTCTCGCAACCGACCTCGGTTGCGCCGACAGCGCGCGTGGGGGGCTGGTCCTCAGGGCCGACGGCCCCGTGCATGTCACGAGCCGGCTCGTCAACCACGGCGGCGCCGAGGCCGAGGGCGCCTCTGCGGTCCTTTCGGGTCGCGGCGAAGCCTTCGAGGCGATCCCGATCGAGCGTCTTCCGGCGGCCGGCGTCCACCTCCTCCCGGCCCTCATGTGGAGCCGCAACCCATGCGGCGAACCCGCCTTCGACACCTTCGTCGGCTTTGCCAACCCGTCCGCCGGTCCGGTCGAGGTGGTGCTCGACATCCCCCAGGAGGGCGAGCGGGCGGTGAGGATCAACGGGCGCGAGGTCTTCCTCCCCCACCGGGTGCTGATTCCCGCAAACACATGGCGCCAGTTCCGGCTCACCCCCGCGGCCGATGGAGCCTCGCCCTGCGGCACCGTCGAGAGCTTCCTGGTGCGGATCACCATCGACGCGCCGCTGGCGATATACGCATCGGTCATCGACCGCGCAAGCGGAGATCCCCGCACCGTAGCCCCCGTCCCCCTCACAAACGTTGAAACGTTAGAACGTTAGAGCGTTAGTCGAAGTTGGGATTCGGCTGGCCACCGGACATGACGATCCAATCAAGACGAACGAGACCCTCCCCCATCGGCACGGATTCGACGTCCGGCGTTCTGCTTCTCCTGGCCCGTTGCGGATGAGCAACGGCCTGATCCGTGGAAACGTTTAAACGTTCAACGTTTGAACGTTAATCGAGGGGTAGGCTTGGCTGTCCGCGGGGTTTGACGATCCACTCGAGGCGGAAGACCCCCTCCCCCAGCGGCACAAGCTCAAAATTGGGCGGCTGCTGCTTTTCCCACGGCACCATCCCGTGACGGATGAAGAAGGACTTGATTCGCGACGATCTTAACTCCGGCGAGCCCTCCCAGAAGCTCGCGGTCAGGGGCACGACTGCGGCCTCCTTCTCATCGGGCAGGTAGATGCTGACCGTCTCCCACTCAGGTCTGAAGTAGAGGCTCACCTTGGCCTCGAGGACCCGCAGCCCGTACGAGCCGTGTCCGTCGTGCCACGCCGAGACGATCATCGCTCCTGTCCGTCCCAGGCGCCGTCGCCGAAGCAGATCCCGAGGTCGCGCGCCGTGAGCATGGTGTCGCAGTCCAGTGGAACGGTCTTCAGCCTCTCGGTTGCGACCTCGAGCGGCACGGCCCGCACCGTCGGAGGGTCGAGCGCCACCATCACATTCGTCTTCCCGGCAGCCACCATCCGCACCGCCGCCGCTCCAAAGCGCAGAGCGAGGAGGCGGTCGAAGGTGGTCGGGGTTCCTCCCCGCTGGAGATGGCCGAGAACCACCGTCCGGGTTTCCTTCCCGGTTCTCTCATGGATGTCGAGGGCCACCTTTTCCGCGATGCCACCCAACAGCATCTCGCGACCGGCGCCCTGGTCCGTGACCACCATTCCACCACCCACCGGCCGTGCGCCCTCGGCCGCGACCACGATCGCAAAGTGGCGCCCCCGCGCCTCGCGGTCCATGATCTTGTCGCACACGGACTCGATCTGGTACGGAATCTCTGGGATGAGCACCACGTCGGCGGTCGAGGAAACCCCGGCGTGGAGTGCGATCCAGCCAGCGTAGCGTCCCATCACCTCGACGACGAAGACCCGCTCGTGGGCCTCAGCGGTTGAATGGAGGCGGTCGATGGCCTCGGTGGCGACCGTTACCGCGGTGTCGAAACCAAAGGTGACCACGGTGCCGGAGAGATCATTGTCGATGGTTTTGGGAACCCCAACCACCGGCATTCCCTTGTCGGCCAGACCATTTGCAATCCTCATCGAACCATCGCCACCGATCGCGATGAGCGCGTCAATCTGCAAACGGTTGAAGTTCTCGATCAGCTCATCCGACCGGTCAATCAGCTTCAGCTCCTCGCCGGGCAATTGGACCGGAAACTCGAATGGGTTGTTGCGATTGGTGGTGCCGAGGATGGTTCCGCCGAGGTGAGTGATCCCCCGTACGGAATCACGATCGAGCTGCATGATCTTGGAAGTGTCGAAGAGCCCCTCGTAGCCCTTTCGGATCCCCAGCACCTCCCACCCCCGCCTCAGGGACGACAGGACGATCGAGCGGATCACCGCGTTCAGCCCCGGTGCGTCGCCTCCGCCGGTGTTGACGGCGATCCGTCGGATCTTCGCCACCTGTGACCTCCTCTCGATAGAACGCTGTGAATCTTATCGCATCCGTTTCCACTCCACAACGTTCAAACGTTTGAACGTTATAACGTTATCGGAAAAAACAGCCCCCTGCGACGCAGGGGGCGATTCGAACTGAATATGAGAATCTCTCAGAGACTGCCGAGCATGTCGTCGACCTCGCCGCAGGTCTTGCTGACCGCGGCGACCGACTTGGCGAAGGCCTCCTTCTCGGCATCGGTGAGATCGATCTCGATCACCTCTTCGACGCCGCCGGCGCCGAGGATCGCCGGCACGCCGACAAAGAGACCGTCGACGCCGTACTCACCCTCGAGCTTGGCGCAGACCGGAATGATCTTGCGCTTGTCGAAGATGATCGCCTCGGCCATCTCCAGCGCCGCCCAGGCCGGCGACACGAAGGCGGAGCCGAAGCCGAGCAGGCCGACCACCTCGCCGCCGGCCTTGCGGGTGCGGGCCTCGATCGCGGACAGCGTCGCCTCGTCGAGGAACTTGGTCACCGGGATGCCGGCGATGAGGGCGCTCGAGCGCACCGGCACCATGGTGTCACCGTGGCCTCCGAGCACCATCGCACTGACGTTCTCGACCGACACGTTGGCGGCCTCGGCAACAAAGCAGCAGTAGCGTCCGGAGTCGAGCTGGCCGGCCATTCCCACAATCTTGTTCTTGGGCGGCGCCAAGGCCTTGTCGAGGGTGTAGACGATGGCGTCCAAGGGGTTGGCGATCGAGATGATCATCGCGTCCGGGCACTGCTCCTTGATTCCCTGCGCCACCTGCTTGGTGACCTTGAGGTTGATGGTCAGCAGCTCTTCGCGACTCGGAAACGTCCCGTCGGGACGCGCCTTCCGCGGCACGCCGGCGGTGTTGATGATGAGCTCGGAGCCAGCGAGCGCCGAGTAGTCCTTCGAACCAACGCAGCGCACGTCGGAGCGGATGGTCGGCAGCCCCTCCGAGATATCCAGGCACTTGCCCTTGGCAACTGACTGCTTGGCGACGACCTCCTGGCGCTCCGGTGGATCATCCGGATTGACGAAGGGCGCCGGGTCCGTCAGACCGACCTCGCGGGCCAGCCGCCGCTCGGCAATTTCTTGAGCCAGAACCCCGCCGATGTACCCGCCGCCGATGAGACCAATTTTCTTGAGCATCGCGATCCTCCTTTGTTGCCGCCGCCGAGAGCGTGAACCGTGGTCGCTCATCGCGCGCCGAGCGTGTGAAAAATTGCACGAGTCATACGCGCGGGAGGAAGAATATCACTTCATGCGAGGGATGTGGAGAGAATTCCGCAGTCTGAAAATCTGCTCAAATGGACATTGAAATCGCTATGGCCGGAGGTCTAAGAATTCCGCCAGCCGGCGCATACCTTCCTCGATGGAGACCGCAGGCTCGTATCCGAGATCGCGCCGTGCCGCCGAGATGTCGTACCAGTGTGCGCCGCCGAAGTTGCGGGCGAGAAAGCGGGTCATGCGCGGCCCATCCCGGGACGGAAATACGCGGTGCGCGGCTTCGAAGAGTAGACCGGCGGCAAGGGCTACGGGCATCGGCACGGACCGTTCCTCGGGCGGCAATCCCGCCGCATCGAGAATCGAGTTGACGAACCCTTTGATCGGCCGCGGGTCGCCGTTGCTGATGAAGTACGCACGGCCGGCACAGGCGGCGCCGGGTCCGAGGCGGTCGCCGGCCAGAAGGTGCGCATCCACCGCGTTGTCGATGTAGACGGTGTCGATGAGGTTCATGCCGTCACCAACGAAACGGAGGGTCCCGGCGCGCGCCCGCGCGATGAGCTGCGGCACGAGATTGGTGTCCCCCGGGCCCCAGATCAGATGCGGCCTCAATGCGACTGTGGCGAGGTCGGGAGTGTTGGCGGCCAGCACCGCCATCTCGGCCATCGCCTTGGTCTGCGGGTAGGCGGCGTCGAAACGATCCGGGTAGGGCGCCGACTCGTCGACCCCCTCGAGATCCTCGTGCCCCTGGACGACGCTCGGCGAGCTCGTGAACACCAGCCGTCCGCCTCCGTGACGGCGCAGGGCGGCCAGGACATTTTCGGTACCGACCACGTTGGCGCGATAAATGGGCTCGTACGGCCCCCACATCTCGACCCGGGCGGCGACGTGAAAGACGATGTCACAGCCCGCCACGGCACCCTCGACAGCGGCTGAATCGGCAATGTCGCCGCGGATCTGTTCGACCTCGAGGGCGTGCAGCCGATCATAGCTTCCGCGCTGCAGGGTTCGCACCGTCCACCCGCGATCGACCAGCCGGCGCACGATCGCGCCACCGAGGAACCCGCCGCCGCCGGTGACCAGGGCTCTCATGGAGACAGCCTCTTCTCGGACCACGCCGCGAGGGCGGACCGTCCAATCTTGGCATTGTGGCGAATGTCGACCGGGAATCCAGGGTGGAAGAGGATGGTCTGGATCGGCGCCGTGTGCTCGAAGGCCGCACCGAGTGCGAGCAGCTCCTCCCGGATCCTGCGCTCCTCGGAGACGCCGACGGTGGGCTCGAGCTCGACGCACAGGACGGGGCGCTCTGCGCCCACGGCGCCCACGCCTACCAACGCCGTCCGAAAGACCTCGGTGTGGGTGTTGAAGACCGACTCACAGGGCACGGTGAACAGGGTACCGCTGCCGCTCTGAACGCGGTGGGCCGTCCGCCCGCAGAACCACAACCTGCCGCGTTCGTCGAAATACCCGAGATCGCCCATGCGATGGCGGACGCCGTCTCCATCTCTCATCTTGGCCAACCGGTCATGCTCGGATGCGTTGTAGTAGGCGCGGCTGACCTGCGGCCCCTTGACGACGATCTCGCCGACCTCGCCGTCATCAACCGTCAAATCCTCGCTCCAGGTGGAGATCGGCTCGTCGTCGATACGGATCACCGCGGCCTCGATGGAATCGACCGGCCGTCCGACGCAGGTGCCGGCGCCGCGATCGGTTGCGTGCCGCGTTTCCGACAGGATCTCGTGGCTCGAGATCGTGGCTACGGGCAGTGACTCGGTCGCCCCGTACGGCGTGTGAATCGCGGCGTCACCGGTGAGCATGGTCTGAAACCGTTCGATCACCTTTGGCGGCACCGGCGCTCCGGCCGAGATCACGCGCTTGAGCGAAGGCAGCGTGATCCCGTGCTTCTCGCCCCAACGTCCAACTGTGTCGAGCAGGGCCGGCGATCCGAACATCGTCGTCACCCCGAACTCCTGAATCGGTCCGAAGATCTTTCGCGGGTCGACCTTCGCCGGACGGGTCGGGTCCATGTCCGGCACGATCGTGGTCATACCCAGGGCGGGGTCGAAGAGGGCGAAGAGTGGGAAGGTCGGCAGGTTCACTTCCCCGGGTTCGATCCCATACGCATCACGGATGGCGTTCACCTGGGCGATGAAATTGCCGTGCCTGTAGATGACGCCTTTGGGCGGTCCGGTGCTGCCTGAGGTGAAGACAACGGCCGCCACATCATCGGCGCTGGTGGGCGCAAACCCACGTGACGGCACCGACGCGCCCCGCCTCTCCACCTGTGCGAGCGTGTGTCCGCCCCAGAAGAGTCTCGGCCCCGCAGTGACCGTGGTCCGCACGGTCGCCCTCCCCCACCCCAGGATCACCCGTGCCGCGTGCGCCTTCGGCACCCCGATAAAGGCCGCGGGCTCGGCATTGCCGAGACACGCCTTGAGGTGCTTCAGACCGATGCCGGGATCCACCAGGACCGGAACCGCGCCGCTCTTGAAGAGTGCGAAGACCAGCGCGAAGAGATCGAGCCCCGGCGGCACCATGAGCACCACACGAACGCCGCGGGTGATGCCGATCGCCTCGAGGCCGCGGGCGATGGTGCTCGATCGCTCCTCGAGTTGGCGGTAGGTGAGCCGGCCCCCACGCCGCCCCCACGGGCAGACGATGGCCGCAGCATCCGGCTGCCGAGCCGCCATCTCGGGCAGAAAGTCAGCAATATTGGCCTTCTCGGTCATTTACTCACCACCAAGACACCAAGAGCACCAAGGGGATCATTAGAGTACGATCCTTCGAATGCCGTCTTTTATGCGGGTGACGTTGAAGTTCATGAGGAATCCAAGTTTGTACCCGCCCAACTTGAGATACGTCAGGACCTGTGCAAGGTGGATTGGAAGAAGCGTTTCAACGGATTTCAGCTCAACAATCACAGAATCTTCGACAACTAGGTCAAGCCTGAATCCAGCCTCGACCTCAATCGTGTCATAGATTACAGGCAGGCAAACTTGCCTCCCAACCTTCAGGCCTCGCTGGCTGAGTTCGTGTTCCAGGCACACCTCATAAACGCTCTCCAACAGCCCTGGTCCGAGTTCGCAATGAACTCGGTACGCTGCGTCTACGATCTCTTTCGTGATCTGATCTACTCTCTCAGATGGTTCTCTTGGTGAAATCCTTGGTGTCTTGGTGCCTTGGTGGTTCATTTCGAATTCCGCTTCAAGTGGCCTCCAAGAACCTGCGGATGAGGAGGATGATTTCCTCCGAGGCGTCCTCGATGATGTAGTGGCCGCAGTCGGGGAAGCGGTGGACCTCGGCATCGGGGTAGATCTGCAACCACTCATCGAGGAAGTGGTGGTCGAAGACGAAGTCCTTGTCCCCCCAGCACACCAGGACCGGACGATTCGACAGCTCGTCGAGGCGAGCGGCCGTATCGGTGACGATGTCGTATCCGCGCTCTCCGGGCCGCAGCGGAACATCCTGGACGAAACGCAGGGTGGCGATGCGGTCGGCCCAGCTGTCGTAGGGGGCGCAGTAGGCGTCTCGGACCTCCTTCGGGAGCTTCTTTTTGGTGCACCCAAACGATGCCGCCCCGCGAGCAAAGGCGTTCAATCCGCGCACCATCAGCGGACCCAGTGGAGTGTCCCTGACCATCCACAGCTGCCAGGGGAAACGCTTCGTCTTCGGGAGATGAAATGCCGCAGTGTTGAGGATCACCAGGCGCTTGATCCGCTCCGGGTTCCGCACCGCCCACGCGAGCCCGATCATGCCCCCCCAATCGTGGACCACAAGGTTGATATCGTCGAGGCCGAGATCATCCATCAGGGCCGCGAAATCGTCGATGCGCCGGCTCAGGGTGTAGTCGTATTCGTCGTCCGACGGCTTGTCCGACAACCCGCATCCGATGTGGTCCGGCACCACAACCCGGAAATCACTCCGCAGGTCCTTGACCAGATCCCGGTAGTAGAAGGACCAGGTGGGGTTGCCGTGAACCGCAACCACCACCTCAGATTCACCCTCGTCGAGGTAGTGCAGGCGATGGCCGTCGAGGTCGAGCCAGTTCTCGTCGAAGGGGTACAGGTGAGCCGCGACCTTATTCATGACCTCATTCAGCGATTCGCGAACCGAATCGCTACCATTCCAGCTCGGCCATCGTGCAGTTGAGACCGCTGCCGATACCCATCAGGGCGACCCGCTGCCCGCGCTCCAGGCAACCCGTGTCCTCGAGCTTCGAAAGTACAATCGGGACCCCCGCGGGTCCGATGTTCCCGAAGTCCGGGTAGATCCGGAAGACCTTCTGCAGGTCGATTCCGAGGAGGGCGGCCAATTGTTCGGTGTGCGCCTTGCTGACCTGATGGAAGACGAAGTGGTCGATGGTGTCGGCGGTCCAGCCGAGCCCCTCCGCCGCTTTTCCCCAGGTGTTCGCGGCAAGCTCCATACCGGCCATCAGGAGCTCCTTGGTCCTGGTCACCATGTGGTCGATGCTGCCCGCGCACAGACGACAGTGCTGGGTTGCGGCGAGGCTGACGCTGCCCTTGAAGGGATGCCCCTCCGGCGCGAGGTCGGAGCGCCCGAGAACCATCGCTGCGGCGCCCGATCCAAGGGTCAAGGAGGCGAAGTTCTCACGGAAGGTCGCCTCGTCGACATCCGGGTCTTGGAGCCGCGCGATCGTCGTCTCCGTAATCTGGCGGCTGGTCTCGGCGTCGACCAGGATCCCGTAATCGATCTGACCCCGCTCGATCATGTTGCCAACCATGTCCATGCCGTTGACGAAGGCGAGGCAGGCGTTGCCGAGGTCGAAGTTCAGGCAGGACTCGGACAAACCGAGGCTGTTGTGGACGATACAGGCGGTGGAGGGCTCGATATAGTCGCGGCATACCGAGGTGTTGATGAGGATCCCAACCGCAGAACGGTCGATCCCTGCTTTTTCCAATGCTATCTCTCCGGCCATCGCCGCCGCCTCGCTCGGCATTACGCCCTCGTCCCAGAACCTCCGCTCCATGATTCCTGATGCCTCGCGAATCAGGGCTTCTCGAACGCCGAGACGCTTCATTATCGGGGCGAGCTCGCGTTCGATCTCCTCCGAGGCCATCCGGTGCGGCGCATCTACGTGGGCCACACTCAGAACCGAAACATTTTCGAACTTCATCGCGTTTCTCCATCACTGCTGCGGCAACCCGATTCAATTGTCGGCAGCCAATATCATCCCGTACGCGCGGCGGAGGTTACCATTCCGCTACGCATCGATAAAGGCACGACGCGGCATGATCCAGCAGGCGCCATCGCACGGTGTGGCATCATGGTTCGGGTCCAAGAATTCTCCAGGAGGTAGATATGACACGGATGACGCTCACCGCGATCAGCTCCGCACTCTTCATGGCCCTCACAGCCGGACTCGCGATCAGCCAGGAACAGCCGGCGGAGGATGGGGCGGGCACGGTGACTGCCGAGGAAATCGCAAACCAGGCCATCTCCGAGCTCGCCGCATGGCGGAACAAAGCCGCGCGACAGATTCTGCGGAAGGAAAAATCGAGGTTTGGCTCCACCTCGGAGTTCAAGACAGCTTGGGCGCTGCTGGAGATTCAGGATGGGACCGGGAAAGACGAGAAGATGGCCGATCGCGGGTTAAAAAACCTAGGCCGCATGACGAAGAAAGCGTCGGTTGACGAGGTCGCGTCGTTTTATCGGGGCGAGGCCCTGTATCACCAAAAGAAGCGCGGAGAGGCCGACGCCGCCTGGCAGGCTGCAGCCGAAGCCGCCCGGCAAAAGACCGCCGCGGATCCGAAAGACGCCACCGCCCAGTTCTACCTCGGGGCCTCTCTCGTCCGTGCCAAGGAGTTTGGGAATGCGCGGAAAGCCCTGAAGAAGGCGAAACGCGAGGGCTTCGATCCGGCCATGGTTCAACACCAAGTGGGACTCTCCTATCTCTATGGCAAACAATGGGAGAAGGCCCGGCGTGAGTTCGACAAGGGCCTCGAGATCGATCCGCGCTACGCCCCCATGTACTTCTGGCGGGCCATGGCCTGGGACAAGATCGGACGCAAGGACAACATGCTCATCGATCTCGACCAGTATGTGAAGCTGGCGCCCAACGCGCCAGATGCCAGCAAAGCCCGAGCCCTCCTCAGCGCCGGCGGGAGGTAGGCGGGGAGGATGCCGGATGCCGCGAAATCGTAGACTCACCGGTCTCCATGTCAAGGGGTGAGTGGGTCGATCTGGTATCTGGCATCTGATATCTGGCATCTGGTATCTG
>Ga0164313_10004826_pt1 | contig 11947 bp, 11 predicted proteins | sample GuaBasSedimGuay4_FD_113735 | JGI IMG/M metagenome (GOLD analysis project Ga0164313, IMG submission 113735) | Subseafloor sediment microbial communities from Guaymas Basin, Gulf of California, Mexico - Guay4, Core 4569-4, 0-3 cm | ecosystem: Environmental > Aquatic > Marine > Hydrothermal vents... | reverse complement strand
CTTTGCCCCGATTTAATCGGGGTAACTTTTTAATTTGTATTCTATTTTCCGGTTACTTCGATACGTTCTCCTACGTCGAACACTCAGCAACCTTTGTTTCTCATTCAATTGGTACCCTGAGTGTCCCGATTTTTCTTCGGGACGTATCGAAGTAACCGGAAAATAGAATACAAATTAAAAAGTTACCCCGATTAAATCGGGGCAAAGATTATGGCAATAAAAGAATCAGAATTAATATTAAATCCAGACGGTAGTGTATATCATTTGAATTTAAAACCGGAACATGTTTCAGATACTATCATTTTTGTAGGTGATCAAGATCGAGTTGAAAAAATAACCAAACATTTTGATAGTATAGAGTTTTCTATTCAAAAAAGAGAATTCAAAACGCAAACAGGAACCTTTAAAGGAAAACGAATTACGGTAATGTCTACAGGTATAGGTCCAGATAATATTGATATTGTTTTAAATGAGTTGGATGCTTTGGTTAATATTGATTTAAAAACCAGAGAAATTAAAAAAGAACATACTTCCCTTGATATTGTTAGAGTGGGGACTTCTGGGTCACTTCAGAAAAATATCCCTGTAGATTCTATTGTTTTGGGTACGCATGGTCTGGATCTTAATGGAATGTTGCATTATTATCAAATAGATAGCATTTGCAATCCACCCTTAGAAGACGCTTTTATTGAACATACCGATTGGAATACTAACAAAGCCAGACCTATTATAATTGATAATAGCAAGGAGTTAGAAAAAAAATACGATAGCGATACAATTTTTAAAGGAATCACTGCCACTGCGGGAGGATTTTATGGACCCCAAGGAAGAGTACTTCGTCTTCCTATAGAAGATCCTACTTTAAATAATAAAATTGATAATTTTAATTATAATGGTTTTAAAATTTCGAATTTTGAAATGGAAACATCTGTAATTTATGGATTGTCAAAATTATTAGGTCACAATGCATTGTCATTAAATGCTATTATTGCCAATAGAGTAAATGGCACTTTTAGTAAAGACCCGAAAAAAGCTGTTGAAAATCTTATTGAATATACGCTTGGTAAATTGGTAGAATGAAAAACTTCACTATAGGTGGTGTCCCCGAACATTTTAATTTACCGTGGTATTTCACACTTCGGAATAAAGAATACACCTCTAAAGGAATTAATTTACGTTGGAAAGATTTTCATGGCGGAACTGGAGCTATGAATAAGGCACTCCGTGAAAAAGAAATCGATATGGCAGTCATTCTTACAGAAGGAATTATTCGTGATATTATTAAAGGTAATGAATGTAAGATTGTACAGGTGTACATACAAACCCCTTTAATTTGGGGAATTCACGTAGCATCTAATTCAGATTTCCAAACTATTGAAGATTTAAAAGGAACCCATGCAGCTATTAGTCGTTTTGGAAGTGGCTCTCATTTAATGGCTTATATCAATGCAGAAAACCAACATTGGAATCTTGAAACAGATTTAAAATTTAAAGTAATTGATAATTTAAAAGGAGCCTTATCTGGGCTTCCAAAGGGCAATGGTGATTATTTTATGTGGGAAAAATTTACAACAAAACCTTTTGTGGATAATGGGACTTTAAGATTGGTTGGGGAATGCCCTACTCCTTGGCCCTGTTTTGTGATAGCTGTTAGAAATGAAGTTTTAGAAAATGAAGAGGAAAGTATAAAAGCTATTTTGGAAGTGATAAATAGAACAAATTCTAATTTTAAAGAAACTTCTGGCTTAGATAAAATTATTTCAGAAAGATATGCTCAAAAGTTAGAAGATGTCCAACAATGGTTGAGATTAACTGAATGGAGTCAAGAACAACTTTCAGAAAAAATGGTTGATGAAATTCAGAATAGATTATTAGATTTAAAATTAATTGACAATAAAGTGCTGTCTAATAATTTATTACATTATTTCTTAAATAAAACTTAAAAGGTTACGCAACCTTTGTCATAATGCTTCATCTCATTAGTGTTAACTAAGCAATTATGAAGCTATTTTTAATTATTATTGGAACTTTATTGGTAATAAATTATTTACTACTTCATTTTAGCACCAACGATCCAGAATCTCATATGCCAGAAGACGAATAGAATTTTCTATTACCAACTTATTTGTTGTTTCCCCACTTCTTTTAAATATGTATTTGTTGCACTAAAATGTTTGTTGCCAAACCAATACCCTCTATTTGCACTTAAAGGTGAGGGATGACCACTTGTTAAAACTATATGTTTTTCAGTATTTATCTTCGCCCCTTTTTTCTTTGCATATCCACCCCATAATAAAAAAACCAATCCTTCTTTTTCATCAGAAAGTTTTGAAATTACGGCATCTGTAAATTGCTCCCATCCTTTTTTTTGATGACTTCCCGCCTGATGTGCTTTTACACTTAAAGTAGCATTTAATAAAAGTACACCTTGATCTGCCCAGCGTTCTAAGTTTCCAGATGTTGGATATGGAATGAGTAAGTCGGTTTCTACTTCTTTAAAAATATTGATTAGAGATGGCGGATGTGAAATTTCATCTTTTACAGAAAAGCACAATCCATTGGCTTGCTCAATGCCATGATAAGGATCTTGCCCAATAATAACCACTTTCACTTTATTAAATGGTGTGTGATTGAAAGCTGAAAAAATTAAATTCCCAGGAGGATAACAAGTGTGAGCAGTATATTCTTCCTTTAAAAATTGTGTGAGATTAGTAAAGTAAGGTTTGTCAAATTCTTCTTGTAATTGTTCCTTCCAACTTGGTTCAATTTTTACCGTCATAATTAGTACTTTTGAGCAAAATTACTAATAAACAGAAGCAGGAAAAAATATTGTGGTTCGAATAGATAAAAAAACATTAGAGAGTTTAGAATTTCCATTGGTATTGCATCAAGTATCAGAGTTTTGCATTACTCAATTAGGCAAAGACAAAGTGAATGCAATTGTACCCTTTGCAGAAATTTCGTCTATTTCTCCAGAATTGTATCGTGTTAAAGAATTCACTGCTTCCTTTAATAGTGACAGTCCTATCCCTAATCATGGATTTGATTCTATTGAAAAAGAACTTTATTTACTGAATATTGAAAACAGTACGCTGGAAGTTTCAGGGTTTAGAAGAATGCTTTCAGTTACACGAACAACACAAGAGCTATTAAAGTTTTTTAAGACATTTGAAGAGTTTTATGTGTATTTGAATTCTTTTTCTGAAAAAATAACATACACTTCCCTCCTTTCTGAAGAAATCACCAAAAAGATTAATCGGTATGGTGAAGTGAAAGACAATGCTTCAGAAAATTTAGCATCAATAAGAAGAAGGCTTAAAGTAGTAAAAGGAAAAATAAACTCCTCTTTTTCAAAAGCATTAACTCATTATGCGCAACAAGATTTTTTAGATGATATTCGGGAAACCATAGCCGACAACCGGAGGGTACTTGCGGTAAAAGCAATGTATCGAAAAAAGATAAGAGGAACCGTTTTGGGAACCTCTAAAACTGGAAGTTTGGTGTATATGGAACCTCAAGAAACATTGGAATATGCCAATGAATTGAGTAATTTACTCTATGAAGAATTAGAAGAAATAAAACTAATTTTAAAAGAACTTACCGAATTTATTAGGCCTTACAAACCTTTATTAGTTACGTATCAAGATTATTTAACCACTATCGATGTGTTGCATGCAAAAGCACGTTATGCGATTGAAATTGATGGAGTAATGCCATTACTTACAAACGAAAAAAGGTTGTATTTAAAGAATGCATATCACCCAATTCTTTTATTGGCGAATAGAGTTAAAAAAGAAAAGACCTTTCCGCAGACTATCGAGTTAAATCCAGAAAACAGAATCATTGTAATTTCGGGACCAAATGCTGGCGGGAAAAGTATTACATTAAAAACAGTTGGATTACTTCAGGTGTTATTGCAATCTGGGATGTTGATTCCAGTAGAGTCCTCTAGTGAGTTTAGTTTTTTCGATAGAGTTTTAACCGATATTGGAGACAACCAATCTATCGAAAATCAGTTGAGTACCTACAGTTATCGGCTAAAAAAAATGAATCAGTTTCTGAAGAAATGTAAATCCACTACCCTATTTCTTATCGATGAATTCGGAACAGGAAGTGACCCTGAATTAGGAGGTGCTTTAGCCGAAACATTTTTGGAAGTTTTTTACGAACGAAAAGCCTTTGGGGTTATTACGACACATTACACCAATTTAAAACTATTAGCTAACGAACTGTCTCATGCTGCCAATGCTAATATGCAGTTTAACAGTCGGTCGTTAGAACCTATGTACCAATTAATTTTGGGAGAAGCTGGTAGTTCTTTTACTTTTGAAGTGGCACAAAAAAACGGAATACCCTATAGTTTAATCAACAAGGCTAAAAAGAAAATTGAAAGCGGTAAGGTGAGATTTGACAAGAGTATTGCGAATCTTCAGAAGGAACGATTTCAGCTTCGAAAAACTTCAGAATCACTAAAAACTGAAGAACAAAATGCAAGAATAAATAGTAAGCAGTTAGAAGAAACGAATAGTAAAATTCAGGATAAATTGGAAAGTTATCAGGAGTTATACGATTCCAATCAACGATTGATTAGCTTAGGGAAAAAGATAGATTCGCTTTCTAAACAATATCATAATAACAAGAAAAAGAAACCACTTTTAGATGAACTGTTTAAGTTGGTCTTGATGGAAAATAGTAAGATTAAGAAAGTAAAACCTGAAGTAAAGAAAAAAGAGAAAGCCAAAAAACATATTATCAAACAGGAAGTTGAAAAGAAAGTAAAGGTAATCCGACAACGTAAAAAGAAAGAAAAAGAGGAAGCTAAAAAAGCACCGCCTCCTAAACCAAAAGTAACTTTAAAATTGGGAGATCGAGTGCGAATGCTTGATGGGATTGCTATAGGAACAATTGATAAGATTGAAAAAAAGAAAGCCTTTGTAAATTACGGGACTTTTACAACTAATGTAAATATGAGTGAATTGGAGAAGGTTTGAATAAAAAAACACCCTTCGATAAGATTTCAGAAAAAAGAAATCACTCAGGGTACTTAATGATTACTATCAAAGGCTGCTTGAGTGATGTGAGGTACGAACATCGTATCGAAGCACCGAATTAGAACAATGAAGAACAAACATAAAATTATCTTATTCGATGGAGTTTGCAACCTCTGCAATGCTACCGTTAATTTCGTGATCAAACGAGATAAGAATGGTGTTTTTCGATTTGCTGCTCTGCAAAGTGAAATAGGAAAAGAATTAGCTTTAGAGTTTAATATTGATACTTCACAAAGCGATTCCATTATTTTAATTGATAATGAGAAATGTTATATAAAATCTTCTGCAGCATTGCATATTTCAAAACAACTTTCGGGAGGGTATCCCCTATTGTTTGGTTTTATGATTATTCCAACATTTATAAGAAATTGGGTGTATGATTTTGTAGCAAGAAACCGTTATCAATGGTATGGTAAAAGAGAAAGTTGCATGGTGCCAACAAAAAAAATGAAAGAAAAGTTTTTAAGTTAATTACACTTTACAACAATATTATCGATATAAAATACCTCGTCAGCTGCCCAATTTTGGACCCTAATTCTGAAAATAAGTGAAGTTCCTGAAATTCCATTAGCACTAAAATTTAGAGTACAAAGTAGATCATTTACAATGGTGTGATTGGCATTTCCATTTCCTGAAAAGCTGGAGATTTCGGTATAGTTATTCCCTCCATCCACAGAATATTCAATATCAACAAAATCATTTAAAGTATCTCCGCAATTAAAATCATCTGAATGTTTTGTTGCATCATACTCTAGGTTACCAGTTTCTCTAATTTCCATTGAAATAATTATTTCATTATACCCAGATATATCAATTTGTTCACTTTCAAACCTTAATGCTCCATTAGTGTCTCTAAAAACTAATTCACCACTTTGTACAAGAGCGTAATCAAGTATGTTTTCTAAAGTTCCAGGAAGTGACGGAGTACTACTTCCGAATGTTTGAAAACTTGTCAGTGTCCATTTTGTAACATTTGTGGGATAACTACCATTTGTTGAACTTGCTCCTGTAACACCAGTATCTTCAAGGTATGAATTAAAGTCCTCTTCATATAAAATATCACCAGAGCAAGTTTTTGTTAAGCAACTAATAGTTCGCCAAATGTGATCTTGACCATCATATATTTCCCAGCAATGCTTTCCTGTGCCAGAATCACTTACATATACCATTAAACCATCATCACTAGAACCTGAGGTAGATACTGGAATAGCAGATTGTTGTACCTCTGTAACAACAGGCATTAGAAATCCACCAAAATTTGTGGATGGTATTTTCTGGGCTTCTAAATAAAGTGCAGCAGATGTGCTTGGAGATGTTTCATTGACAGCTACCTGCCCATATACGATATTTGATAGCATTAATAAGAGAACAAATATGTAGATAAGTTTATTCATTCAATTAATAAGTGTGACTTCCAATATCATCGCAAGTATCCATTAAGTAGTTATCATAATCACCAGAGTTATAAGTTGTATTAGGACCTACTCCTGTCTTTTTTCTTAGTGTTACATCTTGAGCAAAATTATTTGTGTTTCCGATAACTCCAATAATATCTATTCTAGTATCTGTTGTAGTTGTTAATTCTATTACATCATTCCCGTTATATGATAAGGCATAGGTTTCATCAATATTTAAATCACATGGTGACGTAGTGTCGTCTCTTCCAATCACATAAACACTTCCAGTTATTAAAGTAACGCTTGGAAAAATGTAAGTTGTTGTTGGAGAATTATCTCCATTATTATAAAAGTTAATTTTATAATTGCTTAAATTAATTGAAGCTCCAGTAAAATTTGCAACTTCAATCAATTTATTATAACTAGAACCTTCCACATATTCCGAAATAAACAAATCTGAAGCTGTTGCAGATGGATTCGTAATAGCTCCATAATAAATAGATAAAACAGGAGTTCCTGGAGATGTTCCTGAAGAAGCAACAGGGGTTACTTCAACTGCAATAAATTTATTTAATTCATTAGCGGTAATTAGAAAAGAATTTGAAATTCCTGATTGCACTTGTGTCTGATTGGTTCCAGATGCATCGTCAGCACGATACCAGATATAAGTATGAGTGCCAGCTGGATCATTTTCAGCATCTGTATAAGTAAAGTTTGCAGTAACGGTTTCTGTTACTTGAAAAGTTCCTGAAATAGAAACACTATTTGCAACAGGAGCTTGATTTACAGGCATGCAATACACATCATCCCAAGTACTGTCAACTCCATTCCACATTTGAACACATCTATTGGTACCGTCAATTAAATATACCATTAATCCATCATCTGCAGCATTTGGATTGATAGAGTTTCTTTCTAAAAGACTTACTCTTGGAGGCATAAATCCGCCAAAATTAACTCCATCACTAGAACTATTCACGTCTAGAACAGAAGCTGAACTTGGAGTAGTAGTATTAATTCCTACTTGAGCGTTAGCAATAAATTGGAACAATAAAAATAAATAAACAATATAATATTTCATAAAAATATATTAATTGCAAAATTAAAAGGGAAGAATAGCTATAGGTGAGCTTAAGACGATTATTTTTCAACAATTTACATCTATTTTTAAAATTTTTATTATGTTTTCGATATTAGGTGTTTTTATTCGATTAAGTAATCTTTTATATTTTTAAAATTAGGGTGAAGTTTTGTTACTTTGTATTTCACAAAAATTTATTAAAAATGGGTTATATACAAGTGGACACAGAAAATATACAAGAAGGTGTAGAAAACCTTCAAGATGATGCTCAAATATGGTTAGATAAGTTAATTGAGATAGGTTCGGAATACGGTTTAAAGCTACTAGGGGTAGTAGCTTTATGGGTAATTGGTTCGTGGGTTATTAGGCGAATTGACAAATTGCTTGTTAAGGCAATGGATAAGGTTGAGTATGATGAAAGTTTAGAAAGATTTATAACAAGCTTAATCGTTGGTATTTTAAAAATATTATTGGTTATTGTTATTTTAGGTAACCTAGGAGTAGAGACAACTTCCTTTGCGGCTTTATTAGCCGCTGGTGGATTAGCAATTGGATTATCATTGCAAGGTTCTCTTTCAAATTTTGCAGGAGGAGTTTTAATATTAATATTAAAACCATACAAAACTGGAGATTATATAGCAGCTCAGGGTGAAGAAGGTTTTGTAAAGGATATAAAAATATTTAATACAATCATTAATACCTTAGATAATAAAGAGGTGATTATGCCAAATGGAGCTTTATCTAACGGAAATATTACTAATTATTCTTCAGAAGATCATCGAAGAGTAGACCTTGTTGTTGGCGTGAGTTATGGTTCAGATATAAAACAAACTAGAGATGTTTTTGCAAAGATTTTAAGTGAGAATGAAAAAGTTCTTGACAACCCAAAACCTACGATACTGGTAGGTGAGTTAGCAGATAGTTCTGTTAATTTTTACATAAGACCATGGGTGCATAGCCCTGAATATTGGGATGTTTATTATGAAGTTTTAGAAGCTTGTAAAATCGAATTAGATAAAGCAGGTATCGAAATTCCTTTCCCACAAATGGATATTCATAAGAAGAGTTAACTAGTAAATTAATTGAGATTAAAAGCCGCTAATAATTATTAGCGGCTTTTTCTTTTTTTACTTTTTATTGTTTTGTTCCTTTGCATAATTATTAACTAAATTAATATATAATGGAAAATATTGACGTACAATTATGGATGGATAAATTAATAGAAGCTGGTTCAGTTTATGGGTTAAAACTTCTTGGAGCTATTGCCATATGGGTTATTGGTTCGTGGGTAATTAAACGGATTAAAAAATTGCTCATCAAAGGAATGGATAAAATTGATTACGATGAAAGCCTAGAGAAATTTATATCAAGCTTAATTGTAGGTCTACTTAAGGTCTTGTTGGCTATTGTTGTTTTAGGTTATTTAGGAATTGAAACAACGTCTTTTGCGGCCTTATTAGCTGCGGGTGGTTTAGCTATTGGATTGTCTTTACAAGGTTCATTATCTAATTTTGCTGGGGGAGTTTTAATATTGATTTTGAAACCTTATAAAACAGGCGATTATATTGAAGCCCAAGGAGAAGCAGGAACTGTAAAAGAAATTCAAATATTTACAACCAAGCTAAATACTCCCGATAATAAAGAAATTATTATCCCAAACGGTATTTTATCTAATGGAAACATCACTAATTATTCTACTGAAAAATTACGTAGAGTTGACTTAATTATGGGAGTTAGTTATGATGCAGACATCAAACAAACTAAAGAAGTCTTGATGAAGATTTTAACAGATAATAGCAAAACACTTAAAGACCCCGCTCCTGTTGTTAATGTTAGAGAACTGGCAGATAGCTCGGTTAACTTTAATGTACGACCTTGGGTGTTAAGTGAAGATTATTGGGATGTGTATTTTGAGTTGATGGAAACTTGCAAAATTGAATTAGATAAAGCAGGTATTGAAATTCCTTTCCCACAAATGGATATTCATAAGAAGTAGTATAAATACATTCTTTATAAAAAGAAAACCCGAAAACTTGAAATATAGTTTTCGGGTTTTTGTATTAATAATGGTAATTGATTATTATTTTACCTCTTCATAATTATCATCCCAGTCTTTTACGTGTGGCTCTCCTAATTTTCCAACAGATTTTGCAACTATCATAGATACGGCAGCATCTCCTGTTACATTAACGGTAGTTCTACACATATCAAGTGGTCGGTCAATTGCAAATATTAAAGCTAATCCTGCTTCTGGTATTCCTGCATATCCTAACACTCCTACCAACATTACCATACCTGCGCCTGGCACAGCCGCACTTCCAATAGAGGCTAAAGTTGCAGTGGCTATAATTCCTAATTGAGTACCGAAAGTTAAATCCATTCCGAAAGCTTGTGCAATAAATACAGCTGCTACGGCTTGATATAAACTGGTTCCATCCATATTGATAGTAGCTCCAATGGGCAATACAAAACTGGCTACCTCTTCTTCTACTCCTAAGTGTTCCGTAACACGTTCCATTGTTACAGGTAACGTTGCTGCACTAGAACTTGTTGAAAAAGCTAATAACTGTGCTGGTGAAATACCGTTAACAAAGAAATTAGGTTTCTTTTTAGTGTATAAAAACACAATTAATATATAGATGCCAATCATAATTAATAAACCTAAAACTACAGTTAAAGCATACCATCCTAAAGCTTTAAACAGATCTACACTTGGCGATTCTACTACCAATGCCGCTAATAGTGCAAACACGCCATAGGGTGCAGCAAGCATAATTAAATCTACCATTTTTAGGATGACTTCATTAAAACCATCAAAGAACTTTTTAACGGTTTCTCCCTTTTCTTCAGGAATAAGGATCAATCCAATGCCAAAGAAAACAGCAAAGAATATTACTTGTAACATATTACGGTTGCTAGTTGCAGCTAAAAATATATTTGAAGGAACCAAATCTTCTAAAGCTTGAAGAGGTCCCGATTCTTTTTGTTTTATAGCTGTTTCTTTATATTTTTGAGTACTCCCAGAATAATTCTCTACCATCTCAGCCCTTGTCTTTTCTGAAATAGACTTTCCAGGATTTACGGTATTTACTAAAAGTAGCCCTATAGAAACTGCAATAACTGTAGTCATTATATATATCAAAATAGTTCTGGTTCCCATTTTAGAAAGCTTCGAGATATCTTTTAAATCAGATACTCCTTTTATAAGAGCTGCTAGGATTAATGGTATCGCAATTAGTTTTAAGGAATTGATAAATATCTTTCCAAAAGGTTTGATCCAATCTTGAACGATTTGCATTCCGCCATCGACCATAGTCATTAAAAGTCCAACGATGACTCCTAATGCCATCCCAATAAGTATTTTCCAGTGTAGTGCTAGTTTTTTCATATATATTCCCCCGATTAAATCGGGGGATCTTATTAATTAGTGATTATAATAACTCTATAGTTTAGCAACCCCATTCAATAAAACAAAGTCTGCTAAAACCAAAGCAGCCATTGCTTCTACAATAGGTACTGCTCTGGGTACTACGCAAGGATCGTGTCTTCCTTTTCCTTGCATTTCAACCATATTTCCGTTGGCATCAAGTGTTTGCTGTTTTTGCATAATAGTCGCAACAGGTTTAAATGCTATTCTAAAGTAGATATCCATCCCGTTGCTAATTCCTCCTTGAATTCCTCCAGAGAGATTGCTTTTTGTACTGCCGTCTTCATTAAAAAGGTCATTATGTTCACTTCCTTTCATACTAGTTGCGCAAAACCCTGCTCCATATTCAAATCCTTTTACAGCGTTGATAGAAAGCATTGCTTTTCCTAATTGAGCGTGAAGTTTATCAAAAACGGGTTCTCCCAATCCAACAGGGACATTCTGCAAAACACACATCACCGTTCCTCCTATTGTATCTCCTTCTTTTTTAATGGCTTCAATCTTAGTAATCATTTTCTTAGCGATAGCTTCATCTGGACAACGAACCAGATTGCTTTCAATCTTACTAAAGTCTAATTCTTGGTAGGGTTTGTCAATGTAAATATCCCCGACTGAAGAAACAAAAGCATTGATCTTAATGTCTTTTATAAGCTGCTTTGCAATGGTACCTGCCGCTACTCTACAAGCTGTTTCGCGTGCAGAAGTTCTACCTCCTCCTCTATAATCACGATGACCATACTTTTTATCATAGGTAAAATCTGCGTGGGAAGGTCGGTAAACATCTTTGATATGCGAATAGTCTCTGGACTTCTGATTGGTGTTTTCTATTAGAAAACCTATGGGTGTTCCTGTAGTTTTTCCTTCAAATATCCCTGAAAGGAATCTCACCTCGTCATCTTCTTTGCGTTGGGTAGTGATCTTTGATTGACCAGGTTTTCTCCGGTTCATATCATACGTAATGGCATCAAAATCTATTTCTAAACCAGAAGGG
>Ga0164313_10004825_pt1 | contig 11948 bp, 11 predicted proteins | sample GuaBasSedimGuay4_FD_113735 | JGI IMG/M metagenome (GOLD analysis project Ga0164313, IMG submission 113735) | Subseafloor sediment microbial communities from Guaymas Basin, Gulf of California, Mexico - Guay4, Core 4569-4, 0-3 cm | ecosystem: Environmental > Aquatic > Marine > Hydrothermal vents... | reverse complement strand
CAAACAAGGGTGGCTGTTTCAATGGGTGAAAGAGAATCAGAAGCTTTTAGTGTCTTCAATATAAACGGCTCCTATCTATTCTTCAATAAATTGACCCTTGGAATGGCAATTGATAATATTTTTAATAAAAATTATTATCGTCATTTAAGCCGGCCTTATAAGAATATGGATACTAATTCTATGTTTTATGAACCTGGAAGGAATTTTAAAATTTATCTAAAGTATAATTTTTAGAAATAAAGCATTATATTTAGTACACTGTGCTTTCGTTAAAGCTTCAGCGACACTTATGTATGTTGTTCATTATCACCCCTGACTTGCTTAGGGGCTAAATATTTCGTTGCCAAGTGACTTTTTAGACAGACGATTTTGTAATTATGAGATGCTTTTAAATGATGTGCAAATGGGAAAGAACAAGGCACTTAAAACTGCGAATATTTTTAGAAACATTGCAAGATATTCCTTATTGGTTATAGGGATACTGGTCTTTATTTTTGCATTACTCTCGGGAGCTGAAGATTATGGGGAAGGGTTTAAGGGGATTATTAAAAACAGCCCGAATGCTTTACCCTGGTTATTACTGCTGGTATTAATTTATGTGGCCTGGAAATGGAAATTGATAGGAGGGATAATTATTACAATTTTAGGCTTTGGGATGCTCTATTTCTTTAACTTCAGTGGCTCAAATTTATTTTTAATTACCTTTATTCTATGCCTGTTGATTATTGCCCTTGGGTCATGTTTTATTTTAAGTTGGTATTTAATTTTTGCAAGAAAACGCCAATAACTGCGTTATTCTCTTCCAGAAACTTAATCATTTACCTATGTAAACTCCTCATTTTCTGTATTTCGAAAGCCTTGTTCTTGACGCCTTCTTATCAAAAACCGAGGTTACTGACATTATTTATAGTAGGATAAAAACTCATTGAAAATGAACCGAACATGACAAAAATATATCTTTTTTGACACACATTGGTATGATTTTTGTTTTTGTCATGTGAGCTGCATCTGACAAATAGAGAATAAATTATAAACAGATGAAATGAAGCTTATTTATTATATATTAATTCCCATTACCCTTTTTCTTTGCTTTGGTAATAAAGGATTTGCACAGGAAAAAGTAAAATTGTCATTGGGTATGGGAGTTCCGGAATTATTAAATATTGGTGTACGTATTCCAATTAAGCAAACCCAGATAGGGTTTAGTTTTGGAACCTGGCCAGAATATGGATGCTTCTTATCTTTTTCAGGGGACTTTTATATGCATTTTGGAGGTACTTCTAAGTTCTCAGACAGGCATCCATGGTATTCCAGGGGAGGTTTTAGCTATTTACATAGTGAAACCAGTACCCTCATTAAGAAGTCTGTATATTTTAATTTTCGCATTGGAAGAGAAATTAGTTTTTCAAAAAAAATTGGAATGGAATTGGATATCGGTCCGGGATTTCTGTTATTCCATGACCAGATTGAAAAAAAAGCAAAAGAGATCTATACTACTTATCCTTATCAGATATTCCCTTTTTTTGGTATTTCTGTATTTTATCGATTGTAGTTTATGCCTGATACTGCTCCATCACTTACTATTGGCATTTATTTTTGCCCGGGAATTGGAATTGATTGGAGGAATAATTATTAAAATTTAGACCTTTTTAGTCATTTTTCTTTTTGAGATACTTTTAAACATAAGTTATGAAAAGTATTAAAAAATCAGTTTACTTCATGTTGTTTGTTGCATTTTTCATGCTTAGTACTGGTAATTTGGTATTTGCGCAGGAGAAAATAAAATTATCAGTGGGCATGGGAGTTCCGGAATTATTAAATATTGGTGTCCGTATTCCAATAAAGCAAACACAAATAGGTTTTGATTTTGGCAGCTGGCTGCAAAAGAATGAATACTTTTTATCTTTTTCAAGTGACTTTTATATGCATTTTGGAGGTGTTTCTAAATTCTCAGACAGGCGTCCATGGTATTCCAGATCAGGATTGACCTATTTGCGTAGTGAAACAAGTACCTATATTGAAAAGTCTGTATATTTTAATTTCCGTATTGGAAGAGAAATTAATTTTTCAAAAAAAATTGGAATTGAATTAAATGCCGGGGCAATGTTTATGTTATTTTTTGACCATATTGGGAAGACGGATTCTGTATTTATTTATGAGAGGTCCTGGATATTGCCATCTTTTGGTTTAGCTGTATTTTACCGATTGTAGTTTTAAGACTTTGAGGAAATACACCCCCTTTGCCTCCTCTCAAGAGTTGGAGAGTAGGGAAGTCCCCTCTTGAGAGGTGATTTTAGGGAGGTGCGCAAAAGCCATACAAATAAAATGAGAAGAAAAATTATTCCATATAAGCCAAAACGGAAAGAATATACCCCTTGGTTAAGAAATCAATATACACAGGCAGAAATAAAAAATTCTTTGTCTTAATACACCAAATACAGCCGTGTGACATAGGTGCTGTTAAGCTGTTGTGCTTTAATCTAAATCCATTATTATTTGCAAGTTCTCCTTGACAATTTCACTTAAGCCTTTTGATAATTTGCCCGTTCTTTTAAGAAGTCTTTTGTTATCTATTGCCCTTATTTCATCAATCATTATATCACCGGCCTGGCGTAGGTTTGCCGTTCCTTTTTTTAGATGAACCCTTAAAATTTCAGAGTCCTTTTTTATATTTGTGGTAATAGGACAAATTATTGTCGAAGGGTGTGGAACCTTATTTAGTAAATTGGTCTGAACAATTAAAATTGGTCTGGTTTTTCCAGGTTCTGTTCCAATCTTTGGATTCAAGTCTGCTATCCAAATCTCAAATTGCTTAATCGACATAATCAACCTCCTCAAACTCTTTAAGCACTTTCATGGAGTCATTTTTTACTAATTCTGATTCTTTTTTAAGTTTTTTTTCCAGGAACAATCGTCTTTGAAGTCTGTTATAATAATCTATTGCCTCGTTAATATATCTATTTCGGGGTTTTTTGATTCTTAAAAGTATTTTTTCAGTTTCTACGAAAACAGAATCATCAATTTTTAGTGATACATTTTTCATGATATTTGCATTGTATATTACAAAGGTATATCTTATTAGTATATATCACAAGTATTTCTGCAATTTATTTTATGTATGCTTGCATGCGGCATAAGATTTGATATATACAATAAATCAGATAGTAATTGGATCTGGTAAATTTTTACCGGATAAAAATGAGTAAAATACTTATTCTTTAACTTTAGTAATCACATTTATCATATATTCACCAGGTTCCAGTTCAAAACATCCGGGAGCTTTTCTGTTTTTTTCAGGTTGGTACAAATCTTTTCCCTGCTTTTGATGGATAGTAATTACCTGATCTTCACTTACCTTAAGTCTTGTTTTTGCAATACTTCCTTCAGGTATTGTAATTTCATATACCTGGTGTGTGGGTGATTTTTTCTCCCAGTTCGAAATAATTTTACCATAGGGTGAATGGTAGGTACATTTAACATAATCTAACTCTTCGGGTAGAAAAGGGTTAATTACGAACTTCTCAAATCCCGGATATTCAGGGTCAGGCCTGATACCTCCCAGCCATCTGTAAAACCATTCGGTAACCGATCCGAACATAGGATGACAATTCGAATAAGTATTGTCACTTTCTTTCCAGGTTTCCCATAAGGTTGTTGCCCCCCTGTCAACCATAAACCCCCATCCCGGAAAAACAGGGCTGTTTACAACATTAAAAACAGAATCTGCTTTTTCCTCCCGGGATAATGCTTCAAGTATATATTTTGTACCGAATATACCCGTGTTAAAATGTCCTGATGGTCCTTTGTTTAAGGCTTTTAATAGTGAGTCAGTGGCTGTACTTATTTCATTTTCCGGCACAATATCGTGATATAGCAATGTTGAAAAAAGAGTTTGTCTGTTAACTGGCCCTGGAACAGATTTATTCCAAAACCTGTCAGCTATCTTTTTTGTTAGATCAATGGCCACTTTTTCAAAATGATTTTCATTTTTCTTATCATTCATAAATGAAGCAAACTCTCCCATTATCAATGCACACTGTAGGTAATGCGTAGTTCCTGTTAGCTCCACCGGTACCGGTTCCAATGATTCATGATCACTTAAGCCCTTTTCAACTATTCCATCAGGATGCAATCCTGCCACTTTTTTCATCCATTTTAAGTCAAGATCATACAGTTCCCGGATGATTTCTGTGTCATTGTAATAAAGAAATAAATTATACTGTGTAGTTAAGAAGGCAGACTCCCAGCTTATCCCACAATATTTCATGCCAACAGAAGGGGCCGTATCAACAAAAGCGGAATCATTCAATGCATCAGCATAATCATAAATAGCTTTCCGGTAAAAAGATTGCATATCAAAATTGTAAATAAACGATTCACTTGTTGCGTTCAGGTCGCCACCATAACCAAATTTTTCCCTCGCCGGACAATCAGACTGAACGCTTTGTAAGTTGGCCAAAAAAGTTCTGAGTGTAGCATCCTGAATTGAATTCAGTAGGGCAGAGGAAGAGGAAAAGCTGTTTTGATGAATCACATTTGTATGAAATTCCAGGCCCTGGATGTCTTCTGATTCTGGTTTATCCTCAAGGCCTGTGATCTCCATATACCGATAGGTATGGAATGTAAAAACCGGACTATACCATACTTCCTGGTCATTGCCAAAAATATAAGTGTCGGTTTGCCAGGCAATATCCGGGGCACCCGGTCCACCCATGCCTTTTTTCTTTATCTGGCCGGCAACGGTGGTCATAGGATTTAGCGAACCATTGTCATAAATTCTTTCACCAAAGCGGAAATGGACTATATCACCCGGATTGCCCTTTAACTTAATTCTGTAGAGACCGGTGAAGTTAACGCCCATATCAACAATAAACACATCGTGCGTCTGTTCTGAAATTGCTACCGGGGTTTTTATATCAGTAACTTGTATAGATGGGAAGAAGGCTTTTTCCAGTTGTCCGCCCGGGCCATTTACTTCAAGTACTTTGCCCCATGTCTTATCATCAAAATCTGCTTTATTCCAGCCGGGTATTTCTTTTCCGGCATCATATACCTCACCCAGGTAAACATTGTTTTTCAGGATGGGCCCATATGAAAACTTCCAGGAAGGATCTGTTCGGATGCTTTTAGTTTTTCCATTTGCATATTCCAGTTTCAACCTTGCAATAAACTGTGGTTTTCCAACAGGAAGGGCTTCTCTCAGATTCCGGTTTCCCCACATTTTCATTGGTAAAGGGTTGTAAAAACCATTTCCCAGGCTAACAGCGATGCAGTTTTTACCTTTAATAAGGTTTTCAGTTATATCATATTCCGAATAATAAACTCTTTTTGCAAAATTTGTCCAGGCGGGTTCCAGGTAATTTTTGTCTGCTTTTTCTCCATTTATTGTAGCCTGGTAATAACCGGCAGCCGTGATAAACAATTTAGCTGATTTTAGTTCCTTTTTTACATTAAATATTTTACGAAATATTGGCGCTGGATTGTCCTGATAAAAAAGGGAATCCTGTTCTGGAAGTGGTAAAGTGTCAGTAATCCAGATTGCTCCTGAAAAATCATCTAACGCAACCGCTGCCTTGTTTAATTTTGGAGAGTTACAGGCGTAAAAACCTGTTAAAATAAGACCTGCTAAAAGTATTGTTCTGAACATTTTGCTACTATTTTTTATTAGAAATCAGGGGAATATTCCAAAGATAAGGATTTATTAAAGAATTGGTTCTATATTGTATTCTTATTGGTTAAATTTGAGACTTTTAATAAATTAAAGCTATGCGAATCATATATTTTATTCTAATCGGAGTGCTGTTCCCTTTATCTGGTTGTAATTTTCAATCAAAAAATATTAATCAACAATACGATGTGGTGGTCTATGGAGGAACCTCAGCAGGAGTTGTCGCGGCAATCCAGGCTAAGCGAATGGGAAAATCAGTTATCCTTGTTTGTCCTGAAAAGCATCTTGGTGGAATGACTGCCGGAGGTTTGGGCTGGACCGATTCCGGCCTTAAAGAGACAGTTGGTGGAATATCACGTGAATTTTACCAGAGGCTTAAGAATTATTATGATAAACCAGAAGCATGGATTTATCAGAAACCTGAGGAATATTCCCATTACAGAAAGGAAGATGATGCAATGTGGGTTTTTGAACCACATGTTGCAGAACAAACTTTTGAAAATATGATTGCTGAAGCCGGTGTCCCTGTTAAACGGGATCAATGGCTTGACAGGGATGATGGTGTGATAAAGGATGCCAACCGGATCCTTTCAATTACCATGCTGAGTGGGGAAACATTTGAAGGTCGGGTATTTATTGATGCCACCTATGAAGGTGATTTAATGGCTACAGCCGGAGTTAGTTATACTACCGGTCGTGAGGCCAACAGTGTTTACAATGAAACCCTCAATGGGGTACAAAAAGAACGTACAATTTATCATCAGTTTGAATTTCCGGTAAGCCCTTATGTTATTCCCGGTGATTCTTCAAGTGGGCTGGTTCCTCTGGTACATAATGGGAATCCGGGGAAAGAAGGAGAGGGTGATCATCGTATCCAGGCTTATAATTTCAGGATGTGCCTTACAACCATTCCTGAGAACATCATCCCTTTTGAAAAGCCGGATAATTATGACCCTCTGCAATATGAGCTATTGGCCAGGTATTTTCAGAATGGATTGCGTAAAGTATTTAATAAATTTGATCCTGCCCCCAATTGGAAAACCGATGTAAACAACTATGGAGGTTTTTCTACGGATTATATAGGCATGAATTATGACTATCCTGAAGGTTCATATGAGGAAAGACAGGAAATTATTAAGCAACATGAAGATTATCAGAAAGGATGGCTATGGTTTCTGGCAAATGATCCACGGGTTCCGGAAGAGGTGCATGTTGAAATTAATAAATGGGGCTTATCAAAAGATGAATTCATCGATAATGGGAATTGGCCTCATCAGATTTATGTACGTGAGGCAAGGCGATTGTTAAGTGATTTTGTTATGACAGAATTGCATTTACGTGGCATTGAGCCAACACCTGGCTCTATAGGTATGGGTTCATACAATATGGATTCGCATAATACACAGCGTTATGTGGATGAGCATGGTAATGTACGTAATGAAGGGGATATTGAAATTAATCCGGGGGAACCCTACCAGATAAGTTATAGGTGCATCGTACCAAAAGCTAAAGAAATCACCAATCTTCTGGTTCCGGTTTGCCTTTCATCTTCACATATTGCCTATGGTTCTATTCGGATGGAACCGGTTTTTATGGTATTAGGCCAGTCTGCCGCTACAGCAGCATCCCTTGCCATTGATGGGGATATTGCGGTGCAGGAGGTGGATTATGATAATTTACGCGATGTACTTTTAAGAGATAAGCAGGTTTTAGGGTTGGATTAATCTTTATTAAACCTGGTAAATTTTAATATCAATTTCAGTATATTGCAATATAAATAGACTTCATTTATCCAATTTGAAACAAGAATTTAAAAAATGCAACCAACTGATGCATTTGCAGCCATAAGCACAAGTGAGAAAATTGCCTCATCGCTCTATAAGTGGATTACCGGAAACAGGGGTCTAAAGAGAACAGTAGCTCTTGAGCTTAAAGAAAATATAGAACTCATCCGTCTATATGTAGAAAGTGGTGCTGACCCGAAAGAAATTATACCAAAGATCAATGATACTGCTTTCCGGAAAGCTCTGGCATCTGGATTTAATTTCAATGCGCTAAAGCGATCAAAAGTCAGTACAAGATGTACAAAGGATGTACCTCAATTAATAAAGTATCATGGCTGGAATACACAAAAAATATTTGAAAATGTGTATCAGAAAGTTACTACCCTAAAGCAGGCCGCAGAATTAAAAAAGACTAAAAAACCTATCCGTTTGGGTGTGCGCCTAAATAATTTATTCAGAATGATGGTAATGCTTGCCATTCATATTGGAAGATAGCAGGAATAAATATTTACTCCTATGCTATCTTTTTATTAATTAATCGGTAACTCGTATCCATTTTAACCAAAAGTCACTTTCCACTAAATCTTTCCAAAGCATGGTAGTATTGTCATCTTCTGTCCATTCTAAATTAAATGTATTTTGACTTGGGTCATCTCCTAATACCAGACTTAATGATTTTAATGCTAATTCAAAATCAAGTTCATCAATAGTGATCTGACTCAATTCACTGTCAATTATATAGTTAGACTCCGGTATTATAACTGGTGTTCCATCAACTATAAATCTCAATGTATATCCGTTTTTGGTGAATGTGGCATATAACAGACCATCATCACCTAACTCTTCAAAATCATCATTAACCCATTCTCCAATAACAAACTCAGAAAGCATTGTGGGGTTTTTTACCTTTTCACAATTTGTGAAAATCAGTGTGGCAATTATTGCCATAAAAAACAAAACTTTTTTCATAATATAATAATAAATTAAATGTTAAGAAATGTATTATTTTAATTTTACGTTTGTGTTTATTATATGGAAAAACAATAAAAAGGTTTCAATAACTTTAGCGTTTATGAGATTTTTTATAATAACCGTTTAATTATCCGTTATTGATTTTCATTTTACACCTTGAGCCTGTTGAAGGGTGTTTTAACCTGAAATTTTTATTTTACAATGATCCCGCACTTTTTGTGTTTTTTGGCCGTGTTATATTATCCCCCCCCCGCTGGCGCGGATTTAGCTTTGCTGAGCTCCACTTCGTTCCGGTTGTAATCCGTACAACACTAAAATTATAATTACTAAAAGAAGGTAATCTGTAAAGTTGTACTGTCAATCAAATTTGTTGAGCAATTGCGTGACGCCAAAACAACCGAATAACAACTAATAACACTGAATTACCATTGAATTTACCTCAATAGTTAGATTAAATCCAATATTGCGGTGCTCTGTATCTTTTCTATATCTGGTGGTATCGTTTTTACAAATATTTTGCGGCCCTGCCGATTTACAAGGAAAATAAATGTGAATTATATGGAACTTAATAGCATTAAGATAACTTGAATTAGAAGTCTTTCAGGAGTGAGTATGAGTAATAATATTGTCACGCTTCCATTCAACCCAGGTAGGTTGCATTATTGTCCGTTCCCAAAACAATTGAATAACCACTGAATTACTATTAATAACCAGTTAATGACTAGATTCCCGGTAGCTCAACATTTACAATTTAAAACTCCGATCTCGTTTTTTTAAGTAAGATGTTGGAGTTATTTCAGGAGATTATCTATATCCACAGGAAGGCCTGTTTTTGATGATTCATAGATACCCAGAACAATAGCCAATGATTTCAGGCTCTCTTTTCCTGATACCGGGGGTTCATGTCCTTTACTTATAGCATTGGCAATTGCTTCAAATTGTTTTTTATGTGGTTCAATGGAAAAACCCTGAAGAGGACTTGAGGCACCCATTGATTTTCCTTTCTCTTGCCTTGGGGTTTCATCACCTGATTTGAGAATACGAACATCGTCACCATCGATGATAATACTCCCTTTTTTTCCATGTAATTCTATATGTCTGGGTTGTGCTGGCTGAATGGAAGTTGAACCTGTGATTATTCCAAATGTGCCGGATTTAAACTCTACAACTGCCATTGCGTTGTCCTCTCCTTCCAGTCTTTCATGGGTCAAAGTAGCTATTTTCCCATAAATACTTTTCACATCCCCCATAAACCATTGAAACAAGTCGATGGTATGAATGGCCTGGTTTATCAGTACCCCTCCGCCATCCAGTGCAAAAGTGCCACGCCAGGCACCGCTGTCATAATAATCCTGACCCCGGAACCATTTAATATTTGCATCAGCAATTATTAGTTTACCAATTGCATGTTTATCAAGTTCCCTTTTTGCTTTTTCTATTTCCGGAATAAACCGGCTTTGATAGATAACAGCCAAAGCAACCTGGTTTTCTTCACAAACCTGTATCAGGCGTTTTGCCCTTTCAATAGTAACCTCTATTGGTTTTTCAACAATCACATGCTTACCTGCCCTGGCAGCCATTTCCCCATAATCCAGATGATTTCCACTGGGAGTGCAAATAGAAACCGCATCAATGAGCGGATCAGCAATAAATGCATTCCAGTCGGTATGCCATCTAACATTAAACTTCTCACCCATTCTCCTGGCGTTCTGTTCTGAACGACTGTAAAGAGATACCAGTTCAAGGTTTCCGGATTGTTGTATGGCCTGGGCCTGAATATCTGCAATGGTGCCACAGCCTACAATTCCAATTTTCAATTTATTAGACATCTTAAGAAGTTTTACAGTTTATCAATTTTAAGTATTAAAGATAAGACTTTTCCGGTAAATAATGTTTGACCCTGAAATAAAATCTTTAGGTTCAGTACTTTTAGGACTTTTTAAAAGCCAGATAACATTGGAGATCATTTCCTTTATGGGTACTTCTATTGTTGAAATGGGTATTTTAAAGTATTTTGTAGCGTTAAGGTTATCAAATCCAAGCAATCCAACCTGATCAGGTATGTCAATGCCCTCATCGGTAAGAAAATTTGCCAGTCCTTCTGCTACCATATCGCTGTCAGTGACAATAATTGATTTTTCATTAACAGGTAATTCAGGTAAGAGTTGTTTTCCCAGGCTTTCTCCAACCAGAAATTCATCAAACTCTTTTTCCTCCATGTTTGCTTGTTGATAGGTATGTAAGTGTTTGAAAAAAGAGAATAACTTTTTGGGGAATTCGCTGTTTATTAAACGAAAATGAATATTTTCATCAATGAACAGGGTGGTGTATGGACTGTTCTGTAAGGTAGTAAAAAAGCTCGTATAAATTTTTGCCCTTGAAAAACCAACCAGGGATATCCCATGCCGGAGTAAAATGTTCCTGTGCTCCTTATCTTTTTCATAGTCAAAATGATAATTATAAATAATGACAGGAATTTTTTGCAAAAAAGCTAAGATATTTTCCTCAATAATGCGCTCTGCTAAATTATCAAATGTATTGATAATGATGATTTTACTGACACGATTACCCAAAAGTTCTTTTACGGTTTCCTTAAGTGCAAGTGAAGATGTCATTTTGAGGTTTACCGGTACTTTCTCCGTATAGAAATAGTTGTTAAGATATTGTACAGCTTTTGAAATATGAGAAAAAAAGTTACCATGGTAAATAAGTCCAATGGTATCATTTTTAGTTTTGGAAAGTTGGCGTGCCGAGCTGTGTGGTACATAACCAAATTGCTCAATCAATGCCATTGTTTTATTGTAAGTGGCTTTTGAGATCCTTTTTTCTTTCCATGTTCCATTGATAATGGACGAAAGGGTCTGGCGGGAAATATTTATTTTCCCCGCCAATTCTTCCATAGACATGTAGTTTTTACCCATGAATTTAATCCAAATTCACTATTTAATCCAATTCCTAATAATCCGAATTAAGAGTTGAACCCACTTCAGGGTTCTTTTTGTATTCGTATGTTTATCCGGGGGTTACACCCACGGATATTCATTGTTTAATCCGCCATCTGACGGATTAAATGTCTGAAAAACATAAACTTTAATAACCCCGTGCGAAGCTTGGGGAATTCAATAAGACACTTGAAACAGCCCCGAAGTGGGTTGAACTTTCTTGTATTTGACACAAAATCAATAAGATTCAACCCTTGATTCGCATTAATAAGGTTACCATAATAATAAAATGCTTTTTCAATAAGTGCCTTGGGTTCAACCTAACACCGTATCAAATGCTTCGTTTAAAGTATCCAGTCCTTCCAGCAATTGTTCTTCAGTAATATTTAATGGCGGGGCCAGCTTTACCGAACCGCCACCTGTACCAACCGGGGCAAAAAGCATCAATCCGTTTTCAATACATACTTTTATAATTTCATAAGCTGTGTTATGGTCCGGCTCCGTAGTTCCTGGTTTTGTAACCATTTGGAGAGAAGCAACCAGCCCTTTGGAAGCTGCAAATCCAACCTGATCGGGATATTT
>Ga0164313_10004824_pt1 | contig 11949 bp, 17 predicted proteins | sample GuaBasSedimGuay4_FD_113735 | JGI IMG/M metagenome (GOLD analysis project Ga0164313, IMG submission 113735) | Subseafloor sediment microbial communities from Guaymas Basin, Gulf of California, Mexico - Guay4, Core 4569-4, 0-3 cm | ecosystem: Environmental > Aquatic > Marine > Hydrothermal vents... | reverse complement strand
TTCATCCCTGTCGAGATCAAGGAGTTGGGTAAGAGGTTCACGCTTATCAGGAACGGCCTCAGCTTTGTGGTAGCGATAATTATTGCGATACTGATGGGGCTGATACTGTGAAACCGCCCGGGAAAAGGAACTCACTGAATAAATCGCCAGCCGCGCTCTGGTATAAAAAGCTGCGCTGGGACTGGACGATGCTCGCGCTCATAATTCCAATAGCTGTGACAGTTTCCCTGATCTTACCCGATAGAGGAGAAAGAGTGGTTGACATCTCCTGGAGCTTCCTTCTGGAGATGGTATACATCCTGCCCGCGGTTCTCATCCTGATGGGGCTGTTCGCTGTATGGGTTTCAAAAGATGTGGTCGTCAGATATCTGGGCGCTGGATCAGGCATAAAGGGGCTGCTTCTCAGTATGGTCCTGGGAGCCCTCCCTACAGGGCCGCTTTATGTAGCGTTCCCTATGGGTGCTATGCTCATCAGGAAAGGCGCCAGGATAGCTAACGTTATGGCTTTTCTCTCGGCATGGGCCTGCATCAAGATCCCGCAGGAACTGATGGAGCTTCAGTTTCTGGGATGGCGATTCGCGGTTACGCGCCTGCTGCTTACAGCTTTCGCGATAGGAGCTATGTGCCTGTTTGCTGAATTCATCTACAAACGTCTTTCTCAAAAAGAAATCCTGGATTAGTTTAACTCGTACTAATTTATTATCATGTACCGGTGGGAAAAATACCTGGAAAATGGTAAGTGAGATAACGATATTTTTGGCGATGGAGGAATAATGAATATTGCGATTGCTTTTGCTCTATGGAGTTCGGCTTTCGGAAATGGTGAGCTGATACCTGTTCAATTCACGGTAGACGGTGATAATATTTCTCCGCCGCTTGAATGGGAATGCAATTTCGAAGCTGGATCTTTTGCCCTGATCTGCGAAGATCCCGATGCTCCTGCGGGAACATGGGTTCACTGGGTTGTTTACAACATTCCAGGTGAAAGCAGAACGCTTGAAGAGGGAGTACCTGCTGAAGAGCAGCAGGAAGATGGGATGCTTCAGGGGGAGAACAGCTGGGGCAATATTGGTTATGGAGGCCCTGCGCCTCCTTCTGGAAAACACCGGTACATATTCACTCTGTATGCCCTGGAGGGAAGGCTGCACCTGGCTCCCGGAGCGACAGCCTTCGAACTGCGAGAGGCTATCGAAGGACATGTAATAGAGAAGGCTGAATTCGTAGGGGAATACACGCGCGAATGACAGCTGTCTAGCAGCAGCCTCCCTCAACAATTTCCACCGTCCAGAATACCGGGAGTTCTTCACTGCTCAGGCTGTCATCCATTTTCTCGACCCGCTCCAGCGGTACTCCGTGAATATTGCGCGAGTGAGCTTTTTCGGCATCGCATTTTACATGGATTATTGCAGCATCGTGACCGTACGCCATAGCCAGGTTGTAGTAGGGGGAAATCTCCCATGCCCTTATGGCGGTATTGTCTACAATCACCACTTCAGGGGAGTTCGCGGGATCTCCTGCGATGGATGCCAGTATCTCAGCGAATCCTCTGAGGCATGAAGCGTGGGCCCGGGAGATAAGAGTTCTGTTGAACCTGTAAACCCCCTCATCATCCAGAAAATAGCTGTCAGCTGAGCATACGTGAGCCTGCGGATAATTCCTGCGGGCCCATGTCGATTTGCCAGCGCCGGGAAGCCCTCTCATTATATAGATTTGCGCCAAGTGTTTCCGCTCCGATTCAGGTTAAGGAAAAGTCCGTACTCTATGTCAGCTTTTTATTTCCCTTAGAATTCCGAGGAAATTCGTGTAATCCATAGCCTGCCAGCTTTCAGCCTCAAGAGCTCCCTCCGACCTCGAAATGAGAGAGACCTTATGAGCTGTCTCAACATCGGGAGCCTCGTAGATATCCATGAAGTCGTAAGGTCCCAGAATAGCGTAGTGTGCTATCCATTTAACGTCGGGACAGGTTTCCTTTACTTTCAGAAGCCATTCCTTACCCATTTTCTTTCTGCCTCTGGCATCGTGCAGGCTCTTGGTGCTGTGCTTTGTCATCAGTACGAATTTAGGCATGATATCTCCTTTCTTATCCTGTAATAAATACTGATGCATATCCCATCCAAAGGCAAGTGCCGCGCGATCAGCAGGAATGCAGTTTAAGGTGAAAACTATTCATAGTATATTATTCTCCGTGGTTTTACGATATAGCAGGGAGGTTGGTCCTGGACAGAAAAGCGGTTGTTCTTCTCAGTGGCGGTCTGGATTCCGCTACAACTTTGTACATAGCCGGGGAAGAAGGCTTCAGTACTCATGCCGTCTCTTTCAGGTATGGCCAGCAGCACACACAGGAGCTGAAGTCTGCTTCAGAAGTAGCCCGGGCTGCAGGGGCGGCAGATCATCTGATTATCCCGCTTGATGCCAGGCTTTTTAAGGGCTCAGCCCTGACTGGACCTTCGGCTGTTCCTGAAAACAGATCTCCCGATGAAATGGCCAGCATGATACCACCGACTTACGTACCTGCCAGGAATACCGTCTTTCTGGCCATGTCTCTGTCTTACGCTGAAGTTATCGGTGCACGCGACATATTCATTGGAGTGAATGCCGTGGATTACAGCGGGTATCCGGACTGCAGGCCTGAATTCATCGCGGCATTCGGGAGGCTTGCAGAATTAGCAACAAAGGAAGCCATCGAGGGAAGACCTGCAAGGATACATGCACCTCTGCTGAACATGACCAAAGCCCAGATCATACGAAGGGGTCTTGAGCTGGGAGTGGATTATTCCCTGACTCACAGCTGTTACAATCCTGATACTGAGGGCAGGTCATGCGGCAGATGTGATGCCTGCATACTGAGACTGAGCGGTTTTGCAGAAAACGGAATGAATGATCCTGTCGCTTACCAGCCGGAGATGAATAATGGGCTATAGAGTGAAGGAAATCGTGTATACTCTTCAGGGTGAGGGGGCCAATTCAGGGAAAGCCGTTGTACTGTGCCGCTTTGAAGGATGCAATCTGAACTGCAGTTTCTGTGATACCGATTATCAGGGTATCGACGGTCCGGGCGGAGGGGAATTCTCGTCCGCCAGCTCCCTTGCGGAGGCTGTCACTGAAAGACTCCAGGGTCAGATCGATCAGCCCCGGGTGCTGTGTACCGGAGGTGAACCACTACTGCAGATTGACGGGCAGCTTACACAGGCTTTCCATAGCAAAGGGTTCGAGATCCTGCTGGAAACAAACGGGACGATCGAGCTTCCAGATGGAATTGACTGGGTTTGTGTAAGTCCGAAGGAAGGCAGGGAGCCGGTAGTGAAAAAGGGAAACGAATTGAAACTGCCATTCCCCCAGAAGAATGTCGATCCAGGCAGCTACCTTTCACTTGATTTTGAGCGCTTCTACCTGCAGCCAATCTCCGGGATTGATCTGGAGGAAAACACTCGTCAGGCAGTTGAGTACTGCCTTAATAACCCCCGCTGGGCTCTGAGTCTTCAGATACATAAGTATATAGGTATACCGTAGAGGAGATAATGGAATGGAAGTATACAGAGAATTCAAATTCGATGCCGCCCATCTGCTCCCGAATCTGGAGCCGGAACACAGATGCAGCAAGCTCCATGGTCATACTTTTCGAGCTCTGATTCATCTCGAGGCCGGGGTAGGAAGTGAGACCGGATGGGTAAGGGATTTCGGAGAGATTAAAAGGCTATGCGCCCCGGTTATCGAAAAGCTTGATCATAAATATTTAAACGATATCCCCGGGCTTGAGAATCCCACCAGCGAGAATATCGCAAAATGGGTATGGAAAAGGCTGAAACCGCTACTGCCCGAACTGAGCATGGTAGAGATAAAAGAGACAGCATCAACAGGATGCAGGTACAGAGGGCAGGAAGATAGATGAACGATATTCAGAACAGTCCCGATTTTCGGAACATCACGCTGGACGAAGCCGGTATCAGGAACCTTCAGTATCCCGTAACACTTCTTGACAGGACTAATGAAAAACAGAGAACGGTAGCTTCCATATCGATGTCTGTGGAACTTCCCCATCATTTCAAGGGGACACATATGAGCAGATTTGTGGAGGTGCTTGCGGGGCACACATGTGAATTTGACGGCAGAACCATCCCCGCGATCCTTGCAGAATTGAAGCAGACTCTTGATGCCCAATCAGCCAGGATGACAGTCAGTTTCCCATATTTCCTTGAAAAGAAGGCTCCTGTAACCGGAATCGCTGCAAAAATGAGTTATCAGTGTACATTTTCCGGCAGGAGCGGTCCTGCGGGGGAGGATTTCGTTCTGAGTGTAACCGTTCCGGTAAGCAGTCTTTGCCCGTGCAGCAGGGAAATAAGCGATTACGGAGCTCACAATCAGAGAGGGCATATAACGATCGAAGTCAGAAGTTTGACAGATGAGAATGGAGTTCCTGTAATAGTCTGGATAGAGGAACTGATAGAGATCGCAGAATCATCCGCGTCATCCCCTGTTTATTCTGTTCTGAAAAGACCTGACGAGAAATACGTTACCGAACTTGCTTTCGATAATCCTGTTTTCGTTGAGGATATGGTTCGTAATGTTGCAGAAAAACTTATGGTGGATGAAAGGCTGACATGGTTTCAGGTTACCGCCGAAAACCAGGAAAGCATACATAATCATACAGCTTACGCCAGGTTCGAGTGGAAAAGGGACGGAGGTAATTAAGAAATCTAATTACCTCCGTCCCTATTTCCGTTCATAGTGTACTCCGCATCAACTGAAATAGATATCCCGCCTCTTATTCCGAAGTCCGCAATAACCCTGCACCAGCGGGGTTCCAGAGCTTCAACCAGGTCGTCCAGTATCATGTTCGCGACATGCTCATGGAAGATCCCCTCATTTCTGAAGGACCAGAAGTACAGCTTCAGCGATTTCGATTCGATAATCTTTTCATCCGGAATGTACTCTATGGTGATCGCCGCGAAATCCGGCTGACCTGTTTTCGGGCACACACAGGTAAATTCATCGGTAGTCAAAGTAACAATGTAATCCCTATCGATGTGATGATTTGGAAAAGTTTCAAGATCGGTTCTATCTGTCATTGAAATAATTCCTCCATTCAGTATGAAATCTTGGATCGAGAACCGGGCATGCGGTACTCCGTACCGGTTTTTTCCATCCATCCAGGTCAAGTCCGTTCCTTTCCCAGATAGCCATGCTCTCAACGATGAATCGCCATCTCCATTCCGGTTCCGTGTTTGACCATTCAACCGCAGTCTGAAGAAGTTCTGACTGCTTCGTGCCTCTCCATGCCGATTCAAGTGAAAGCAGGCGCCCGGCGAGCTGATCATGCGTTTCTTCGGGCAACGTGGAATCGGTAATTTCTCTCTGTCTTTCTGAACGTGCTTTGAGAACACTGTTCAGATCTCCCGTCCCGGTGCACAGGGAGAGACACTTCTCATGATCACCTCTTGCTTCTGCAAGCCTGTAGAGAGGTCCGGTTCTCAGCCTCTGCGCCGCTTCGCTGTTTCCCGCCGCCTCATGCTCCCCGGCGGCTCTCTCGAACAGTCTCTCCCCCTCTTCCCATTTCCCTGAGTGACAGGCCAGGTCTGCCATTATGGAGTAGCCGGGCGCCCAGGAGGGGTTGTCCGATACCAGTTTCCCGCAGATATCTCCGGCGGCCGTAAGATTTCCGAGCTGCAGGAGAATTCTGATCTCTTTTCTGCGGAGCTTTCTCAGTCCCACAGGGTCGGTCACCAAACTGATCCTGTTCCGGATAGAAAGCAACCTTCTTCCCAGAAAGCCTTCAGAAGCTACCGACATGGGAAACACCCTCTCTGTTTTATTTATCTAGATCCATTTCTTTTTCTTAAAATGTATAAGCATTGCTAAGGCTATTACCAGCATAAGCCCGAGTGCGGCGAAATAGCCCCACTTCCAGTAAAGCTCCGGCATGTTTCTGAAATTCATACCGTAGATGCCGGTGATAAAGGTCAGGGGAATGAAGATCGTTGCCAGGATAGTGAGAATCTTCATCACCTGGTTCATTCTGTTGTTAACGCTTGAAAGGTATGTATCGTGCATCCCGGAGATCAGATCTCTGTAGGTTTCCACAGTATCGATAACCTGTATGGTATGATCGTACAGATTCCTGAAAAACAGCGTTGTCGGTTCCTTCAGCAGATCCGATCCGCTTTTTTCCAGAAGAGCGATCTCTTCCCTCAGTGGCCATACCGTTCGCCGCATGAAGAGCATTGCTCTTTTGAACCTGTGTATTTTCGAAATAGTATCAGGTTCCTGATTCAGAATGACCCTGTCCTCAACCCGTTCGATCTGGTCTCCAATAGTCTCCAATATCAGAAAGTAGCTGTCCACCACTGCATCGATAAGGGCATATGCGAGGTAGTCAGCCCCAGTCCTGCGGACCCGTCCTTTGCACTCCCTTATGCATTCCCTTACAGCATCGAATACATCTCCCGGCTTTTCCTGAAAAGTAATAACGAAGTTCTCTCCGAGAATAACACTTACCTGTTCAGGCTTCATTCCGACATTGATATCGGAATAGCTCAGCATCTTCAGGACAATAAACAGATAGCTGTTGAAATCCTCGAACTTAGGTCGCTGCATTGTATTGACGATATCCTCAATCGTCAGGGAGTGAAGGCTGAAAAGTTTTCCGATCTTCTCTATAATTTCTGTATCATGAATGCCCTCAACGTTAATCCAGACAACATCGGATGATTTGCACAGAGCGGCGCACTCTTCGGGAGAGGTATTCTCCTTCTCCTCGTACAGGTTCTCGTTGTAGCGGATATAGGATAGTTTAACCTCCTGCATCATTCTCCTGCCGATGAATAGAGGGGTTCCGGGCGGTTGACCGGCTTTCCTGTGAGCCCCGCTGGAGTAATTCTTTCTCATTACCATAAGGATCCCCTTTTTCTATGTGTGCCGCAAGACCGGAAGTTCTGATACTTCTATACGTATCTGAATAGAATATACAATCCGCCAAGAATCACAAGCACACCACATGCCTTTCGCAGTATCGGGACGATGCCTGATTTTTCATTCCATTTCAGAAAATGCTGGATTGTACCGGAGAATGTTCCAGCCCCCACGATGACTCCGCAGTGACCAACGGAAAAGGCGATTACAAGCAAAATAGCAAAGACAGGGTACTTACTGCCCGTACTGAAGGCTACACCGAGAATTGGAGCCATGAAAGCGAAGGTGCAGGGGCCGAGAGCAATTCCGAATACGAGCCCGAGAACAAAGGCTCCGGGAAGACCGGGTCTTTTTGATGAAATGCTCTTATCCCCTTTGAAAGGAGACGGGAGAACCTCGAGCAGATTCAATCCGAAGTAAAGCATCACTGCTGCGGCGAAGTAATACCCGAACTGCCCTATATCTCCAAGCAGCCGCCCAGCGGCAGCTGTGGCGAAGCCCACAAGAATTATCGTGATCATTATTCCAAGGGAAAATACTGCTGAAATACTGAAAGCCCTGTTTGCACCGGTGTTTCCCTGTCTGGAAATGTATCCTACGACCAGGGGAATACTTGCCAGATGACAGGGACTGAGAAGAATACTCAGCACTCCCCATAACAAAGAGAGAGGAATTGCAATCGGAGCTGCTGACTCGACGGCTCCAGTGAATGAAGCTATCAGGCTTTCCATACTGCCTAATCCTGAGAAGGAGATGAATGGTAACCGAACTCAACCAGCTTCGCTGTCATGTCTTCCCTGCTCATGTAGCCTTCATGCCTGAACAGCTCATTCCCGCGTGCATCAAAGATTATCTGAGTAGGGATGAGCCTGATGCTGTATGAGCGTGCTGCGTTCGGATTCTCGTTCACGTCAATGAAATCGACATTCACAACTCCCGCATAGTCCTCGGACACAGCTTCCAGTTCCGGGACCATCATCTGGCATGGTGTACAGGAATGTGAGCCAAGATCCAGGAGCCTGGGTAAATCACTGTCAACAGAACCAGCTGTCGTATCAGCGGATTCCTGATTCTTTCCTGCAAGAATAGCTGCTACTGCGAGAAGACAGACTAATACTATGATTACGTATCTCGTGGTCCTGTTCATGTCTCTTATCTCCCTGGCCTACTTTATGTAATCGATTATCTGATCGATGGAGGGAACGGATCCTGCGATCTTTACTTCGCCGTCAACCACTAGAGCCGGAGTCAGCATCACGCCGTAGCTGATTATATCGTTAATGTCCGTTATCTTTTCCAATTCGTAATCAATACCCAGTTGTATTGCTACCTGTTCAGCGAGTTCGGCAAGTTTGATGCATTTGGGACAGCCGGTACCGAGTATCTTGATCTCCTTTTTCATTTTTGCTCCTAACCAAAAAACAGTCCGAAGGCTATTCCGCTGATTGTTGCCATTACAACAACCAGCGATATGAAGGTAATTGTTCTGGATGTCCCCATTATGCTTCTGATAACAAGCATGTTCGGAAGAGAAAGAGCGGGGCCGGCCAGCAGGAGAGCCAGTGCGGGCCCTTTGCCCATGCCTGCGCCGAGGAGCCCCTGAAGGATGGGGACTTCCGTGAGAGTCGCGAAATACATGAAAGCTCCAGCTATAGAGGCAAACAGATTTGCAAAAATCGAGTTTCCTCCGACAGCCGAACTGACCCATTCGGATGGTATCAGACCCTCATTTCCGGGTCGTCCAAGAAGAGCCCCGGCGATCAGCACTCCGGCAAAGAGCAGGGGAAATATCTGCTTTGCGAACCCGAATGTGGAGTCGAACCACGATCGCGTTTCACGGTTGCCTGTTGTAAGAACGGCTGAAAACCCGATAAGACCGATTGCAAAGGCAATCACTGGATGCCCCGGAAGAGTCGCGGCAGAAAGAGCAACAGCAGCAGCGACGATCAGCAGTTTCCAGAGCTTTACATTGAACCATGCTGTCAGGATCGATCCGAGAAGGATGGAAAAACCGCCCGTAATAATCCATTTCCACGAATAGACAAAACTCCAGAGTCCCGAGTCGGCGGCAGGTCTCCCCCAGTTGGCGAATATGAGAATGCCGACCATGCTCGCGAAATACAGAGTTGTCTGCCACAGGGGGCGGGAAACATCATCGTGATTACTCGATGCCTGTGCAGTAATTGTTCTTTCATTCTCTTTCTTTGCATAGATCAGGTGCATCAGAAGCCCTATAACGATGCTGAACACTACTGCCCCGACCGCGCGGGCTATGCCCAGCTGAAGTCCCAGAATTCTCGCGGTAAGAATTATTGCAAGAACATTGATTGCGGGACCTGAGTAGAGAAAAGCGGTGGCCGGTCCGATTCCTGCGCCCATCCTGTAAATACCGGCGAAAAGGGGAAGCACGGTACAGGAGCAGACAGCCAGGATACTTCCGGAGACAGAAGCGACTCCGTAAGCAACAACTTTTTTTGCCTGCGCTCCAAGGTATTTCATTACTGAAGCCTGGCTCAGGAACACTGATATTGCCCCTGCGATAAAAAATGCCGGAAGAAGGCAGGTCAGAACATGTTCCCTCGCATACTCCTTAAGCAGAAACAGGGCTTCAAATACGGCATTGTCGAAACGATTCCATCCGACCGGCAGAAAATACGCTATCAGGAAGAAACCCAGCATGTAGCCCATGGGATTTCTATCTTTCTTCCAGTCCATCAGTTCTCCCCTGAACAGCAATCCGCAGGCTCATCTTCACCATTGAGAACCTTCTCGACACAATCAAAAAAGTTCAGTACACATGGTGTCCGAAGCCGGTACAGTACTCTGGTGCCGCTCTTCATGCATGAAACAATCCCCGCATGACGGAGAATCAGAAGATGCCGGGATACAGTGGAAATATCGAGACCCACCAGTTCCGTTAAAGCCCCGACTGTTTTTTCATTCTTTGAAAGTTCCTCGACGATCACGAGACGTGCGGCATTAGCCATAGCTTTGATTACTTCCGCTCGCTTTTCAAACCGAACCATATCCACTGGCATGGTGATCCCCTTCTATTCTTGTATATTTGTACAATATAACAAATACTCTCTGCGGTCAAGCTATCGATGTGCGGAAGCCGATGGAATCTTATTCTCTTGAATGTGTATAATTGATACAGATTGAAGGAGGTACGCTTAATGGTACTTATGATTTTGCTGACACTGGCCGGTTCGCCGGTAACCGCAACTTCGGATGAAACTGTATTCGTGCATGAATGGGGAGTTGTCTCGATAGATGAGGTTATCCCGATGGCACAGGGGGCACAGCAGGGTTACCTGGATGAGCACGGAATGCTGCTGCCGTATTACCCAATGATAGTCGATGCTCCGGTGCTATGGTTCCATGGCCCGGAATTTACCGGTACTCTTACTGTGGAAGTGCAGAACGGGTATTTCTCCCTTCTCATTCCCCTGCCGGTTTCAGAGTCCATCGATGATGAGTCTATTCCGGTATTTTCCGAGGGTGACAATTACACGGCTGTCTGGAAGGATTTAGTTTTTACAGATGCTGCATCCATAAACAGCGACAGACCCAGCGACAGAATAAGTGCTCCCGGCGACAGTGCCGAAGACGGTTTCGAGTGGGCAATGCCGTTCTGGCGTGAAGTTCCGGCACTGACCGTAACGTACGAGGCAGGGAATTTCGCAGACCGGTTCATCTACTACGAGTGTTCAGCATCGAACCTCTTTGATCAGCGGGAACCCTCCGAAAGTTACCAGCGCCGCTCTCTTGTGTTTCATGAAGAAGAGGGAGAACTCAAAGCCGACCTGGTGGTCGACCCGGGAAACAGAATCAGGATTGAATTAGCCGTTTCAGATGAAGGGATACTTGAGGTTCTTTCCGAATGGGGCAACGATAATTTTCTCGAAGAAGAGATCGAAGCCCTCTGGAAAACCTGGAAGCCGAGTATTATGACCAGATGTATTCAGGACGAAGAGGTGATAGTTCTGTTCCCCCTCACGGATCAGCAGGTTGAATCGATCAGCACGATCGATCTGCATACTGACCAAGGGTATACTGTGCAGTACTACCGCCTGTTTCTTGGCATGGGGAGCGTGTAGGGTATACAATAAGGGGAGGGGCGTATGGGTTCTTTCAGTAGATCCGGTCCGCACGGTTATTCAGAGGTTCCCGTTCTTGTGCAGTGGATGGCTACGCTGAAATGCAATCTCAGCTGCCGGCACTGCCTTTCCGTCAGTCGGGATAACGGTTTTGGCGACATGCCGTTGCCATCGGTAAAAAGACTCATCGATGAAGTTGCTGAAATGGGTGTGGAGGAGTTTCTCGTTACAGGTGGAGAACCTCTGGCAAGAGACGATCTGCCGGAGATCATAGATTACCTTGGATTCAGGGGGCAGAACTGGACCCTGAATACTGCGGTAATGCCTTCAGAATATCAGATGAAAGCGCTCAGAGAAAACAGTCCCGGTTTTGTGGCGGTGAGCCTGGATGGACCGGGAGAGGTTCATGATTCGTTCAGGGGGCGGAAAGGGTCATGGCAGGAGGCAATGGATGCTATCGGCTTCTTCAGATCCCTGTCTGGAGTCAGGATCTGTGCAGGCACCACAGTAACAAGTATCAATTACCGCTATCTTGAAGAAACCTTCCATCTTGTGGCCGCAAGCGGTGCTGACCAGTGGGGAATTCATCTGCTGGTTCCAGAAGGAAGAGCATCGCACAATACCGATCTGTTTCTCTCAAAAAGACAGCTGCAGCGACTGATTAAATTCGTTGCCCGGAAGCGAGAATATTTCAATGTTGAAATGGCGGATGAAATTGGTTATCTGGGAAGCATGGAGCCCCTTGTAAGAGATTTTCCACTAACGTGCGGGGCGGGAAAATCTCAATGTGTGATCCTTCCGGACGGGGAAGTAGTCCCTTGTACAACACTGGACAGGTCATTCAGTGCGGGGAATATCCATAACAGACCCCTGAGGGAGATCTGGGAAGATGGTTTCAGTAAACTTCGGAATTACGAGCCTGATGGAGAATGCAGAGAGTGTA
>Ga0164313_10004823_pt1 | contig 11950 bp, 12 predicted proteins | sample GuaBasSedimGuay4_FD_113735 | JGI IMG/M metagenome (GOLD analysis project Ga0164313, IMG submission 113735) | Subseafloor sediment microbial communities from Guaymas Basin, Gulf of California, Mexico - Guay4, Core 4569-4, 0-3 cm | ecosystem: Environmental > Aquatic > Marine > Hydrothermal vents... | reverse complement strand
CCTTGGGGTCGGCCTGGGCATCCATGGCCACGGGAAAGTAGTCGAGTACGGTTCCATTTTTCAGCAGCAGTCCACTCACTGCGTTCCTCCTGCCAGTAGGATAGTTCACGGGGCCCGCCCGGATATGGGGGTGGGGAAGGGAAATCTAACACATGTCGCGGCCGTAGGGAAACCCGGCTGTTGGCGAATCAAAGCAGCACAAAAAAAAGCCCCCCCGGGGGGGCTTTTTTTGTAAGAAACCGCAAGCGGGAATTATTCCTCAGGCAGCAGGTCTTCCACCGTTTTGAAGATGTTGTTCACCGCGTAATCGGACACGATCCACACCGTCGGTTCCCCGCGAACCTTCATCCAGACACCAGCCTGGAGATCGCCCTCGGCTTCCCGGGTATTCCCGAATTCCAGAGTGAATTCCGTACCGTCCTGACGGATAATGGTCCCCGTGCGGGCTGGTTCTGCCAGTCCGTAGGCAGCGAGATCACCAGCGGGATCGTCCACGTCGGTGGCCCGGATGCTGACCAGGGAGCCCAGTACGCCGTCGGCCTTTGTCTTGGCCAGGGCCTTGGATTGGGGTGCGGTCAGTTTCCACTCCCAGATGGTGCGGTCCACTTCGGGTGGCACAACTTCGGCGCCTGTCGTGTCAGCGACGACGGCGTCACCGGCCACCGGTTTTTCCTCGGCGAACTCCTTGGCCATTTCGATGACCTGCCCGCCATTGTTCAGGATGATCCGGTCCACATCCTGGCGGTCCTGGCGGACAGCCTGGAGTTCGAGGAAATGCTTGTTGCCGGGCAATGCGGGCCCATCGTAGAGGCCCATCTGCGAGAGCAGATTGACCTGGCTGAGGTACACCGCATTCGAACCGGGCCGTTTGATGAAGTTCCCGGGGGATCGCTCCGACTTGCCGCCGACGTCAACCGCCATGGCCAGATTGCCATCCTTGTCGTATGCCCGGACCTTCACGGCGCTGTCTTCCGCCAGGCCGTAATCGGCCAATACGGATTCCTTGTCCGACCTGAATTCGCCGCTCAGTTCGCTGACGCTGCTAAGCAACGCGTCGATTCGTTGCGTGTTGGCAGGTGTGTCCCAGGCGCTGGCGACCACCCATCCGATGGGGGTGGACAGAAGCACTACGGCTTCTTCATCGGTTCCCATTCCCAGGGTGATGCGGTCCAACTGGTCGGCCGTGAACGCGCCTTCGACGACCTTCTCGGTGGTGGGCCTGCTGGTGCTCTTCCTGTGGCCAGCTTTCTGGACCAGGCTGATTCCGCCCAGCACCACAAGAACGGCGGCCAGGATCAGGATGTTTCGGTTCTTGAGCATCGTCATCATCCTCCTTTAGCCGACCGCGCGGGCCGAATGTGTGATGGACTCGCGATACCGCGCGGCTTCCTTGCGGCGCATTGACGAGCGCACGATCCCGAAGACGGCAATGATGATGGGCATCAACAAAACCGCGATGAACCGCCAGAGCCTCTTCCCGTTGGCCTCCACCGGTTTGAGAACGCGCTGGGTCAGGGTCTTGCTGCGGATATCCAGCAGCTCCCTGGAACCGGCCATGAAATCCACGGCGTTGAGCAGCAGCAGGGCGTTCTGTCCGGCGGCCAGGATGTTGTCGTCGAACATCTTGGCGTTGCCGATGAGGAACAGCATTCCCGGCTGTGGATCCACGGGCGCAGGTGTGGCCTGCACCTGGGAAAGCGGGTCATCCGCGGCGGCTGGATCGGCGGCCTGTGGCCAGGCGGGGACTTCCCCATCGGCGAAGGTGTCCGGGAAGATGCCCTCCACCAGAACGGCCAGCGGCTGGGCCCCCTTCATGGTTTTGCCTTCGGGGCTGAGCATGGCTCCGGTAACCGGACCGTCGGACCAGGGCTCGTCCCAGACGTTGTCGCTGCTGAACATCAGGTCGTCGGCAGTCAAATCGTGGGAAGCAAGCTTTTCCTTGTCCGTGATGACAGGTGTTCCCCACAGGTAGAAGATCGCGCCGATGCGATTGACCAGGGGGGAGTCCTGATTCATCTGCGCTTCGGTCACCCGGATCTGGATCGGCAGGCGGACAGGCTCCTGGGTCTGCATTCGCAGGCCACCGAGGTTCACTTCCCGGGGCAGGTTGATGATTTCGCTGGCGGTGTCCATGAAATGGTCTTCCGATACTGTCAGACCGAATTCCGCCAGCATGGGCTCCAGGCCCGTTGCCACACCTTGGCCGTCGATGGTCCAGCTACCCCTCTGGGCAGGGGTGTAGCCGTATTGGTGTGCCTGAACTCCCATGATTACCGGTACTCCCCGGCGCAGGGTCCGGTTGATCTCGTAGACCTGCCGCTCATTGAGGGGGCTGATGGCCATCACGATGAGGGCGTCGGCATCCTCGGGAACCGGGGAGGCTTCGGTCAGCTCGATGGGCACGGCCTCGTAGTGGCCCTGGGTCATCAACTGGGAGAGCTGGGCGAACTGCTCGGTCGGTTCGGGCGGCTGCATACCCTGTTGCATGTACATCATGGCCAGTTGCTGATCGATCTGCTTCTTGGGGCCAAAGACAGCGACCTTGGGCGCCTTTTCCCGGGTCAGGCGATAGACCGGGCCGATGATGTCCTGTTCGAGGGTGAACAGGCTCTGCGGCAGGACCTGGGGCATCACCTCTTCGGGTTTGTCCTTGTAGGCGATGGTAATGGCGCTCCAGATCAGTTTGATGCCCATCTCGTCCTTTTCGATGGACTGGACCTGGAAAGGCCGGATCCCCCTGTCCGTGAGGGTCTTTTGCATATCCTCGTCGTTCTGGGGGTAGAAGACCTGGAACTCGAGCATGCCGTCGGCCACCTGCTCGAAGTTGCGCATCTGTTCGGTGATGTCCCGTTCGAGATTGCGCATCTGGGTCGTCATCTTGTCCGCGGGGGTGATGTACAGTTTCACCTGCACCGGTACCTCGAGGTCCTTGAGGATCCTGGCCGCCGCCGGCGACATGGTGAACAGCTTGTTGCTGGTCATGTCGATGCGGGCGCCGGGCAGGTTGTCCAGTACCGAGATCAGGAAAAAGGCGATGGCGGTCAGCAGCACGACTGACACGGCGAAGGTGATGCGGAAGTTTCTTCGTTTGCTGTTCATTAGTACTTCCTCCCTTTCAGCCAAAGCGTGTTGAGGGAGAGGAACACGGCGGTCAGGCCCAGGAAGTAGGCCAGGTCGCCCAGGGAGATCACGCCTCGCAGCATCATTTCGTAATGACCCGAAAGACCAAGATAGTGCTGGAAGAAGGAGCCGAGCCCGGGGAACCAGCCGTCGACGGTCGCGGCCACGCCGGGAACTCCGACGATGAAGATCATGAAACAGGCCATGATCCCCAGGATCACGGCCGATATCTGGTCACGCATCAACCCGCTGGTGAAACTTCCCACAGCCAGGTAGAGCCCACCCAACAGGGCGGCGCCGATGTACGCGCTCCAGATCGCGCCCAGGTCGGGGTTGCCAAGGGCCGATACCATGATCGGCAGGGGCAGGGTGCCCGCCAATGCGATCAGGTAGAAAGCCAGGGCAGCCAGGTACTTGCCCATCATCACTTCGCGGGCGCGGATCGGCAGGGTCATCAGCAGTTCGAAGGTTCCTGTCCGTTTGTCTTCGGCCCACAGCCGCATGCTCACCGCGGGAATGAAGAAGATCAGGAAAAACGGGAGGTTTCCGAAAAACGACCGCAGGTCCGCGGCGCCGTTCAGGAAAAACCCGGTCATGAACAGTCCCGAATTCAGCACCAGGAAAGCGATGATGAAGATGTAGGCGATAGGACTATTGAAATAGGAGGCGAACTCGCGTCTGAAAACAATCAGTGTGCTTTGCATCTACGCCACCCCCTTCAGGTCGCCGGTCCGGCGGGTCAGGGAGATGAAGGTGTCTTCGAGGCTGAAGGTGGCCTCGTGCAGCTGGGTCAGATCCCAGGAGCGGCCTCGCGCCAGCCTGTCCACGGCTCCCACCAGGTCGGTATCGAAAGGACCGCGTACCTCGAAGCGGCAGCCGTCGGAGGCGGCCAGCGTGTGGACCTCGGTCACTTCGGACAGTTCCCTCAGGGCGGTCTCGACTGTGGCCGCGTCTTCGCGGATGCCGACAAACACACGGTTGGTGCCCATGGCGTCGCGTGACAGGTCACCGATGTTTCCGTCGGCGATGATCCGTCCTTCGTTGATGATCACCACGCGGTCGGTCACCGGACTGACCTCCTGGAGAATGTGGGTCGAGAAGATGATGGTCTTCTCACCGGCCAGTCTCTTGATCAGTGCGCGGATGCCGAGAATCTGCAGGGGATCCAGGCCGCTGGTGGGCTCGTCGAGGATCAGGATGTCGGGATCGTGGATGAGCGCCTGGGCCAACCCGGTCCGCTGTTTGTAACCCTTGGAGAGTTCGCCGATGGTTTTCTTGTACTCGGTGCGCAGGCCGCATTCCTCGACGCACCATTCGAGTCGGGTGCGCAACTGGCCCGCCGAAAGGCCGCGGGCCTGGCCGACGAAGGTCAGGTACTCGTGGACATTCATGTCCAGGTACAGGGGAACATTTTCCGGCAGGTAGCCGATACGGCGCCGCACATCGAGCGGCCGCTCCAGGACATCGATCCCATCCACCGTGACCTGGCCCTGATCGGCGGCCAGAAAGGTGGTGATGATCTTCATGGTCGTGCTCTTGCCGGCGCCGTTCGGCCCCAGGAAACCGAGAATTTCTCCCCGGCCCAGTTTGAACGAAACGTCGTCGAGCGCGCGCATGGTCCCGAAGCTCTTGGTAATACCGCGAACTTCGATCATCGCGAAGACTCCTCAGGGGTTGGCATTGATTCGGGTTAATACATGCAAATAGGCGCCAAATATAAGCGCAACTATTGGGAAACCGCAATACGCGAGATAGGTTCCCTGATATAAGCGATTTTTCCACTTGCGAAGGATAATCTTCATCGTATATTTACGATTAACGATAAAGGAGACGGACATGGCCGAAAGAAAAACAGTGGAATTCAGCGAGGACCTCGTGACCCTGGCCGATGTTGCCAAGGCGCTGGGGCATCCGGGCCGGTTGGAGATCCTGCGGATCCTCGCTGGGCGGGCCTGCATCTGTGGCGACATCGTGGATCGCATGCCCCTGTCGCAGTCGACCGTTTCCCAGCATCTGAAAGAACTGAAAAAAGTGGGCTTGATCCGGGGCGAAATCGAAGGGCCGCGGATCTGCTATTGCCTGGATATGGATGCGGTGGCCAAGGCGCAGGAGGGTTTCGCCCGGCTGTTCGACGGCATCGCCTGCTGCCAAACCGAAGGAGAGACCAATGAAAAGTGCGGATGAACTCAAGGATATCGTCAAGACCAAATACGGAGAGATTGCCAGGCAGGGAGGCACATGTTGCGGTCCGACTGGTGGCGGGGACACCCTGGGCGGGACAAATTTCGCCGAGAACTATAAGGGTCTGGATGGTTACGTCCCGGAGGCGGACCTGGGCCTGGGCTGTGGTATCCCGACCGAATACGCCGGCATCGAAGAGGGCCACACCGTGGTGGACCTGGGCAGCGGCGCGGGCAACGATGTTTTCGTGGTCCGGGCCATCGTGGGAAAAACAGGCCGGGCCATCGGTCTGGACATGGTGCCCGACATGGTGGACAAGGCCAAGGCCAACGCCGCCAAACTGGACTTCGACAACGTGGAGTTCCATCTGGGTGAGATCGAGGATATGCCCCTTGATGACAACATCGCTGACGTACTGGTCAGCAACTGCGTGTTGAACCTGGTGCCGGACAAGGAACGCGCTTTCTCGGAAATCCACCGGGTGCTCAAGCCGGGTGGCCATTTCTGCGTGTCCGACATCGTTCTGGAGGGTGATCTGCCTGCGGAATTGGCCGAAGCCGCCATCGCGTACGCCGGCTGTGTCGCCGGGGCCCAGAAGAAGGACGAATACATGGCCACCATCGCCGCCGCCGGGTTCGACGATGCTTCCATCCGCTCCACCCGGCAGGTGCATCTGCCCGATCAGCTTCTGGTGGACGTTCTGGGCGCCGAGACCGCGGCCGGACTCAAGGACACCGGATTCGGCATTTACAGCATCACCGTGGTGGGTTACAAGGGTTCCGAGGTAACATGACCCGATCGGTGCCCTACGAACGATTCCAGCCCAGGCTCTGGCAGTATGAACTGCCAGGCGGGTGGATAGTTCTGGCCGGGAAAAATGACCAGGACAACGACCATCTCTCCATCAGGATGGCCAAAGCCAACGACTACTGGTTCCATGTGAAGGGCCTGCCCGGAAGCCACGTCCTGCTGGTGGTGCCGGCGGGCGAGGATCCGGACAACGGCACCATCAAGGCGGCCGCCGCGGTGGCCGCCTGGCACAGCAAGAAGCGGGAGTCGAAGCAGGTGGCCGTCAGTTGCACAAGGGGACGTTTCGTGACCAAACCGCGCGGCGCCAAACCGGGCACGGTGGAGATCCGTAAGGAAAAAGTATTGAAGGTCAGACCGGCCATTCCGGAGGAATAGAAAGTGGAACAGATCAACCTCTGGCTCGACGCCAATCTGCAGAACCAGTTCTGGCGTGTGGCGATCATCATCGGCGTAGCCGCGGTGATTGCCCTGTTTTTACGCATTGTGGTCATGCCGCTGCTGTTCCGGTTTTCCCGAAAAACTTCTTCCGACGTGGATGAAAAAATCTTCGAATACCTGTGGCCCGCGGTTCTGCGGACGGTGGTCCTGCAGGGCATCCACATCGCGACGCTGGATTTTGTCCAGGCCGAACGGATCGATACGCTGGTCTCCAGTTTTACCGGCACCCTGATGATCCTGATCTGGGTCCGGTTCCTGAACGGCGTCGGTACCATATTCTTCAGGAAACTGAGTGCGAACGCGGAAAAATACCAGTGGATCCAGCCTCAGACCCTGCCCCTTATCCAGTTCATCTACAAGGTCACCCTGTTCGGGTTCATGACCTATTTGGTCATGGCGGCCTGGCACGTGAACCTGACCAGTTGGCTGGCCAGCGCCGGAGTCATGGGTATCGCGGTGGGTTTCGCGGCCAAGGATACTTTGGCCAATTTCATTTCGGGTATTTTCATCCTGATGGACGCGCCTTACAAGGTGGGCCAGTACATCATCATCGACGGTGAAACGCGGGGGGTCGTCACCGAGATCGGCATGCGTTCGACCCGCCTGTTGACGCGCGACAACGTCGAGGTCACCGTGCCCAACGCGGTGATCGGCAACGCCAAGATCGTCAACGAATCCAGCGGTCCGTCACCCAGGATGCGGGTCAGGGTGGGCGCCAGCGTGGCCTACGGGAGCGACGTTGACCAGGTGCGGGAGATCCTGCTCGAATGCGCCAAAGGCGTTCCCCATGCCAGCGAGGACCAGGCTCCGGTGGTGCGCTTTGTGGAGATGGGGGAGTCGAGCCTCGATTTCCAGATTCTGGTCTGGATCAAGCACCCCGTTTTCCGGGGGCGGGTCCGCGACGAAATCAACACCCGGGTCTACAAGGCCCTGGCCGCCGCCGATATCGTCATTCCCTTCCCGCAACGGGACCTGTACATCAAGCAGTGGCCGTCACCGCCTAAGGTCTGATACTGCCCCAAAAAAAAGACCCGGACCAAAAGGTCCGAATCTTTAAAATATGGAAACGTATCCAAAAAAATTGGGTCAGCCCCCGAGTTTAACGGTCAGACCAATGGCCGCTTCCCACTGCCAGATGGCGTTGCCTGAGACGGTCAGCCCAGCCCCGCCTGAACCAAAATACATCCCGCCCCACGTATTGTAAAAGGTGGGCAGAACCTTGAATGTGGCGCGGATCCCCACTTTTTCCGCTTTCCCGAAGTAGGATTTTACGCCCAAGCCGAAATTGAATGAGAATTTGGTGCTGGTTTGGGTGAAAACCAATGTGTCGGGATCTTCCTCGTCCAGGAGGAACGAACCTTCCTCGGGGCTGAAGTAGGTCGCGCCCAGGCTGAGCAGCACGAAGGGCCTTACCTTGCCCGGAGGCGCCAAATACCGAATTGATCCGATATGCCAGAAGTTCACCGACATGTCGGTCAGGGTCCTGAGGCCCTTGTAGTCCATGTCCAGACTTCCCTCCTGGCGGGTGTAACTGAATTCGACAGCCTGCATGGGGTGGAGATTGTAGGCCAGGGCAAATGCATAGCTGGGACCCGTGCCGGTTCGAATCGTTCTGGAGTTTATCGAATAATAATTGAGATCGATATTTCCACCCCACATGGATCCGTAAGTGGCGCTGGCTTCCAAATAGGGTGTGAAGCCGGGTGGGAGTTGCTTGGGCTGGCCACCACCACCCCGGCGCTGGGCCAGGGCATCATCCGCAACGGCGGTCAGCAGGAGGGCCATCATGCCGAACATCGCGATCCATTTCAATCGATCCATCGGCTGTTCCTTTCGAAAAGAGAATCATCCCGTCTGAATTTCCCGGTTAACCTACCCCCAAACCTAGGGGATGTCTATGATATTTCCACCCACCACAACGGCCCTGGCGGGTTCGGGATGACAGAGCAGAAGGGCGGCCACGGGATCGTCGGCGCCGTCATAACCGACGGCTTCCAGGCCGAAGACGGCCAGATCACAGGCCCGGCCAGCTTCCACTGCCCCGACGTCGGTGCGGCCAAGGCATCCGGCGCCGCCGAGAGTGGCCATCTCCAGCACCTCGTTAACGGTCATGCCGGCCGCCCCGCCGGTGACCCTGTGTAAGAGGAGCGCCTGGCGCAGTTCCGCCAGCAGATTCGAACTGTCGTTGCTGGCTGATCCGTCGACGGCCAGGCCCACCGGACAACCGGCCGCGCGGAGATCCCTGACCCGGCATACACCCGAACCGAGCCTCATATTGGAGCTTGGACAGTGGGCGATGCCCACACCCGCGTCACCCAGGCGGGTGATTTCCTCATCCGTGAACCAGATGCCGTGGGCCAACCAGACGTCACCTGCCAACCAGTCGACCGACTCCAGAAAGTCCAAAGGCCGTTGCCCGTAAATGTCATGACAATAGTCGTTTTCGTCCTTTGTCTCACCTAGATGCGTATGGAGGCGTACGCCGTGGTCGCGGGCCAGCGCGGCGGTGTCACGCATCAGTTCGGGGCTTACTGAAAACGGGGAACAGGGCGCTAGAGCGATGCGCACCATGGCGCCGGGCTCCGGATCGTGCCACTTGCCGATCACTCGTTCACTGTCGGCCAGAATGGTCTCCTGGTCCTGGACCACCGAGTCGGGAGGCAGGCCGCCGTCCTTGACCGATCGGCTCATGGACCCGCGGGTGGGATGAAACCGGATGCCTACCTCGGCGGCGGCTTCGATGGTGATATCGATCAGGTGTGGCGAGGCGCCCGTGGGGAACAGGTAGTGGTGGTCCGTGGTCAGTGTACAGCCCGAGCGCATCAACTCGCGGAATCCCACCACTGCGGCGCGGTGGAAATCGTCGTCGGACAGTTTGGCCCATACGGGATAGAGGGTCTTGAGCCAGTCGAACAGTTCGCTGTCGATCGCGTCGCGCCAGGCTCGGGTCCGGGTCTGGAAGAGATGGTGATGGGTGTTGATCAGGCCGGGAAGGACCACGCAGCCGGCCGCGTCATATACGTTGAATTCCTCAATGGGCACATCCCCGATCAAAGCCGGGACATGGCCGTTACCCAAAGCGGTGATCATGCCGTCGGTGGAGGCCACCCAGGCGTCGGTCAGCACTTCGCGCTCCTGGTCCATGGTCACCAGGGTGCCGATGTTTTTCATCAGGAAATGGCTGGATCCGGTCATCTTTATTCTCCGCCTGACGGGCCGGTAATTTGTTGCCAGTTTAATATGTCCCAGTATACTCGTGCAAACAGGCATGGCTACATGGAAAGGAGTATCCCCATGTGGAACCTGCAGGACTATCGGTTTGCAGCAAACCCCGCCGAGGCGGTCGCCTTGATGCGCAAGGGACCGGGCAAAGGGGCTTACATCGCAGGCGGGACGGATATGCTGCTTGAGCATCCTAACTGCGATTTTGTCGTCGACATCAATAGGGCCGGGATCGGTGACGTCGCGGTCACCCCTGGTGGGGATCTTTTCCTGGGCGCCGCGGCAACGCTGCAAAACCTCGAGGACAACGATTTCGTGACCGGTTTCGCCGGAGGAGCCGTTAGTATCGCGGCATCCCATTGCGGCAACCGGCCCGTCCGCACCACCGCGACGGTGGGTGGCAATCTTTGCAACGCTCTTCCTTCGGCTGACATGGCGCCCGTTCTGCTCGCCCTGGACGCGACGTGTTACATCGCCGATGAAGACAGTACCGAAAGCCTGCCGCTGACGGATTTTTTCGTTGGTCCGCGGATGACGGTTCTGGAGGACCGCCTCCTGGTGGGGGTGGCGTTGCCCGCGGAATGCGCCGGTTGGCGTTGTCTTGCTCACAAGTTGACCAGGACGGCCGAGGACATTTCCCTCGTTCAGGTCGCCGTCGCCCTTGGTGTGGAAGACGGCAGGATCCAGGAAGCCCGGATCGCGTTGGGCGCCGTGGCTCCGGTTCCCATGCGGGCGATCCTGGCCGAAACGATGTTGATCGGGCAGGAGATCGCGGCCGTCACTCCCGATGTGCTGGGTGATGTGGCGGCCATCGCCGCGGGGGAATGTGAACCGCGGGACGACCACCGGGCCTCGGCCGAATACCGCCGGCATTTGGTGGGCGTACTGACAAGGCGCCTGGTGGAGGGGATCCTATCGGACAACAGGGAAGGGGGGACGGCGTGAACATCTCATTCAATCTCAATGGAGCCAGGGCCGACTGGGAAGTAGCCCCGGGGGAGACCTTGCTTCAGGCCTTCAGGGCAGCAGGCGTTTTTTCCGTCAAGCTCGGCTGTGAAACCGGCGACTGCGGATCCTGCACCGTTTTGCTGGACGGACAACCGGTCAACTCCTGCGTGGTGGTCGCGGCGCGGATCAACGGAAGCAGCGTGACCACGATGGAGGGTCTGCTGAACGACGACCTCATGATCCGTCTCCAGACCGAACTCGTGGAACACGGGGCCGTCCAGTGCGGGTACTGCATACCGGGGATGCTGATCAGTCTCTACGCCCTGATGAAACAGGCCCAGCACGTCGATGAAGAAGCCATTCGCCACGCCCTGACGGGAAACCTTTGCCGGTGTACGGGATACGTTAAGCCAGTGGAAGCGGCCCGCGCCGTGGCGGCGGCCATGGAGGTTTCAAAATGAAGGTCGTGGGAAAAAACGTAACCAAGATCGACGCCTTCAAGCTGGCGCGCGGTGAGCCCGTCTTCACGGACGATTTCACCCGCCCCGGAATGCTTTACGCCAAGGTGCTGCGATCGCCCCACCCGCACGCGAGGATCCTGAACGTCGATGCCACCGCCGCGCTGAAAATGGACGGCGTGGTCGATGTCATCTGGCATAAGGACGTCAAGGCCATCCCGCATACACGGGCGGGGCAGAGTTACCCCGAACCCTCTCCCTACGATACCCTGATCCTGTCGCCGAAGGCACGCTTCATCGGTGACCGGGTGGCGGTGGTGGTCGCCGAATCGGTGGCGCAGGCCACGGACGCCCTCGATCACATCGTGGTGGATTACCAAGAACTGCCCGCGCTGACGGACATGGACGAGGCTCTGACCAACAGTGAGATCCTGATCCACGAAGATCCCGATCCCCAGGGCATCAGCGAGGCGGGCGAAACAAATGTCGCCGCCCGGATAGACAAGCAGGTCGGAGATGTCGATGCCGCGCTCAAGGAATGCGATCTGGTCGTGACCCGCGACTATCATCTGCCGCGGGTGCAGGCCAGCCATATCGAACCGCATATCTCCATCGCCTGGGTCGACGAGGACGAGCGATTGATCGTTCGCACGAGTACCCAGGTGCCTTTCCATCTGCGAAGAATGCTGGCGCGCATCCTGGAGATACCCGAAGCGCGGATCCGCGTAATCAAACCCCGGGTCGGCGGCGGCTTCGGGGACAAGCAGGAACTG
>Ga0164313_10004822_pt1 | contig 11950 bp, 7 predicted proteins | sample GuaBasSedimGuay4_FD_113735 | JGI IMG/M metagenome (GOLD analysis project Ga0164313, IMG submission 113735) | Subseafloor sediment microbial communities from Guaymas Basin, Gulf of California, Mexico - Guay4, Core 4569-4, 0-3 cm | ecosystem: Environmental > Aquatic > Marine > Hydrothermal vents >... | reverse complement strand
GGTCTTGTACAGGCCGCGCTCTTCGTTGGCGTCCCACAGGTGGCCCAGGGCCGCCGCGTAGACCACCTTCGAATCGGTGGGATGAACGATGATCTCCCCGATGCGCTCGGTGTTCTCCAGGCCCACCCGTTCCCAGTTGTTGCCGCCGTCGTAGGTGCGGTACAGGCCATCACCCACCGAAACGCTGTTGCGAACCCACACCTCGCCCGTGCCCACCCAGACGGTATCAGGATGCGCCTGATCCACGGCGATGGCGCCGATGCACTGGTTGTGATCGTCAAAAACCGGTCGGAAATTCACCCCGCCGTTCCTGCTCTTCCACACCCCGCCGGAGGCGGCTCCGGCGTAGATGATCCGGGGATCGGAATCGACAACATCGAGGGCCGAAATCCGACCACTCATGACCGCCGGCCCGATTCCGCGGGCCCGCAGGGCGCCAAAAACATGGGGACCGATATCGATCCCCTGTTCAGCGGCATCCTGGGTCAATCCCGAAACGGGCAACAGCATTAACAAACCGAGGACCAGCAGGGATGCTTTCACTGGATTACTCTACTTTCCAAGCTCCGGTGTTTCCGGTGCGGACGGGGCTTCCGGCTTTTCAAAAAGGGAATCGTCGACTTCGACATTGTATTCGACCGTTTCCATCATGATCTGGTTCATGACCATGTCGCCGGTGCGGGTCTCGATGGCAAACGGCAGGGTCAGTCCATCGACTTCCTGGAAATCACTCATGTAGGTCTGGGTCTCGAATTCGCTCTCGTCGAGGGTAATCTTACTGACGGTCTTGATGTTCAGGAAGTATTCGGTATCCATGAACATATCAATGACGATGCCCGTTTTGGTATCGACCTTCAGGTGGTAGGTCGGAGTTCCTTCGACATCATCCTCCCCGATGTACTCGACCGTGTAACCCTTCTTGGCGTGGTCCACCAGAATCCCGTCCATGTCAGCCTGGAGCCTGAAGCTCATTTCCTCCATCTCGCTCATGGGCTGCACCGCGGTCGAACCGGTCATCGGGTTGATGGTCCAACCCTTGTCCTCGGCAAAACACTGGACCATGGTCGAACCCATGATGTTCGCGTCGATCCTCATCATGCCCGGCCGTTTCTGGGTCATGGTGAAAGGGAATTCCATTCCCTGGGCCAGGAACTTGCCCGTGAATTTCGCGGATTTCACGGCCTGGAGTTTTTCCAGACCGCCGGTGGCCTCGATGCTCTTGGCGATCAGTTCGTCGGTGTCCATGGCCTGGACGGCCAACGGGAAGATGGTGACCAGGGTCAGCAGCAGGCCGACTGTGATCATCCGGGCGGGTGAGATTGATTTTTTCAAGACGAAGCCCTCCTGGGGGTGGTTGGGGGCCCGGTGACAGGGCCGTGGAAAAGAACTGGTACGCATATTAGCAAAAAGCAGTTTCGATTGGGGGAGTGATTTTTGCCAGTGGAATCTCTATTAAGCGCAATATGTTTGCAGATTAGTCAGGAAATCCGAGGTCAACCTCGGATTTCCTGACAAAACAACAAGAAGCGTTGTCCTTATTTCCATACCACCCGGAAATCCCACCCCTCGGGCGCGTCCTGGTCGATTTCCACCTTACCGTTCATGGACTCGCCATCCGGTAGTTCCAGAACAAACCGCCATTTCAGGGACGGCCTTTTGGGGAAGCGGACGATCACATTCTCCGGCCCCGGGCCCGTGCACCGCACCAGGCAATCGTGTTTGCCGATCTTCGTGCGGACCTTCAGATCAGGCCACGACCTGGGCAACGACGGCCGCAGGGTGATTGTTGGCGGGTCGGCCGTCAGGTCCACCTTCAGGCCGGCGTAATCCTGCACCATGTTGCGCAGCAGTTCGGCCAGCGACCAGGCCTGGCTGGTGGCGCCGCCGAATTCATCGTTGTTTTCGGCGCGGGCGCCGTCACGGATTTCCTGCAGGGTGCCCACGGCGCCTTCGTCCAGGATCTCGTCGAGCAGCATGCGGGTCTGGCCGAAACCATCGCGGGGCTGGTTCAGGGCCGACACGTAACTGCCCGAAAGCCAGAGCCACAGGTCGCCGTTGTGATAGGCCTCGTCGTAGTAGTAGTTGGCCAGGTCCAGGTGTTTGGGATGGAAAAAGGGATCGGCCTGGTTCAACGAAAGCACACCCCAGGGCATGACCAGTTCCCTGCCCGCGAGTTCGGTGATCGCGGTCCGCTGCTCGGCCGAAAACAGGGTGGGCGATGCCATCACCGCCAACAGGCCGTTGGGTCGGATCTGGGTGTCGGGTGAATCGTCCACGTTCAGATGATCGACAAGCTGCCCGTCCACCCAGAACCGCTGGTGGAAATTCTCCGCAAGCGTTGCGGCCATCTGGTTGAAATCGGTGTCCGGCGCTTCATCCTTAAACCGTTCAGCCAGACGCGCGGCCGTCAACAGGCCGCGATGCCACAGGGCCTGGGGCTCCACGGCGCGATTCCCGCGGGGTGAGTAGGGATGGTCCTCCCCGCCGGCGTCCATCCAGGTTTCCCCGTCGCCATGGGTGATGAACATCTCGTCATCCACCGCGTGTTTCATCGCCCCGGCTACCGCGCGGTAGACCACCGGGGCCATCTCCCGGGCGAAATCGTCGTCTCCGGACTGCCGCCACAGTTCGTCAAGGGCGCGTACGAACCACCAGGTGCCGTCGATGCTGGCGTATTGAACCTGATCCACGGTCACGAAGTTCGGCACCCGGCCCTCGCGCTTGCTTTCAGGATCGACATCCTGGAACTCGGCAAACGAACGAAGTAATGTTTGTGCGTTTTGGAAATCCCCGCTGACGATGTTGGACCCGGGCAAGGTAATAAACGTGTCGCGGCCCCAGTAGGTGGTGAACCAGTAGAACCCGGCGTAGATGCCCGGCCCGCGCTGGTTCATGATCAGGTTGTCGAGGGAAACACGGGCCCAGGCCAGGGCCAGGTCATCGCGCGGATCCCCGGTGGTGACTTCCGCGGAGGCGATCAGGTTTTCCAGGCGGGTGCGCCGCGCGTCCATCAGGTCAAAGGCTTCCGAACGCAGACGGCTGACACGGGCGGCGGCGGCTTCCGGAGTGACATCGGCCGCGAAAACCGCCTCGACCTTGCCCGAAGGAACCCCGGATGGTATGCGGCCGACGATGGCGCCCGGCAAATAGGGAGAGACGCGATCCATTGCCTTGCGGGCCTGCCCTTTGGGATAGACGGTATCGAAATACAGCCCATCGGCACGAAAATCCCGGGCACCGCGCACCGCCACGGCCAACCAGGCCGGGTGAGCGGGATCCAACTCCTTGTTCAACGCGTCCTGGCGGCAGACGAGCAGGTTGCTCCCTTCCCACCTCACCTCGTAGCCCGGTTTGCCGGTTTTCCACAGGTAACGCATGTCCACCCGGGGCAAAAATTCAAAATTTCCTCCCGGCACCCCGTCGTAAACCACGCGGAAGCCGTTTTCCCGGTCAAAAAGTTGCACCGTCTCGGTAACAATCTCCCCGCTGGGCAGCAAATGCCGCCGGACCATCTGGTCGGGAGTAATCCTGGCCTCCTGAACCGTGGCCGGCCCGATGATCGTGCCGTTTTCCAGCCTCAGGCTCCAACTGTCGACCACCTCGTGCATGGCAATGTAGAAACCATGGTAGCTGCGGGTGTTGACCCCAACCGCTTCGCCCGCCAGATGGGCGGCGCCCTTGTCGGTAAAGATGTATTCCCGGCCGTGGTCAGGCGTGACGAGGATGGCCAGATCGTCGAGGACCGGCGCGGCCGAGACCGAAACGGCAATGAGCAGCAGGGTGGACATCAGGATCAATCTGGAAATGACAATACCTCCGGCTGACGGGCTAACGGTACGTGCTTTTAATGCCGCCCCAGGTCGCAGTAACGGCGGGAACCACAGGACAATCGGGGTCATTCACGATCAATTCGTTTAAGACGGTTACGTCATTCAGGACAAAGGTGCAATCCCGCGCCATCGAGTCGGCGCCGCGGATCCCGATCCGCGAGAGTTGCTCATCGAGTAACACGAACTCCTGGGAGAATACCTTGATCCATCCCGACGGACATTCATCGAAGATCATGTTCCATTCAACAGTACCCTCAGAATAATCCGTGAAAATCACGTCTGTCACCAAATCATGAAAAACCGGGCGGCGGCTCAGGTCCAGATTTACCGGAAATTCAAAACGCAGGGTGATGTAGGCCAGGCCGAGTTCGTCCGGCACCCAGGCCCAGACCACCTGTTGGAAGATGGATCCGGGGGAGCCTGACACGCAGGTGACCGACCGGGTGTCGTCACCGTAGACTCCGACCGTGAACTTATCCACGGACATCGGTTCCGCGGCGGACGCGCTGCTGAGCCCCGTCAAAAGCAGGAGGATCATGGAAATCGTCATCATGCTCGGATCATAGCACAATTGGGACAGGGGACACAGAGCCGCAGCCCCTTTCCTTTCACCGGCCCAGACAACTCGGTGGCTGTGGAAATCGACGATGATTGTGAGGTGGAAATGCCGTTTGCGATAGCTGAACTCAACGGCCCCGATGCAGCGTAAATCTCCTCGAACGCCATGGTGAAGCCGGTCGAGACAGGAGAACTTCTTCACCTTGAAGTTGCCGAGTGATCCCTGCTGCCGGCAGTTTCTTGCGAATGACCCGTTTTGCAAAAAGTGACAGCTCCGCACTATTGCTTGTGGCTCCCCGGGTGGGACGCTAAACGTGAATTTTTAATAAGAATTTTAGCGGAACATAGCCTTGACCGACCCAAAGGGGGCAGATTCAGTGGGCACAGAACTTCCTGAAAAGGGAGTGTAGTCAATATACGCACGGGTTACTGGATCATCATTGTAATCCCAAATCCAGGCGGCAATTGAATCTGGATCGCTTGTTCCCCAATAGTTATTTGTCAGATCATTCGTGACAATTTCGTAATGATACTTCCCAATCTTGGCGGCGTAATCTCCACTTTTCAGAATGTCATTTCCATTCAATCTTACTTGGCTTTGGCTGGAAATGTAAATTGTAGCAAGATCCTCGCCCCCAGTGAAAATGTTGCCACTTCCGTTTACAACGCTCCAGCCTTTTACATTGATGCTAGTATAATTCCCATGAAACTGATTCCCCATCAAATCGATTTGGGAGGCATCTACTGCCTCAACACTTTGGGCAACCGACTGTGTCGTTGTACAATTCTGGATTGTGCCAGAAGAACTTGCAAATATCATGGCATTTTTTACATAGAAATTACATCCCTGAATCGAAACATTGTTTGTACCGTTGATGGCAATTCCAGTCTCATTTACACTTGGTCCACCGAAAACACAATGAGAAATAGAAACCGGACCGCATGGCGAGAATGTTATTACCCCCTTCGATAGAGATTCTTCGGAATAGAATTCCGAACCCAAAATACTGGCGCCCTCCTCATTATACAAATACACTCCGTATTTGCATCCTTCAAACCTACATTCCGAAATATCAACCTTACCATACGACCAATGAATTCCTGTCTTGGCGTTTTCGATTCCAATATTTATAAACTCAGCATTAATGTTTTCCACGCATGCAATTGCCATGGGGTCAGGAATCACTCCCGGCAAATACATTTCAGTTGGCCCAATGATGGTCGTTGAGTTTCCTGATCCAATAAAGGTCAAATTGTCCTTCGTAATACCAACAATCACCTCTGTCGTCCAAGCCGGAGCGGTAAATGGATGAAAATCATCATACCGCCCCGGCCCGATCATGATCGTATCTCCTGTTGAACAGGAAGCCATTGCATCATGAATCGTCACAAAGTCACCTGATCCGTCTTTATCCACATACCAGATTCCCGCTGAAGACTGCTCCGAAAGGACCAACAGGAGCAGCACAAACCAAGTTAAAACTCGACGATCGAACATAACTATCGACTTTCTTTCAAAGATCCAGGTTATGCGACCAACACTATTGGACTAGCACCATCCGCTGGGTCATGACTACTTTGCCGGCTTGCATCCTGGCGAAATACACCCCGCTTGAAACATGACGACCAGAATCATCCCGCCCTTCCCAGACCACCTCGTGAGAGCCCGAATCAAACACTTGGCTAACCAGCCGTTTGACCAATTCCCCTCGCAAGCTGTAAATCGAAAGCTCAACTCGCCCACTTTGAGCTATGTCAAATCGCAGCTTGGTGCTTGGGTTGAACGGATTCGGGGTTGCTCCGAACAACATGGTTTTCTTAACAGAAGACACTCCATCCTTGGGATCTCCCTGAAGTGATTTCATTACCACGGTCGCATCTGCCGCAGAAATGAATTGAGGCTGAAGGGCGAATCCAAAATCACCTTTTATTTCCACCCAATCCTCGCCATCGGCACTAATCCAGCCCGGACACCCCTGACCGTCTGTTCGGTAGCCCATGGCCGCACCGCCTCCTATTCCATCTGAGGTGTATTCACTTCCCTCGGGGAAACGGAATAAAATATACAAACCTTCGCTGAGGCAAGCGGTCGGCTCTTCCAATTCCACTTCACTCCACCCAAAAGCAGCACCCTGGTAATTTTCAGCTACAACCAGGGACCCATCCATTACTACTGGATAAACCGGCGTACCGCTTTCCAGCAGAATTTCCGGATATACGGTGCTGCCGTCATTGTTGAACCACGTGAATCCCGACAATGCCTGGCCCTCCGGGATAGATACCCAAACTGCTACACAGCTTTGGGCCGTTACCGGACGCAACCCCACAACACCATCCACACCAAGCGGCATCCCCTCACTACCCCCATCGGCCAAAGAAAAGCCTGGAGAAAACGTCAGGCAACCTACAACCAAAGCAATTGGGACAATTCTATTGTTCCTCATCTCAGTCCTCCTAAAAACCAATACAAATTTTCACCCGAAGATTTACTACCGTGTCGCTGACATCGGTTTGACCTACAACACCGCTTTCGACAAAGAATGGGATTGTGCAATTCGGTACACAATCCCGGTCTGCCCAAGTCATCTGGTGAGTATACCCTCCACCGGGAATAGCAGAATGTGTCAAGGTGGCCCCCGGAGTCGCATCAGTTATTGAAGCGTAACCTGGTAGACACTGCGGTGGAATGCTGGACATGGAAAAGTGGACTTCATCCACCGATGGGATACTTGGGCCATCCGTTTCCCAGGTAAAAATCCAATCAACCAATCCGCTTGCTTTTGCATTGTAACTTCCGACTACAGAACTGTTTATCACCGTTACCGGCGGATAATTAATCACGTTGAGTGTATCAAAAGATATCGTATCGACAACCGTTACAATTCCGTTTGGCCAAGTTATGGTAGCCCTTATGGGATCTAGTCCTTCACCTAGGCCAAACGCCAGATCCGAATAAGATTGGCTTCCACGCATGCTTCCACCATCAACAACCTGGATCTGAGTAAGGCTACCTTTCTCGATCTTAACTACCGCCCCAATCCCAGATTTGTTGACCAACCCAGCTGGACCGACCAACCGAATTCCGGTGAAGTGGAAATCAGCCTGAACTGTCTGATTGGGTTCGCATTTGAAATAGAACGCTCCAGATCCGACAGGTCGGCCCAAGTACAAATCAGTGAGCCCGTCCAAGTTACCATTGGGTCCACCAAAGTCAGCCGCAACGGCACCATGAACATATCCGACATCCTCCAGGCCAATAGGCACAGGAAGCTCTACAAACCTAGGACCTGAAATCCCGGAGACGTTTTGAAAAAGCTGCGGCGCTCGAGTGCTGTCATTTGACAAACCCAGGAAATCACGATAGCCATCGTTATTGTAGTCATAAAGAACCATGCTCGAGAACCCGTAAGAGGGTCCGAAAGCCATTGGCCCCACACCACCTGCACCATCGCCGAATCCATCTGCATCATCCTGGAAGTAAACCAGGGGCTGATCACCGTGGCGAACAAGGACCAAGTCAAACTTGCCATCGCTGTTCATGTCTTCCCAAGCTGATCCAACGACCGCGTCGAGTGAAGTCGAACCTAAAAGAACAGCTGTCTGATCGCTAAACTCACCACCGTCATTGATGAACAACTTACTTGATCCTGCCCCAGATGATGTCAAAGCACCCACAAATAAATCCGCGTCCCCGTCATCATCAAAATCACACCATGTTGCATTAGTGCTATATTGGTAATCGGGTAAACCTGAGTCAGAAGCCGGCGAAAATTTTCGCCCACCTGAGCCATCGTCAACGTTGGTTAAAACCAAACTTTGCAGCAGGGACTTCGGAGAACCATAATTGGGCGGATCTTCAGTGTACGCTTCCCCCCTTGCAATGAAAAGATCAAGATGGCCATCTCCATTTAAATCACCCCATGAACCGCTTATCGCATGGTCAAAACTATCTACACCTACAGCGGGAGCAACGTTTACAATATTTGTATCATTCCATGCGTAAAGTCGGGAATCGGTGGCGTGAGCAGCAAACAGCTCCGTGTAATCATCATTCAAATCTAAATCACCAACTGAAACGCCGAGTAAACCGGCCTGAGGAGGACCTCCTGAATATCCTGTATCCGAAAAATAAGAAAATAAAGGAACTCCAGAAGATGAAACTGGAGTCCCCTCGTAGAGCACTGACTCATAGTCGCTAACCGTAATGAACAAATCCTTGTACTGGTCATTGTTAAAGTCCCATGCAACACTTGAATATGGAGTACCCAGATAAGACAATCCCGTATCAACCCCTGGGTCAGGTTTGGAATAAACCACGTTGTTACTAACCGCCGAAATCGTGTCTTTCTTCAGCAAAAAAGCACCGTCACCGCCAACAGCTTGTTCCCACGATGACACTGCAAAGAACTCAACATCGTACTCTCCAGGCGGAACGTCCAGATAAGGTTCTGAATGCGAGTAGGTACCGTTTCCATTGTCAACAAGCACGACGGAATTAGCAAAAAGGCCTGGTGCGGTCATGGTGATTTCCAAATCCAGGCTACTGACATGACTTGCATCCACGGTAAACAAAGTAGAATCCTCGACCCCATTAGCCAAAATAGTCGGAGTCAAATTTGTAATCGTGATCTTGTCAGACTGGGCAAGGCTGTAGCCATAGATCTTCCCTGACTTGTCACCATTTGTTCTACCCATCCAAGATGCTCCAACAAAAACGTCGGTGCAACCATCTCCGTCTTGATCATCCATGAATCCCACGGTAGACCCAAAATTGTCGAAAGCTGCCAATTCTTCTGGGGACACAAACCAAATGTCCGGCTTGGTCACATAATCAGTTAGGATATTCAAATATTCAGGTAAATCCCCACCCAAGATAGCAGCAATCACTCCCCTGTTGTACCTAGTTTCACCGTCGGACGGTTGATCTGACGGACACCCGACAAGAAGATCTGATATGCCATCCCCGTTTACATCGCCCCCAAGGGCCAAGACATTACCAAAACTACTCCCGCCAAGGATTGAACTGACAGTGTCAGGGACAACACCTGCTTCATAAGAACCACTGTAAATATTTATTTGCTGATGTCCGTTACTTGTCGGAACGTCAGTAATTACAATATCTATTTGGGAATCTCCGGTAATATCATATCCACCAGCAACGGCCATGCATCGACGAGCTGGTATTGCCGTTACGCCATTCGACGTTCCGTTGGTCGATTTCGTTATGGTTATGGTTGAAGTCCCAGACCCAGGATGCGTGCGTCCAAACACTAAGTACGCTTTTCCCTCCCATTGATGACTGATTAATAGTCCATGGAAACCATTGCCAGTTAGATTGCCCGCATCCGCAATCGACATGCCAAACTGAGGGCTTGTAAGAGTTGTACTGTCGGGTTTTATTAAGAAACTATTGCCGGATTCGTCACCCCCCAAATAAACATAGACTTCCCCGAGTGCAGCAGAGGTTTGGTTGTAGCCAACGGCGATATCTGTGTATCCATCGCCGTTGAAGTCACACGATACAACATCGAATCCTACATCATTTGATTCAATTTCATTTAACGGAGGAATTTCTGTCTCCGAAATACCTTGTCCAAGATGGCGATATTGAAACACGGATCCCGAATCATGAATAATTGGACCGCCTGGCTCACCACCATTATGAGATGGTGCACCACCAACAAAAACAGGAAATCCTTCGCCATCTACCTTCAAAAAACTCGGGATAAAAGCTACAGAACGCCCCAAAAAACCATGTTCCCCGGAAGCGAACTTAAGCCCAACAGTAGCGGAGGGTAAACCAGAATATGGCCCATACAGGGCAAACATTCCTCCATCAGAGTTATTTTCCAAAGGGGCTCCAACGACAAGTACTTGGCCACTTCCGTCCTGAAAATCACCAAAAGCGGCCGACTGGCCAAATCCCCGAATCCCATCGCCGGTATCCGGGAGGCTGTACGATAGGAAAGTCCTTTCCGCCTTACAGACACTCACGCATGCGAGCATAACAAGTAAGACCAGGAAAACTGCACTTGTCGGTACAAGGGTGATTCCCTGTCGGATCCCTGAGGCTGAAGTTGGATTGGGGACACGCATTATGACCTCCATAAGTTCTTTTTTGGTTTCCATAACCTGGTACATATGATGGGTGGACGGATTCGGGCTTCTTGGAACACCACGTCCAAAATCCGTAATTACAAAACTCTGGGGTATGATTTGCTCGATCTCCTGGATGCCAAATTTGCAGAAAATCCCGCCAAAGATGGAGGAGAAAGGAGGTCTGAAAACCAAACGAACACGGACGAGAACCACATCCACTTTTCATCGGCACCTACCAATCAAAATTTCCCTGCTACCTCCGGGCAAGTTGCGACCGACTGTGCCGCAAGGAAGGCCAAAAATGACCGGACACCTCCTTGACCTATGTCGATCCACATACACCTACAATTCATTGGATATCGATTTGGATGCAACAAATTTGAACTTTTTGAAAATATATTTTCTTTGTTGCAACAAAGGTCGCGCAAGCGGTTATGAAATAATCGTTTCATCAAAAATGGCCCCGCACTCCTCTGGCATTTGAAGGACCTTGGCTATCATCTTCAGAGTGCCTTCCTTGCTCTGCCGGACCGCTTTACACACAGATTCGGGTATTGGAAACTCTCCTAATTCGCATCACCGACCCCGTCCGCTCACACGGCTGGAAGCGACCGTCAGTGGTCACGTGGAGTTTTCTTTGGCCTGGCTTGCAGTTCCCCCTTGGCGTGTACTTCTCACTGTACACCACATTCAGTCGAATGGTGCAAACGCACCACGCGCCATGACTGGCGCACACCAAAAAAGGCCGGCTCCGAAGAACCGGCCTTTTTCAATATTGAAGGGCGAGTCACCGATCAAGTAGTCCTTCGGACCGGGACGGGGTCACAATTCGTCCCGGTACAGGAGTGACGATGAATCGCCCAACTTCTATCCGACCATGGCGGCCGATTTCATCTCGAAACTCCGGAGAATATCCCCGGACGGTCCCCTGTCGCCCACCAGGGCCAGGACCAATTCGTGGGGTCCGACTCGGCCCTCGTCATTCCAGTTATTTGAGGTTGCGGCCAGATCCGCCGCCCGCAGGATCAACTCCCGCAAGGGGGCGTTTGGACTCGCAACCACCGTTTTCCAGGCTCTGGGAAGCCCGGCCAGGTCCAGTTCCGTCCGGCGGATCGCCAATGTGGGATCCCATCCTGGCCGGGTTTCCTTTTCGCCCGGTACAAACGTCTCCTGCAGGAAGGCCCACAACAGGTGAAGGGGATCCAATTCGGCGTGCCCCAGATCGGATGCCTTTTCCTGGGCCTGGTTCATTATTTTCAGGGCCTCGGGTGACCAGATACGCATGTCGAACCTCCTTAACGATCTCCATATGAGTGGCCGGGACTCCCGGATGACTGGACGAGAACCCGTCTGGGGGATTGGGCGACGGGTAATCCCCGTAAGCCCCGGCCGAATTGATTTGTTTGTCCGCCTCGCTTGGGGCATCCAATGCAGGCTCGGTGCCATTGGGGCGATAATGAGTT
>Ga0164313_10004821_pt1 | contig 11952 bp, 6 predicted proteins | sample GuaBasSedimGuay4_FD_113735 | JGI IMG/M metagenome (GOLD analysis project Ga0164313, IMG submission 113735) | Subseafloor sediment microbial communities from Guaymas Basin, Gulf of California, Mexico - Guay4, Core 4569-4, 0-3 cm | ecosystem: Environmental > Aquatic > Marine > Hydrothermal vents >... | reverse complement strand
TGTGCCCAGGGTGATGTCGGTGCTTTGGGGCTGCTGCTCTATCGCTGCCTGAGCGGTACAGATCCACCCGACACTTCAGTCCCGCGTAGCGACCCAGGAGAACCCGAGTCACTCCTGCCTGCCACGATCGGAGGGCCAGATGAGATCCCGCAACAGATAGCGGATGTGCTGCACCGCGCAACGGCCCTCGACCCCGATGAACGATACACCGGCGTCAATGAGTTTATGACCGGCTGGAAATCCGCTCTTGGTCCCACCGGTGCTGAGGTTGACTACGGGTTGCGCAGCGATGCACGCAATCCGTACAAGGGTCTCCTTCCTTTCGACGAACCCGATGCCGACGACCTGTACGGCCGCGAGCGCCTCATCGCCCGACTCGCCGATGCCGTTGAAGCCGATCGCCTCGTCGCCGCTGTAGGCCCGTCTGGCATTGGGAAGTCGTCGGTGGTGAGGGCTGGCCTCATCCCTGCCCTGCGGCGTGGAGTGGTACCCGGATCGGATGAGTGGCTCATCACGACGATGACGCCAGGTCGTGACCCGTTCGGCGAGCTCGCGGCCGCGCTCACCCGGGTCTCTATCTTCCCAACGGTGGACCTCGAAGAGATGCTTCGCTCTGGTCCACTCAGCCTTGTGTTCGCAACGCATCGGCTTCTCCCGCACGGCACATCGTTGTTCCTGGTCATCGACCAGTTCGAAGAGCTGTTCACCATGATCGACGATGAGCACGATCGGAGCGCATTCCTCGAGCTCCTCGTGGGAACGGCAGAAACAGAAGACGGCATGATTCGGATTCTTATCACGATGCGTGCCGACTACATGGATCACCCCCTCCGGTACGCGGAATTCAGCGCGCTTGTGAGTAACGGCGTTGTTCTCATCTCGACGCCGAGCGACGCCGAGCTTCGGGCGATCGTTGAAGAACCGGCGAGAGCGGTCGGCGTGCGCTTTGAGAGCGGGCTGATCGATCGGATCGTGAACGATGTCGAAGGTCAGCCCGGATGTCTGCCACTACTCGAGTTCTCCCTGGCCGAATTGTTCGATCAGCGTGATGCGGATCTACTGACCCTGTCCGCCTACGAGGAGGCTGGAGGTGTGCTTGAGACGATCGGGCGCAGGGCGGAGGATCTCTACCACGACCTCGATCCGGTATCCCGGGAGACGGCGAGGCAACTCTTCCTCCGTCTGGTCACTGTCAACGAGGCCGGTCGCGACACACGGCGACGTGTGAGTGTCACGGAACTTCATCGGCTTGGCATCAACGAGGGCGCTGTGGCGTCGGTGTTGGACACCTTCGGACGGTATCGCATCCTCACGTTCGATCGAGACCCTGTGACACGGACACCAACGGTCGAAGTTGCTCACGAAGCCGTCCTCTCTGAGTGGAAGCGGTTCGAGTCTTGGATCGAGGATCATCGCGAGGATCTCCTCCTACACCGCAGACTCACCGCTGCCATCAAGGAATGGGAGGACTCCGGCCGGGATTCTGCCTACCTGCTGTCCGGCGGTCGTCTCGAGGGCTTCGAGTCGTGGGTCGCCGATACCGACATGATGATCACGTCGGTCGAGAGAGACTTCCTTGTTGCGAGCCGTTCACGCGAGAACGAGCAGCGCGCCAAACAGACTCGACGTCGCACCTGGATCCTCGCTGGCTTCGCCGGAGCGGCCTTGATCGCCCTGATCCTTGCGGTCGTCGCCTTGTACCAATCGTCTCTTCGTACCTCCGAGGCAGCGGTGAGCCACGCACGTGAGCTTTCAGCGGGTGCATCGGGCAACCTTGACACGGATCCGGAACTGAGCATGCTCCTGGCGCTCGAGGCCCTGTCTGTCACCCCCGAACCACAGCGGGAGGCGGTCGAAGCGCTCCACGCGGCGGTGTTGACCTCGCGAACCGAGTTCCTCCTGTCTTCGCCAGACGATCTGCCGCTCGGCGACGGGCCTGCGGTGACAACGACGCCCGACGGGACCGTTGCTTCCACCGGTGCTGGCGATTGGATCACACTCCATGATGGTGCGACGGGCGCCTACGTTGGCATGCTTGTACCCGATCGTCCCCCATCTCCCGACGGTACGCCCCCCGGGGCGCCGAGCATTGATGCGAACTCGATAACCGGGGAGATTGCGTCCGTATACGGTGATGGCGTGCTTCGCGTCTGGGACCCGGACGGCGGAGTGGTGGTGTGGTCCCAAGACACGGTCCCAGGGGCACCCGTCTACAGCCCCGATGGTCGATGGCTGGCGATCGTCACAGACGCCGACCCGGCCGTACTCAGCGTATGGGACGCAACGGTGGGAGAGCAGCTCTGGACTCAGGAACTCACCGAGATACATGGACCCGTCGTCTCGTTCAGCCCATCGGGAGAGGAGCTAGCGATCGCGTGGTGGAGCGGGATCGAATCAGGGACCGGCCAGGTTGCCGTTCTCGATCGTGAAACAGGCACAGAAAGGCGGAGAGTCGATCCCGGCGTCGCGATCGGCTCTATTGCGTGGAGCCCGGATGGAGCACAGATCTTTCATGGGACCGAGGCCGGGGCCCTCATGGTCTGGACCGCCGACCTATCGGAACTGGTCACCGTGCGCACTGACCACGGCGGTAGTCTCGACGAGATTGAGTTCAGCGCAGACGGATCGCTGCTTGCTACCAGAAGCACCGGAGGCTCGATCAAGATCTGGACGACTGACCCGCTCGACCCGATTGTGACACTTTCGGCCTCGGGCAGTGGTGAGGCGATGGCGTTCTCCCCCGACGGAGGACAGTTGTTTGCTGCGTACGACAACGGCACGGTTCGGGCGTGGACGGCTCAGTCAGAAGGACTGGGTGAATGGATGGCAGCCGCCGCGACAGGCTCCATATTCGGCCTTGATGTTGATGTGTCGGGCGAATACCTGGTCGCACACAGCGCTGGTGGGCGATTCCAGCCGGGTGGCGCGACGCTGTGGCGAACAGATACTGGCGAATTGCAGTATGACCTTGATGGTCTCACCGACTTCGCCGCCGGTGGGGTTACGTATCTGGCCGCGGGGGATCGCTTCGCCGCCCAAGACGCATCGGTTGTTGCTGCTGAGGATTCCGATGAGACCGTGGTCTCGTACGGTCCGATCCAGATACGCGACGCCGTCGATGGGGTGGTTCTCTTTGATCTAGAAGGGTCGGAAGGGTTCGACCGTCAGCAGTTGAGCGTGAGCCCCAACGGCCGCTATCTGGCGAGCGGAGGGACCGGAGATCAGGGCGATGGCTCATCGGCTTCCGTCTACGACATCGGTTCTGGTCATCTGTTGCACCGTCTGGCGCATCCGGACGGGATAGTGACGGCCACAGCCTTCTCACCTGACAGAGCGGTTCTCGCGACGGGCTCATGCGGTGGGATGCCCGGTGCCCTCAGAATCTGGGACTGGGAGGGCGAGGTTCTGTTACAAGGGGTCGAGTATCCGGGTTGCATCATAAGGGCGGCGTTCAGCCCTGCAGAGTCCATCGTTGCCGTGGTCGGCTACGGGCCTGCGATCGTATGGGATGTTGATGCCGGACGCGAGGCGTACACACTTGCGGGGGACCAGGGTGATGCCTTCTCGGTCGCCTTCAGCCCGGATGGTCAGCGCTTGGCGACCGCGGGGATGGACGGCATGCTGCGGATCTGGGATGCGACCGACGGGTCGGAACTGCTTGCGATATCCCTTTCGTCCACATCGCTTGGGGATGTCGCGTTCTTCCCTGACGGTGATCGTGTAGTGGCTGGCTCGGTCGACGGGAACCTCTGGGTGGTGGCCCTCGACACGGACGACCTCGTCGACATCGCTCAAGACAGGCTCACACGAACCCTCACCCCGGATGAGTGCACCAGGTACCACATCGACTCGTGTCCTGAGACGTGAGCTGTCAGCTATCAGCCCGCAGCTGTTCGGCCCTTTCAGTGAGTTCGAGCCAGCGGGTTTCTGCCGTGTCGAGTTCCGCGATGGTCGCGGCCAATCGGTCTGCGAGGTCGATAGTGCGTTCGTAGTTCCCTGCGGCTGCGTCGAGTTGGCTAGCGAGCCGTGTCCTTTGTTTCTCGAGTTGCGGGATACGCCTTGTGAGTTCGTTGAGGTCGCGCTGGTCGTTGTAGGTCAGCTTCGTGCGCTTCTGTTTCGATCGTTGCGGCCCGCCATCGTTGGTGCTTCCTGATGGTTCCGCGGAGGATCCCAACGCCTGTTTCCTGTACGCAGACCAGCCGCCAGGATGGTGCAGCACTGAACCATCGGGCTCGATCGAGAAGATGTCCGAACAGACCCGGTCGAGGAAGTAGCGGTCGTGGCTTGCAACAACGAGGGCACCCTCCCACGCATCGAGATACTCCTCGAGAACGTTGAGAGTGTCCATGTCGAGGTCGTTGGTCGGCTCATCCATCAGCAGCAGGTTCGGGGCCTCCATGAGGCTCATGAGCAGCTCGAAGCGGCGTCGTTCTCCTCCGGAGAGGTCGCCAAGTGCGGAGCGTTGCTGATCTCTTGTGAACTGGAACCGTTCGAGGAGTTGGGTACCTGACACGGTTATCCCGCTCGACAGCTTCACCTCGTCCAGATGCTCGCGAACCGCCTCGTGCACCCGGGTCTCTGGGGGAATCGGTCTGGGATCCTGGCCATACCAGCCGTAGTGGATCGTGGACCCGACGCTGACCTTGCCTTCGTCGGGTTCGATTTGCTCTGCGATGAGCCGGAGGAGCGTCGTCTTGCCTGACCCGTTCGGCCCCACGACACCGATGCGGGCGTCGGGATGCATCCGGTGTTCAACGTGGCGCAGGACCCATGTGTCCCCGTAACGCTTGCCAACGTTCACGAGATTCACGACTTTGGATCCGATGCGGCGGGAAGGCAGATCGATCATGAGATTCTGCCTGGAGCTCTTGCGCTGCTCGCTGATGAGTTCTGTGGCCTTCTGCACCCTGTGGCGCGACTTGGACGTCCGGGCCTTGGGGGATCTGCGGAGCCATGCGAGTTCTGTCTTGATCCTCTGTTGTCGGCGGTGTTCTGTTGCTGCATCGACCGCATCGCGAGTCGCGATCGAGTCGAGGAAGTCCTCATAGGTTCCCTGGTGGGAGTGCAGTCCGCGATCGTGAACCTCGATGATTCGATTCACGACCCTGTCAAGCAGGTAACGGTCGTGGGTGACGAGGAAGAGGGCTTCCTTGCGCCGCCGAAGGTGCTCCTCGAGCCAGTCGATCACATCGATGTCGAGATGGTTCGTTGGCTCATCGAGAATGAGGAGATCGCACTCAGTTGACAGCGCAACCGCAAGAGCGAGACGTTTGCGCTGTCCACCAGAGAGTGTGGAGCAAACGACGTAGGGGTCGTTGAGGCCGAGTTTGTCAGCGAGAGCGATGGCCTGCCTGTCATCGTTGAGGACATGCCCAACTGTGGACTCATCATCGAAAACCGGGTTCTGATCGAGGGCAGCCACCCGGAGTCCTCGCGATCTGATGATCGCGCCGTCGTCGATGTCCTCTGTTCCCTCGATGATGCGCAGGAGTGTCGATTTCCCTGAGCCGTTGCGCCCGATCACTCCGATGCGGTCACCAGCGGCGATGCCGAGAGACACCCCATCGAGAACATCGTTCTCCGGGTAACTCTTGGAAATGCCCTCGAGGCTCATCAGGTGCATTCCGGCAGGGTACGGCACCCTCGGACGGTTGGGCTGCTGGAGCTCTGACGTCCAGAAGCGCAATATCCTGCGCCTCTGGACGTCAGAGCCCTGGAGTCGGCGTCTGGAGGACCTTGAGGAGACAGAGTGGCAAGAAACAGTGGCGGAGCGACACCTGACGATCGCGTTCTTTTCGGAGTGTCCGATGCGAATCTTCCGCTCGACGCCGATCCTGACCAGATACGCATTGTTGAGGACGCGGTCCTCAATTTCATCGACCGGTTCCTCAAGTCTCGGCTGGATGCACCTGCCGTTCTCCCGCCCACTGCTCCTGGTCTGATCGATGCGCTGCTCGGATCTCCGCCTGCCGAAGGTGTGCCGATCGAAGAGCTTCTGTCGACCTTCGACGCTGCGATCGACACGGGGTTCGACACGACCTCTCCCGGATTTCTCTCGTACATCCCGACGGGAGGCCTGTACACCTCTGCCCTCGGTTCGTTCCTCGGTGCCGCTACCAATCAGTACACCGGCGGCCAACACGCAGCACCGGGTGCTGTCGCCATCGAACAGAGTGTTATCAACTGGATGACATCCCTGTTCGGGCTACCCGAGAGCTCCGGTGGGATACTGCTCTCTGGTGGTTCAGCTGCGAACCTCACTGCTGTGGTGACCGCGCGTGACCAGATGGGCGATGATTTCAGTGAAGGTGTCATCTATTCATCTGAACGGTCCCACCACTCGATAGCCAAGGCAGCGCGGATCGCAGGGATCGCCTCAAAGCGGGTTCGTTTGGTCCCCGTCGACCATCGGCTCAGGATGGATTCTGATGCGCTCGAAGCCATGGTCTTCGCTGACATCGGGGACGGGCTCCGCCCGATGATGATCGTGGCGACAGCTGGCACTACAGATACCGGTGCGATCGACCCGCTCAACCGCTGTGCCGACATCGCTGTGCGAGCGGCATCTTGGTTCCATGTAGATGCTGCCTACGGCGGCTTCTTCCAACTGACAGAGCGTGGCCGCAAGAGGCTTGTCGGTATCGAGCGTGCTGATTCGATCACGGTTGACGCGCACAAGTCGCTGTTCCTCCCCTTCGGTGTAGGCGGGATTCTCGTCCGCGACATCGCGACGCTGGTCGACGCACACTCTGGCCGGGGGGCGTACATGCAGGATGTTGGCGACGGTGAGACCCCGCACTTCTTCCAGTTGGGAGCCGAACTGACGAGACCATACCGAGGACTCAACGTTTGGCTTCCGCTACATCTCCACGGTGTCAACGCATTCAGGACGGTACTTGACACCATGTTGGACCTCGCCGAGTGGAGCGCCGAAGCGCTCCACTCGACACCGGGCATCGAGGTTGTCAACGAACCAGAACTCTCGATCGTCGCGTTCCGTTCGGTCGATGGCGATGCTGCGTCACAGCGCATCTTCGACCACCTGTCATCCACTCGCGAGTTGCATGTATCGAGCACCGTGATCGATGGCAAATTCACGCTACGTCTTGCGTACCTGAGCCACCGTACGTCGATTGCGACAGCCAGAAGAGCGATCGAACTGATCGCCGAGGCCGTCTGAGGCCCATACGGCTATCCGCGGGTGTCGATGACCCTCTGAGCCTTGCCTGTTGATCGCTCGACCGTTCCCGGTGGGTGAACGCGGACATCAACGGTGATCCCGATATTCGACTTGATATGCATGCATGCCTCGGTTGCCGCCGCGGCAGACAACGCTTCTCCCAGTCGATCCTTCGACTCGACATTCACGACGAGTCCGTTCGTGTTGCCAGCTTGAACGACTTCGAGTTGATAGTGCGGGGCGAGTTCTTTGACTTTGAGTAACTCGACCTCTACCTGGCTCGGGTAGACGTTCACCCCGCGGATGATCAGCATGTCATCCGAGCGTCCCTTGATCCGTGCGATCCGTCGCATTGTCCGTGCCGTGCCTGGAAGTAACTGTGTCAAATCTCCTGTGCGGTACCGAATCACGGGCAGTGCCTCTTTGGTGAGCGAGGTGATGACGAGTTCGCCCTCTTCTCCATCGGGCAGTACTGCTCCTGTGTCGGGATCGATGATCTCGGGATAGAAGTGGTCCTCCCAGATCGTGAGACCGTCCTTGGTCTCGACACACTCCTGGGCAACCCCGGGGCCGATCACCTCGGATAGTCCGTAGATGTCCACAGCGTCGATACCGAGGCGCTCCTCGATCTGATTCCGCATCTCGTCGGACCACGGTTCAGCACCGAAGATCCCGATCTCAAGTGAGCTTGCGGCAGGGTCGAGACCCTGGCTCTCCATCTCGTCGATCAGCGACAGGCAATATGATGGAGTGACAAGGATGATGCGAGGTTCGAGGTCGTTGATGAGCGTCACCTGCTTCTCCGTCTGTCCACCGGACATCGGGACGACGGAGCATCCAAGACGCTCTGCGCCATAGTGCGCCCCCAGCCCTCCGGTGAACAGGCCATATCCATAGGCGACGTGGGCAATGTCGCCGGGCCTGCCACCTGCTGCATAGATCGACCTCGCCATGACGTCGGACCAGATGTCGATGTCGTTGCGGGTGTACGCCACAACGGTTGGCTTTCCCGTGGTCCCCGATGAGGCATGGATACGGATGACGTCAGATCGCGGCACTGCGAGCATCCCGAACGGGTAGTTGCGCCGCAGGTCGTCCTTCACGAGGAAAGGGAACCGGCGCAGGTCGCTCAGGTTTGTGCAGTCCTCGGGACGGACACCAGCCGCATCGAACGATTCCCGATAGTGGGGGACGTTGTTGTAGGCATGGTGCAGCGTCCTGATGAGCCGCTCGGTCTGGAGCGCTGTCAGCTCATCCCTACTTGCCGTCTCGATCGCGTGTAGCCCCGTCACCGCACCATCGTACCTTCGACCTCTCGGCTTTTGCCGTCGAGAATCTGAACATACTGTGCATCTCTGCACGAATGCCCGTACGATCGGGGAAGTTGAACGGCGATGAGGAGGATCATGCCCAATTTCACAACACCGGGTGTATTCATCGAAGAGGCCCATTCTGGGGTACGGCCCATCGCGGCCGCGTCGACGAGCGTGCTTGGCATCGTCGGTGTGACGATGGCCGGACCCGTCTTCGAAGCGACAAAGGTGACAACCTGGCAGGGGTTTATCGACGTGTTCGGGCGGACCGATCCCGGCTCGTTCACGGCGGAAGCCGTCTGGGGGTTCTTCCACAACGGCGGAACTGAAGCGTGGGTTGTGAAGGTACCCCATCCCTCGGTTCCCGAAGGGCTCCCCGAGGTGAGCACACACGACCCCGATGCTGTTCTCGCCAGAGTGCTCGTCGAAGGTATCGAAAGCCTCGACAGTTCATCGCCGGTGGACTTGTTGATCTGTCCGGACATGCTGATGGTGGGCGACGACCTCCTCAGGAGATCCGTGATCAATGCCATGACCCGATTCGCTGAGGAACACCTGCGTTTCACGATCGTGGATCTGCCGCCCCTGAGCGACGATCAAGCTCTTGTCGACTGGCGGCTCAAGTATGCAACGAGTGCATTCGCTGCCGCATACACGCCACACGTTGAGATCGTGCATCTCGACCCTGGTGTGCCGGAGCCGACGAGGTCTGTGCCGCCATCGGGAGCCGTTGCTGGGATCTACGCCAGGATCGATGAGCGACGCGACGTCTGGAAAGCTCCAGCAGGGACTGTGGCCGAGGTTCAGGGTGTGGTCGCACTTGACGAGACGTACACGGATACAAGGCAGGATCTGTTGAACCCGAACGCGGTCAATGTCCTGAGGGAGTTCCCCGGGAGAGGGATCCTCGTCTGGGGTGCGAGAACCCTGTCGCCAGATCCCGAGTGGAAGTACATCAGTGTCCGAAGGCTTGCCAACATGATCGAACGCTCGGTCAGCAAGAGCACGCAGTGGGTCGTATTTGAACCGAACGACGAGCCGCTCTGGACGAGCGTGCGAGGCTCGGTCGAGGGTTTCCTCCTTGACCTGTGGATGGACGGTGCGCTGGCTGGGTCGAAGCCGAAGGATGCGTTCTTCGTTCGTGTGGGCCTCGGGGAAACGATGACCAAGAACGACATCGACAACGGTCGACTCAACGTGACCATCGGCTTCGCGCCGTTACGTCCCGCCGAATTCGTCATCGTTGAGCTCTCCCACCAACTACAGGGCTTCTAGCGTCCATATCGACCAGATGTCGTCGACACGGACGCCAGAAGCAGGAAGGAACCGATGACGAACACAGCCCACGCCCATGTGTGGCCGGGGGAGTACACGTACTGTCCCCACTGCGCCACTGAACTCGAACGCTCTGAGATCGCTGGCAAGCAACGGTCCCGGTGTCCTTCCTGTGGGTTCATCCACTGGCGCAACCCTGGTATTGGGGCCGCTGTGGTGGTCTTCAACGACGAGGGCGAGTTGCTGATGGTGCGACGCGGACCGCATTCGACAAGGGCAGGCTTCTGGTCGATGCCTGCTGGGTTCGTCGACTATGGAGAGGACGTTCGTGAGGCTGCTGCTCGTGAGCTTCTCGAAGAGACGGGGCTTGTCGCAGACATCGGTGATGTCGTGTTCGTTGCGTCGAACTTCCACGACCCCGAGAAGCTGACGGTCGGCACGTGGTTCCGCGGAACCGTCACGGGTGGCGAACTGGTGGCCGGCGACGATGCAGATGCGGTGGGTTGGTTCCCCCTCGACGACCTCCCCCAACTCGCCTTCGAAACCGACGAAGCGTTGATTGGACGGTTGCTGCCACCGGACCGAACAGGCTGAGTGGTTCGACTCGAGTTTCCCCCTCTGAGCTTGGTTCCTCGCGTGTGAAGAATCGCACAGGGTGAGTGGTGCGACTTGAGTTTCCCCCTCTGCCTCGTACCTCGCGTGTGAAGAATCGCACAGGGTGAGTGGTGCGACTTGAGTTCCCCCCTCTGCCTCGTACCTCGGCATCTCCCCCGCGAAGGCCGGGGGAGAAGTCAGAACGGAACCTAGAAGTCGAAGGTGGCGGGGTCGGGGCCGACGCGGTCGTTGCGGTCCATGGCATCGATGGTCGCCACTTCGGCGTCGCTCAGTTCGAAACCGTAGAGATCGGCGTTCGCAGCGATCCTCGATGGCGTGACGCTCTTTGGGATGACCACGATCCCACGCTGGAGCATCCAACGCAGCACTACCTGGGCGACAGTGACACCGTGCACGTCTGCGATCGCGGTGAGTCCGGCGTCGTCGATGATCTGTCCGGCCTTGAGAGGACTCCACGCTTCGACCATGATCCCGTGGTCGGCGCAGTAGTCGATGAGGTCGGGGCTCTGGAGGTGGGGGTGGAATTCGATCTGGTTGATAGAGGGTGTGACCGTTGCGTTCTCGAGGAGCTGGTCGAGATGCTCGGGGAGGAAGTTCGATACACCGATCGCTCGGGCCTTTCCTGAGGCCTTGATCTCCTCCATGGCCCGCCATGTGTCGCGGGTGTGCTCCGGTTTCGGCCAGTGCACGAGATACAGGTCCACGTAGTCGAGGCCCATCCTGGCGAGGCTGGCGTCCATCCCAGCGAGCGCTGAGTCGTAGCCCTGGTCGGAGTTCCACAGTTTCGTGGTGACGAAGATGTCAGAACGCGGGATGCCCGAGGCCGCTATAGCTCGACCCACGCCTTCCTCGTTGCGGTAGATCGCTGCGGTGTCGATGTGTCTGTATCCGGCGTCAAGTGCGGCAGCGATGGCTGCTTCGACGTCATCGCCGTCTTGTACCTTGAACACGCCAAGCCCGAGTTGTGGAATGTTGACTGTGTCGTGGAGCGATACGGTGGTGTTTTGTGATAGTTCCATCCGTGGATTCTCCCACACCGGCTCGCTTTGGCGTACACCAGGTGCGTATGCGCTCCTGCTGTACGCCAAAGCCCTAGGACGCGTCGCCTTTCCAGGGGTTCTTCTTGAGTTCGGGGTCGAACTCGCGGAGGGGGTGTCGCGTGGGGTCGAGGTCAGGGTCCGTATCCCACGGCTCGAAAGCATTCTTGACATTGGCGAGACCTGTGCTTGCGAGTTCGGGATAGTGGCGGAGGATCACCTGCTTGAAGCTGACGTCGTCGACCCACTGGAGCCCTACTTTGGTGTATATGCCCTCGCGGTAGTCGTCGGTGAAGAACCGGTCAGCCTGGAGTCGTCTGCTTGCGTTGAGGATGAAGATCTGGAACATCGTCTCTCCGAATCCGAACCCGGTCGGCCTGTGTCCTTCGCCGAGTGTCCCGATGAGCAGGTCAAGTTGCTCGACGTCGTCTCCGTAGACCTCTTTGATACGAGCAACGGTGTCCTGGTCATCTGTCAGGTCGTCGAACGTGCGGATCGGGTTGAGTCCGAGTTGTCTACGGAACTCGTTGTA
>Ga0164313_10004820_pt1 | contig 11952 bp, 7 predicted proteins | sample GuaBasSedimGuay4_FD_113735 | JGI IMG/M metagenome (GOLD analysis project Ga0164313, IMG submission 113735) | Subseafloor sediment microbial communities from Guaymas Basin, Gulf of California, Mexico - Guay4, Core 4569-4, 0-3 cm | ecosystem: Environmental > Aquatic > Marine > Hydrothermal vents >... | reverse complement strand
GCCTGCAGGTCAATCCTCGAAGGGCCGGCTTCTCCGATTTCATCCAGCGACCACAGGGCATAGAGATCCGGAATGCCAACCATCGCAAGGTTGGCCACCGCTTCCAGGTTTTTTCCAGGCCCCTCCGTTGCCGCCGCAAATAGGAGGCAACGCCTATGGTCTTCCAGGCTCGAGGCCACACTCTTCAGGGCTGCTCCGAAACGTCCAGACCGGGCCAGGGCAATACCCAAACGACGCCCCAACCATGAACGGCGAGACCCCTGCCAGTTGATCTCGGCCAACGATTGCCAGGCCGCCAACGCCGAATCGAGCCGGGCGGCCTCGGTCCCACACTCAAGCTGAAGCTCCAGGGCCTGTGAGCTGTCACCACCGACCAGCGACTCTGCCCTCTGGGCTGCCACCAGGCATTTTCCAAATGCTTCGGCGGCGGTCGGCCTCGGGAAACGGGACCATCCACGTCGACGCCAACTCGACGCCCGAATCAGGGCCTCGTCACCGTTGCATTGGGACAGCGGCGGCAAGACCTTGAGCGCCGCCGAGGTCGAGCCGCGCTGCAATTCACACCGGGCCAACTCCAAACGTCGGCGATCTTCCAAGTGACCACGGACCCGGATCAACCGCAACTCGGCCGCACCCCTGGCCGGATGTCCAGCCTCCCGCCAGGCGACACCACGAATAATCCTGTCCTCTGGCCCAAGAGTAGCGACAGCAGCTTTCTCCAGAGATGGGGCCTCTCGCCGGAGAGCGGCGGGCGCCACCACCGCCAAGCGAGCCGCTGCAACATCACGCACTTCAACCTCGGGCCACGAAAGGCGTAGCACATCGGCCACAACCGTGCCGTTCGAGCTGATATTGACCAGGGTGTCCGCCGCCGCTTCCAAACGTCCTTCGGCAATAAGCGCTCGCACAAGGGCCAACTTGGCACGGTCCCCGAGATCAGGCGGTGGATTCTGATCGAGGTAGTCCGTCCACGCTGCCGATGAGGCCTGTCCGTTCTCGAGGGTGCGCAACCAGAGCTCTGACCGCAACCGCTCCAATTCCGACCCGACACCTGCCCGACTGAAGGCCTCGGCAGCAGTTTCAGGACTGTCGGACCGCAGCGCCAGACCCATCTTGATCGCTTCCAGCCGGGATGCTCGATCAACATCAGGTCGAGAGAGAATTGGCCCCTTGCTGCACGCGACACTCAACAGGGCACACAGGAAAACAGCTCCGAGGCGCTTCATGGCAAATCGCAGCCACCGATGAGTCGAGCGCCTCTTCCTTCGAAGTTGGACGTTGAGCGTTGAACGTTGAACGTTGAACGTTTTGAAGACTCCGTTGAATCTACGGACTCTACCCTCCCAGTGCGTCCTCGTCTCCATCCGCGAGAATACGAATCATCTCGTCCCTGAAGTAGTCGACCTCTGCTCGAATGTCTTCAGAAATCCGCCTGTTGTACATTTCCCGAGAACGATCGATATCATCTCGGAGCCGCTGGTAGAGATCCTTCCCAGCACACCCTCGCTCAACCTCTTCTTCGTTATAGAGCTTGATCTCGGAGATCAGCAGACGCGCAAACCGTCGTGCCTCTTCATGCCGGGCCTGCTCCTCGACCGAACGTCCCTCCTCGGTCGGCTCCTGGGCAACCGGCTCGAGTGGTGGCGGAGGGACAACCGCCGGGGACGAAGGCGGAGAAACCTCAGTCAATTTTGGCACATCCTCCGGTTCCGGCTCGGGCTCAGGTTCCGGCTCGGGCTCGGGCTCAGGTTCCGGCTCTTCATCCAAGACTTCTTCAACGACCTCAGGCGGGGCCTCGACCAACTCAGGGGCCACTTCGATCCGCATCGTTGCGGAGGGGTCATAATCCTGAATGGCCGGTCCAGGGAGCTCGACTTCTTCAAGCTCGGCAGAGTCATCCAGCTCGGGAACCGTCTGATCTTCAGATTCCACGGCTGCCGGCGCTTCTTCGACGCTGTAGTCGTCACCTTCATCCGCAACGGGCTCGGCCTCGGACACTGCTTCATCCAGGGTCTCAACCTCAGCTTTCTCGAAGACCTCCGCCGGTGTTGTCTCCAGACTCAGCGGTTCGGCGACTATCGGAGATGGCACCTCCTGCCGAGCATGAAGGGTATCAATCATCCAACAAGCAACGGCAACAAGGGCTTGTGCAGCGTCAGGATTCCAGGGACCATCCGCCCCATCGTCGAGATAGAGGCAACCCATCAACTGGCCTCGGAGGCAGACCGGAACCAACAAGGCGTGACTCGGAAGTCCTTCTCCCGCCAGCCATCCCCTGAAGACCTCGTCATCTTCCACCTCAAATTGGATCGGCCGCGACTCCGATACGAGGTGATGAAGGGCCAGGGATGCCGGCACAGTGGTTTTCCACCGACGCAGAGACTCGCCGTCATCGAACCCGATCCCACTCCAGGCGCTGACCTCACCACCCCGAATAACCATCACCACAGCCCGAGCGGCCACATCACACAACGCCGGGAGCAACCCCTTCAAGAGTTCCGATTGGGACCGAGCCTGATCCAGGCCCCTCAGCAGTTCGAGGGACGGACCAACAACCTGAACTTCGGCAGGCACCTCGGCCCGCGCTTCTGAGAGCTGTTGCTGGGCCTGCTCCAGTTCCAGAGCAACGCCGGCTTTCTCCTCCTCCAGTACGGTGACCCGACTGTGCAACCCCTCAATGGCCTGTTTGAGATCTGCCGCAGGAAACAACTCCTCCGCCTCATGGGCCATCGTCTCCCGGACAGAGGCAGTAGCCTCCTCGACCAGTTGGTTCAAGCGTTCGGCAATTGTCTCCACTCGCCCTTCAATCGCATTCCTGCCGCGGTCCTGGGTCTGTTTCAAATGCTCGAGGATGGTGTCGAATGAATCCATGACGCCTCCATTGGGTCTATTTCGTAACACTTCATTATCACTGTGTCTTGAACGTCCCGTCAAGGGAGAAACCTGTATTCCACCCAGCATTGCCACAGGACGGCATTTCTGGTAGGTTCGCCCAGAAGGGGGAAGGCATGAATAACATTCGTTTCCTATCGGTTTTCCTGGTGCTCGCAGCGCTGACCGGATTGACCCTCAGTTGCTCGAGCGGCCCATCCGAGGAAGAGCTGGCCCTGGTTCAGCTTCAAGACCAGTTGGGCACTATCAACCAGACCTATCAAGAATTGCAGTCGCTCCGAACGGAAATCGCTTCGACAACGGCGGCATTGGCCGAGATCGAGGTCGTCTCCGAGAAGAAAAGGACCGATGAGCAGAAGGTCCAGTTGGAAGAACTCGGTCTCAAACTGCCTGAACTGGAAAAACAATCCGAGGGCATTTACGACACTCTTCAGGCACACCTTGCCGATTTCCTGACCGTTGGTTTGAACGACTTTCCGCAGTCTACGGAGACCGTAGAGGCGTTAAAGATCTACTCTGACGAAGCAATCCTCATCGCCTGCGACACTGTTGCCAAGTCCGGTGATTACAAGAAGGCGATCGACCGGCTGGCCGGCGCCAAGAGCTACTACGAGGCAGTTGAGCTGCCGATCTACCCGGCGCTTGAAGAGAAGATCCTTGCGCTCCAGGACAGGCGTTTCATCACGCAGGAACGCTTCGACGCGGTGACCAAGGGCATGACGATGGATGAGGTCAAGGCTGTTGCCGGCGTTCCTTATCACTCCAATATTCAGGATGACGTAAAGCGCGGCGTTCAGACTTGGCTCTATAAGAAACAGAAGGGCGGTGCTGCCGCAATCTATTTCAAGATCAAGACCGGCAAGATGTACTCGTCCAAATGGGACGCAATCAAGACCAAGGTTGTCACCGACTGAAGAAGTCAGAACAGCAGAATCCACAAAGGGCGCCATTCGGCGCCCTTTTTGCTTCTGCTCGAGTGGACATCGTGGGCACGGGTGGACGTGGTGGACTCAGTGGGCTGTCCACTTTGTCCAGATCGTCCACCGTGTCCACCTTTCACTGACCTCACCCGGGTTTTCCCCTCCTTGACCCTCACCATCGGACTGGTCTATACTGCTCGCTCAAGCGAGGTGCGCCTCAAGCGCCCGAAATTCGCAACGGAGGGGGTGATTCCATGCCAACAGGTGTTGTAGTACGCGACAACGAGTCCTTCGAACAGGCTCTGCGCCGATTCAAGCGCAAATGTGAGAAGGCAGGCATTCTCTCCGAAGTCAAGCGGCGACGTTTTTACGAAAAACCCTCGGAACTCCGAAAACGTGCGCTGATTCAAGCCCGAAAGAAGATGCTTCGAAAGATGGCCAAGCAGCGACGAGCAGGCATGCTCTAGCCCACGGTCATGGTGTCTTCGACAGCTACGGAGCTGGACTTTGACACGGTCCTGAAACTGATTGCGGCCCACGCCAGAACCCGCGTGGGCCGCTTTTTCATCACCGACACGCCCACCCTTCCCGGCCGCCAACAGGCTCTTGAGCAGTCGGCTTTGACCCGTGAGTTGGCCGGCATGCTGGACGATGGCGAACGACTGCCGTTGGCCGGCATCGACGAAGCCATCCAGTGGCTCGAACCCGAGGTCGCCATTCCGATTGATCCCGCCGACCTGCTGATCCTCCTGGGTCTGGCCCGCCGAACCGCCTCAATCCGCCGCAAGCTCGTGGCCGCCCCGGACGAATTGACCCGCTTGAAAGCAATGGGGCAAGAACTCCCGGACACCGAGGAATTGGTCACATGGGCGGCGCCCCGCTTGGGAAGGGATGGTCGGGTTCCCGATGACGCATCCCCGGAACTCAAACGCGCCCGCCGCACCATCACCCGCATTCGCCAAAACCTGGTGGCCGAACTGGAAGTCATTCGCCGTCGTCATCCCGGTGTCACCACCGACGCCCCCCCAACCCTTCGTCGAGACCGCTACTGCCTCCCGGTCAAGGCCTCGGTGCGCGCACAACTCCCAGGCCTGGTCCTGGACAGCTCCGGCACCGGGGTGACCGCATTCGTCGAACCCTTCGGCGTGGTCGATCTCAATAACGACCTGACAGAAGCTGTGGCCCAGGAACGCAGAGAAGTTCACCGCATTCTCGCCGAGGTTGCGGCGGCCTTCAGCGCAATCAAGTCCGATCTGGCCGATGCAGTTCAGATGCTGGGCCGCATTGACGCCGTCCAGGCACGCGTGCTCTTCGGCCGGCGAATCGACGGCCTGCTTCTGGAGCCGGGCAGCGGCAGGTCATTAGTCCTCAATCAGGCCCGACATCCCTTGCTGGACCAGCGTCTGCAGGCCTTGCGTCATGAGATCCTCGAGGAGGGCGATCGAACCGGAAGGTCACAATCTGTCGTCCCGCTCAACTTCGAATTTCCCGGCAATACAACGACCCTGTTGATATCCGGGCCCAACGCCGGTGGCAAGACCATCGTTTTGAAGACGATCGGTCTGATGGTATTGATGTGCTACCACGGCATCCCGATTCCTGTCGCACCGGGCTCAACGGTGCCCTGGTTCGACCATATCTGGTGCCGAATTGGTGACGATCAGGATGTCTCGGCAGATCTTTCGACATTTTCCGGAGCCATGGCCACCACCGCCCAGTTGCTCAAGGAAGCCGGACCGGCCTCCCTGGTGATCTACGACGAACTGGGAAGCGGTACCGATCCCCTTGAGGGCGCCGCCCTGGGTTGCGCCGTCTTGGAGGCACTGACCGACAGGGGTTGCCGGACGGTAGCCACCACCCACCTGGCCTCAATCGCCCTGATGGCCTCGGCAGCCGACCTGATGGACAACGCCGCGATGGAATTCGACGAGGACCGCGGACAACCGACCTACACCATTCGCATGGGGCGACCCGGTCGTTCTCGCGGCTTGGAAATCGCAGCCGCGATGGGTCTCCCCCCATCGGTCATTGACCACGCCCGGAATCTTCTGGGAGGACACCACCTGGAGTTGGACCGATGGCTTGAACGGCTCGAAACCCTCGAAGGAGAACTGCTCAACGAACAAATCGCCCTCGGCCGCGAGAAAGCTGAAGCAACATCAGCGGCGGCCCGGACCGAGGTTGAACGACGAAAACTCGAAGAGCAGAGGAAGGCGTTACCCTCCCTCCTCGAAGACGAACGCAGTCGACTGCGAGATCGTGCCAAGTCCAGGCTCAACAAGGCCCTGGCCCAACTGGACACCGCCACTGAGGAACACCGTCATATCGGGAGGAAGGCGCGGCAGAACATCAGGGATGAAGCTCTGGACCTCGGCACGACGGCAAACGGGGAACCGGCGCCACCCCAGGGCCACCTCGAGCCGGGAATGACGGTGCGACTGCGTTCCCTGGGTGCAGAAGGAGTATTGAAGGAACTCCGGGATGGGCAGGCGCGAGTCATCGTCGGCAACAAGCGGCTCTGGGTCGCAGCCGTTGATATCGAGGCCGGCCGAAAACCGTCGCCACAGAAAAAGTCCGAGACCATCCATCTGCAGGTTGAAGATCGGGAGGCGCCCGAGTTGATCCTCCTGGGCCTTGATGCCGAAGAAGCCCGTGACCGGGTCGAACGGTATCTCGATCGAGCCCATGCCGGAGGCCTGACAACTCTTCGGATCGTACACGGCCACGGCACAGGAACCTTGAAACGAGTAGTCACCGACATTGTCAAGACCCATCCCGCGGTCGTCGCCTTCTGCCACCCCCCTGGAAATCGCGGCGGCACCGGCGCCACCGAGGTAACGCTGGAAGGCTAGAAAGCGGACTTCATCCTTCATCCTTTCTCCCCCTCTCCCCTGCTCCCCCTCACGACCAAGACCAGCTACTATCACCTCATGACCGATTTCGATCTCGATACCGAGGTCATCACCCGTGTCCGCGAAGCAGCGGACATCATCGCAGTCGTCTCCGACCAGGTGCGCCTGAAACGCCGTGGGGGAAAATGGATAGGCCTGTGCCCCTTTCACGAGGAAAAGACACCGTCTTTCACGGTTGATGCCGAAAAAGGTTTCTACCACTGCTTCGGTTGTAAAGCAGGCGGCGACGTTTTCAATTTCGTCATGGCGCAGCAGAACTTTAATTTTCCCGAGGCTGTCGAGTACCTGGCCAGACGGTTCGGAGTCAACCTGCCGGCCCGGAGCCCGGGGGCCCAGAAGCGACGCCACGAATCAGAGCGCCAGCGGGCCATTCTTGAAGAGGCCCAACGCTGGTTCGTTGAGCAGTTGCACTCTGCCGGTGGCGTCGAGGCCGCCCGCGAACTGGACAAACGAGGCTTCCCCCAGTCCAGTTGGTCGGATTTCGGATTCGGGTGGGCCCCGGATGAGTGGCGAGGCCTGGTCGACCACCTGCGGGCCCGCCATCCCGAAGGCGTCCTGGCTCAGGCCGGATTGATCGTTCAACCGGAAAGCGGCAAGAGTCCCTATGACCGATTCCGAAAGCGGTTGATGTTTCCCATCCGATCGGGAGACGGCCGCTTGATCGCTTTCGGCGGCCGAATTCTGGGTGATGGCGAACCCAAATACCTCAACAGCCCCGAGAGCACACTGTTCCACAAACGCTCGACGCTGTTCGCCCTCGACCGGGCACGGAAGGCAATCTCCTCGAGCGGAGAAGTGATCGTGGTCGAGGGTTACTTCGACTGCCTCTCCCTTCACCGGGTTGGTCTGGTCAATGTCGTCGCCACGTTGGGAACGGCACTGACCCCGGAACATGGACGATCGCTTCGCCGTCTGTTGGGGGAGGACGGACGGGTTCTCCTGTGCTATGACGCAGACTCTGCCGGACAGCGAGCGGCAGCAACTGGGGCCGGTGTTCTCCTCCAGGCCGGTATCGACGTCGCCATGATCACCATCGAAGGCGGCAAGGATCCCGATGATATTATTCGAGACGGCGGCATCGAGGCCTTCAATTCGATGGCTTCCAGGCCAACCTCACTGCTGGACTTCCTGCTGGCAAACATGCCGCCAGACCCCGCAGAACGACGCCGTGCCGGCCTTGACCTGGCACCACTGGTCTGCTCTGCAGCCAATCCGGCATACCGGCAGAACTTGATCGACGAACTGGCGAGGCGCCTCAACCTCAGGCCTCGTGATATCGAGAGCAAAGGCCGGACGCCCGGCGCCCGGGGCGGTCCACCCCCGGCTTCAGGTCCGACTACACCCCAAGCCGCTACGGCACCCGGCGAAATGGACCTGGCTCGAATCCTCCTCGAAGGATCGGCTGTGATCCGGGCCAAGGCCACCGAGGATGTCATCCCCGAGTTGATCGAAGATGTTCGAGTCCGGGGCTTGCTCTCGCTCGTTCTCGAATGGGGCCCTGACCAGGAGATTGCAACTCGTGTGATGGCGGAAAGTCAGAATGAAGACCTCCGGAACCTTGTCGCCCAATTGTGCACATCCGAGCACCCCCCGGTCACCGAGGAGAGAGCCGCCTTGACCCTGGCCCTGGTGGTTCGACGCCAGGAGAAGGAGGCCGCACGCTCCCTTCAGCAGGCAATTGAGCAGGCATCACGCGACGGCAATTTTGAGCGAGTGGCCGAGTTGCAGGCGGAGAAGATCAGACTGAGGAGCCGTACAAAATAGGAAAAATCAGCCAATTTTGTCGAATTTCTCCAAAAAGACTTGCCAAATCTCCCTTCGGGACCCATATTCCCTTTCGACGAGACGGTTGTGGGACCAGCTTTGAGGTGCAGGAGACGTGTTCCGTGACCTTCAATGCCAAGCCAGGCACACAATACCACCGGCATGACGGCGAGGTTGTGGCCGCCGGTGTTGCACCTAAGGTGATGAGGGTTGGCGAATAATTATCGTTCGACAGACGTTGTTGCGAGAAATGATGGAGGCTTGTTCGTGCTGATTGAAGAAAAGTACCCTGAACTCAATACACTGATCCAGACCGGTAAAGAACGAGGCTACATCCTCTATGAAGATCTTTTCGAGAAGCTCCCGGAAGAGGTCACCGGCATTCCCGAGGAATTGGACGAGATTCATCAGCGCCTCAACGAACTTCACATTGAGGTTATGGAGGGCGAGAGTGCCGAGGGCGGCGATGACAAGGCCGCACCTGCTGACGGGAAAGAAACCTCCGAATCCAAGGCAGACACCGGCAAGGAAAAAGTGATTCCGGCCAAGACCCTGGTTCGACCGGAACAACTGGAAAAGACCAACGACCCTGTCCGAATGTACCTGCGAGAAATGGGGACCGTGAACCTGCTCGATCGTGAGGGCGAGGTCAAGATCGCTCAGCGCATCGAGGCCGGCGAAGCCAGAGTCTTCATTGCTCTTTCCAAGGAAGTGCCCATCCTGGAACTCTTCTTGAGGACCAATGAGCAGGCCCGCCGGGAACGCCGAGGTGTCAAGGAGTTGATGCAAACCGGGGAGTCTGTTCTCGACGAGAAGGCCCTGGACAGAGTCAAAGAGGGACTTGGACTCTTCGCCAAGATCAACGAGCTCGATGAGGAGAGCAAGGAACTCAAGATTCGGCTCCACCGTTGCAAGAAATCCGGAAAACGGTTTCAGGAACTCTCCGAGAAGATCGACGTCAATATGGCCGACATCGCGATTATGGTCCGAAGGGCAGATTTCACGACCACTACACGCAACCGCCTTCTGACGTTTTTCAACGAGGTCGACCGGCGCTTTTCCATTCCCGTCCTCACCGTCAACAAAGACCGGAAGAAGATCCAGCAGGAGAAGAACAAGGAACGACGGCGCTTCTACCAGGAAAGGGTCGAACGCTACGAGGAGGAACTGATACTGCTGGAAGAACGTTTCCGGATTCCCTATGACGACCTGAAGAATCTTCTCGCCGAGGTGCGCCGGGGCGAAGGAATGACTGACTTGGCCAAGCAGGACCTGATTGTCGCCAACCTCCGGCTGGTAGTTTCCATCGCCAAGAAATACACCAACAGGGGCCTCCAGTTCCTCGATCTGATTCAAGAAGGCAATATCGGCCTGATGAAGGCTGTCGACAAGTTTGAATTCCGCCGAGGTTACAAATTTTCCACCTATGCGACCTGGTGGATTCGGCAGGCCATCACTCGGGCCATCGCCGACCAGGCCCGTACGATCCGTATTCCGGTGCATATGATCGAGACGATCAACAAGCTGACCCGAACGACTCGGATGCTGGTTCAGGAACTGGGTCGCGAACCGTCGGTTGCCGAGATCGCCAATAGGATGGAAATGCCGATTTCCAAGATCCGGAAGATCCACAAAATCTCACAAGAGCCCATTTCCCTTGAGACCCCGATCGGTGAAGAAGAAGATTCGCACCTCGGTGATTTCATCGAAGACACGGCCTCCGTCTCACCGATTGAGGCTGTGATCATGAGGACGTTGAAGGACCACACCAATTCCGTCCTCAAATCACTGACACCACGAGAGGAACAGGTTCTCAAACTGCGGTTCGGCATCGGAGACGGAACCGAACATACGCTCGAGGAAGTTGGACGCACTTTCAACGTCACTCGCGAACGCATTCGCCAGATCGAGTACAAGGCCCTGAGGAAACTTCGCCATCCAACCCGATCTCAGTTACTGAAACCATTCTCCGAAGGAGAGAATTAGCAAACAACCCTTGCTGGACACCGCCCCTCGGGTTACCATACGCTCGGGGCCTATAGCTCAGCGGTCAGAGCCGCCGGCTCATAACCGGTCGGTCCCAGGTTCGAATCCTGGTGGGCCCACCACAATTGAAGAGATGGGTGGTGGAAGATCACCGACGGTAATCCACCGGGAAAAACCGGTGTATCAGGGGGCTCATTGAATACAGCACAATACGATCTCGTTCTCATGATTCGGCTGCAAGGCCTGTACGACGGTATCTCTCAGGCCCTTCAGGACCGCCAGACCCCTCCCCTGGAAGTCAAGGAGTTGGAAGAGGCCAACCGGCAACGACAAGCCGAGCTGGCCGACCTTGAAGCGCAAGTGGTCGCGCACCAGGATGAACTGCAAGAGGTTCACAAGGGCGAGGAGGAGTGGCGTCTCGAACTGGAACATTTTCAGAAGCAGAAAAGCATGGTAACCAACGAACGGGAATTCACCGCCGTCATCTCGGAAATCGACTACGCCACCAAGGAACTGGATACTCGCAAGACCCGACACGACGAGTTGGATACCATGATTCGGGAGCTTGGCGAAGATATCGAGAGCCGGCAACAGGCACGGCCTGAAGAAGAGTCAGCACAGAGAGAGATTACCGAGAGTTGGGAAACCACCAAAGAGGATCTCAAGCTCAAGGTGCAAAAGTTGGCTCTGGACGCCGGTGCTGAAGAAGAGAAACTCAGCCCCAAGAGCCGGGCACTCTTTCACAGACTGCTCAAGAGCAAGAAAGGCATCGCCATTGCTGCCGTTGCGGACGGCAGTTGTTCAGCGTGCCATTTCAAACTCAGGCCGCACCTGATGCAACGCGTCTGGCGATGCGAGGAAATCATCACCTGCGAATTTTGCCATCGGGTTCTCTTTCGAGAAGATGCCGTGTCCGGCCTCAGTGAAGGAGAAGGGTGATGGAAGAAACTGGAAACTGGATACTGGAAACTAGACCCCGTTTCTCCAACTGAGTCGACAAGGGCGCTTTTTGTTAGGATTTTCTGATCAATCCCTCGCATGAACTACTCAAGAATATTTCCCAAGAATAACGCCACCGTAAATCACTGTGGCATGCGGACCGGTTCAAAGTGCTCAGTTTCCAGTTTCCAATTTCTAGTTTCTGGCCTCGAACATCACATCAGAACTTGGAAACAGAGCCTCGATGTCTCGATCCACCTCAGAAGTAGGTAACCATGCACACCACTATCTCCTCCCGGTTGGCCGGCGTGCAAACCCGTTTGGAACGCGCCGCCCTCGGAGCGGACCGCGATCCTTCCGGCATCACTCTCATCGCCGTCAGCAAGACCCAACCGTCATTACCTCTGTCGGAAGCTCTCAGTGCCGGGGTACTCCATCTCGGCGAAAACCGAGTGCAAGAGGCGGCATCGAAGAAGCCGGATGTTGACGGAGCTGCCCAGTGGCACCTGATCGGCCCCCTCCAGCGAAACAAGGTCAAG
>Ga0164313_10004818_pt1 | contig 11954 bp, 17 predicted proteins | sample GuaBasSedimGuay4_FD_113735 | JGI IMG/M metagenome (GOLD analysis project Ga0164313, IMG submission 113735) | Subseafloor sediment microbial communities from Guaymas Basin, Gulf of California, Mexico - Guay4, Core 4569-4, 0-3 cm | ecosystem: Environmental > Aquatic > Marine > Hydrothermal vents... | reverse complement strand
TTCCCAACGCAACGGCAATGGGCACCGCCATGATTTATGTATTCGTTGCCGGGATGGGTGCGCGGGCAACCGTTGCAGGATTTGGCCAGGCACCGGCATTTCTGCTGGGTGCGTTCATCTGGATTTTCATCCATGGTGCTTTCTGCCTTCTTGGAGCGAAAATTTTTCGCGTTGATGTGCATAGCGTTGCCATTGCATCGGCAGCCAATATCGGTGCTGCGGCATCGGCACCGATCGTGGCAGCCTTTCACCGACCGAGCCTGGTACCGGTGTCGATACTGATGGCGCTTATCGGATACGCGCTTGGCAATTACCTCGCACCGTTGGCAGGACACCTTGCGCGCATGGCGGTAGGACAGTAGCAATTAGTGGTCCAACCAGCCCGAACATTGCATGAGTGGGCCAGCTCTGTCGCAAGCATTCAATGGTAGAGTGCCAGCATGAAAGTGGCGCTGCGCTGGACCCGAAATATTGCCCTGGTACTCCTGGCTCTGCTGGTGCTGGCCACTATTATTGTTTCCCGCCTGTGGCAGGATCGGCCAGCGGTTGCAGATTTCGGCTGGCCGACAGCGACACCTGCGCGCGACACGAATGCTGCGGTCACGGTCACCTGGCTTGGCATATCCACACTGTTGTTCGACGACGGTGATACACAAATCCTGATTGACGGCACCTTCACGCGTATTCGCCCGACAGATATTGCGCCATTGCAGACCATTTCATCCGATGTCGCAGCGATCAATCATGCGCTGAGTAAATACAGAATTGACAGACTCGCGGCGATTGTTCCGGCGCATTCGCACTTCGATCACGCAATGGATATTGGCTACATTGCGAACCGTACCAGTGCGGTTATTCTCGGGTCGCAGTCAACCGCCAACATCGCCAAAGGCGCCGAAGTTCCGGTTGATCAATACCAGACGCTGGCTGACGGGGAAACGCGCCAGTTTGGTAATTTCACGATCACGCTTCTTGCATCCCGCCACGCGCCCATCGGCACAGATGGCGAAGCCTGGTTTCCGGGAAGTATCGATTCGCCATTGCGACAACCTGCGCATGTATCGGCATGGAGGGAAGGCGTGACATGGTCGATTCTTATTGGCCACCCGCGCGGCACAACGCTTATCAACGGAAGCGCCGGATACATTCCAGGGAAATTGCAGGGCGTAACTGCTGATGTCGCCATTCTCGGCATTGCCGGACTGGCCGGCCTGGGCCGGGAGTACGTCGATGATTATTGGCAGGAAACGATCGTCACGACAGGTGCCAGGCGACTTATCGCTGTGCATTTCGACGACTTCACAGCGCCTTTTGGTGAAATCGTTCTGTTTCCGAAGTTGGCCGACGACATTATCAAGACGGCCGGCTGGCTGGACAAATTAATTGCAGCGCAAGAAAGTGACGTATCGATCGAACTGCCACCATTCGGTCAGCCGATCGAGCTTTATTAGTCTGCAGCGGCTGTCGCAAATTCTTCAATAAGCGAATCGATTCGTTGCGGCAATTGCTGCACATTTTCTTTTTCTGCCCTGGAAAATCGTTTGATACGATGTTCGACGCGCTGCGCCAGGCCACGATTGCCGATCGGTCGTTGAAAAACCAGTTCCAGTGGCCCTTTACCACGCAGGTATTTTGCTCCCGTCGCACCCTGCTCATGCTCTTCGATGCGGCGCGAAACATCCTTGGTAATTCCCGTGTACAGGCTGCCGTCGCGACAACGTACCAGATAGACACTGTATTCGCCTGCTGGCATCAATTCCTTGTCACCCGTTTTTTCGAGGCGGGGTTTTTCTGCAATAGAGATTGTGGCCGGATCGGTCGCGACTCGAAATTGCCGCCACAATTTGGACAGGCTCCCTGGTACACATCATCCACACACCGCCGGCAAAATGTGCACTCAAAGGTACAGATCATCGCATCCGGCGACTCTGGCGGAAGGTCACAATCACAATTCTCACAGTTGGGGCGAAGCTCGAGCATCGCAACACTCTACCCGGTCAGGCGTGACCGCCGGATAATTTATCAGCCAGTACACGCAGTGCACCCGATTCCATATTCGCCTTGTTTTCTGCCGACTCGTCGTACGTGAGTACAATTTCTGATGCGCCATCAAGTTCGGCAGCAGGCTCCCGCAACTTCAGGATCAACATGTTTCCGCTTAGCTGAGCGTCGTCGATAAGGTCGTGACCGGCAAACTGGCGTTCATTGATTTCAATGTAGAGCGCCTCGTCAAAATCCTCGCCGTCAGCACGCATCAACAACAGATAATCGTCGATATCACCGCCTGGTGTGGTGCGCGCAAAAAACAGCATCGTCGCGTTATCACGCTTGTCGAATGCGACCGTGTCGTAGTGGTGACTGGTTGACATGTTAATGATCCAACAGGGTGATATTAGCAAGTCCGTAGTTTACGACATATCGTCCGTTTTAGTCGTTATTTCGCTGCAACATTCCGCGCTCAATCAACAACTCTGTTCAGCAGCCCTATTTTCTCGTCTTTATCCTGCCAAACCCGCGTAAGCCATTTGTGAAATTTACTGCGAAACTCCCGATCATTTTGGTAATCGCCGGCAATTATCAAGTCATCCACCGGACGCTTCGCGATATCGACGATTACCTGATCAAACTCACCACACATTATGTCCCAGAAGTTTGCGGGACCGGTTGGATAGACTATCGTGACGTCAACAATTGCGTCGAGCATGTTGCCCATCGACGTCAGTGCCAACGCGACACCACCTGCGCGCGGTGGCAGCAAATATTCGAATTGTGAAGCACGCTTCTTCTTTTTTTCCGCTGTGAAACGAGTGCCTTCGACAAAGTTGATGACTGAAGTCGGTGTATCGAGAAACTTTTGGCACGACTTGCGAGTCGCCTCCAGGTCTGCGCCTTTTTTGTGCGGGTGTTTCGCGAGGTATGATTTTGAATAACGTTTCATGAACGGCATATCCATCGCCCACCACGCGATGCCAAGAAAAGGAAACCAGATCAGCTCTTGCTTGATGAAAAACTTCAGAAATGGGATGCGCCTGTTCAATGCAGTCTGCAATACGACAATATCGATCCAGGTCTGATGGTTGGCGATAACGAAATACCATTTTTCGTTACTCAGGCCCTCCAAACCACGGATGTCCCATTTCGTTGCGTTGCCAAGCGAAAAAATCCAGGCATTGCAGCCTATCCAGTTTTCGCCCATCACCATCAACCAGCGTGTCATCAGAGCGCGAAACGGCTTTATCGGCACAACCAGCTTCATGACAGCAAACGTCATGAGCGGCACGAACCAGAAGATCGTGTTCAAAGTACAAGCTGATAAAGTGACCAGGCCCTGCAGGTTTCTTAGTATTTTTGTGGCCAATGTAAATGCTTCCCATGTGCGACAGCAGGGAGTTTATCGCGAATTCAGCGTAATTGAGCAACGGGAATAAAAACAGATTCGATTTGCTGCTCAAATGTCCTTGGAGTAGGGTGTCATACAACATATTCAGGGACTGTCACGACATGATTACACTGAACGTCAACGGCGAAACACATGAGTTGGATGTTGACCCAACGACACCGCTTTTGTGGGTAATTCGCGAACAGGTGGGCCTGATCGGCACCAAATTTGGCTGCGGCATATCCCAATGTGGCGCTTGTACGGTGCATGCGAATGGCGTACCGATCCGTTCCTGTGTAACGCCGGTGCAGGCAGTGACTGGCCAGGAAATCACGACGATTGAGGGAATCGGTAGCGACGAGCCAGGTTTACATGCTGTGCAGCAGGCGTGGATTGACGAACAGGTACCACAATGCGGTTACTGCCAATCGGGTCAGATCATGGCGGCAGTCGCACTACTCAATAACAACCCGGCACCGAGTGATGCCGACATCGATGCTGCAATGAGTGGCATCATTTGTCGTTGCGGGACGTATTCACGGATTCGACGCGGTATCAAACGAGCGGCTGCAGCCAGCTCCGGCGCGGAGGAAACTGTCAGTGGGTAAGTGGAGCAGACGCGCATTCATTACTACCGGAGTGTTGGCAGGCGGCGCTGTTGTTATTGGCGTGGCTATTCGCCCAGGCAATCGAGCGGACAAGGTCGCTGGCCTGATTGCCAACGATGCTGAAACTGTATTTAACGTCTGGGTCAAGATTTCTCCGGAAAACACAATCACCGCTGTGATTCCGCATGCGGAAATGGGCCAGGGTGTGCACACGACACTCGCGATGATGCTTGCAGACGAGATGGACGCGGACTGGCAACTGGTTGAAATGATGGAGGCACCGGCGCACAAAGAATATGCGAATTATGCGCTCGCCAAAGGTTATACGCTGGGTGATCCGGACTTTCCGGCATTTCTGATCGGCACGGTGGATGGCATCTTCCTGACCGCAAGCAAGGCGATGAACCTGCAGATAACAGGCGGCAGCACATCGGTGCCAACAACGGGACAGCTTGGGATGCGTGTTGCAGGAGCAGCTGTGAAGGCAGTCTTGCTACAGGCTGCAGCTGATACCTGGGATGTACCTGTCGATGAACTGATCGCGAGAAAAAGCCACATCATTCATAAGGCAAGCGACCAATCCGCGCCCTACTCTGACTTCGCGCAACAGGCAGCGACCTTGTCGCAGCCTGCCAAACCGCGTCTCAAGACGACGGATGAATACACGATCATGGGCACAGATGTGCAGCGCTTCGATGTGCCCGCCAAAGTGGATGGAAGCGCACAGTTTGGCATCGATGCTGTGCTGCCGGGCATGAAATACGCGACCGTAAAAGCCGCACCGGTATTCGGCGCGAAAGTTAAGTCGATTGACGCAGCATCAATCCAGGACATGCCGGGCATTCGCAAGGTGGTAAACCTGGGTGACGCCGTCGCCGTCGTCGCTGACGGTTACTGGCAAGCGAAACAGGCGCTGGACAGATTGCCAGTCGAATTCGAGGAAGCGGGAAATGAAGCCGTAGAGCAAAGCGATATTTTCAAACAGTTTACAAGGGACATGGATACCGCGCTGGCCAACGGCGATGAAATTGTCGACAAGCAGACGGGCGATGCCGATGCGGCAATGTCTGCCGCGAGTTCGGTTGTCGAAGCAGAGTACCGTGTGCCATACCTGGCACACGCGCCCATGGAGCCGATGAACTGTACGGCGTGGGCACATGACGACGTCTGTGAACTCTGGACCGGCACGCAGAACCCGCTGGGCTTCGCAGCCGAAGCTGCCGAAGCGATAGACATGGATGCTGACAAGGTGATTTTGCACAACCAGTACCTGGGCGGTGGCTTTGGGCGGCGGGCGTTTTCAGACTACGCAGTGCAGGCAGCACGAATTGCGGTAGAGGTCGCCTACCCGGTCAAACTGATCTGGTCGCGGGAAGAAGACATGCGGCACGACCACTATCGTCAGGCAAGCATCAGTCGTTTCAGGGCCGCGCTGGACAGCGCCGGCAAGCCAACTGCGTGGGTCAATCAGTACGTCGAAAAACATGACCCGATTGAAGCACCGCATATTCCCTACGGCATAGACAACCAGTTCATTCATTACACAGATTCAGAGACTCATGTTCCGTGGGGTTTCTGGCGCAGCGTTGATCATTCCCTGCACGCATTCTTTACCGAGTCATTCATTGATGAAGTTGCAATCGCAGCGAATGCTGATCCCTATCAATATCGCCACGACTTGCTGGCACATGCGCCACGATTCCAGAAGGTTCTGGACCTCGTGGCTGAAAAAGCAAACTGGGGTGCGCCCATGCCTGAGAACAGGGGCCGAGGTATCGCGATTCATAAATCGTTCGGCACCATCGTTGCACAGGTTGTCGAAGTTGACGTTACCGCAGGCAAGGTACGACCACATCGTGCGGTTTGCGTAGTGGATGCCGGTTTTGCCATGCATCCGGACGGTATCAAAGCCCAAATGGAGAGCGGCATCGTTTATGGCCTGACTGCTGCGCTATACAGTGACATTTCAATCCGACGCGGCGCTGTTGCCCAAAGCAATTTCCACGACTATCAAATGCTGCGTATGCACGAGTCACCGATAATAGAAACTTATATTATCAACAGCGGCGAAAAAATCGGTGGCGCCGGCGAACCCGGAACACCGGCAATCGCGCCCGCTTTGGTCAACGCGATCTTCAATGCGACCGGCAAACGCATCCGTGAATTGCCGGTGAAACTTCACGATCTGAGCCGCGAAAACCTCGAAGATAAAGACGTCGCATAAAAAAATCCCCCGAACGATCGTCGGGGGATTTGATAAAAGCTTATGTAGATTCAGTCCGTGCGACTGGTAACCTCCAACAAGTGATAGCCGAACTGAGTTTTGACCGGTCCCTGAACTGTATTAACGTCTGCGCTGAAGACGACGTCATCGAATTCCTTGACCATCATTCCAGGCCCAAACTCTCCCAGGTCACCGCCTTTCTGTCCCGAGGGGCAGGAGGAGTGCTGTTTCGCCAAATCGGCAAATTCAGCGCCACCGGCAATTTCATCTTTGATAGATTGGCATTGTTCTTCTGTATCCACCAAAATGTGTCGTGCAGTTGCTTTGGACATGCGTTGTGCTCCGTAACAATTAATAAATGTTGATTCCGCCCGAACCGGGCCTGTGGTGCCGACAGAATTTCGGCAGTCATCCATCACTGTCGAATTATGCCATAACTGATAATATCCAAATACACTGGATGCCGGAAATCACATGCCAAAACACCTGATCCCGATCGTGGCGACCGTATTCGTCATGCTGTTCGTCTGGTTGAGCATGGCACCACTTTTGTCGTGGTATGAATTTGGTCATTATGCAGAAGAGCTAGACGAGGCCAGGCTCAAATGGAGCGATAGCGGCGTCTCCGATTACAGCTATGTATATGAAATATCTTCCTATTACGCCCCACCGCTGCCTGGCCCGCTACGCGTAACCGTTCGAGATGGGCAATTGTCGAGCTCCAGTCTTGTTGAGGACGGTAAAGTGATCGATATTTCCGCGATGCCGGCCGTGCCCGGAACGATTGAATTGGCATTCGATTTCATAAGCACGCTCCTCGCTGAGTACCCCTATGAGATTAACGTCGAATACGATGCTGTTTTGGGTTATCCGAGGAGGATCATGGTTGACACCAGTGAGTCGACCGCGGATGAGGTCACCTATTTCATCAGATCGTTTGAAGGAATTCCGGATGGCCCCTGATAACTCGATTTACGGCACTGCTTATGCGAGGTTGCCAGTCAAATGCAGGAGTTGGCATGAGTGACTTGCCTAATTGCCCGACATGCAACTCCGCATACACATACCAGGACGGAAACCTGTTTATCTGCCCGGAATGCGCGCATGAGTGGGCGCAAGAGCAGGCCGGAGAAGGCAGCGACAATGAGCGCACGATCAACGACGCCAATGGCAATGCACTTAGTGACGGCGATACAGTCACAGTCATAAAGGATCTTAAGGTTAAAGGCTCATCATCCGTCGTCAAGATCGGCACAAAAGTTAAGAATATTCGCCTGGTCGATGGCGATCACGACATCGATTGCAAGATTGATGGCATTGGCGCGATGAAACTGAAATCTCAATTCGTTAAAAAGGCCTGACTGCACACAGATCGAATAACAACAGCTTGTAGATCTGCATAGAAAGAGAGGAAATGATGACCTGGAGCGTCTATTTATCAGGGGAAATCCACACAGACTGGCGTCAGCAAATCATGCATGGTGCCGAGTCACATAGATTGCCCATCGTTTTCACATCTGCTGTCACCGATCATGCGGCAAGTGACGCCGCAGGTGATGTCCTTGGAACAGAGGACAACAATTTCTGGCGCGACCACAAATCAGCGAAAGTGAATAGCATACGCACCAAGACTCTGATCGGGCAATGCGATATCGCGATTGTCCGTTTCGGCGATAAATACAAACAATGGAATGCGGCGTTTGACGCCGGTTGCTGTGCAGCACTTGGCAAGCCCTATATCACCCTGCATGACGCCGATATTATTCACCCATTGAAAGAAGTGGATGCCTCAGCGATGGCCTGGGCAGAAACTCCGGAGCAGGTCGTAGAAATACTGAAGTACGTAATTGACGCGAAGTAGGCAGGACATTGCTTCGAACAATGACAACCGCATCGACGATCAAAGTATGAATATGTACAAAAATCTTAGCCGGATCTGCCAATTGATATTGGTTGCCTCGGTCGCAATAGGGTGCAGCAGCACGGAGTCAGAACTACGACCTTTTAGTAGCGATGGGTGTTCACTTTTCCCGGACTCTTCTCTGATCAGCGAGAGCGACTGGTGCTCGTGCTGTTTCGAGCACGATCTGGCGTATTGGCGTGGCGGAACTGCCGCAGAACGAGAGCAGGCTGACAGCGTTCTCAAAGACTGCGTCGCTGAGAAAGCAGGAAACGAGTCACTGGCGATAATGATGTATGAAGGGGTAAGACTCGGCGGCAGCCCGTATTTCTACAGCTGGTATCGTTGGGGTTATGGCTGGGGTTACGAGCGAAAATACCAGGCGCTCTCACCGGCGGAAGTCGAAACCGCGGATAGCCTGATTAAGAAGTATTTCGCCGCAAACGAGGTATCGGCGTGCCCGATTTAGTGCTCTTACGAAACAAATGGATGATCAGCAAGTTGCTGTTGTCGGCAATTTCACTAACATGCTGGTTACCGGCCGGCGCAGGCGAGGCGGATGTCCTTCAGGTAAAACCAGGCTGTACAGAGGACCTGGTGTGCAGCTTCGCCGTCACGGTCGAACATGCCGATTCAGGTTGGGATCACTACGCCAACAAGTGGGACGTGTTATTGACAGATGGCACGGTCGTCGCGAGCCGGGAATTATTGCACCCGCATGAGAATGAGCAACCATTTACAAGATCATTACAGAACGTGCGACTTCCGCGGGGAACGACGGAAGTCGATGTGCGAGCTCACGACAAAGTGCACGGCTATGGTGGCCATACGGTAAGGGTCAGCATTCCGTAGCCACCGCTGTTCTATCTGATGATATTGTTTCGCCTTGGAGCCGAACCTGCCCAATTACATTCTTGCGGAGTACATTGACATGAAAAAGTTGCTGCTCACCCTGTTCTTCTGTGTCACACCTTTCAGCAGCGGAGCATTTGCGGACGAGGCGGATGAAAAGGCTGCAGTCGTCGAAGTCGTCAGGGTGTTCTTCGAAGCGATGACTGCCAAAGACGTGGAGCAGTCGCGCGCCCTGATGACTCCGGATGGAATTTTGTATGGCTACAGGGAAACTGATGAAGGGCTGCAGATTGTGCGGCCGACACACGCCAGTTACCTGGAAGGTCTTGCCGGTCGGGAGAACGAGCTCATCGAACGCTTCTGGGACCCCAAAGTGTTACTGCACGAGCGCATGGCAGTCGTCTGGACGCCGTATGATTTGTTCATAGACGGCGAATTCAGCCATTGCGGCATAGACAGTTTCAGCCTTCTAAAGACTGAAGAAGGATGGAAAATCACGGGTATCGTTTTTTCGATGGAACCTGACGATTGTGCCGCCAGCCCGCTGGGGCCGCTGCAGAAATTGAAATGAAAAGACACCTGATCACATTCCTTTTCCTGATCCTCGCGATCGCGCTGTATTCTGCGGGCGCGGCGGGTCCGGCAACGTTTCTCCTGATTCTGGGTGTTGTCGCCGAAGCAGTATTTTGGCTCCGTGTCTCCGGCAAAGATAAACGGCGCAGAAAGAAAACTAATTATGAGAAAGCGCCATGAGGAATGGCGGGCAAAACATCCAGCAGAATAAGTGGTTGGCATCACGATAAGACTTTGCGGACCTTGTGACATGAACGATTCAGCGGACAGACATGTACCGTGGCTCCTGTGGCCTTTTTATGCCGTGTGGCGCCTGCTTACATTCATACTTGGCGTTATCGGTCGGTTGCTCAGCGCGTTGCTGGGAATAATACTAATGACTGCAGGAGTCACCATTACACTCAGCGTGGTTGGCGCACCATTCGGAGTCCCATTGGCGGCGCTCGGTTTCCTGCTACTCGTCAGGGCACTTTTCTAAGCGGAGATATTGTCACGTGTCGGTATCGCGACTTGATCACATTAGTAAGATCGGCGTCGAACAAATGGGCGATCTTGCCGACAGTCTGGCCGACACCGAAGTTCTGCGCCTGGAAAATCTCGACACGAACATTTTGCCGCCGGCATCGGCTGTAGCATTTACGCAGGATGCGATTACCGACGACAAAGCCAACAGCTACCTGCCCTTCCTTGGTCTTGACCCAATGCGACAGGCAGCGGCGAATCTCGTCGGCAAACAGTCGAATCAGGAATACGACTGGAAAACCGAATGTGTCATTAGTGCCGGCGGCTTGTCCGGAATATTCAATGTATTGCTCGCAACGCTGGAACCCGGTGACGAGGTGTTGCTCACAGATCCAACCTACGTTGGCCTGATCAACCGGGTACGGCTGGCTGGCGGCGTGCCGCGCTTCGTGCCACTCATACCAACAGAGCATGGCTGGCAACTGGACCACGCAGCGCTGCAAAAAATCGACCCGGTTCCGATCAAAGCATCACTGCTGATGAGCCCGTCAATGCCGACTGGCGCCGTGTTCAATCAGGATGACTGGCAGGCGTTAACCGAATTCTGCCAACGCGCGAATTGCTGGCTGATTAACGACTCGGCGATGGAACGTATTCTCTTCGATGATCGCAAGGTAATTCATCCGGCGAATTTTTCCGGCATGCGTGACAAGGTCATCACAGTAGGATCCGCATCGAAAGAATATCGCATGATTGGCTGGCGAGTAGGCTGGGTGGTTGGACCTGCAGCGATAGTTGCCGATGTCGCCAGGGTCAGTATCAGCAATGTTGTCTGCCAAACCGGTATTGCAATGGGTGCGGTGGCGACTGCAATCACGGCCGACGACGATGGCATTGCCGCGAGCGCCACCGAACTGCAGGCACGACGCGACCTGATTGTTGAAGAGCTGCACGACTTCGATGTCATACCACCGCACGGTGGCTGGTCAATGCTGGTTGATGTTTCGTCAGCAGGATACGACGGCGCTACTGCCTCACGACTCCTGCTGGACAAGGCAAAGATTGCTGCAACACCAATGGTTAACTGGGGCGGGCCGCATTGCGAAAAATATGTACGACTCGTTTTTTCCAACGAAAACCTGCAGCGCTTATCCGGGATCGGAGATCGTTTTCGAAAAGCGCTGACCTGACCGACAGGACACAATATGAACGACAGATACACAATCGAAAAGGCATTGCAGCTCGTCGCGGAGTCTGCCGACGAGGCATACGGCGTATTGCTGTCACATGGCACACTGGAGCTTGGCTATTACAAACCGGACACCGTTGATCCACAGCAGCCGCACACACAGGACGAAATTTACATAGTGCAATCGGGCTCGGGCTATTTTGTACTGGGCGAGGAGCGACAGCCGTTCACACAAGGTGAGGCCCTGTTCGTGCCGGCAGGCATCGTGCACCGATTTGAAGACTTCAGTGATGATTTCGCAGCGTGGGTGATCTTCTACGGCCCGCAAGGCGGTGAAAATGAAGCCGATTGAAACTCGCATCGGACGTCGACAAGAGCAGCAGCCACACTCACGCCGAAAACCAGACGAGCTCCTTCACATCCGTGAGTCCCGCTGCACGAAACTTGGGCGGACAGTTATCAATATCGTCCTTTTTGCTAACGCAGACCAGGTCATCCCAATAGCCTGAGATTTCTCCTGCTGGAACTGAGAATGGCGGGCCACTGACGACAGCCTGGTCGTATTCCAGCGTTACGATCATTCTGCTCGCATCTGCCCGCAGCAGGGTTTTCGTATGCTCTATGTATCGCTTTCGCAGGTCAGGCGGCAATGCGACCAGCGCACCGCGATCGTAGAGCGCGTCGAATCCGGAACCGCTAAATTCGAAATAGTCTCCACAATACAGTGTCAATGGTAAATCGACGGCTGAGTAGCGATCGAGGCAGTC
>Ga0164313_10004817_pt1 | contig 11955 bp, 6 predicted proteins | sample GuaBasSedimGuay4_FD_113735 | JGI IMG/M metagenome (GOLD analysis project Ga0164313, IMG submission 113735) | Subseafloor sediment microbial communities from Guaymas Basin, Gulf of California, Mexico - Guay4, Core 4569-4, 0-3 cm | ecosystem: Environmental > Aquatic > Marine > Hydrothermal vents >... | reverse complement strand
TGGGCTCCCTATCAGATGCATTCAATGAACCGGCATCTGCTCCGCTATGCCGATGTAATGCTACTCCTGGCAGAAGCTGAGATCCATGCCGGATCCCTGGATAATGCACGGGATCTGATCAACGAGATCAGGACCAGGGCAGCACAGGGAGCTCAAGGGCCGGATGGTGGCGCGATGGTGGTGCCTATCGATGACGCTTCGATCACCTGGGCCACCTATGATATTGGTACTTATCCTCCCGCTGGATGGGATGCAGACTATGCCATGAGGGCTCTTAAGTTTGAGCGCCGGATTGAACTCGGAATGGAAGGGCACCGTTTATTCGACCTGAGAAGGTGGGGTGATGCCATTACAGTCCTGAACGATTACCTGGCTGTCGAATCGACCAAGAGAGCCTATCTTGGTTCTGCATTCGAGTTTGAAGCAAGGCATATGGCTTACCCGCTGCCAACAATTCAAATTGATCTTAGTGTAGTAGACGGTGAGCAACGTTTGGTACAAAATCCGGGCTGGTAACAACAGGTTGAATACAAGTTGAATCTTATGCTCGTTCCCGGAAGGCACTATTAAAAAGCCTTCCGGGATTTTTTTATTTATATGAAGACAAGCAATTTTCTTTTATTCCTTTTATCCTTTGTTTCTGTGCTGAGCTCTTGCACGGAGGAGGATACGCTTTTTAGGAAGTTAAAGCCTGGGCGGACCGGGATCACTTTTTCCAACAGGATCACCGAAAGTGAGGAATATAATATTATGGCATTTGAATATGTATATAATGGAGGTGGTGTTGCGGTAGCCGATTTCAATAATGACAGCTTGCAGGATCTGTTCTTCACAGGAAATATGGTGAATAACCACCTGTACCTGAACCTGGGAAAATGGTCCTTCAGGGATGTGACCGAAGATGCCGGTTTGGAGGGCGCCGACCGCTGGAGTTCCGGTGTTGCTGTGGTAGATATCAATAATGACGGCTGGCTCGATATTTATATCTGTGCCACCTCTTATCAACCAGGTAAACGCAGGGCCAATCAGCTTTATATAAACCAGGGAGTCCAGGAAGGTGGTATACCTGTATTTGCGGAGATGGCTGAAGCATATGGGATTGCCGATACAAGCTATACCACAAATTCCGCTTTTTTTGATTACGATAACGATGGAGATCTGGATCTCTACCTTGCCATTAACCGATTTGACTCCAAACTTGCACCCAATGGATACTGGTGGCCGAATGATCCCAGGGCTGCTGTAAATGCTGATAAATTGTATGAGAACAGTTTTGACTCCGCCGCCGGGCATCCCGTACTCAGGGATGTATCAGTAAAGGCAGGAATAGTCAAGGGAGGATTCACCCTGGGTGTGAATATTGTAGACATTAACCGGGATGGCTGGAAGGATATTTATGTATCCAATGACTATAATTCGCCAGATATGTTTATGATGAACAACGGTGACGGGACATTTACGGACCATTCCGGTGAATATCTGAAGCACACCTCTTACTCGTCCATGGGGATGAATGTTGCTGATATGAACAATGACAGGCTGGCGGACATCTTCGTCCTGGACATGTTACCCGAGGATAATCTCCGTCGCAAAGTCTTTCTTCAGCCATACAATTACGTATCCTATCTCAACAACGAAACTTTCGGATATACTTACCAGCATGTACGTAATATCCTGCAACTGAATCAAGGGAGCAGGCCCGACAACGGACAGCTTATATTCAGTGATGTAAGCATGTTTGCAGGGATCTATGCCACCGATTGGAGCTGGACCCCCATGCTGGCTGATTTTGACCATGACCAGTTCAGGGATATCATCATTACCAATGGTTTTCCAAAGGACATAACCGATCATGATTTTAGCGATTTCATGACCATGAGAGGCAATTTCATGAGTCACGAAATACCATTGACGCTCATCCCTTCTGTCAAAATTCATAATTATGCATACAAAAATCAATTGACCCATGCAGGTGGGATTCCGCATTTTACAAATGTTACAGAAGAATGGGGTATTGATGAGCCTTCCTTTTCCAATGCTGCTGCCTATGGGGACCTGGATAACGATGGAGACCTGGACTACGTAGTTAATAACATCAATGACAGCGCATTTGTATACAGGAATATGCTGGTGGAGGAAAATAAGGAAGATGTTAACTGGCTGAAAGTTAGCTTTAAGGGCGGGAAGAACAATATCAACGGGCTGGGTGCCATTATCGAGCTCTATTATCAGGGAGAGCAGCAAATGTGGGAAAACACCCCTTTTAGGGGCTTCCATTCCTCCGTACAGATGGGTGCTCATTTTGGATTGGGAGAGGCCACACTTCTGGATAGTATCCGCATCGAATGGCCAGGAGGGAAACGGGAGATGCTCTATGATGTGTCTGTCAATCAAAACCTCACAGTACATTACAGTGATGCCTCCATAGCCAATACCCATCCATCTTCTGAAACAAATCTGATATTTAAAAAATTAAATGAAGAATCGTTGGTAGCTTTCTCCCATCCCGAAAGCGACTATATCGACTATAACGTACAGGCATTGCTCCTGCACAAACTTTCTCAACTGGGTCCGGGTATTGCTGTATCCGATGTAAACAGCGATGGTTTGGACGATTTTTATGTGGGAGGGTCACATTTCAACAAAGGAAGCTTTTTCATTCAGCACTCCGATGGTACCTTCCTGGAAAATGATCTCTTGCCCGGAGATAAGGGGGAAAGTAAGAGAGAGGAAGAACTTGGAGTCCTTTTCTTCGATGCAGATGGTGACAAGGATGAAGATCTCTATCTGGTTAGCGGCGGATATGAGTATGAAATAACTGACAGTTCCTACCAGGACAGGCTTTTTATAAATGAGAACGGGAGCTTTGTACATCACGCCAGCGCTCTGCCTGATTTCCTTGCCAGTGGATCATGTGTGAAAGCTGCAGATTTTGACCGCGATGGCGATCTGGATCTTTTTGTCGGAGGGCGAGTACATCCTTTCCATTATCCGATGCCTGTTAGCAGCTATCTGCTTATCAATGATGGGAAGGGGCGGTTCACCATTGGAAATACAAGCTATGCACCTGAGCTGGAAAAAATCGGACTGATCAGTGATGCCTTATGGACCGATTATGACAACGATGGCTGGGTGGATCTGCTACTGGCAGGTGAATGGATGCCCCTGACTATTTTGAAAAATTCATCAGGAAAGCTTGACCAGCGTATACAAATCGGTAACGAAAAGGCAATTGGATGGTGGAACAGTCTGGCTTCAGGGGATTTCGATATGGATGGTGACATGGATTATATTGCGGGAAACCTGGGACGCAATTCACTGACTCAGACCACCTGGCAAACTCCGGTAAGCCTGTATGCCGGGGACTATGATAACAATAGCTACCTTGACCTGATCCCTACCACTTACTACCTGGATGAAACAGGAGAGCCGAAAGAATACCCATATTTTGGACGCACGGATATGGAAAAACAGGTCAGGGAGATTAAAGATCTCTTTCCCGAGCACAAAGATTTCGGAGTGGCCACCATAGACCAGGTCATGAGCCGGCTCCCGGATGTTACAAAATATCTATTGAAAGCAAATTACCAGATGACCAGCTATATTGAAAACAGGGGTAATGGAGAATTTGAGGTGAAAGAGCTGCCCTCTGAGGCTCAGCTTGCGCCAGTCTTTGCCTTGCTGACCGGTGATTTTACAAACGATCAGCTCCCAGATATTCTGCTAAGCGGGAACGACTATGGAAACGAAATAGCCATTGGACGCTATGACGCACTGAATGGTCTGCTGCTTTGTGGAGACGGTAAAGGTAATTTCGAGCCGATGCCCATGCAAGAAAGCGGGATCATCATCCCGGGCGACGGAAAGAGCCTGGTAAAGTTGCAGGCTGCTGACAGTGCTCTTTTAGTGTTGTCAGGACAGAACCGTGGGGAACTGGGTCTTTTCAGAAGTGAATTTCCTTATCAGACGCTTGATCTGGAACCCAATGATCATGCAGCCATTGTGTATCTGCAGGATGGTTCCTCCTACCGGGAAGAAATACACTACGGAAACAGTTATCTGTCGCATTCCAGAAGAAGGCTCTGGCTCCCCCTAACAGTAAAGAGGGTGGAAATTATCTCTTACAAGGGCGTAAAGAGAGACGTCAGATTATCCGATTGAGAATTAAATGAACATACCCATGTATTATTGGCGAAACTGTTTCATGCTCCTGGCAGTGTTTATGTTTGCTGCTTGCTCGAGCACAAAAAATACAAGTTCTTCCAACCAGGACGCTTCTGTTGAAAAAGTGGATAGTGGCTATGAGATGGTATCTCCGAAGATGTCAAACCAGTCGAATATCATGGTGCGTCCCAACGAAGAGAAGCCTTCAAATCTGAACCTGACCGATATGATACAACGACTGCCGGGTGTTCGTGTTCAGGGAAGTGGAGCCTATGCTAGCTTTGTCGTAAGTGGAACTTCATCCTCCTTCATGTCCAGTCCCGATCCCCTTTTTGTTGTAGATGGCAGTGCAATCGGTACGGATTATTCCATAGTCTACTATTCGATTAATCCCAACGACGTGAAGTCACTAAGTGTACTGAAAGGTTCGGATGCCAGCATATATGGCTCACGTGGAGCAAATGGCGTGATCCTTATCAGAACTAAATAATGTAATCCAACAATTCAAAATACCTCTTATGACTGGGGGACCGGTGTCTCTAAGGTCATTCTTTCGATGGGCGAAACTAAAGGCGAAGAAGCATCGGGCCAGCGAACGATTGTTCATGCCTATGTATCAGATGAACAAGGGAATTTTGTGGAAAGCGGCTCCTACCTCACGCTGGTCCTGTATGTGAGCCCTACCCTTCCCCTTGGTTCTCCTCTGAAGTACAGTCGAAATGAAAAATGTCGTGGTAACAACTGGGTGGATTATCGTGTGACCATTACCAACCAGGCAACTAAGCGGGTATGGGATACAGAATCCAGCCGCATAAGCAAGCTTTTGGACAGATTTGATCTTACGGGAAGATATCAATATAATGATGACCTGACCATGTCTTACGCCATGTATGCCCCTGAAAAGAAAAAAGAAAAATCTCCTCTGATCATCTGGTTACACGGTGGTGGTGAAGGCGGGACAGATCCCTCCATTCCCCTGATGGCCAATCGTGCTGCCAACTATGCCTCAGACGAAATACAGGCCATTTTCAAGGGGGCCTATGTGCTGGTTCCCCAGTGTCCCGGAGCCTGGATGCATAACGCAAAGGGCACGATGTCGCATGGAGAAGAGGAGGATGTGTACCATGTGGGCCTGATGGCACTTATCCGGGATTTTGTGGCAAATCACCCGGATATCGACTCTGACAGGATATATGTAGGGGGCTGTTCCAATGGGGCATACATGAGCCTGAAACTGATCCTGGAGCATCCCGAATATTTTGCTGCCGGATATATCAGTGCGCTTGCATACCAGTCGCAATACATTTCCGATGAAAAAATTGAAAGCATCAAAGAAGTGCCCATCTGGTTTGTTCACGCAGCGGACGATAGGACAACCATTCCGGAGCAAACGGTAATCCCTGTATACAAACGATTGATAAATGCGGGGGCTAAAAATGTTCACTTCTCCTTTTATGATCATGTGGTTGATATTACCGGCTTTTATGGCGGAAATGACTTCCACTATGAGGGGCACTGGTCCTGGATATACTGTCATGCAAATTTATGCAGGTTGGACTATGACGGATTAGCGGTTGAGGTGGAGGGAAGACCGGTTACAATCATGGAGTGGCTGGCCGCTCAGTCAAAGTAAACAGCAAACCAGGCTCAAGGATGGATCAGCGTCATATATTTGCCCTTTTTAAAATTACTCTATTAATACATATTTAGGATTTTTCAACTTTTCTATTTAAACTGCATATGTAAAAATCTAAAGATTATGAAAAAATTATTTTTTGTATTTATTGTACTGGGAATATCCCTGCAATCTTTTGCTGCACCTAAAGAGAAGGATTTCATTGGTACCTGGAAGTATAAGGTTGAAACCGATGAAGGAACTCTGACCGGTACCATGACATTGGAAAAGAAAGAAGGAAAACTGGTTGGTGAGGTCAACACGGATGATGGTGAAGTCTTCACGTTTAGTAAGGTAGAGCTCAAGGATAATGATGTGCTCTATATGGAGCTGGATACTGGTTACGAACTACTGGAGCTTTCTCTAACGCTTAAAGATAAAGTGCTTGAAGGAACCGTTGGTAACGACGGGGGAAGCTTTCCAATGACATGCGAGAAGGTCGAATAGATCTGGCTCCCTACATGCTTCCTATCTGACTTCTTGAGTAACTTATTTCCTTGGGAGTAATACAACTTTACCACTTATCCCTGAGGGTTGAACCTCCCAGGCAGATGCATTAAAAGGCTTGTAATCAAGATCCACCAGGTTAATGTCATAGAATTTTTTCCAATTTTCTCCCTGTTGGTCCAGATATCGGATGCCATTGGCTCCCAGGTTCGACACCTCGACCCGAAGTTCATTTTTTCCTTCTTTTATGTAGGAAGTCACGTCAACTTCAAAAGGATAACTCCAGAGTGTTGCAAGCTCCTGCTCATTTACAAAAATCCTGGCTGAGGCCTCCACCCGTTCAAACCTTAAGAGGTAGTTGCTAAATTCCAGCGTATCCAGGAAAAAATGAGTCGAATACGCAGCTGTTCCAGAAAAATGCTGATAAACTTCACCAGGTAAGTCACTCCAGAAAGTTGGTTTCATCAGCATCTTTTCAGGTGGTAACTCAGGCACTCCTTCCATCGCTTTGAAATGCCAGGTATTTGACAGCTCCACTGGCTCCCCCTCCCTATAGTAAGGCTGCGGTACTATCCCATCTATTTCATCCTGCGTAAAATATATGAACGTTGAAGCCCCCGGCTCAAGATCAATATAGACGCTGCTTAACACACCATCAAAGCTGGATTCAGCAAGAGTTACTTCGCCATTCATAGGATTCAAGAACAAAGCATTTTCTGAACCATGTTTGAAGCTTAGCCAGCGGTCCACCTGCTCCTTTTCATGATTGGCAAGGAAATAATAGCAGCCCTGTTCTGTTCTTCGCGAGATACTCTTAAGGTGGTAATCAACCAGGATTTCCCTTTTGATCTCCAGACTGCTTAATGCTTGTTGCAGCTCTCCCAGGTAGATTCTACCATTCCCATAGCTTGCGCATTTGATCCCTTGATTGTCCACGAATTTTATGGATTTTATCAGTTCAGCCAGCTCCTCTTCCTGAGCCTGAAATTCATTGTATCCGGATACAAGTTCGGGCATGTTCCTGAAAACAATAGTGGCTCCTCCCTCTGCCAGCTGAAGTAGATTTTTAAATGTTGTAAGCCGAATCCGCTCCAGATACGGAACCACTACAGCTTTGTAGGGCACCTTTCCGTATGTATATACCAAAGCTCCCTTTGCCTCAGAATGAGCAATGATCCTGTCAGAAACAAAATCGAACTGATACCCCTTATTATTCAGAGAATCTATTTCAGGCATCCTTATCCAGTTCTCAGAGTTGTGAAGTGTGAGTTCCTTTTCCAGTCCGTCTGCCTGATGATTGTATTCATCGGGCGACCAGTATACAAGGAAATCATTGGTGTGCACTCCCGATTGGAGTATGGACTGGCAACGTGTGATATATCGGTTCATGGCGGCCAGATCAGTCCATTGAGGATTCCCAGCTTGCATATGCATTGACGCATAAAAGAGCCAGCCCGGCCATGTAGCCTCTTCAGGTGAATAAGTTGTTCCATGAAAAACAATATGATTGACACCCGCTGCAAAGAGATTGTCAAGCTCCGGTTTACATTGATATAAGGGAGTCTTAAAATGCTCATTAAGCCAGGTAAATGTTTCGCAGGAAACCAGCTTCTGCCCGCGCATATGTGCAGCAGAAGGAGCAAACTTCCTAAATAAAGGCATACTCTCGGTTAGCTTTGTTCCACTCTTGTTTATATATGTTTCCAGAAATGGAAAGTAATTGGCATGAAAAGTTTCTACTTCTGGAATATCGACTTCTGAATAAAGGTCGATCAGGTTCCCTGGCGATCCATGTGCCTGATTCCTTGTAAGGCTACCAAGTCCATGAGCCCATCCAGTCCACTCCCTGGTGAAATTTTCAAGAAGCATACTGCCGAGAACGTCCCTGTAATCAGCCTTAATACGACCTGCAATATCTTCATTGCCCTCTCCTGAAAGCTCTTTCAAATATAGAGAGAGATCATAGCCTTTTTCAGACAGAAAAACTTCAAACAGATCAACGCTACTGCTTGCATCAGTCAACTCATAGCTATCATTGAAAAAGGAGCGAATACCATGATTATCTCCATTCAGCGCAGCATCGAACCTATCAAGATATTGCTGTGTTGCATCTAAGGAGAAATGATTAAATACCAGGCCCTCACCACCAGGTGCAGCACGCTTCACCATCTGCATAGTATTATGCTCACAAGCAGCATAAACACTCCAATTCCCTTGATCCAATTGAATTAACGATGACCTTTGCTTCAACATATTTACTCGTTGACCGGAATCGCTTACTCCGGAAAGTGCCAGAAGCAGTTCATCATTCAAGGTATCTAAGTGCTGAATAAATGCCTCGATAGAATCGCGGGTGGGATTTTCAAATGAATAGAATGAAAGAGTTTTTGCAGCATGGTCCAAAGTGATATGAGGTCCGCCGAAAGGCCAACCGGTACCCGTGTTCATATCAACCCCCATCTGCAATTTGCCAGCGGCACCAATACTTGAAGTTAGCATGTTTATCCATTCCGGAGACAGAAAATTGATGGATTCACTCTCCTCACCTTTCACCCCGTAGATCGGTGTAATCTCAACACCTCCGAATCCCTTTGCTTCATATTCCTTAAGAAGTCGCAACAATTCATCTTCTTTCACAGCACTTCCCATCCACCACCATCGGGTCCATGGTTTTGTCTCCATACTTACCAGAGGCCAGTAATTTGAAGAGCTTGACTTTGCATCCTGGGCCTTAACTGAATACAAGGCAATAAAAAGGAAAAATGCTAGAGCAAGATGTTTCACAGTAATCGAACGTGCTTATGATCTTATTTATCGCCGGTTTTTCGAATGGTGGCATTGCTTACAATGGGTTTTGCCCAGAATGCAATGCTCAGGATGTAGGCCAGTGGCAGGTAGAGCAGAACCATTCCCAGTTGCAATCCGATCATATCTTTCAACCTCCCTATCAACAGGGAGAAGATGGCCCCGCCAGCTATGGCGGTACAGAGGATCCCTGCAAAGGAGCCATGATATTTGGTAACGCTGTTAAGCGCCAGAGAGAATATGATGGCATACATGACTGAGAGGCAAAATCCCAGTGCCGCAAAACCAAAGAGTGCCATTTTAACGCTCCCAAACAAGGTGAAGGTTAAAATAATCAGAGCTGCTGATGAAAAAATCCCCAGCACCAGTTTGCTGTCCATTATTTTTAGCAGTCCCAGTCCCAGGACACAACCCACGGTCATCAGTCCCCAGAACATACCTACTGTCCTGGCACCCTCCACCTCCGGAGTCAGACCATGGTAGGTTCTCAGAAACTCAGAGATCCAGTTGGCAATGCCCTGCTCTGCCCCCACATAGGCGAATATTCCGAGGAAAAAGAGAATCACTGTTCTGTTCTTGAAAAGCTGAAGATGCGTCTCCCATGCACCCACAACTTCATCATCCTTACGAACAACCGCAGGAAACTTTGTGGACAGGATGATAAGCAGCATCAGGAAGCTAACCGCCGAAAAGACCAGGTAAATGGAGACCCAGGGAAGATCAAGGGGAGTCAGTTTTGAGATTAAATCGATTAAGAATCCACCCTCTGAGGCCGGATTTCCCAGGTTGGTGACCAGGTAGGAATAAACAAAGGGGCTCAGGAAAGAAGCAGCTCCAAATACCAGTTGGGCTATAACAGAATTAAAAGCAAAATGCTCCTCCCCTCCTACTACTCTCAAGAGTGGATATAGTGCAACCTGCAGCAGGGCCATCCCACTTCCAATTAAAAACAGGGAACCCAGGAAAACAGGGAATTTCGGAAAAGAGGAAAAGATTAAAGCTCCCGCAAAGGCTAGAATCCAGGCCAGGATCAGGCTCTTTTTCTCCCCGTACTTCTGAACAAACATTCCCGAAGGAATGGACATGATGGCATAGGCGATGAAAAATGAGAAGGGCAACATTCCCGTCATCGTTCCCGAAAGCTTGAAACTATCGGTCACATTGGGATTGATGGAACCCAGGATGTTGGTTAGAAAAGAGATGGCGAAAAAAACCAGGAAAATCAGGATTAGCAGGTAGAATGATCGTTTCATATTTGCAAGTTACTTATTTATGCCACTATAGTGCGCTTAAGGTTGAATCACTACCACCCAGTCCATATCGGGATCTGAAGGGGGCGTTCCTAAAGCTTGAAGACCATTCCCATTGATGGATGCTATACTACCCTGCTGCAACTCACCCCCGGATCGGGGATTAAACCAGCTTACATTCATCGCAACACTTTGGTTTAGTCGTAGTTTTGCAACATCCGTTCCGGCAGGCAGATAGACCAGGTATGTCTCCCCCTCCCTGGCCAAACAGTATGCTCCAGGAGCATCCACCAGCTCATCCAAGCAGCTCATCTCTTCCAGGGGAAACTGCTTCATAAACCGGGTAGCCAGGGTCGACTGCACCCACCAGTTTTCCCGGCTCCTGAAATCCTCCAGGGCCAGGTCGTTGTGAGCGTAGCGGTAGCCAAAATACCACTCAACTCCGGCTCCTCCGGCCATAAGGGAACCCCAGAGGCAGTGGTTCCTCACAGTATCATGTTTTGGATCGTCTGCATCTGGCATAACCCCCATCCAGTGGGGACCGATCTCATCCATGCATACCACCCAGCGCTCTCCAACACCCTCAGACGCCTCTACCCAATACCTTATCCGTTCATGCACCCGAACCGGATTTGCTATCTGCATGGAAGGACCATCGATTGCTCCGGCACCCAGCATGGGCTCCAGGTACTTATCCTGGTATTCATCATCTGAATGGGTATGCAAAACGATGTTGCCGGGCCAGGACTGAAGGTTTCTCAGGTATGCAGCCATATCCAATTTCTGCTGATGGGTCTGACCCACAGGAGTCCAGTTGTGAGGCCCGTTCTCTTCCCCCAGGTTCCAGCTTACCCCAAGGTGGTGACCAAAGCGTGCCACCAGTTCGCGCAGATAGACCCTGCGTTGTACATCCGTATAGCCATTGTCAAGCAGCACCTCGTTCTCGGTCTCCTGAAGAACAAAATGGGCCATCATTCCCAGGCTTTCCATATGATCAAGGACCACTTCCCATTGATCCAGCTTACTGCAATCGAAGCGGTAGCGTTCGTTATGGTCGCTGTAGGGCCATACATCCTTGCCATCGCCCAGTATATTCATAGTTAGCATGTAAATGGAGTTCAGACCTGCAGAGTGCAAGTAATTCACTGCTCCAATAATCCCTTTTCCCTTTCCATCCTGCCAGGTGGGATCGCCTTCTTTCCAATCTGAAATATGTGCTTCATAGGCATGCAGCCCTTTTTTCGGATCTGCTTCTCCCTCTCTGACTTCATTTTTCAGGCTAAAGCGATAGGTCTGATCAAAATCCTCATATGCCAGGAAATTCTCCGGACTATCGGCCCCATTCTTTATCCAGAGCTCATCTGCTCCCTGAATTTTGAAATAGCCCTTTCCGCCGTTAACAATACGACCATGAGCCCTGAAATCAGCTCCGGTTTTATCAGATGCTCCAATCTCAAAAGTACCTTCAGTCCCATGTGCACCCACTGGCTCCCCGCTTACATTTCCATCCAGAATAGCGATGTTTTTCCCGTTTAGAAAAGAAACGGTATAGCTCCATGTTCCTGGTGCATTGGGTCTGAAATGAACCTTCCATATGGCTCCTTCTCTGGCCGA
>Ga0164313_10004816_pt1 | contig 11955 bp, 5 predicted proteins | sample GuaBasSedimGuay4_FD_113735 | JGI IMG/M metagenome (GOLD analysis project Ga0164313, IMG submission 113735) | Subseafloor sediment microbial communities from Guaymas Basin, Gulf of California, Mexico - Guay4, Core 4569-4, 0-3 cm | ecosystem: Environmental > Aquatic > Marine > Hydrothermal vents >... | reverse complement strand
ACATAATAAAGAACCTGCTTTAATTCCGGTAAAATCAGAGAACCAACCACCTTCACCGTCGCTGTACTTTTCAATTGCTCCAAAAAGATTTTGGTAAGTTGGTGAAGTCTCAACAATTACAGGGCACTCCTTCTGTCGTGAATTATCGAGAATAATATTTACTTCATAATTTCTTAAATAATCAAATTCAGGTTCCCCCTCAGTCTTAATCAGTCCTTTCTTAAAATAGGCTAGATTTGTGATTATATCTTCTTCTACCATTTTCAGATATTTGCAAACTCCAGCTACACGATATTTGGATTTAATATCATCCAATGCAACCTTAACAATTTGTCGAATTGCATTTTGTTCTAATTTTTCAATATCGGTATTAAGCTCATTGCCCAACATATAGACTTCTTTAAATATTTTCTCAAACTCAGATTGATATCCTTGATATTTTTTAATAATCGATTTGGCTTTTTGTTCGGTTATTATTTTTTCCCCAACTAATTCTCCTAATGCAGTAGGAGAGAACAACTTTTTGTTTATTACTGCCAATAGATCAAGACGAACACCTTCACCATCTTTAACTTGCCCAATTGTTAAACTATCTTTTTGCAATTTTTTCTCAAAGGGAGCTATTAATTCTCCTTTACCAGTTTCAAATTTGGTAATGAGTTTTTTCTTGCTATTTGAAAATGTTTCTGACTCTAAAGCACTTGCAATATTCTCTTGAATAAAGAGAATTCCTTTTATCATATTCTTTTTAAATTTACTAGCTAGTCCAGCATTAAATTTTAAGAGTAGTGGTTTATCATCATCTGCAAAATTATTTACATATGCGAAATCGTGCATAGTTGAACAATCTGGCTGAAGTGATTTAAGCATCTTTTTTACCGTCGATGTTTTCCCAGTACCAGATAGACCAGTAATAAAAATATTATATCCTTGTTTGCGAAGCTCAACACCAAGTTGAAGTGCCTTGATAGCTCTCTCTTGGCCAATAATTGATAGAATGGGTTTTTCGCTATCTGTCAATTCCCCATTTATAATTTTTGGATTAAATATATATTTCAAATCTTCTGGACTTAGTTTTGCGTATCTGGAAGGTTTCAAAAATGCCACGGTATGCTCCAATTATTAGAAAACATGTTTCATGCAAAGATAATGCTATTTATATTCTATTTAAAATTGAATCTTAATAATCATTTTACACCCCACCTTTATTGTTGATATCTTCTTATCTTTGCAACGTTCTTCCCAATAATTTATTGAGGAAGGTTTTGCTATTTTAAATAAAATTACGATGAAGAATATACTATTAGATAAATTTTCAAAATTAAATTCTATTACTGAATTATCAACTGTTTTAAAGAAACCATCACCGGTTAATATATCCATGTTTGCCGGCTCTCTTAAAAGCTTGAGTATTTCTACAATTTTTTCAGAAGAGAATAAACTCACATTACTTTTGCCGACAAGAAAAGAAGCTGACGAGATAAAAGTTGAACTCTCAATACTTGGTATGGGCGAAAGACTTGTAGTTATTGATGAATTCACAACAGAGATACTTCAGGAAAAAATTACTTCGCTAAATCAAAAAGATAAATTTATTCTTATTTCAACTTATAAACTTCTCAAAACAAATTTTCCGAAAAAATCAGCTCTTGAAAAAAACACAACAATACTTGAGTCAGGGGGTGAGATTACATACGATGAGTTAATTGAATATCTCGATATGCTCGATTATGCACGGGACAAATTTGTAGGAAACCCTGGGGATTTTTCAATCCGCGGTTCCATAATTGATTTTTGGTCATTCAGTGAAAAGCATCCTTGTAGAGTTGAATTCGATGGTGATTTTCTTGAGTCAATTAGATACTTCGATTCAGAAAGTCAACGCTCAACTGGCAAAACAGAAACTGTAACACTTGCACCAAATATCTCAACTTCAGAAAACGAAGAACCAACAGATATATTTGAGTATTTGGATGATTCAATAATTTTTGCATCTCAATATCATTTGGAAGAATTATTTCAGGAGCCTAAGAAAATAATTCCTAAAACAGTTGTTGATGATAGCATTGAAGATGAATTAAAGGAAGAGATTTTCGAAGAGAGTGACACTATTGAAATAAATGAGGAGGCCGAAAAAGAAATTCGTGAAATGCCTTATACAATTGATGAACTTCTTTCGAAAAATGTAAAATGGATTATCGAACAAGAAATTGGAAATGAGAGCAGATACACTATTCCAATATCTGAAGCTCCCATAGTCAATTCTAATTTTGATTTACTATTTAATACATTAATTGAATATGCCTCAAAAGGTTTTCAAATTTTAATTGCTACAGAAAACGAGTTTCAAAGTAAACGGTTATTGGATCTACTCTTTGATTTCCAGAATGAAATTGGGGAATTACTTGATAGTGGGATCATTAAAATTATTGAGCTTCCCATTAAAGCTGGGTTTGTAGCTAAAGAAGATAAACTACTTGTCCTGACTGACTACCAGCTTTTCAATAAACCATATCGTACAAAAGTCTCAAGTAAAGCAAAATATAAAAAATCGAAAGTGAAAGAATTTGCCTCTATCAAAAAAGGTGATTATGTAGTTCATGAGGCATTTGGAATAGGGAAATATACTGGGCTTGAGACAATCAAGATAGGGCTAATTGAACAAGAGTCTATTAAACTGATTTATGCCAACGATGATGTAGTTTACGTAAACTTAAATTATCTCTCTTTGATAAAACGCTTTTCATCTAATGAGGATGTTCATCCACGATTGTCAACGCTTGGTAGTAATGAATGGAGAAAAACAAAGAAGAAGGTAAAAGGTAAAATTAAGGAAGCTGCACGCGATCTAATAAAACTCTATGCACAGCGTAAGGCTACTCCAGGATTTAAGTTTAGTGACGATACAATTTTTCAAAAAGAACTTGAGGCATCCTTTTTCTATGAGGACACACCTGACCAATCCTCTGTTACAGAGCAGGTAAAAGCCGACATGGAATTTGAAAACCCAATGGATAGACTTGTTTGTGGCGATGTGGGATTTGGGAAAACTGAGATTGCTGTTCGTGCTGCCTTTAAGGCGGTAAGTGATAGTAAACAAGTCGGAATTCTTGTACCAACAACAATTTTGGCTGAACAGCATTTTAATACTTTTAAAGACAGGTTAAACCAGTTCCCCGTAAAGGTTGCTGTACTTTCCCGCTTTGTGAAACAATCTGTCCAAAAAGAAATTCTTCTAAAACTTGCAAAAGGTGAAGTCGATATTGTAATTGGAACTCATCGATTACTTTCAAAGGATATTAAATTTAGAGATTTAGGTTTACTTATAATTGATGAGGAACACCGCTTTGGTGTTATGGCAAAAGAGAAGCTACGCTCTTTAAGAACAAATGTAGACACATTAACTTTAACGGCAACCCCTATACCCAGAACACTTAATCTCTCTTTGCTTGGTGCACGAGATTTATCATTAATTACAACACCCCCTCCTAATAGACAGCCAATTTATACTTCAGTTCAGAAATTTGATATTCTGAAAGTGCGCGACTATGTTAGAAAAGAGTTAGAAAGGGGTGGACAAATTTATTTTATTCATGACCGTGTTCAGTCAATTGATAAGATTGCTGCTTACGTTCAACGCTATATTCCAGAATTAAAAATTGCAGTGGCTCATGGCCAAATGAAACCTGCACAACTTGAAAAAGTAATTTATGATTTTATGAACAATGAATATCACATGCTTATTGCTACAAAAATTATTGAATCTGGTATTGATATTCCAAATGTGAATACAATTATCATCAATCGTGCAGATAGATTTGGGCTTGCTGAACTTCACCAACTACGTGGACGTGTTGGACGCTCAAACAGGCAAGCCTTTGCCTATTTGCTTGTTCCATCTTTAAAAACTATTTCGAAGAAAGCTGTAAGACGCTTACAAGCAATTGAGGAATACACTGATCTCGGAGGTGGTTTCAATCTGTCGATGCGCGATTTAGAAATACGTGGGGCAGGAAATCTCCTTGGTACAGAGCAGAGTGGAACCATTGATACAGTTGGATTTGATATGTACGTAAAACTTTTGGATGAGGCAGTTGGAGAGTTGAAGCTCGGTGAGTTTAGAGATGAGTTTAAAGATCTTCCAAAAACTCTAGAGCGTTCAGAACCTACTATTGATACTTTCTTTGAACTTGGAATTCCAAAAACATACATGCCAGATCAATCAGATAGACTTAGTTATTATACCGCCATGTTTTCAATAATTAAAATTGAAGAGATTCAGGAGATCAGAGAAGATATGATTGATCGATTTGGAAAACTGCCACTTATAATTGATAGACTTATTCAGGCAGCCATACTTCGTTTCTATGCTTCAATTACATTGATGGAAAGGGTTGTAATTCTGCGTAATAAAATTTCAATTATTCTTCCCAAAGCGGATAAAGAGGGATTTTACAAAACTAAATTTCAAGAGTTTATGCAACTTATTCTATCTAAATATGCACGTGATATTCATTTTATACAAACTGAAAAAATAATGAAGATTGAGATGGAGAATCGATTCCGTTCACCCGAAGAGACTCTTACTTACGTTATTGATTTAATTAAGGAGATTGATTCCAAAATATTTTCGTAGAGTCGAGCTGTAACTTTAATCATGGTTATTACTATTTCAAGAAAAGAGGAACTTTATTTTTCCATACTTGGAATTACCAGATTAATTGTAGTCCCTTCCCCCTTTTTACTAACTGCAGAAATGGTGGCGTTAATAGTATCGCAATATTTTTTAACCAGTGCCATGCCAAGTCCGTTTCCATCGTAAGTTCTTGTATACCCTTGCTCCTCTTGACTAAATGAGTTAAAAATTTCTGGTAAATATTCCTCTGACATGCCAATGCCCATATCCTTAACTTCTAATATTAAATCATTTTTTTCATTTTGATCGACTAATATATCAATGTAACCCTGTTCAGAATATTTTATCGCATTATCGACTAGATTACTAACTATCTGTATAAACGCATATTTATCAGAATAAATTATTTTACTATTAAATAGTATGTTCAGCCTTAACTCTATTCCTTTTCTAGATGCAGATCGGCTATATTCAAGTTGAATGTTATTCAATGTTTCTACAACATCAATCTCTTCCAGAGAAAATTTGTATGACCCTAATTGTAAATCCGTCATATTTAAAATAAGATCTATTGTTCTGGTGATTCTTGCACTGGCTGACTCAATACTTTCAAAACTCTGCATTATATCTGCGGAGGTAATTTCATCTATATTCTCTTTAAATAATCCAACAAAACTTAGAATTACATTTAAGGGGCTTCTAATTTCGTGGGACATCTGTGCTAGGAATTCTGTCTTAATTTTTTCTGATACTTCCGCCTTCTCTTTAGAAGAAATCAGTTCTTCTATCATTTTTTTCTTTTCTGTAATATCTTCTTTGATAGCAACAAAATGTGTTATTTGCCCACTATCATTCTCAATGGGGGAAATTACAGCATTCTCCCAATAAATATCACCATTTTTTCTTTTATTAAGAAATTCTCCGTTCCAATCATTTCCTGCTAATATTGTCTGCCAAAGGTTTTGATAAAACTCTTGAGGCATGGTTCCAGATTTTAGTATTCTTGGATTTTGTCCTACTACTTCTTTAAAAGTATATCCAGAAGTTATTTCAAAATTTGGATTAACATATTCAATTTCTCCATTCAGATTTGTAATAACAACACTTACAGGGCTTTGCACAATTGCTCTGGAAAGTCTTAGAGCATCCTCTTTTGCTTTATTCTTTTCTAGATAAAGACTTAATTGATTTCCAATCACCTCAAATAAATCAACACTTATATTATCATAGGCATCCCTATTACTATAATGTTGAGTTGCCATTATCCCAATAGCTTTATCCTTCAATTTTAGAGGCACGCCAAGCCATACTTCTGGAACCGTTCCAAAAAGATCAATTTCACCAGTTTCGGCTAATTCAATAATTTTTTCTTTTCTAATAAAAAGTTTTGTATTACTATTTATTACTACACCGGAAATTGATTTTTCAACGGGCCACGTTTCTATATTATCTTTTTCATCACTATCAATACCAGTTGTAAGCATTCTGCTCTTCTCATCATAGAATGCAATGTAAAAGTTAGTTGTATCTAAAATCTTGTTTAATTCATCTTTAACTGTTTGGAAAAGTTTTTTATTATTTGTTGTGTTTACAATTGCATTTGCAATGTTATACTGAACTTCATGAATAATCTGATTTTGCTTCTCTTCAGAGATATCCTTAACAGCGCCAATTACTCCAAGAAACTTATCATTTTTCTTATCCCAAATAGGAGAGCATGTGTTTCTAACCCAAATTACTCTGCCATCTTTATGGTGTGTTCTAAGTTCAACAATAGCCTCACTGTTTTGCTTTATATTTTCTAATGCAGCACTGTCAATTTCAATATCATCTTTATAAAGAAGACCAAACCAATCACCATTTTCTTTATATTCATCTAGCCTATAGCCAGTCATTATTTCAAAAGACCCAGCAACCCAAACTGTCTCCAGGATATTTTTTTCATTCAATCTTGATTCAAATAGATAATCAGAAGTAATATTGGAAATCAATTTATATTTCTTTTCACTCTCTTCAAGTGCAATCGACGCGAGTTTTTCTTTTGTGATGTCCGTACAAGCTCCATTGATTCCGATTAGCATTTTTTTCTTTTTATCCCAGACAGGAGAACCAAAAGTTTTAATCCAAACAATTTTTCCACTTTTATGAAATGTTCTTACTTCAATTTCTACTTTTTCATCATTTCTTAGTTTTTCAAAAGCCATTGCATCCTTTACGATATCCTCTGGGTGTAACATAGCCGTCCAGCCACCTCTTTTTTTATACTCTTCAAAAGTATATCCTGTAATTTCTTTGAATGAACCTCCTACCCAAGTAGGAATACTTTCTCCATTTTTATCAATAATTGTTGAGAAGAGGTAATCGGATGTTAAATTTGTAATCAGTCTATATTTGGCTTCACTTTCCTGAATAGCCAGCTCAGCATTTTTTTCTTCTGTTATATCTTTTACGGCACCATAAATTGTAATAACACGTTGCTCCTTTTTACTCCAAACGGGAGTAGTTGAACATCTAAGCCAAATTATTTTCTCTTTCTTATTGAATAATCTAACCTCAATCTCAATTTTCTTATTGTTTTTTAACTTTTCAAATGCAACTTTATCTATACTAAGATCTTCTGGATGAAGATTTTCTGCCCAACTTCCTTTATCCATAAATTCCGAAAATGTATATCCTGTGATTTTTTCAAATGAGTTTGAAACCCAGTCCATTTTACTATTACCATCTTTAGGCACCTGAGCAGAGAATAAATAATCTGAAGTAGAATCTGTAATTAGTCTATACTTCTCTTCATTTTTCTTTAATTTTTTTTCTGCATTTTTTTGATTAGTTATATTAAAAGCAGAACCAATAGCAGCAATTCTTCCATTCCAATTAATTATACCTGCAGTAAAATCAATCCAAGCTTCACTCCCATCTTTTTTCAAAATTTTCATTTCATATCTATTAGGAACTTTTTTTCCTTTTTGTCTCGCTAGCCCACGTTCTTTAATAATTTTTTTATAGTCAGGATGAACAACATCCCAGAATTTCATATCAAGCAATTCGTCGCCTGAGAAACCCGTTAACTCTTCAGTACTCTTATTTACAAAAACAAATTTTTCATCTTGGTAAACAAAAACAGCTGATGCTGTGGAGTTAGAAAGATTTCTGAAAAGGGACTCACTATCTCTAAGAGCATTTTCAGATTTTTTTCTATCAGTTATATCTCTAATAAATGATAGAAACGTCCCATCTTCCATCTTTTTGGAATTCATTTCGATAATTATCTTTTTGCCATCTTTTCTTGCGAGTTCTCTTTCAGTCTTAATTACTTTTCCAGACTTTAATAGATCATATCGTAATGGTTTTGTAGTAATAGTTTCACTACTAAATAGGTCTCTCATATTCATTCTAAGTAATTCTTCTCTAAGAAAACCAGTCAATTTGGATGCAGCTTCATTACATTCAATAAAATTACCAATTGTATCTCCTTGGAAAAAAGCATCTGGAGCAAATTGGAGTAAGTCTTTGTAATTAAGCTCACTTTTTCTAAATTCTTCTTCTGCCTTTTTTCTTTCACTTATATCTTGCGCAACAGCAATTACTACTTTTTCCCCATTATATTTTCCTGGGGAAAGTCTAACATCTTTTGGAAATGCTTCCCCACTCTTTCTTAAACCCCAATATTCAAATTCCTGCTCTTCTCCGTTATAAGCTTTCGCAACAGCTCTCATGACCGCATTAAGATCATTCTTACCAGGTGCACTTATAAATTCTGGTGTTTTACCAATAAATGAATTTCTCTTATAGCCATACATTTTTTGAACACCTTCATTAACATCAATAAATACACCATTTTTATCTTGAATATAGATTGCGTCGGAAGACGTATTAAAAATTCCTTTGTAATTCTCCTCACTTATGCGATTTGCTTTCTCGGCTTTTTTTCTTTCTGTAATATCGGCACTAAATGCAGAAACCCCTGTAATTTTTTTATTTGAAATAATTGGATTTAATGAGACTTCAAAACAATGAGTTGATTTCCCAATATCTGCAGTAAATTCAAATGAATATTTTTCTCCAGATAAGGCCCTATCATATTTTTCCTTCCAAAAATCATATAATTCACCAGTTATTTGGTCCAGAGCATTAATTCCAACTTCAAGTTTTTTTTTAAAAGATTTATAATATTGTTCTTTTAAAAAATCATTAAATATTATAAAATTGTAATCTTTATCGATAGACCAAATTGATTCTTTTCTATTATTGATTAAAGATTTTAAATTTAATTCGGAATTAATTACTTTTTCTTCTGCTCGTTTTTGTTCTGTAACATCCATGTAGACAGCAACTAATTCCCCTGTTTGTAATTTGCAGACAAAATTTTCTCTCCACCCCTTTATTCTTTCATCTTCATATATAGTAATGGGATGATTTATACTAATACCAGTTTTCCAAACATCTTTGAGTACATCCAATAAACCAAATTCAATAACACCCGGAAATACTTTTGTAACTTTTTTACCTATTACATCCTTTTTCTTTAGATTCTCAATTTTTTCTGCAGCAGCATTAAAATCCACAATCTTAAAATCCTTTCCCTTCTCTGCCGCTTCATAAATTACCACACCAGTTTGCATGCTCTCAAATATTTCATCTAAATTGAAATTATTGCCGAGTTGAGAATTGTTTTTTTGAATATCTACCAAAAGGTCTATCACATCTTTATGATCACCACTCGCCTCTTTTGTAAGTTTTTTCAGTATGTCTGAAATTCTATTCTGGATATTTTTATCTCTATTTTGTTTACTAGTCATACAAAAATTTATTTAATTAAAATCATAGGTTATTTATAATAATCGAAATAAACTAGTGTTACTTAAATAATATTTTACATCGAGAATTAACTCTGAACTTAGTTTTTCTTTATATTAAAATCAAGATAACTAAGGCTATATTTCTAACAATAATGGTATAATCTGAGTATTTAACTTTTTTATTTAATATTTATACTTTATATCGAAATATCAGGATAATGTGGTTCAATTTTAATGCCAAATTAAAATAACTCACTCCATTCAAGAATCTCTCTTCAAAATAAATCAAAGCATAAACCGTTTGTTGATTAGCATAAATTTGAATTAATTAGACATCTTGACTTATTATAAATTTTTACTTATTTTTAATACGATAATTTTGGTCGTATTATGTTAAAAATTTCTAAATCAGTTGAATATTCAATATTTGCTCTTAAGCAGATTTATCATAATAGTGGTTCATCTTTACTAACTGCTAAAGACATTTCTGAAAGGGAAAATATTCCAAGAGAGATGGTTGCTAAACTTCTGCAGAAATTGAAGAGAAAAGGGATATTAGAATCTGTTCAAGGTAAGTTTGGCGGATACCGTTATTCAATTGAGCCTGCTCAAATTACACTTTACTCAATAGTAGAAGCAATTGATCTTGAGATTCAAATAACTAACTGTCTTTGCGATAATGCGACGAAGAATGATTGTGAGAGAATTGAAGATTGCAGTTTGCGCAATCCTTTTTTAAAACTGCAGGATGAAATAATAACTCTCATGAAAAATTTAAAACTAACTTATTTACTTAATTAATAGTGGAGGTACAAAATGGGAAAATTTAATTTGCCTGATTTACCATATGATTACAATTCTTTAGAGCCCTACATAGATGCAACAACAATGGAGATTCACCATAGCAAACATCATGCTGGATATGTCAACAACCTTAATAATGCAGTAGCTGGTACAGAATTAGAAGGGAAATCACTCGAAGAGCTTTTGGCCAATGCTGGTTCTTTATCAGTAGCTGTTAGAAATAATGGAGGTGGACATTTTAACCACTCACTTTTCTGGTCAATTATGGGAAAGGGTAAGGGAGGAAATCCAACCGGTAAACTTGGAGAAGACATTACTTCTACTTTTGGTTCTTTCGAATCTTTTAAAGATGAATTTTCAAAAGCCGGTGCAACTCGCTTTGGTTCAGGATGGGCATGGTTATTAGTAAAAGATGGTAAGCTTTTTGTTTCATCTACACCAAACCAAGATAATCCGTTAATGGATGTTGCAGATGTCAAAGGAACTCCAATTCTTGGATTAGATGTTTGGGAACATGCATACTATCTTAAATATCAAAACAGACGTCCCGAATACATTGAAAATTTCTTCAATGTTATTGATTGGGTTGCTGTAGCTGAACGATATGAAAATGCATTGTAACTAATTATTATAAATTTAAAATAGGACTTGTCTAAATTGGGTAAGTCCTATCTTATTGTAGTTCGAAATTAAAAAATCTATTCCATATTTTTAACAATAAGACGACTCACCCCTCCAAAGGCGGGCAAGAGAGTCGTCTCTACATTTTACAATTTTGAGTCTTATCGACTTTTGACTTGGGCAATCCTGCGAAAGTGGTTATCTTTTCACGAATGAAAAAACTACGAAATGAAAATCAAAAATATGACGCGTGGCTTCACTGGGATGTAACCAAACGATGTAATTTTGATTGCGAATATTGCTTTGGAAAAATCACAGACGCAAGTATAAAAATCCATTCCATTAAAACTGAAAAACTTATTTCAACTTTGGACAAAACCGATAAAACATTTCGTGTAAGTTTTACTGGGGGCGAACCAACACTTATTCCAAATTTTGTAGAAGCTTGCCAAGCAATTACAAAAAAACATTACATCTCGTTCAACAGTAATTTGATTTCGAAAAACATTAAGCAATTTGTGAAAGAAATAAGTCCCGATAGAGTTCTCCATATCCATGCTTCATTTCATTTTGATGAATTATTGGAAAAGAACTTGTTGAAACTCTTTCTTGATAACTATATTTTTTTAAAAGGGAATGGATTTAACATATACTCGGAAGCTGTCGCATATCCAAATTATAAAAACCAATTGGAAGTAGTTACAAAATTTGCAGAAGAGAATTTGATTAATTTAACTTTTGCCCCATTTTATGGAGACTATAAAGGACTAACTTACCCAGAAAGTTATAGTCCTGAAGAATTGGAATTATTTGGAATTGGTCAAAATGAGATCTCATGCTTCACTCAAAAAGGAGAGCTTTGCAACGCTGGAAATAATGTTGCCGTAGTTTTTTCCAATGGGAATGTTTACCCTTGTCATCAGATTAAAACGAAGATTGGAAATATTTATGAGGGCATTGAGTTTAGAGATAAATTAGTAAAATGCCCGTCAAGAAAATGTGGATGCCCATTAAATAAATATGACGAGTATTTGTTTGAGAAAGGAATAAACTCTGAATCTAAACTGTGAGAGCATATTTTTAAAAACCATTTGT
>Ga0164313_10004815_pt1 | contig 11955 bp, 5 predicted proteins | sample GuaBasSedimGuay4_FD_113735 | JGI IMG/M metagenome (GOLD analysis project Ga0164313, IMG submission 113735) | Subseafloor sediment microbial communities from Guaymas Basin, Gulf of California, Mexico - Guay4, Core 4569-4, 0-3 cm | ecosystem: Environmental > Aquatic > Marine > Hydrothermal vents >... | reverse complement strand
GTCAGCATCTTTTTCAGCTACATTATCTCTCCGGTACATCCCTGCCTGGTCGTAACCTGTGAATATTTTGGCGTGCCTATAAAAGCAATGCTGTTGAGATTAATCGTCCCGACCCTGCTGGTTATCGTACCGGTAATTCTGATAGCACTTACTCATGATGAGATAAGGGATTTGAATAAACTGAGGAAAGTAGCTGAAAACTATATCCGTAATGGGCTGGTAAAACTTGAGGGTATAGCAGATGTAGAATTATCCGGGGAGGAAGAAGGTGAGGTGGTTATTTCTACAGATAATTACAGGCTTGAGTCTTTTGGGTTGACATTGAATGATTTAGGACAAAGTATCCAGAGTTTCAACCAGAGTGTGTCGGGCGGTTCCATCACAGAAATGGGCCTGAAATATATTGTAAAAGGAGTGAGCCTGTTGAGTGATGTAAGCGATTTTGAGGAAGTGATTGTTGGATATAAACCTGTTTCGGCTACAAGCACAACTACCACAACACAGGCCGGAAATCAGGTGGAAAAGGTTCCTGTTTTATTACGGGAAGTTGCCACTATTGAATTCAGGAACAAAAGGCCGGTCAATATTGTAAGGTTGAACGGACAAAGATGCATCGGCTTATCCATCTTTAAGGAAACCAGATTTAACACAGTTAAGGCAGTTGAACAGGTGGATAAAGCGCTTATAAAGATGGAGAAGGCTCTTCCAGGCTATCATTTCAGTAAAGTTTCTGACCAGGGCGCATATATCAGTAATGCCATTTCTGAGGTTAAGGATACAGCACTTATTGGTATTCTTCTGGCAGTTTTTGTACTCTTCCTTTTTCTGAAGAGATTGGGTACCACACTAATTGTAAGTGTAGCCATTCCGGTTTCAATAATTGCCACATTTAATTTGATGTATTTTGGTGGTCTCACCATTAACATTATGACACTTGGCGGACTGGCATTGGGGGCAGGTATGTTGGTAGATAATGCCATTGTGGTAATGGAAAACATTTTCAGAAACAATGAATCAGGGATGTCAGTGAAGGAATCAGCCATCACCGGAACAGCACAGGTTGGAGGTGCCATTACTGCATCCACCCTTACCACCATAGTGGTCTTCCTTCCAATCGTTTATTTGCATGGGGCTTCTGGCGAGTTATTTAAGGATGAAGCATGGACAGTGGCCTTTTCATTAATATCTTCTCTGTTTGTAGCTATTTTCCTGATTCCAATGTTGTATTATTACATCTTCAGGAACAAGAAAATTAAAACAGAAAAGTCTTCTGTGAAATTCAAAGCCTATGGCCGGTTCCTGGAAATTATATTAAGTAGAAAATGGATTGTGGTGATCCTGGCCAGTGTGTTGGTAGGTTCAGCTTTCTGGATATTACCTCGTATCGGAATGGAGTTTATGCCTCCCTCTGGTGCAAAGGTTTTTGATATTGAAGTGAAAATGCCTGAAGGAACAAGGCTGGACCGCACTTCTGATGCCATAAGTAACCTGGAAACATTGATTAGCGAAATGCTTGGAGATGAGGTTGAAGTTATTTATAGTCATACGGGCAAAGAAACCGGAATAAGTGGAGATATACAGGCTGTTTTTAAAGGTGAAAATAATGGGAGCATCAAAGTAATCCTTAAAAAGGAATCAATATACAGTACTGAAAAAGTGATTGAGGCAATCAGTCAGATTACCGGAGGGATTCCCGGGGTAATCATCAGCTTCAGACAGGAAGAAACAGCATTGAAAAGTATATTGGGAACCGATGAGGCCCCACTGGTGGTGGAAGTACAGGGAGAGGATTTGGAGATACTGGAAAGCATTGCCGGCGAAGTAATGGATAAAATGAAAGGCATGGATGGTTTGTACAACCTGCAATCCTCGGTTGAGGAGGGTTCCCCGGAAATAGAGGTGGTAATTGACAGGATGCGGGCAGGAATGTACAATCTCAATGTAACCAGCATAACCGAACAAATCAGGAATCAGCTGGAAGGTAAGACTGCAGGGGAACTGGATTTAGGGGGAGAAATGCAACAAATTGTTTTAAAACTCCCGGAAAAGAATACCGGGTCTTTGAATGATATCATTATCAAGAACGGTGATCAGGAAGTTCGCTTAAGTGAGATTGCAAATATTCAAACATCGTTTTCTCCCCAAAAAATATTCAGACATAACCAAAACCGGGTTGTAAAAATACTGGCACAAATGGAAGAGGGACAAGCCCTGGATAAAATGGCGAACAGGATCAGTCAAACATTAAATCAGATTGAAATGCCGGCGAATTATAAATTTATCATATCCGGTGAGGAAGCTAAACGTAAGGAGTCAATGAAAAACCTGAAATTTGCCCTACTTCTGTCAATAATTCTGGTTTATATGGTACTGGCTTCACAGTTTGAATCGCTGGTGCATCCTTTCACCATATTACTAACCATCCCTCTGGCAGGTGTAGGCGCTGTTTTCCTATTCTGGTTTTTGGGACGTACCCTGAATATAATGGCAATTATTGGAATTATTTTGCTGGTTGGTATTGCTGTGAACGATTCCATTATACTGGTGGACAGGATTAATCAGTTACGAAAGGAGGGTTTAAAACGTCGAGATGCCATTGTTCAGGCCGGACGGCAACGTATCCGTCCGATTATTATGACCAGTTTAACTACTGTACTTGCTTTGTTGCCACTTACAATAAATTTTGGTGATAATGTGGCATTGCGGTCTCCTATGGCCCTGGCCGTAATTGGAGGACTGGCTACTTCGACCCTGCTAACCCTGGTGGTAATTCCATGTGTGTATGATTTGCTTGACAGGTTTAAGGAATTTTTTACACGCTCAGGAGAAAAACAAATAATTAACTAAAGTTTATTCTCGTGAATTTTATAATCAACAGAAAAGTTCTTATAAGCATGTTGTTCACAGGGCTCTCCCTGCTGGGCTATGTATCTTATAATAACCTCCCTGTTGAACTTTATCCCAATCCTGAACTTCCATACCTTATCGTTCAGGTATTCTCTCCGCAGGAAGTTGATCCGAAGTATATGGAGAATCAGGCTGTAATTCCACTTGAAGGGGCAATAAATACAATGGAAGGGGTAGATGGTATTAATTCTAATATAAATAACCGTGGTGCACAGATTGTTGTTTCATTTAAAAAGAATGTAAACTTTAAGATTACCTACCTTAGGCTTCAGGAGAAAATAAACAGCAAAAAATCAAGCCTGCCGGAGAATTTCAGGGTTATGGTAAACAGGGTGGACCTTGAACAAATGAATAACCGGTTTATGGAATTGCAGGCACGGGGGGAAGGTGATGTGGATAGGCTAAGAAATCTGGTGGATGAAAAAGTGAAGCCAGAACTTGAGAATATTGACGGGATAGCAGCGGCCCAAATATACGGAGGCCGGCAAAAATCCATTGAGATCAGGCTTGATATAAATGCCTGTAAAGCATATAATATCACACCATCCCATATTCTTTCCGTATTAAGGCAAAATTCAAAAAGCCGTACTTATGCAGGAAATATGTATGACTCCGGCAAACGGTACTTTGTTCATGTACTGTCTGATTACAGCAATATAAGCGACATAGAGAATCTGGTTGTAGGCACAGGTCCGGTTTTGCTTAAAGACGTGGCAGATGTTTATTTTGGTTTAAAGGAAGAAACAAGTTACAGCCGGGTAAATGGTAAAAGTGCCATTTCAATATTACTCATGAATGATGCACAGTCCAATCTGATTGACTTATCGCATAAGACACAGGAAACCATAGAGAAGTTAAATGAAAAATACAGCAACCTGGGCCTTGAAATAGTGATTCAGTCCAATGTGGCAGAAACCATGGAGGAAAATATCAACCAGATTATGAAACTGGCCCTGATTGGTGGTATTCTTGCCATTTTTGTATTATGGATTTTTCTGAAGAATATTCGCATTGTTTCTTTTGTGGCCCTGGCTCTGCCTATCTCTATATTTACTGCATTTAACCTTTTCTATGCTTTCAATATAAGTATCAACAGCTTCACCCTTATTGGTATTACGCTGGCCATAGGTATGTTGCTGGATAATTCTGTTGTAGTGCTGGAAAACATTTATCGTCTATCCTCAAACGGGATGAATGCTGATAATGCTGTGATACAAGGTACAAAGGAGGTCTGGAGGTCAGTTTTTGCAGCTACGCTTACAACCGTAATGGTATTTGTTCCCTTTCTTTTTTCATCAAATATGCTGATTAAACTGATAGGTAATGAAATCGGTATTTCCATTATTTCCACCCTGCTCGTTTCCCTTTTTGTAGCCTTGCTGTTTATACCGATGACCACACACACCCTTTTAAAAAAGAAAAGAACATGGTCGGTCTTTTATGAAAAAGTAACCACAAATAACCGGATTATCCAGATTTATGTTTTATTGCTGAAATCCGGCCTGCGAAACCCTGCCGGCACCATTGTCGGAGCCCTGGCTGTCTTTTTTATTACCATATTTATTGTTTTATCTTTAAGTATAAATTCAAATAAGGAAACAAGTAAGAATGCCTTTGTAATCAATGTAAACATGCCTACCGGGTCAACTCTTAAAACAACCGACCTTGTGGTACAGCAAATTGAGGAGAAGCTCGAAAAGCTTGAGGAAAAGGAGGATATACTGAGTACTATCCGGGAGAAAGATGCAGTAATTACTGTAAAATTAAGAAAGAATTATGAAAAACTTACAGGCCGGAGCATTGAAAAAATAAGACAAGATATTCAAAAGAGGGTAAGTCCTATCCAAAATGCCAGCATATGGGTTGATTCTAAAAATTCCGGTGGAACGGCTGGTGGAATGGCTGGTAGCGGGCTGATGGATTTTCAGCGTTTCTTTGGAATGGGTTCCAATAATGAGCAGGTTAACATAAAAGGACAGGATTTCTCTGTTATGCGCAGGGTTGCAAATGATCTTCATTACCGGATAGAGGAACTGGAATTTGTTGCATCTGCCAGAGTTAATATTTCTTCCAATCGTCCTGAGGTACATTTGCTTTTTAAGCCTTCAATAATGACAGAATATGGGATTAGTCTTGCTTCTGTAAGTTCAGAACTAAACTCTTTTTCAGGAGAAATGTCAACCGGATTTAAGTTCAGGCAGGGCAGTGATGAATATGATATTATTATTAAAGAAAATGAAGTAAACCCGGAAGAGAAGGATAAAACTATGCAGGACCTCACCCGTTTAGCGGTTAAAAGCAGCCAGGGAGGTGTTCATGAATTACAATCTTTTACAGATATTGTGTATGCCAGTGGAATGGCTGGAATAAACAGGGTGAATCAGGGTAAAGAAATTCAGTTAACTTACAATTTTACCAGGGGACAGGCTGCTTTGTCCAAGAGTTTACTGGAGACTTATCGTGGTGAAATTGATAAAATGATCGCCAGTTATAATCTTCCTGCCGGTGTTGCAGCAGAAGTCCTTCATGAGGAGGATCAGTTTAAAGATTTTTATTTTCTGATTGCTGCTGCCCTGATCCTAATTTTCATGATACTGGCTTCGGTTTTTGAATCTGTATCCATCCCTTTTGTATTACTTTTTTCCATACCCCTGGCAGCTATTGGGTCATTTCTTGCCCTTGCATTTACCCGGAACAGCCTTTTTAATGCCAATACACTTACAGGCTTTATAATTTTGATAGGAATTGTAGTAAACAACGGGATTTTGCTCATTGATTATACCAATATCTTACGAAAACGGGGATACCGGAAAACCCGGGCCCTGATGGTTGCCGGAATTTCCAGGGTAAGGCCTATTATGATTACGGCGATTACTACGATTGTTGCTATGTTCCCGCTTGCCATGGGGAAAGCAGAATATGTAAGTGCTATCGGGGCACCATTTGCTACAACTGTTATAGGTGGTCTGGCGGTGAGTACCTTACTGACCTTGATTTTTATCCCGGTTTTTTATTCAGGGCTGGAGAATTCCCTGCAATGGTTCAGGGACCTTAGCCTTAAGGTAAAACTCATTCAGGCTATTCTTCTGGTTACCGGTGCTTATATGGTGTACTTTAAAGTAGATGCTTTCCTCTGGAAATTATTGCTCTTTGTTTTGTTGATCGTTCTGGTTCCTGGGATTACCTGGTTTATTCTATCCAGCTTGCGAAGGGCTAGCACCCGCCTTATTCCGGAGAATACCAGTATCCGGATCAAGATTCAGAATCTGGTAAAGATCTACGACAGGGCACCCCGGTTTTCAAGGGAATGGGCAGGCGGGAAGAAGATCAGGCAGCATTCTGGCACAGAAAAGGATTATCGGAAGTTAAGTGATTTTTATGATCTGGTATGGCAATTTCCCATATTTGGCTTTCTGATATACTTTACTTTCTTCTATCTGAATAAAGGCCTTTGGGTATTGGTACTGTCAGTAATCCTGTATCTGCTTGTACAGGCATTATATCATCCTTTAAGCAGGGTGTTGAAAAATAAAGTCCTGGATACAGGAAAGAATATTTACCGAAAACTGGATACAGCCTTTTACCAAGCCCTTTTCTGGTTTTTGCCGTTGGGCATTCTGGGTATCTTTGCAAAACAATGGACAAACAAAGGGATAGTTATTACTATTGGAATTCTGTGGTACCTGGCCTTAATGGTTTTTTCCGTATCACGTCAATTGTACAGGGAAAATGTTAATGTGGACCGTATTACAGGCCGGTTTGGAGGTTTAAGGCGTGGATTCTTCCGCCTGGTAAAACAAATCCCTGTAATTGGGAAACAACGTAAACCTTTTAAGGCACTGAGCGGAATATCCCTGGATATTGGAACCGGAATGTTTGGTTTGTTGGGGCCCAATGGGGCGGGTAAAACCACCCTGATGCGGATAGTTTGTGGGATTTTTGACCAGAGTTATGGTAAAGTGTGGATAAACGGTCTGGATACTACTGAATACCGGGAAGAACTGCAGGGTTATATTGGCTATCTGCCCCAGGAATTTGGAATGTATGAGAACCTGACTGCCTGGGAATACCTGGATTATCAGGCAATTCTTAAAGGGCTGAAAGAGAAAAAAACAAGAAGGGACAGGCTGGAATATGTGTTGAAATCTGTACACATGTTTGATAAGAAAAATGATAAAATAGGGTCTTTTTCCGGTGGGATGAAACAAAGGATAGGAATTGCACAGATACTCATCCACCTACCAAGGATTATGGTGGTTGATGAGCCAACTGCCGGTCTTGACCCACGGGAACGTATCCGTTTCCGTAATTTGCTGGTAGAATTGAGCCGGGAGCGTATTGTGCTGTTTTCTACGCATATCATTGAGGATATTTCCAGCTCATGTAATCAGGTGGCGGTTATTGATAAGGGTGAACTAAAATACTATGGTTATCCGCAGGAAATGGCAAAACTGGCAAATGGTCTGGTATGGCAACTTGAAGTTACTGTAGAGGAGTTTAAGGATCTGCAGGAAGATCAGCTAATCATACATCATATGCCGGCAGGGGAGAAAATACGAGTCCGCCTGATCTCAAGTAAAGAACCGGGAAAAGGGGCAACACTGGTAACTCCCTTATTGGAAGATGCCTACCTTTGCCTGTTGAAAGATATTAAAAAGTAGTATAATAATCAGGATAGAAAATGAAACTAAGCGGACAAAAGATATCAAATGGATGGAACCTGGTTTCTACAATGATAAAGTACAATATGAAGATCATATTTGCTAACCGGTTTATATGGTTTTTCCTGGTAGCATTTATCATATTTGTGGGAATTGCCGTAATCGCGGTTTTCGATAATAACAACATTGGCCAGGGCTTTATCTATGGATCCTTAATATTACCGGGGGTTTTATTGCTTTTTTATCCCACTGTTTTTGGAATCCAGAATGATGAGGACGCACGTGTGCTGGAAATCCTTTTCGGGATTCCCGACTATCGGTATAAAGTCTGGTTGGTCAGGCTGGTTATGACTTTTATATTTTTATACCTGATAATGGTTTTCTTTTCATGGCTGGCCTCTGTAGGCCTGTACCGGATAAATGTTTTTGAAATGGCCGGTCAGTTGATGTTCCCCCTGTTTTTTATTGGGGCGCTTGCATTTATGCTTTCCACCTTGATAAAAAACGGAAACGGAACAGCAGTAGTGATCGTGCTTATTGGGATCGCCTTATTAATATTACAGGAATTAATTTACAGGAGTATGTGGAATGTTTTTCATAATCCATTTGATATTCCCCGAAATATGAATGAGGTGTTATGGCATCGGATCACCCTTAAAAACAGATTGTTTTTAGTAAACGGAGCCATCGTTTTCCTGCTTATGGGCCTGTTTAAACTCCAGAAAAGGGAAAGGTTCATTAAGTAATCTTTTTCGGAAAATCAGCTTTTCTAAATCCGTTTTTGCAGAAAAAAATTCATCTCCTTAATTATAACATAAGTTTTGCTTATTTGGATTTATTTGCCCAATTTCGTTTCTCATTTTGAATAGACGAAGCATGTCATTTATTCGTATAGAAAACATGGAATTTTATGCCTATCATGGGCATTTTAAGGAAGAACAGATTGTGGGCAACAAATTTCTTGTAAATCTCCAGATTGAAACGGATATGATAAAACCGGCCCACTCAGACGATCTCCAGGACGCAGTAAACTATCAAAAAGCCTATATGCTGGTGAAAGAAGAAATGCAGGAAAAGTCACATTTATTGGAAAACATAGGGAAAAGAATTTTGGACAGGATATTTAAGGAACTTAAAGGAATAGATAAAATAGAAGTGAAAGTTTCAAAAATGAATCCTCCGGTTGGCGGTAAAATGGATTGTGTAAGTATTACCCTGGGAAGAGATGCAGAAGGGAACTATTATTAGAGAAAAAAAGATCTTCCACCATGAAATGAATTCAGGATGGAATATTATTATACCGTATTATTTTTTAAATTAAATTTTTAGATACTCATGAAAAAACTTGTTTTATTTCTTAGTCTGGTTATCATAGCCGGAATTTTTATGCCGGTTCAGGCCGAAGAAGGTTGGGCCCAGTTGTTTAACGGAAAAAATCTGAAAGGCTGGAAGCAGTTAAACGGAGAAGCAAAATACTATGTTGACAAAGGTGAAATTGTAGGGGAAACCGTTGCGGGCACCCCAAACAGCTTTTTAAGTACAAAAAAGGACTACAGTGATTTTATTCTTGAGTTAGATGTATGGCTTGGCTCACCTGCTAATTCAGGGATTCAGATACGGAGCGAAAGCAGCAAGGACTATAATAATGGGAGGGTACATGGGTATCAGGTGGAGATTGATCCCTCTGACAGGGCTTGGACCGGTGGTATTTATGATGAAGCCCGGAGGGGATGGCTGTATAATCTGGAACGAAACCCGAAAGCAAAATCAGCCTTTAAATTAAAGGAGTGGAACCACTTCAGGGTGGAAGCTGTTGGGAGTTCCATTAAAACCTGGGTGAATGGTATTCAATGTACTGACCTGGCGGATGATATGACCCCTGCCGGTTTTATTGCCTTACAGGTGCATGGCATAGGCAACAAAAAGGAATTGGAAGGAAAACAGATTCGATGGAAAAATATAAGAATCATGACGGACAATCTGGAATCACATCTTACGAAGTCTGATCCTGAAGTACCCCTTATCAGTTATCTGAATAATGAACTGACCCCGGGGGAGATTAGTGAAGGATGGAAGCTGCTGTGGGATGGTAAAACCAACAAAGGCTGGAGAGGAGCAAAACTTGATCATTTCCCTGAACAGGGTTGGGGAATTAAAGATGGCATACTTACGGTTTTGGAATCCGGAGGGGCAGAATCTAGAAATGGCGGGGATATCATAACAGAAAGAACTTATGGTAATTTTATCCTGCAGGTGGATTTCAGCATTACAGAAGGTGCAAATAGCGGAATTAAATATTTTGTTGACCCGGAGTTGAACAAGGAGGCTGGTTCAGCGATCGGTTGTGAATTTCAGTTGCTTGATAATAGTAATCATCCCGATGCAAAAAATGGAATAAAAGGTAACCGCACCCTTGGTTCACTCTATGATCTTATTCCTGCCCAGGCTGCAACACAGCAGTTGAGCCGCTATTCATTTAGTGGAATTGACAAATGGAACCGGGCAATGATCATTGTGAAGGGCTGTAAAGTAGAACACTGGTTGAATAATGTTAAAATAGTAGAATATGAACGATGTTCCCAGGAATGGAGGGCACTTGTTGCCTATAGTAAATACAAAGACTGGCCAAATTTTGGTGAGGCAAAGGAAGGCTATATCCTTTTGCAGGACCATGGAAACACAGTTTCTTTTAAAAATATAAAGATCAAGGAACTAGATTAACTTCCCATAAAACAGAAAAAATGAAAAAATCATCTTCAAGAAGAGAATTTGTAAAAAGAACAGCAATAGGATCTGCTGCTTTAGCAATTGGGGCCACAGGTTTTTCGGCTGATAGTTATAGAAGGATTATGGGCGCGAATGACCGGTTAAATGTTGCATTGGTTGGTTGTGGGAGAAGAGTTCCGGGTTATTTTGATGCTTTAGCCAGGAATAAAGAAAATGTACAGGTGGTCTATCTTTGTGATGTAATGAAAAGCAGGAGAGAGAAAGCCGCAAAAAGATTTAAAGAAGAAGTTGGGTATGCCCCTGTACTTGAAAATGATTTCAGAAGGGCACTGGAGGATAAAAAGGTAGATGCTATTTTCAATGCCACACCTGACCACTGGCATGCCCCGGGTACCTGGATGGCCATGGAAGCAGGGAAACATGTTTATGTGGAGAAACCATTATCACATAACCCTCAGGAGAGCGAAATTCTGCTTAAGTACCTGGAGAAATATCAAAGAGTGGTGCAAATGGGAAACCAGCAAAGATCTGCTCCTGATTCCATTGAAATAATTAAACAAATTCATAATGGAGTGATTGGAAACCCATACCTGGCTGTTGCTTTCTATACAAATTCAAGGGGTGAGGTTAAAAATCCTGAGCCTGTCAGCCCTCCGGAAGGCCTTGACTGGGACTTGTTTCAGGGACCATCACCAAGAACACAGTTTATGGATATTTATTTTGATTATAACTGGCATTGGTTCTGGAATTTTGGTACTGCGGAGACTGGTAATAATGCCACGCATGAGCTGGATATTGCACGTTGGGCCTTACAGGTGGACTTCCCTGAAGAAGTAATAGTGAATGCAGGGAAATATCAATTTGTGGATGATGGATGGACAATGTATGATTCTATGGATGCTACCTATAAATTTGAAGGCGATAAGACCATTAAATGGGATGGGAAAAGTAGAAATGGATATAGCACTTATGGCAGTGGCCGGGGTACCATTATTTATGGTTCGGAGGGTTCGGTTTACGTTGACAGGGGAGGATGGAAACTTTTCGATCGTAAAGGGAAGCAGGTAAAGGATAGTAAATCAGATTTGGGCGAAGGCGGAACTGCATTGGGCGGCGGCGGCGGTATGACCACCTTACATGTGGAAAACTTTTTTAACACCATCCGTGGGAAAGAAAAATTACATTCACCCATTGACGAGGGAGCAAAAAGTACTTTACTGTGTCATTTAGGAAATATTGCCAGCCGTACCGGTAAAACCCTGCATTGTGATCCAAAAAACGGACAAATAAAGGATGAGGAGGCGATGAAACTATGGGGTCGGACTTACGAACCGGGATGGGGGCCTAAGATTTAGAAACAAAAAAAAGCAAGGTGTTTTGCCTTGCTTTTTTATACTGTTAATTTATTATAATTTCTTTGGTCCAGCCTGGGTTGATATCTTCATTTTCATACACAAGGATTTGAGTTATATTAGACCATGAACTGTCCTGATAGCTTTCAAAAAGTATTTCAAAATCAAGTTCGCCAGTTCTTGTTGATGTAAAGATCCTTGAACTGTCTGCATCATTCCAATCGGAGTATTCCCACCCGGTATTATCCTGGGATACAGGAAAAAACCAATTCCGCCCACTTATTTTAACCTTTACACTTGTACCATCC
>Ga0164313_10004814_pt1 | contig 11956 bp, 14 predicted proteins | sample GuaBasSedimGuay4_FD_113735 | JGI IMG/M metagenome (GOLD analysis project Ga0164313, IMG submission 113735) | Subseafloor sediment microbial communities from Guaymas Basin, Gulf of California, Mexico - Guay4, Core 4569-4, 0-3 cm | ecosystem: Environmental > Aquatic > Marine > Hydrothermal vents... | reverse complement strand
TCACATCGTATGCGTGGCTTTGTTGCTCTTGAGTTGAGTAGCGAGGTGGGATTCGATAACGGTCCGGGCATGAGCGCCGTCCTGTGTATCGGCAAACTGGACGCCAATTCCAGCCTTGCGGTTACCCGCGGCGCCATGCGGGGTGATCCAGATCACTTTTCCGGGAATCGGCAAACGTTCCTCAAATTCCATCACGGTCAGCAGCAGAAACACTTCGTCACCCAAACTGAAGCGTTTGGTGCTGGGCACGAACAGGCCCCCACCGGAAACGAACGGCATATAGGATTTGTACAGTGCCTGCCTGTCTTTGATGGAAAGTGAGAGAATTCCTTGTTGCGCCATGGTTCCTTCCTTTGTTTTATGACAAACCTTACGCTCTGATCCTGGACCATTGTATCAGCCAATCCTGCAGAAGGAAGTCCTTGCGTACTGGCGTGGGCACAAGCTTGCGGTTTCTGTCTGCTTCTGACTGGAGTAAAGACAAAGCCCTGGAGGAGCCTTGATTGGCGATAACACGCTTCAGTTCCCCGGCAGCGAGCAGTGAAATCCACGACCACAGCAACTCGGGTTCGAGATCAGCCAGGGCGGCCATGGCGGCGCCGGGGCTGATACCACCCGTACGAAGGTCAAGCAGCGCTGATGACACCAGGCGGTGCTGATCTGCACTGCCATCGCGCAACATCCTGAGCGCCTTGAGCGGACTTCCCGCCGCCGCCTGTAGCGCAGCTTCGGCCTCTGGCCGGCCTGCTTCACTGGCATTGCATACCCAATCCAGCGCCTCTGCAGAACCGGGGGGACGTACCTGAAGGTTTTGACAACGGCTTCGAATGGTTGCAGGAAGGCGTGCAGGATCGTGTGAGACCAGGATCAGTACGGTCTCTCCTGGCGGCTCCTCCAGTGTCTTTAACAAAGCGTTCACGGCATTCGTATTCATGGCTTCGACCGGATGAATCAGGGCCGCCTTACGTTTGCTGAACGTATTGGTCAGGTTCAGCGCGGAAATCAGTCTTCGTACCTGGTCAATAACAAGCACTTTTCGCAGTTCACCCGTTTTTGGATGTTCTTCAAAAGTGATGTTGTGCCCGTCGGGGTGTGCGCCGGACTTTAACAACTGACAGGAACGGCAGGAACCACAGGCAGGATGCTGGTTTTCCTGGCACATCAGGCTGGCGATGAAACCGTCGGCCAGCGCGACCTTGCCGGTTTCCCGCGGGCCGGACAACAGGAGTGCGTGCGGTAGCCGGTCGTTCCGGAGGCGTTCGGAAAATTCGGCATCAACCGCTTCAAGCCAGGGATAGATCATGGCCGCATCCGGTCCCGCAACACCGCATCGATTTGGGACCAGACCTGTTCCATGGTTCCGGCGGCATCGATAACGGCAAACCGATCCGGAGCGGCCTGCGCACGCTCCAGGTAGGCAGCGCGCACCCGCCCGAAGAACAGCGTGGATTCCTGCTCGAATCGGTCCGCCTGGCTGCGCCTGGCGGCGCGCTTCAAACCCAGTTCCACCGGCAGATCCAGCAACAGTGTCAGGTCCGGCTGAAGATCTCCATGCACCAGCCTTTCCAGTGATTCTATTTCATCAAGGGGCAGTTCCCGGCCTCCCCCCTGGTAGGCCCAGGTCGCATCTGTGAAACGATCACACAATACCCAGTCTCCGCGAGCCAGTGCTGGCCGGATCAATTCTTCCAGGTGCTGTGCACGGGCAGCGAACATCAATAGCAATTCCGCGCGGCCTGATAGCGAAATATTGTTTCGGTCCAGCAGGATTTCCCGTAACTTTTCAGCCAGCTCTGTTCCGCCGGGCTCGCGGGTCCTGATCACCCGGTGACCCGCGTTCTCCAGCCAGTCCGCCACGCGCCCCATCATCGTGGACTTGCCGGCGCCTTCGCCACCTTCTATGGTGATAAATCTGCCCCGCATCAGTTCCTCTCGATTAATTTATTCACGGCTTTCTGGTGAGCTTCCAGTGTCGCAGAAAATGTATGTCCACCGTTACCGTTAGCGACGAAATACAGTTCGTCGCCAGGCGTTGGCCGGGCCGCGGCCATTAACGACGCCCGGCCAGGCATGGCAATTGGTGTCGGCGGCAAACCGTGGCGTGTGTAAGTGTTGTAGGGCGTATCCGTTTGCAGGTCGCGCCTCCGGATGTCACCATCAAATGAATCTCCCAGGCCGTAAATCACCGTGGGGTCGGTCTGCAAGCGCATCCTTTTTTGCAATCTCCTGGTGAACACGCCGGCGACCCGCCCCCGTTCTTCATCCAGTGACGTTTCTTTTTCAATGATCGAGGCCAGTATCAGTAGCTGGTAGGGAGAATCAATCGGCAAATCCTCAATCCGCGACTCCCATGCCTGCGCCAGCGCCTGTTGCATCGCGGCATGCGCGCGAACCAGAACATCATGATCTGAATCACCCCGCGTGAATTGATAGGTTTCGGGTAAAAACCAACCCTCGAGATGATCAATACCAAGGCCGGCCGCCACGCCCGGCCACTGCGAAGGAGCTTTCAGGTCGAGTTCGTGTTGCAGTATGGCATTAGCGTCCAGGGCAGTAGCGAATTGCAAAAATGTCCAGCCCTCTACCAGGGTGACCCGGTATTGGACGACCTGGCCGCTGGACAGTGTACCCAAGACTTGCCGTGGCCTGATGCCGGCTGCAAGCCGGTACTCTCCGGCCCGGTACACGTGCGGCTCCAGGCGCATCAGCAAACGCCATTCCCAGCCTGGCCTGGTCAGCCCCAACAACCCTAACTGCTGCACGATATCAATCCCGCTGGCACCCCGCTCCAGTTGGAAAACCTGGCCGCTGGCGGGGATATTCAGGGGCATTTGCAGGAAGGCGTCGTAGCGCTCCCAGCCATACCGGACCGACACGCCCAGCAACAACAGGAGCGCAGCCAGCAGCAACAGGAACTTTTTCAGCACGTCATTGTTGTTCGAGCCAGCTCTGAACATCCCGCGTCACGGGGCCGATGTCATACTCCCAGTGATCGATCCGGGTCACCGGCAAGACACCGCGCACAGTGTTGCATACGAACACTTCGTCGGCCTCGGGCAGCATATCCAGCATCATGCGCCGTTGTTCGCAGCGCTCCCTGAAAGCGCTCAGAATGGCGCTTCGCATGACACCGCGGACACCGCAACGGTCCAGCCGCGGGGTCAGCAAACGCCCGGAGCAGACCAGAAAAATATTCGAAGAAACCCCACAGATTACGTGGTCCTCTCGGTCCAGCAGGATGCCCTCGTGAATGGACGGGTCGTTCCATTCCCTGCGGGCCATCACCTGCTCCAGCCGGTTTAAGTGCTTGATGCCGCCAAGAATGGGTTGGATGCCAAGGCGCAAATCGCAGATGCGCGCCCGGATACCGAGTGTTGCGGGGTCTCCTTCCACCTGTGGCCAGGCATGGGAACTGACGATGCGGTTGTTCTGTGCAGGATTTACAATCTCGTATCCTGTGCCTGAAACCCCACGTGTGATGATGATCTTTACAACACATTTTGACTGTCCGGCGCTGACTGTCTGTAGTTCGCGCAAGAGTACAGCCTGGGGGGTGACGGGCAAACCCAATTGCACACAGCCCGCACTGAGCCGGTCCATGTGACCCTGCCAAAAACGTGGTTGTCCGGCAACTACGGCTATCGTCTCGAATAATCCATCCCCGTACTGCAAGCCGCGGTCAGCCGCTGATATCCGGTCTGAGATTTCTCCATCCACCAGGCACTCAAGCATTGGGATCAGTCCCGGAATCGGCTGAAGATCAGTGAGCCGTTAGTGCCGCCGAAACCGAATGAGTTGGATAGAACCATGTCGACGGCCATTTCCCTGGCCTCGTTTGGTACGTAATCGAGATCACATCCCTCGCTGGGGTTATCCAGGTTGATTGTCGGGGGCACAATACCGTCACGAATGGCCAGTACAGAAAAAATCGCCTCAGCCCCGCCCGCCGCTCCGAGCATATGTCCAGTCATGGACTTGGTGGAACCTACCGCCAATTGATACGCATGGTCGCCAAAAACCGTTTTTACCGCATCAGACTCGGCCCGGTCTCCGAGCATGGTAGAGGTTCCATGCGCATTGATATATTCCACCTGGCCAGGGTTGATAGCGGCATCGTGCAGCGCAATCTTCATGCAGCGTGCCGCCCCCTCACCGTCTGCCGGAGGAGCAGTCATATGATATGCGTCGCCACTCATTCCAAAACCGATCAGCTCGGCAATGATGTTGGCGCCACGGGCCTTGGCGTGTTCCAGTTCCTCGATAACCATCATGCCGGCGCCGTTCGCGAGCACGAAACCATCGCGGTCCCGGTCCCACGGGCGGCTGGCTGCCACGGGATCGTCATTACGCGTGGACATCGCCTTGGCAGTGACAAAGCCCGCCATTGATGTGGGGGTTGTCGCGTAATCCGCACCGCCTGCTACCATGACATCAGCATCGCCGTATTTGATCATGCGGGCGGCCAGGCCAATGTTATGGGTCGAGGTGGTACAGGCGGAGACAACAGCGATATTGGGGCCTTTGTATCCGTACTGGATGGAAAGGATCCCGCTGATCATGTTGATGATTGCACCGGGAATGTAAAATGGCGAGATCCGCCGCGGCCCCTTGTCGCGGTAGAGCAGCGTGTTCCTCTCGATAGCGGCGATACCGCCGATGCCTGAGCCAATCGCGAAACCCACGCGCTCTGGATCGAAACCGTGATCTTCGGCAAGCATCCCAGCCTGCGACATGGCATCCTTTGCCGCAGCGAGGCCGTAGTGCACGAACGTATCGTAGCGCCGCGCTTCTTTAGCGGAAATGTAATCGGTGACTTCGAAATTGCGTATTTCCCCGGCAATGCGGGTCCCCAGCACAGATGCATCGAAGTCTGTGACCAGCCCGATACCACTTTGACCATTACAGACGGCATTCCATGCCGATTCAACGGTATTCCCGACTGGCGAGATCAGGCCAAGACCGGTGACAACAATACGACGCGATGACACGATTTCACCTCTTCAAAATTCAGGGTTTCAAACCAACGGCGGCCAGCAAAACGCCGGCCGCCTCGTTACCCTATGGAATGCAAAGGATCAGACGTGTGCTTGAACGTAGTCAATTGCCTGCTGAACGCTGGTAATTTTCTCCGCCTCTTCATCCGGAATTTCACATTCGAATTCTTCCTCGAGCGCCATAACCAACTCGACGGTATCCAGGGAGTCTGCGCCAAGGTCATCCACAAATGAAGCACTGGGAGTGACTTCATCTTCCTTGACACCAAGTTGTTCAATAACAATCTTTTTGACGCGATCTTCAACACTGCTCATGGAGATACATTCCTCTTTGGGGGATTCAGGCTGACAATTTTAGTGAAATTGCGGCTGCGATGCCAGTCTAAATCATGTACATGCCGCCATTGACATGTAAAGTTTGCCCCGTTATGTAGCCGCCCTGCGCCGAAGCGAGGAACAAAACGGTGGCAGCTATGTCCTGTGGTTCACCCAGGCGCTGCAGGGGAATACCCTTCAGGAGAACCTCTCGTTGCTTGTCGTCCAGTGCCTGAGTCATATCTGTATCGACAAAACCCGGAGCAACCACGTTCACGGTGATATTGCGGGATCCAATCTCCCTCGCCAGTGATCGTGAGAACCCCATCATACCCGCCTTGGCGGCGGCATAATTTGTCTGGCCGGCATTCCCCATTGCACCTACCACGGAAGCAATACTGATAATACGCCCATTGCGCGCCTTCATCATACCCCGAAGACAGGCCTTGCTGAGACGGAATACGGAGCGCAAATTGGTGTCGATCACCTCGTCCCAATCTTCTTCTTTCATTCTCATCAGAAGTTGATCGCGCGTGATGCCGGCATTATTCACCAGTATGGTGGGCGGGCCAAGCGTGCTGTTTACCTGGCTGACCAGGTTTGCTGCCCCGTCCGGATCATTGACGTCCAGGATTTCCCCCGAGTTTTCAGGAGAAATATCCCGCAAGCGCTGCTCAATCGCTTGAGCGCCTGCTTCGGTCGTCGCAGTGCCGGCCACTTTTGCACCGGCATGCGCCAGGGTATCTGCGATTTCCGCGCCGATCCCACGGCTTGCGCCGGTGACTATTGCGACCTGGCTCTGCAAATTCAATTCCATCTTCAACTCCAGTTTACCGCTAGTACCTGATCAGCGCCGAACCCCAGGTGAAACCGCCACCAAAAGCTTCCAGCAACAGCAGATCACCACGTTTTATCCGGCCGTCGCGGACCGCTTCATCCAGGGCCAGCGGCACCGAAGCTGACGATGTGTTGCCATGCCGGTCGACCGTGACCACGACATGATCCATGTCCATATTCAGCATCCTGGCGGTTGCAGTAATAATGCGCAGGTTGGCCTGGTGGGGAATCAACCAGTCCAGGTCGGATTTTTGCAGGTCGTTTGCGCCCAGGGTTTCATCGACGATACGGCCCAGTGTTCGAACTGCAACTTTGAACACTTCGTTACCTTTCATCTCTGTCTCAGGCCTGAAATCATTGGCGGACATGTCGCCAAACCCCCTTGACACACCGACATGAGTTCTTAGCAAATCCGCGTGATCACCGTTGGCATGGATATGGGTCGATAATATACCGGGTTCTTCCGAGGCCTCAAGGACCACGGCCCCGGCCCCGTCACCAAACAGAACCGCGGTATCGCGTTTACTCCAATTGGTTATTTGAGAGAGTGTCTCGGAACCGCAGACCAGGACTTTGCGGGCATCGCCACAACGAATAAATTTGTCGGCTATGCTCAGTGCATACATAAAACCCGAGCAGGCAGCGTTCACATCCATCGTGCCGCAATCGGGCAAGCCAAGTTTTTTCTGGATCAGGCAGGACGAACTTGGGAATATCAGGTCGGGCGTAGTGGTGCCCATGATAAACAGGTCAATTTCGGCCGGATCAACATCGGCAGCAACCATGGCCTTGCGGCAGGCCTCCTGCGCCAGCGTCGTAGTCGTTTCGCCTTCCGAAATGATACGGCGCTCACAGATCCCGGTTCTATCCTGAATCCACTGGTCGCTGGTGTCCATGATCTGTTCCAGGTCATGGTTGGTAACCACCCTCTTTGGAAGGTGGCTACCCGTTCCAGTAATTCTTGAGTGGATCACGACCTACTCTTCGTCGAATTCCTCGATTGGAGTATCGATAACTTTCCGGCCTTTGTAGTAGCCTTCCGGCGTTACATTATGGCGGAGATGGGTTTCGCCCGTAGTGGGATCCACTGAAAGCGTTGGCGCTTTGAGCGAATCGTGAGAGCGGCGCATGCCGCGTGTAGATGGCGTTCTACGACTTTTTTGTACAGCCATGACTATTTCTCCCAAGTCAAATCAATATTTTCAAATTTTGATCAATCCTCAATCAGGATCAATCCTCAATATCTGCCTTCATCAGCCCCGCCAGTCCGGCGAAAGGCCTGTGGCTTTGCTCTTTTTCAGGTTCGGATGAAAATCTGACTTCTCCATCCGTAGATAATTCAATTTCCCCGATTTCAGGGTTTTTCGGCACCTGTGGAATGGCCAGAAGCAATTCCTCTTCCACTATATCCTGCAGCGCCAGCCGCCGTTCCTCAACCAGTACCGGCTCATAACTCTCCGGTATCGATTCCTCTTCAGCAACGTCCTCGATTACGACGAGGATACTGCGCCGTGCTATCTTTTCACGATAGAGCGCGAGGCTTCGCTGGCAAATCAGCGGCAACTCCACCTCAACTTCAAGCCTGATTATCACCAGGCCCTGCTCGTCATACGAAAACCTTGCAGTAAACCGGGCATCGTCCCGGGCCAGAAGTTGTTCGTCCAAGCCATCGCCTGCAGGCGCCAGCATGGGCCCGAGCCGCCTCAAGCGCTTCAACGGCATCGTTCCATGGAACGTCCGCCGCCCGTCCGCTGCCTTCCAGGGATCTACAAAGTCTGGAAATTCACGCGACATAGCTTCACAATACCCAAACGGCTTATTTTACTACAAAAATGCAGCAACAGTTACATAATAGAAAACTTATTCTCGCATCTTCCAGTCCTTACCGGAAAATGCTGCTGGAACGCCTGGGGATACCCTTCGATATTTTCTCCCCGGCGATCGACGAATCCCGGCATCCTGGCGAAAAAGTCGAGGACCTGGTCTCCCGCCTGGCCGAAGACAAAGCCCGCGCTGCGGCCTTGCGCTTTCCAACTTCCCTGATCATTGGTTCAGATCAGCTTGCGGTATGCAAGGATAAAATCGTGGGGAAGCCGGGAACTACCGTAAACGCGATCGAACAACTTCAGTCATTTTGCGGGCAAACCGTTCATTTTCTCACCGCAGTATCCGTTTTCTGCGGCGAAACCGCATTCCACTACCAGCATACGGTTGTCACCGATGTACATTTCCGCGAGTTATCCATTGATGAAATTCGCCGTTACGTAGAGTTGGACAACCCGATCGACTGCGCCGGCAGTTTTAAATCCGAAGCCGCCGGCATCAGCCTGCTGCAATCCATGACCTCCGAAGACCCGACTGCCATCATCGGACTGCCCTTGATCACTGTCTCCGATGCTCTGAGAAAAGCGGGCCTCATCGCGGGCATGGCCCGCTCCAACATGTAGGAGCGGGCCATGCCCGCGATCGAATCAGCCCGCCACACGGCACCTTAATATGTAATACTTAAAGGTCACCATACAGCACCGTACGGAGCCCGATCATGAGCAATCCCAAATACCGGAACTGGCAACTGGATTACGATCTGGACCAGGTCTGCTGGCTGACCATCGACCGCGCCGGCGAATCCAATAACAGCCTTTCCCAGGAGGTGATGACGGAACTGGAAGAGATCGTTACAGGGCTTGAAAAGAATCACCCGAAAGGCCTGGTACTACAGTCAGGCAAACCCAATTCATTCATCGTGGGCGCCGATGTGCGTGAGTTTGACCAAGTCAGCAGCGTGGAAGAAGCGGAAGGCTTTATTCGCGATGTTCACAGCGTGTTTAACCGAGTCGAAGCGCTGCCCTTCCCCACCGCCGTTATCATCGACGGCTACTGTCTGGGCGGCGGGCTGGAACTGGCCTTGTGCTTTGACTACCGGATTGCCGCCAACAACGATGGAACCCGGCTGGGCTACCCCGAAGTAAGACTCGGAATCTATCCCGGATTTGGCGGCAGCGCCCGCACCACTCGATTACTGGGTGGCTTCCAGGCCATGCAGATCATGCTCACCGGACGCATGTTGCGGGCACACCAGGCAAAGGGCCTGGGGTTGGTCGATCAACTGGTCGGCCCGCATGGCGGGCTACGCTGGGCCGCCCGGCGCGCAGTCCTCAAGGGACGCAAGAGTCGTGGCCCCGGCCGGTTCGCCAAACTGACAAATTTCGGCCCCGTACGAAAATTCCTGGCCGGGCAAATGCGCAAGCAAACCGCCGCGAAAGCCAACCCGGAACACTATCCCGCCCCGTTCGAACTGATCGATGCCTGGGAAGAGTATGGGGATAACCCCGCGAAGATGCTCGATGAAGAAGTCACCCGGATTGCGCGCCTGATCAATGGCAGCACTTCTCGCGGCCTGCGCCGGGTTTTCTGGCTGATGGAAGGGCTCAAATCCAACGGCAAGGATTCCGGATTCAAGGCGCGCCGCGTGCATGTCATCGGCGCCGGCGTCATGGGCGGCGACATTGCTGCCTGGTGCGTCCTGCAGGGACTGGAGGTAACGCTGCAGGACCGGGAAATGAAGTACATCGAACCGGCCCTTAAACGAGCCAAAAAGCTGTTCGCAAAACGCCTCAAAACACCGGATCGTATCGCCGGCGCCCAGAGCCGCTTGATTGCGGATGTCAGTGGTGAAGGCGCCGCCAGGGCGGACGTCATCATCGAAGCCATTTATGAAAACCTCGAGGCCAAACAGGAACTGTTCAAGGCGTTGGAAGCAACGGTGAAACCCAGTGCAATCCTGGCCACCAATACTTCGGCCATACCGCTAAAGGAAATTGCCAGCGTTCTCAAGAAGCCCAAGCGCCTGCTAGGTCTTCACTTTTTCAACCCGGTAGCGAAAATGCCCCTGGTCGAGGTGGTTTACGACAAAAGCACGAAACCGGATGTAATTGAGCGCGGTGCGGCTTTCTGTAACCAGATTAACCGCTTTCCCTTGCCGGTCCTGAGCAGTCCCGGCTTCCTGGTTAACCGGGTCCTGGCGCGCTACATGCTCAAGGCATTCCAGATTCACCGGGAACGTGATGTACCCAAAGAGGCGCTGGACAAGGCGGCCGAGAAATTTGGCATGCCGATGGGGCCGGTTGAGTTGGCCGACACCGTTGGCCTGGACGTCGGACTCGGCGTGATGGGTACACTGGGTGGAGAAGAGGCCGCGCCGGACGCCGAAGTGCTCAAGTCCTATATCGACCAGGGCAAATTGGGCAAGAAGAGCGGCGAGGGTTTCTACAAATGGAACAAAGGCCGCGCGGTAAAAGACCGCGATGCCGTTGAGGGTATTAACCTGGTGACCCTCGGCGAGGAACTGATGAAGCCATATTTCGATGAGTGCCTCGCCTGCCTGGCGGACGGAATCGTAGATGGCCCGGACGCCGTGGATGCAGGAATGATTTTCGGCACCGGTTTTGCCCCGTTCCGGGGCGGGCCTTTGTACTACCTGGAAAACAACACTGAAAGTAAGCAGGAGCAGGAAGATGAGTAATGAAATTCGCAGGATTGCAGTCATCGGCGGTAGCCGTATCCCGTTCTGCCGTTCCAATTCCATCTACTCGGAAAAGACCAACCTGGATATGCTTTCCGCCACCATCCAGGGACTGGTCGACCGCTTCGGACTGGACGGAATGCAACTCGATGAAGTCGTGGCCGGCGCGGTAACCACCCATCCCAAGGACTGGAACCTGGCCCGCGAGGCGCTGCTTTCAACCGGGCTGTCACCGTTGACCCCCGGCATCACGCTGCAGCAGGCCTGCGGCACCAGCCTGCAGTCTGCGTTGATGATCGGCGCCAAAATCGCCTGTGGTCAGATTAAATGCGGGATTGCAGCAGGTACGGACACGACTTCGGATCCACCGATTTCCTTCGGCCGTAAATTTTCACAACGCCTGGTCAAGGCGGGCGCTGCCCGCAGTGGCAAACAACGTTTGCGGGCCTTCAAGGGCTTCAGCCCATCCGAGCTGAAACCCGTCCTGCCGGCCAACGGCGAGCCCCGGACCGGCATATCAATGGGCCAGCACTGCGAACGCATGGCCCGTGAATGGCATATTCCACGCGAAGAGCAGGACCGTCTGGCGATGGAGAGCCATCAAAAATCGGCGCTTGCCTACGATGAAGGCTTCTTCGATGATCTCGTCATCCCGTGGGGCGGTGTGTCCCGGGATAATAATATTCGCGTCAGTACGATGGAAAAACTGGCCAGCCTGCGCACGGTTTTCTCCAAGGCTGCTGACGCGACTTTGACGGCTGCCAATAGCACCCCGCTAACAGACGGAGCGGCCGCCGTGCTGCTTGGCTCCGAAGAATGGGCCAAGGCAAACAATTTGCCGGTCCAGGCCTACATCACCGCCAGCCGCACCTCGGCCATCGATTTTGTCAACGACGAGGGTCTGTTGATGGCGCCAACCATAGCGGTTTCCGAAATGTTGCAAAGAACCGGCCTGAAGCTGCAGGATTTTGACTATTACGAAATCCACGAAGCATTTGCGGCCCAGGTTCTGTGTACGCTGGCAGCCTGGGAATCTGAAGAATATTGCCGCGACCGGCTTGGACTGGACGCCGCCCTGGGTTCGATTGACCGCAGCAAGATGAATATCCACGGCAGCAGCCTGGCGGTCGGCCATCCCTTCGCCGCAACCGGCGCCCGAATTCTGGGCAACCTGGCGCATATTCTCGAGCAAGCTGGATCCGGCCGCGGTCTGATATCAATCTGCACCGCCGGCGGCATGGGTGTCGCCGCCATCCTGGAAAGGCCCTGATTGCGAACCTGTGGGAGC
>Ga0164313_10004813_pt1 | contig 11956 bp, 7 predicted proteins | sample GuaBasSedimGuay4_FD_113735 | JGI IMG/M metagenome (GOLD analysis project Ga0164313, IMG submission 113735) | Subseafloor sediment microbial communities from Guaymas Basin, Gulf of California, Mexico - Guay4, Core 4569-4, 0-3 cm | ecosystem: Environmental > Aquatic > Marine > Hydrothermal vents >... | reverse complement strand
GAAGGGTTCAAGACTATTGAGACAAGCAACAGAATCCTGGCTGAAATGCCGGACGACTGGCGAAGGGCAGAAGCCGTGATTGAGCTGTCACGATGCCTCAAGGCGTTGGGCCGACCATGGGATAAAAAGGCTGTACATGGAGCACGAGCACGGTTGGTGGAGACCTGGGGTGAGCACGCCTGGGTCACGCGACGATCCGAAGCTCTGCGTTGACCTGAGGTAGGCGAGACGCCTGCCTACAAACAACAACCGTACTCATTGTAGAGGCTGGCGTCCCGCCTGCCTCAGACGTTCACCCGACCCAAAACAGAGATACAATGAGAGCCTGATGTCTCGGGAGAATGCAATCACCGACGTCCTGAGGGAACTCCGAAGTGAGGAGGCCGATTTTGGTGATCTCGTCCCGGTGGTCTACGACGAATTGCGTGATCTGGCGAGAAGCCACCTTCGCAGGCTGCGTCCCGGGCAGACCCTCAATACAACAGCGCTGGTTCATGAAGCCTACCTCAAACTGTCGAGTTCGGACCCCCGCTGGGAGAATCGACGCCACTTTTTTGCGACGGCTTCGAAGGTCATGCGCCATCTGCTGGTTGACGTCGCACGACGGCAGGGCGCGGTCAAGCGCGGCGGTGACCTTGAGCGCGTCGAGCTGCGCGAGGACGACGACGCGGTGGTCCACGAGGCCGAGACCATTCTTGCCATCGAGAGCGCCTTGTGCGAGTTGGGCGATCATCTGCCACGCCTCGCCCGGGTCGTAGAGTGCCGTTTCTTCGGTGGCCTGACCGAGGAGGAGACCTCAGAGGTGCTCGGGGTGACTTCACGCACTGTCCGCCGAGACTGGATCAAAGCGCGGGCATGGCTACACCAGAGGCTCGTCTCGGTCTGAGTTTCTCAGTCCTAGCCTCTTGCACAAACCCAAAAAACAATCAACCACAGAGGCACAGAGAACACAGAGAAGATCACAGAGAGGGGGGTGCCGTTACTTGACTCCCGGCACGCGGGTTTCACCCGCCCAGCGGTTTGAGAGACACGTCCTCCGATAGCAGACTTTCGTCGACCGTCACGCTCAAACCGCATACGCTTCGCGTAATGCCGGGCTTGTAGTTGACAGTGTTGGCACACTCGCGCAGAAAGAACGTACTTTGCTAGGTCGCCCATGCGGACGAAGTCCGCTTTCTCAAGGGCCGTTTGTCCATCGGGACTCCCTGAGTTCTGAGGGGCGAACGGCCCTTGAGATTGACCCGCCCTGGCGGGTGGGCGAACGTCTGGTCCAGCTTTGGGGAAGGGCTCTGTTTGCCTCTGTGTTTTCTGTGCCTCTGTGGTGAATTTTGCAAGCGCCTAAGTCTGTATGGAGCATTGAATCACTGTATGATGCTGCCCTCAAGGAGGCGCCATGCGCACTGCTGCCATTCTTCTCATTTTCACCATAATCCTGACTACGCCCGTTTGGGCTACGACAGCCGAGAGCACTGCGACCGACGAAGGCCCGATGTCGGCATCGACCTTCAGCGGACTCGAGCTTCGTGGCATCGGTCCGGCTATTTCCTCGGGCCGCATCGGGGATTTCGCTGTGGATCCGACCGACAGCAGCCGCTACTTCGTCGCCGTCGCCTCCGGCGGTGTGTGGAAGACTGTCAACAACGGTACAACATGGACGCCCGTCTTTGACGGTGAGGGCTCGTACTCGATCGGCTGCGTCGAAATCGACCCCTCCAACCCCGAGATCATCTGGGTCGGCACGGGAGAGAACAACTCCCAGCGCTCGGTCTCGTTCGGCGACGGTGTCTACAAAAGCCTCGACGGCGGCCAGAGCTGGACCAACATGGGTCTCGAAGACTCACAACACATCGGCATGATCGCCATCGACCCGCGAGACTCAAACATCGTCTATGTGGCCGCCCAGGGCCCTCTGTGGAACGCAGGTGGTGACCGCGGTCTCTACAAGACCAACGACGGCGGCGTAACCTGGGAGAAAGTACTGGAAATCTCCGAGCACACCGGAGTCAACGAGGTTCACTTCGACCCCAGAAACCCAGACGTGCTCTACGCCAGCGCCTATCAGCGGCGGCGGCGTACCTGGACCTTGATCGACGGCGGTCCCGAATCGGCTATCTACAAATCGACCGATGCCGGCGCGACCTGGCGCACGGTGACGAAGGGTCTGCCGAAGGGCGACATGGGTCGGATCGGCATGGCCGTCTCACCGGCCAATCCCGACGTCATCTACGCGATCATCGAAGCCGTTCGGGACGAAGGCGGTTTCTTCCGCTCGACCGACCGCGGTGAAAGCTGGAGCAAACGCTCGGACCACGTCTCCGGCAGCCCCCAGTACTACAACGAAATCGTCGCCGACCCCTCAGACGTCAACCGGGTCTACTCACTGGAAACCTGGATGCAGGTTACGACCGACGGCGGAGAGAGCTTCAACAAAATCGGCTCGGCCTTCCGCCACGTCGACGACCACGCGATGTGGATCGACCCGGCCAACCCACGGCATCTTCTCGTCGGCTGCGACGGCGGCATCTACGAAAGCTGGGATCTGGCGGAGACCTACGTCTTCAAGACCAATCTGCCGGTCACCCAGTTCTACCGCGTCGGCATCGACAATAATGAGCCCTTCTACTTCGTTTACGGCGGAACCCAGGACAATGCGACTCTCGGGGGGCCCTCCCGGACGAGGTCACCGTCAGGTATCGCCAACGAGGACTGGTTCGTCACGGTCTTCGGCGACGGATTCCAGACCCGGGTCGATCCTGAAGACCCGATGATCGTCTATTCGGAGTGGCAGTACGGCGGCCTTGTCCGCCATGACCGGCGTTCGGGAGAAGTCGTCAACATCCAACCAGCCCAACCACCGGGTGAAGAACCCTTCAGGTGGAACTGGGATGCGCCCCTGATCATCAGCCCCCACTCCCCTACGCGGTTGTATTTTGCGGCCTCCAGACTTTTCCGCTCAGAGGACCGGGGTAATTCATGGTCCATCGTCTCTCCTGTTCTTCACCGCGGCATCGACCGGGACACCCTCGAGGTGATGGACAAGGTTTGGGGTCCTGACGCCGTGGCCAAATCGAAGTCGACATCGACCTTCGGCAATGCCGTCGCCCTGTCGGAATCACCTCTCGTCGAAGGCCTGATCTACGTCGGTACCGATGACGGCCTGATCTGGGTCAGCGAAGACGGCGGTGAGAACTGGCGGACAGAAGAGTCCTTCCCCGGCATTCCCTCAAATACCTACATCGCTCGCCTGGAAGCCTCAATCCACGACGCCGACACCGCCTTCGCCACCTTCGACGCCCACAAGGACGGCGATTTCAAACCCTACGTGCTCAAGAGCACGAACCGAGGCAAGAGCTGGACCTCCATCGCCGGCGATCTGCCGTCCAAGGGCATGGTGTGGGCACTGGTCGAAGACCATGAGAAATCGGACCTTCTGTTTGCCGGCACCGAGTACGGTCTGTTTTTCAGCCCGGACGGCGGCGCCACATGGATCCAGCTCAAGGGCAACCTGCCGACCATCGCTATTCGCGACATCGCGGTGCAACGCCGGGAGAACGATCTGGTCCTGGCGACCTTCGGCCGTGGTTTCTACATCCTTGACGACTATTCTCCGCTGCGGACCGCCGACGATGCCACCTTGAGAAAAGATGTGCATCTCTTCAACGTCAAGGATCCGTTGGTTTACATCGAAAGTCCCCGACTTGGTTTGCCATCTCTCAACAAGGCATTCCAGGGCGACGCTTTCTTCGCGGCGCCCAACCCGCCCTTCGGCGCCGTCTTCACCTACCACCTGGCTGAAGGCTTGAAAACCAGGCAGGAACAACGCATCGAGGCCGAAAAGAAGACTGACGAAGAGAGCACAGCCGTGCAATACGCCACTCTCGAGCAATTGCGCGCTGAAGACAGTGAAAAAGACCCCGCCATCATCCTGACTGTGACGGACTCAGGCGGCGCCATCATTCGCCGAATCGAGGGCGCCCGGACCAAGGGTCTGCACCGCATTGCCTGGGACCTGCGTTTGCCGGCGACCACCCCGATCGACCTCGACCCACCACCCATCTCGCCCTGGGGGCCGCCGCCGCGTGGCCCATTGGCGATGCCGGGTACCTATAGCGTCACTCTTTCCAGCCTCGTTGACGGCCAAATCCAGCCCTTGACCGAACCGGAGACGTTCACCCTGAAGCCGCTCGACCTGGCGACATTCCCCGCTGAAGACCGCGCCGAAGTCCAGGCCTTCCGCCTTGAGGCGGCCGACCTGCAACGTGCGGTGCACGCAGCTGTCGAGGTCGTGGCCGAGGTCGACGACCGGCTCGAACACCTGCGTCAGGCGGTCTTGGAAACCCCAAACGCCGATCAGATGCTCTTGAGTGAGATCTCAGGCCTCGACGCGGACCTCGAGACCCTGCGGCGGGAACTGACCGGCGATAGCTCCGCCGCCCGGCGCAACCACGCCGTGGCGCCGTCAATTCTCGGTAGAGTCGAAGGCGTCGTCGGCGACCAGTGGTACGTCACCTCCGCGCCGACACAGATCAACCGCGACTCGCTCCGCTGGGCAGGAGAGGCCTTCAACAAGTTGCTGCCAAAGCTCAAGAGCTTGATCGAAGGCCGACTGCAACCCCTCGAACAGCAACTGGAAACCGCTGGCGCCCCGTGGACTCCAGGTCGTTTCCCGACGTGGGATGCCCGTTAGGTTACCGTTCAAAACGATCGGTGACAAACCACTCGTTCTCGTCGTCGGAGTTGGTATCAACGACGATATGCACGATTTCGAGATCGGGGAAATCCGCCTTGAGTATGTCGAGGTCGATCTCTTCGAACTTCTTGACATTATTGAAGTAGGCGACCGGCGACAAAGCGTTGGACTCGTAGTTCTCACGGCTACGGTTGGCGATCTTGGCCAGTGAGAATTCTTCGGCACACGAGGTCTGCTGAATGAAAAATGGCCGCCCGTGCGTCGCCGCGACCTTTGCGGCCCGTTTGCGCAAGGCCAAGGTTACGAATGTCGCGTCGAGGATGACGCCCTGCCCACTCGATGCCGATTGCTCGGCGCGCCTGAACATCTCGTCATACACGAGACGCCGCTTGTCCATGTTGGCAGCGATTTTTTCGTCGAAGATGTCCTCACCTTTTAGAACTTCGAGACGCAGAAAATCGGTCCTCAGAATTTTGTGCCCCTTGAGACGGGCGATGACCTCTGTGGTTTCGGTCTTGTTCGTGGCCGGTAGGCCGCAGGTGATCAACACGCTGTCGGCATGCACTTCTTTTTCAATGTACGCGACAAACGGCTCTCTCATCCGGTGATGCCTCCGATCAATCGTCGTTAACTCAGGGTTCAAAGATTCGTTGCGTAACCATGGGCGAGAGAAAAGTAGCGGCTCGCCAACTGCAGGTGCTGTTCCTTGGCTTTCGGCTCGAGCGCGGGGTCGCTCGACGTGAAACAGGCGATCTTGCCCCGAACATAGGCCCGGTAGGTACGGTAGAAATCAAGGAGCAGCCGCAACTCGGAATCGCCTGAGCGCTTGACATATTCGTCGATGAAATGCTGGGCCAATTCAGGTCGACCTTGAAAATCGAGATCCATAGCAAGGAAGGCCAGGTCAACGGCCACATCACCGCACCGAAAGCGCTCGTTGAACTCGATACAGTCAAAGATCACCGGCCGACCGGGTTCGAAGAAGACATTGCCGAGATGGAGATCACCGTGACTCTCGCGAATCCTACCCTGGGCGATCCGGCGCTCAAAAAGATCCTTGTTGTTTTCAAAGAACCCGTTCGTGCGATCTCGAATCTCCTTGAATTGCTGCTGAGTGATCGCCGCCCCGACAAATGCTTCGGTCTGGTTGAAGTTCTCGTCAGTATTGAACTTCACGCTTTCGATCGTTCCGTACTGGTCGATGCCTTCACCCGTTCGGGCCGCTTCGTAAAAGGGCACAAGAACCTCGACGAGAGCGTCAACCTTGGCTTCGTCGAGTTCGCCTCGGGCCAGCACCTCAGGACCGAGCCGATCATTGTCCATCTGGCGCATGACGACGAGTGAGTCGATCGCCTCGCCAGGACCGTCGATGACAGGCGTGCCGTCGACGAGACAGATGGGCGCGACGCGCAAGTAGACCGCCGGTGCGAGACGCCGATTCAATTCAACTTCGGCCTCGCAATTGATGCGCCTCTTCTCCGGCGTGGTGAAGTCGAGAAAGCCGAAGTCGACCGGCTTTTTCAACTTGTAGGCGTACTCACCCGTCAGAAAAACCGACGAGATATGGGTTTGAATATATTCAACCCGGTTCACGGGATGGGCATAAAAACCGGGATTCATCAGGGCCCCAACAAGAGTTTGGTGATCCACTCACACCTCCGCCATCAGCGCTCTCCACCATTCAACGTCACCATCTCACACTTGGAGCGGCCGGTCAAAACAGGCGGATTAGCAAGAGCAAAGCTGAGAGCTGAGCTGCTTGCATAATTCGACGTTTTACCTGAAAACGAGGTGGCCCAGAGTGTCACCCTGAGCGAGGGAGTCCGACGACCGAGTCGAAGGGTCTCCATAAGTCACGTATTTCGGTATTTTGCGAGAATCGCCCCGCTCATTGGGAGGGGATCCTTCGACTCTGCGGCCTCCGGCCGCTCCGCTCAGGATGACATTGGGGTTTTTTGCAAGAGGGTAAGTGCCTAATGCACATAACCCAACGCTTCCAGCCGGGCTCGGCTTTCATCGTCCAATTCGGCCCAGGCACCAGTTTCAATTGAGCCGGCCATGTACTCGTTCAGGATGCTGTTGAGCCGCTCGACGTCGTTGGGATGCTCAGGCGCCAGATCGGTCAGTTCGCCAGGGTCGGCGCTGAGGTCAAACAGGGCCACTTGCCCGGTTTCCCTCTTTCTGATCAACTTCCAGCCATCGACGATGACGGCCTCAAGATCGGAGGCAGCCTCGGGTCTGGCGGTCAAAGCAACATGCGGGCGTGCGGGCAACACTCCTCCCGGCCGCATCAGCGGAACGATGCTCGTGCCCCGGATACCCTCGGGTACTGAGAAACCCACCATTTCGGCAACGGTGGGCAGGATGTCGATCAGTGATACCGACTGATCCACGACCAGGCCCGCGGGCACATGCCCGGGCGCCACGATGACCAAGGGCACGTGCAGCGAGGATTCGTAGAGATAGTGGATGTGGCCAAGGCGGTTGTGATCTCCAAGCTCCTCACCGTGATCAGCGGTCAAGATGATCAGGCTGTCGTCGACCCAACCGCGACTCTCGATGGCAGCCATCAGCCGTCCCAGTTCAGCGTCGACATACTCGACCTCATGGCCGTATTCGACACTGGCAGCCTGGTGGGAGAGGTGCTTTTTCAGCGAGAACCGCATCTCCACCGGCTCGGAACTCGGGTCCTCGGCCTCGATCAGAAAATCTGCCGGAGATCTGAAAATAAAGATTGGGGTCGTGCGCGGCAAACGGGAGGCATCGGTTTTGGCCGTCACCCGACAGGGCTCCCCTGGTGTCCTGAAGTCAGAGAAAACCAGTTTCCCTGATTTGTTGTTGCTGTCCGCGTCACAGTCCAGGGTCACGATGCACCGTCCATCGACCCACGGCATCGGGATCGAGACGGTTTGGCCGTTGGCCTCGATGGCTGCGACCTCTTCGCCGTCGACCAGAACTCTGCACGTCTCATAGGCTCGGCCGGGCGCAGCATATGGTTCGTGCGGATCAGAAAAATGTGTCCAGAGCAGGAACGGTTCCTCATCCTCGACGGTATCAACCCATTCGATGGCCGCATCGCTGATCTCGTCCGCGGTCCGGTACCAGGAATACTCGAAGCGCTCATCGTATGAATCGAAGCCTTGATCCAGGCCAAACTCGCCCTTGATGACCCCAAGACTGATGAATGCTGCGGTCCGCATCCCGTGGGCCCGAGCCAGCTCGGGCAAGGTCTCAAACCCCTCGGCCAGCAACTGGGTATTGTTGAGGACCCCGTGGTCGGAGGGCAAGAGTCCAGTGAAAAGACTGGAGTGGCTTGGACCCGTAATCGGAATATGGGACCGGGCCTGTGAAAAACGAACGCCACGGGCGGCCCAGGCATCCAGATTCGGCGTCGCCACCGGTCCACCGGCACAGCTGAGATGATCACCCCGCAGGGTGTCGATGACGATCAGAATGATGCGCTGAATCGGGGCTGGTTTCGCTGTGCAACCACCTATCACAACGGCGATCGAGGCCGCTATCAGTGCCACTGCGGTCTGGGTTCGTAGAGTTGGGAAGATCACTGGGTTCTTCATGGTGCCTCAGTGTACCGGCTCCCCTCTCAATTTCCTTCTACCGGACCCGGCTGAATATCACAAACACTTGAGGAAATCTCGTATGATACTGACTCGGCTTCGGCCTTCATGGTTTTAATGCCTTGAAGGCCGAAGAGAGGCCAAACGAATGCAACCCCCGACCAGGGTCGTACGTATCTGGGTGGGGGCCCGGCCGGGTCCCTTGGCGAGGAGAACTGATGACCGGTAAAACACCACTCTTGATGACCATTTCGCTTGTTATTCTGCTGGCCGGCGCCGGCGCCGGCCTCTGCGAGAGCCCGGCCAGCCTCCGCGATCTGGCCGAGAACGCTCTTTTGACACACGAGAAGATTGCCCAGACCGACAGCAATGTCCGCCGGGCCGAAGCCCGAATCCGACTGGCCCGTTCAGTCCTGATGCCCTCTCTGGAGCTCAACGGCACGACGACCTGGTATGGGGACGAGGCAACGTTGGACCTCTCACCAACTGACAGCTTCGTCATTCGCCCCTCCAACGACTGGGGTTGGAGTGCTGATGTTCAGCAAACCCTGTTCTCAGGCCTTCGTCCCTGGAGGGCAAAGAATGTCGCCCTGCTCCAGCGGGATCAGGCCCTGCTCGAAAGAACGACCACCGCTAACAATCTGGTGCTGGATGTCGCGGCCGCCTTCTTGAGGGCGACGGCCGACCACCAGAGAGTCGATGTTGCCCGCTCGAACCTCGAGCAGATCGAGAGCCAACTCAACGTCGCCAACCGCCGCTTCGAGGTCGGAGAAACCGCCGCCGCCGACGTCGCTCGGTGGCGTGCAGAGCGGGCTGCGGCGTTTCAACGGCAGGTGGTGGCCGAGGGTGACGCGGCGAAATCGCTCCGTTACCTCGAGCGATTGACCGGCACTGGACCGATAGAAGAATTGGCCCCCCTGCGGGCTATTCCGGCACCGGAGGGGAATGACGACCAGCTGGTCGATCAGGCCCTGACCACACGGCTCGAGGTCGCAACGTTGGAACACCAACTTGAAGCCGCCGGCCTGATGATCAAGATTGAGAAGGGCGGATGGCTGCCCGAGGTCACTGCACAAGCGCAGTACTACAGTCAAAAGGCGGCATTCCCCACTCAGGACTGGACGTCAGTGGCACTGACGGCGACGGTTCCGGTTTGGGACGGCGGCCGGACGGCCGCCAGGGTTGCCGAAGCTCAAGAGGACCTTCGCCTGGTGGAGTTTCTCAAACGTGATGTGTTCCGGGGCATTTCCAATCAGGTTGATGCGGCCGCCATCGGCCACAGAGCAGCCGTCGCCGCCGACGAGGCTGCTGAAGAGCGCGTCGATGCAGCCCAAGAGGCCTACCGCCAGGTCGAACGGGCCTACCGGGTCGGTGAGAACTCCGCAACCGACCTCCTGACAACAACGACCGAAAAAATCGATGCCGAGACGGCAGCCATCATCGCCGGGGCGCAACGTGAGTACCAGGCCATCGCCCTGCGCCACGCGATCGGCCTCAGCCCTCTGCCCGACCTTGACCCTTTGGCCATACTGGCTGCCCAGGCAGCCTCTGAGGAGTGACACCGTGCGATCGAAAATTCTATCCTGCATACCTGCACTGATCCTGACACTGGGCCTTGCGGCCTGTCATCCGAGTTCCGAGGACCCCGCCACCGCCAGAGAAAGTCTCGACCGCAACCTCGAGCCGAGAAAGGTCACGGAGATCGTGCCGGATATTCGGGAAGAACGACCCTCGGTTGCCCTGGTCGGTGAGATCAGGGCGTTCGACTCCCTCAGAATTTCCTCGGAGGTCGCCGGGAGAGTCGAACAGGTCGACGTCGAAGTTGGTGACAGAGTCACCAAGGGGCAGGCTCTGCTCTCGGTCGCCCGCAGGACTTTTGAACTTCGGCTCCGCCAGGCGGAAGCACGGATTCAGGCGGCCAAGGCCGACCTGGACCTGGCCCGACGTGAACTTGCCCGAAAACAGGATTTGGTCTCGGACAAGACCATTCCGCAGGCAGCCTTCGACCAGGCACAAGCGCACCATGATCTGGCCGCCGCCGCCCTGCTCGAGGCTGTCGCCACTCGAGATCTCGCACAACACGATTTCGAAGTATCGATCATTCGCGCACCCGCTGACGGCGCCGTTACCGGACGCTCGGTTGTTGCCGGTCAGTGGGCCGATGTTGGGGAGGGCCTCTTGGAAATGGCCATCGGCGCCAAGGTCAAGATCGTCGCACGGGTTCCCTCCCAGTGGGTCGGCGCCCTTCAGGGCCTGGATGGCTTTGATTTCACCGTCGGTTCCCACCAGCCGGCGCGCCGGGCCGAGCTCTACTCGATCGACCCTGTGGTCAAGGAAGCCAGCCGCTCGTTCGAAGTCATCGGGACTGCGCCGGCTGAGGGCCTCAAGCCCGGAATGTTCGCCAACGTGACCCTGGAGTCTCCCGACATCGTGCAGAGTCTGTGGTTGCCGGTCTCGGCAATTCTGACCTCCGATACGCCCAAGGTCTATATGGCCCAGGACGGCCGCATTGCCGTCAGACGCATTCAGACCGGACTACGGGACGACGGCATGATCGAGGTCGTCTCCGGCATCGCTGAAGGCGAACGGGTGATCTCCGATGTCGCCGGTCTCTCGCGAGACCTGCCGGTCGAGGTCGTGAGGTGAGACGCTCTCAGCTCTCAGCTCTCAGCTTAGGCGCTTGCGAAACTCAACAGCAACGACACAAAGAAGGGAAAATAGCCACAAAGAGGCACAAAAAGGCACGAAGAGAAACACATATGCAACAACACCTTGACTTGCAGAGCTTTATAAATGAATCAGTTGCACTCTTCTTATTTCCTTCTTTGTGCTTTTTCGTGCCTTTTTGTGGCTGCTCTTCTTGTGCCTTTTTGTGGCTTTTCTTCAAGCCTTGCAAGCAGCTGTGCGATCAGCTCCCGTCCGGAGCCATGAGAGAGAGTGCCGCATGAATCTTTCGGAAATCGCAATTCGCCGACCGGTTTTCACGCTGATGCTGATGTTGGCGCTGGTCGTTTTCGGCGTGCTCGGCTACCAGACCCTCCCGGTCAATCTCCTGCCGTCCCTGGACGTTCCGATCGTCACCATCATCACGATCCTGCCGGGAGCATCGCCGGAGGTCATGGAATCAGACGTCACCGACGTCTTGGAGAGCGCGGTCAATACGATTGAGGGCATCAAGAACATCACCTCGTTCTCGGGGCAGGGCGTTTCCCAGATCACCGTCACCTTCACTCTCGACCGGGAAATCAACATCGCCGCCCAGGATGTTCGTGACAAGGTCTCCGGCGCCGTGGGGCAACTGCCCCTGGACGCGGAGCAGCCGATCGTACAAAAGATGGATATCAATTCGCAGCCGATGCTGTGGATTGCGGTGTCGGGTCTGGACAATCGCACACTTTCGGACTACGCCGACCAGGTTCTCAAGCCGAAACTACAGTCGGTTTCCGGCGTCGGCAACATCTTCATGGGCGGCTTCCGGGAGCGCATGGTGCGCATCTGGATCGATCGCGATCGACTGGCCGCGCACAAGTTGAGCGTCAACGACGTCATCGCGGCGATCGGCCGGGAGAATCTGGAACTGCCCGGCGGCATCATCGAGGGGGAGAACACCGAGTTGGCCGTCCGAAATCTCGGGCTCTTCGAATCTATTGAGGACTTCGACCGAATGATCGTCGCGACCGTCGACGGCCGG
>Ga0164313_10004812_pt1 | contig 11957 bp, 11 predicted proteins | sample GuaBasSedimGuay4_FD_113735 | JGI IMG/M metagenome (GOLD analysis project Ga0164313, IMG submission 113735) | Subseafloor sediment microbial communities from Guaymas Basin, Gulf of California, Mexico - Guay4, Core 4569-4, 0-3 cm | ecosystem: Environmental > Aquatic > Marine > Hydrothermal vents... | reverse complement strand
GGTCTTCCGCAAACTGACTCAGTAATGCTGTTATGACTCAGGTGAAATCCATTTTTCGTCGCGAATTCAATGGCTACTTCCGCTCCCCGGTAGCCTACGTATTCCTGTCCGTCTTCCTCTTGGCTTCAGTCGGCCTGGCCTTTTTCGTGGGCCGGTTCTTCCGTGCCAACGTGGCCAGCCTCGATACCTTTTTCATGTTTCACCCCTGGCTTTTCCTCTTCCTGATCCCCGCCGCCGGGATGCGCCTCTGGGCGGAAGAAAAGCGATCCGGAAGTATTGAGCTGCTCTTCACCCTGCCCATCACGGTAACGGAAGCCGTGATCGGAAAGTTTCTCGCCGCCTGGCTCTTCATCAGCCTGGGCATCGTCCTGACTTTTCCTATGGTCCTTACGGTCGGTTATCTTGGGGACCCCGACTGGGGAGTCATTTTCACCAGCTATCTCGGCAGTATCCTGATGGCCGGCGCTTACCTTGGAATCTGCTCGCTTTCGTCCGCCCTGACCAAGAACCAGGTGATCAGTTTTGTGATCAGCGTCCTGGTCTGCCTGGGCATTCTCTTCCTTGGATTGAGCGTCTTTTCGGATCTCCTCAGCAGCTTCTTTCCGGTCTGGTTTGTGGATACGATTTCGAATTTCAGCTTTGTCCCCCACTTCGACAATTTCACCAAAGGCATCATCGACCTCCGCAGTGTGGTCTATTTCGGATCCCTGACCGCCTTCGCCCTCGCGCTGAACGTACTCGCCCTCGAACGGTGAGACCTGAAAAACCTTTACCACGACGCTCAATATGAAGATCGGAGAGAAAACGAGCCTCATCCTGTTGCTGATCGCAGCCCTGGTCCTGATCAATTATCTGTTCTCGGCCTACCCGGCCAAGATCGACCTGACCGAACAACGGATCTACACCCTGTCCGATGGCACCCGAAACCTGCTGACCAAGATCGAGGAGCCGATTTCACTGCAGTTCTTCTTCAGTCGCAGCATTGAAGGTCTGCCCATCCAGTTCAAAAACTACGCCACACGGGTCGAGGAACTCCTTCGCCAATACGAATCGGTCGCCGACGGTTCGATCCAACTGGATATCATCAACCCCGAACCCGACTCGGACGAAGAGGAAGCCGCCGCCCGGTCCGGACTGAGCGGGCAGAACCTCCAGACCGGTCAGGTCCTCTATTTCGGACTGGTGGCCGCACAGGCCGACAATCAGGAAACGATTCCTTTCTTTACCACAAATCGTGAATCGTTCCTCGAATACGACATCTCACAGTTGCTTTTCACGATCCAGCAATTCGACAAGGCCAGGCTCGGTCTGCTGAGCGGCCTGCCGCTCAAATCCCCGGCCATGCCCCCCATGCCGGGACAACCCCAACCCCAACCCGACCAGGTGGTGGTCCAGGAGTGGGAGAAGACGTTTGAAATCGTTGAAATCCAACCGACCGACACGGAACTGCCGGGCAACCTCGACGTCCTGGCCGTGATTCACCCTCAGGGCCTCGACCCGCGACTGGTCTACGAGATCGACCAATTCGTGCTTCAGGGCGGCCCGCTCTTTCTCGCGCTCGATCCTTCCTCGCGCCATTTCAAGGACCAGGGCGGACAGAACCAGATGTTCGGCCAACCACAACCCAACGTCACCAGCAACCTGCCCAGTCTTCTGGCCGCCTGGGGCGTCGAATTCGACCCCCAGCAGGTGGTTGCCGACAACGCACTGGCCAGCCAGGTGGTCACAAACCAGGGCAATGTCCGCTTCCCGGTCTGGCTCACGCTCCCGGTGGATCAGTTCAACCAGGATCTGCTCCCGACGAGCACCCTGAAGACCATGATGATGATCGAGTCCGGATCTTTCTCCCTGGTCGAGAGCGAGGAGTTGGAGGTAACGCCCATGGTGCAGACAACCGATTCAGCCGGGAACGTTGCCGCCATGATGCTGAATTTCACGCCGCCCAACGAACTGGCCCGCCAGATCTCCCCGGACGGCGAGGCGAAGATGCTGGCCGGCCTGATCCACGGCACCTTCAGGACCGGTTTCCCAGGCGGACGACCGGCCGATCCACCGGCCGTGGATGATGAGGGTCTGGCCACAGAAGCCACCCCGGAAGTGAGCGCGGGTCTCACCGAGTCGGTCGTGCCGGGCACGGTCATCCTGGTCATGGATACGGACTGGCTGCTCGACAGCTACAGCGTGCGTCGACTGAACTTCCTCGGCATGACGGCGCTCGAACCGCTCAATGACAATCTGAGCTTCGGGTCCAGCAGCATCGAGTATCTCGGTGGCAGCGAGGATCTGATCTCCATCCGCAGCAAAGGGACGACCCTCCGCCCGTTCAAGGTGGTCCAGAACATGGAGATGGCCGCCCAGCAACGCTATCAGGTAGAACTCGAGGAGGTCGATGCGCGGCTGCGGGAAGTTCAGAATCAGCTCAACCAACTGGCCTCTCAGCAAACGGAGGGCCGGCGGCTTGTTGCCAGCCCGGAGATCCAGAAATCGCTGGAAGAATACCGGGCCCAGGAGGCCTCGGTTCGTGCGGAACGACGAAAGATCCGCAAGGCGCTTCGGGAGGGTATCGAACGGCTCGGTACAATTCTCCTGCTGGCCAATCTCCTGATCGTGCCCGCCTTTATCGGCCTCTTTGGGGTCGCCTTTTTCACTCGCCGCAACCGCCGGCAGAAGGATTGAAACGATGAAGATCAAGCAACTCTCCATCCTGGTTCTCGTGCTGGTCGTGCTTTCGGCCGTCACCTGGTTCATCAAACGCCCCAGTCCGCCTCCCGGCCTCGACCCCAGGACAGGACAGGCACTGATCACCCGGGAGACGTTGGCCGCCGCCCGGTCGATCACCCTGAGCGATGACGGCGACGCGGTAACCCTTACAACCAGTGATGACGGCGGAAACTGGGTGGTGAGTGAGTACTACGACTTCCCGGTCGATTTCAGTAAGCTCTCGAGCTTGGCGGACACTCTCCGCAACGCGAAAATCATCCGCCTGGTGACCCGAAACCCGGACCGTATGGAGCGACTCGATTTCGACACATCCGCGATCAAGATCGATACTGGCGGTGCGATTCCTGCATTCAATCTCGACGTCGGCAAGACGTCCGAAAACGGGGGACGTTTCGTTCGGTTCGACGACGAGGAACGGGCGTATCTAGCGGATCTCAGCCTCTATCTCGACGCAACTCCGAAGAACTGGGCGAAGTCGCAGCTTCTGGACTTCAAAGCCACTGATGTGGCCCGACTGGTGGTCGGATTTCCGAACCCGGAGGAACCTCTTACAATTGCACGGAGCGACGCCACCGCTGCCTGGGAAGCAGAGTCCGGCCAGGAAAACGGGGGCGTCAAGTCGAGTGATGTGACCACACTGATCAATCGATTCACGAACCTTCGATTCACCGATACCGATGACGTCGGCTCAGGAGAAGCAACCTCGGCCCGTGACCACGCCCGACGTCTCTCGATCGAGCTCTTCGACGGAACTGTCTACGGCGTCGACATCGGACGCCGGCCCGCACCTCCGGCCGAAGAGAGTCCTCCGGAAGACCCTGCGGCCGAATCCCCGCCGGCACCCAAGCCCGGCCCGGTCTACGTCTTTGTCGAATCCAATCGCGGTGATGCCCGGATCAACGAGCTGATGATCAAGCGTTCATTCAAGATCTCAGATTATACCTTTACCAGCCTTCCGGCGAACGCGCAGGCCCTGCTGGAGCCGATGCCTGAACCTGAAGTCGAGGCCGAAGCCATCGGTGAATCCGACTCAGGTTCTGCCGCCAGACCAGAACCGGCCACTCCCTGAGCGACAGCCAAGTCTACCGCGGTCCTCTCCAGGAAAGAAGGTGAGGGACGCCGTTCGTTTCCATGTCTCAGGAGAGGCTTTACGCCTCGATCGATTCTGCCATCGAGAGATAAACCCATTCGGCATGCTCATGACCGGCCTCTCCACCATTACCCATCAAAGTGATGCCTGGCGACCTACCGGTTCTGTTCCACCGTCATCCGGACGGATTCAACTGAAGGTCTTACCTGCTCCAGAATAAAACCGGCCACTTCCGGTTTCGGTGCCGGTCCAAAAGGCAATCGCGCACCAGCGGCCGAAAGAAGAATGACTCGGTTGTCATCCACCTCCATACCGACTTCAGGACGGCTTATGTCGTTGGCCACAATCCAATCGAGCCCTTTGTCCGTCAGCTTTTTCCGGGCATATCCCTCAAGATTGTCAGTTTCGGCTGCAAAACCCACCACGACCTGCCGGTTTTTCCCAGCAGCCAGCGTGCTTAGAATATCGGTCGTTCGGATGAGGTCGACGGTCATCCGGCTCGCTGTTTTCTTCATTTTCTGAACCGCCCGATGCACCGGCCGATAGTCCGACACGGCGGCAACCATAAAAATTACATCGCAAGCCTGAAACAACGGCCCGGCTGCGGTGAGCATATCCTCCGCGGAGACAACCGAATGAATCCGCACGCCCTGAACCGGCTCAAGCGCCACCGGACCACTTAACAGATCAACTTCCCAACCGATGGCCACCGCTTTTTCAGCCAGGGCGTAACCCATTTTCCCGCTGGATGCATTGGTCATGAACCGAACCGGATCCAGATATTCACGGGTCGGTCCTGCCGTAATCAGGCACCGGACAGGGTTCAGGTTGGCTTCACGCATGGTCTGATGATAATGAAGCAAATCGCCGGGGCCAGTGCCCGCCAATCGAAAAGCGCGTTCAACCTCCAGAATCTCACCCGTCGTCACACGATCGGGGAACCCGTCACTCTCGATAGTCGCCTGTGTCCGTTCATCGAGCGACCGGTTGATCCGCTTACTTGATCACCACCGGGCTCCTCACCGTCCGGTCATTGTAGATCTCTTCGGCTCGAGGAAGGATCCCTGTCATCTTGAGAATCCGCTCCGGGTAGGCCGGGTGGGTCGAGAGATAGGCGGGAACACCGGGTGAACCCCCGGCATCCACCTCCATTTTCTCCATCAGCTTGATCGCTTCGGCAGGATCATACCCGGCCTTCGCCATGTAGATCATTCCAATCTCGTCGGCTTCCAGTTCCTTGTTCCGATCCCACCCCAGAGCCCCGATCCCGGTGCCCAGACCGTACAGGTCCAGAATCGGGCCGGTATACAATCCGGAGGAAGCCGCCGTGACCCCAATCACATATCCGCCACTTTCGATCATCAATTCCTGGGAGAGCTTTTCGTGCACATGTTTTGCGGTCACGTGAGCGATTTCGTGAGCGACGATCGATGCGAGCTGATCCTCGTTGTCGATCAGCCTGAATACCCCTGAGAAGACCCCCACTTTTCCCCCCGCCATGGCGAACGCATTTATTTCGTTGGGCACTTCAAACACGATGAATTCCCACTCGGCGTCGGTCGCATCCCAGAAAACGACCCTCGCGATACGTTCACCCACCCGGGACAGCATCTCGTTGTAAGTGCGGTTGGTCGAAATCGGGTATTTCGTCTTGGTCTGGGCAAACGCCTCCTTGCTCATCTCAACGACCGCCTTGTCGTCAACCAGATCCATCGTCTTCCGACCGGTTATGGGAACCGTATGGCAGGCCGCTAAAACCATCGCAAATGAAACCGCCGCAGCTGTTGATCCGTAATAGGCTTTCACAGATGAGTAATACGCCGAATCAGCATTTGAGTTTCATTGAGCTCAAAAATGCTACCAGAAACAGGCCCATCCGCAAGCAACCGAACGGAAAGGTTGAACAATCCCCCGTCTACCGCGGTCTGAAAACCATGGGAGGTATGGAATACACCCCTGAATTGGACCTCTTTTCTTTGAATTCTGGCTTTCTTGGGACATGACTGTAGGTTCATTACATCTTTCTGACCGCGCACACACCAATCATCTGCGTCCCGAGAGAAACTCTGCCCGGGATATCGATTCGCTGACCATGCCTGAAGATCCGCCTCCTCCCCCCAGCAACCGTCACCAGATCATTCATTGGGATCCCGGTCACAATGCGGAACCACAAGAAACCGCCGCCCCTGAAGGCCGCAGGACTCTTTACCTGGTCCTCGGTGCCATGGCGTTGGTTGTTCTCGCCATCGGTGGCACCTGGGGCGTCTTCTCCATGCGCGCCAGGTCTGCGAACGCCCAACAGGGCTCGCCTTCCTACGGAAGTCTCGGATTGGACGGGACCTTGACCAGCGATCCCCGCGCCTCGTTCGTGAGCCGTTCCCGGGCCGAACTCTCACGCGATACGGCTGCGCGATCCCTGACCGAGTTCCGGGGGATGCCGGCCGAACATCCCCGATTGCTCCAGGAATTGATTCTGCTGGAGAAAGCCTTTCTCGAAGGAGAGCGTCTTCTCGACCGGTCGAATTACCACCCTGCCCTGCTGCAGTTCGAACGGGTCAATCAGGCAATCGAGGATTTTTCCGAGCAGATCTCGCTCCGACGCAAGGCCATCGAAGGCTACGATAACTTCCTCGTCCGAATCGAGAAACTCGAAATCGGCCGCAATCTGGCTCCAGATTCCTACAACGCCGCGTTCTCGGCCGCGAGTGAGGGTCGCCAGTTCCTCGAACAGGGCAGCTTCAAGGCCGCCGCAACGAAACTCGAGGAATCAGAAGAAGAAATGGACAAGATCGAGGAGGCAGTCGCCGCAACAATGGAGGACAGCCTCCTCGACGGCCGACAGGCGTTGGCCAACGGCGATAAAGAACGGGCGCTGACTGCCTTCCAATCCGTCCTTAACATGAATGAGGACAATGAGGAGGCCATCCGTGGGCTGACCCGGGCTCAGACCATTGACAAGCTGGACGATCTCCTGGAGCGAGCCGTGGCCGCCGAAAACAGTGATGCTTTCGAGGAATCCCAAGGTCTTTTTGAGGAAGCGCAAGCCACCGACCCGATGTCTGCCCAGGCCCAGCAGGGAGTCGCCCGCTTGAAGAAGAAGATCAAAGACCGCGATTTCGACGGGGCCATCGCCCAGGCCGAGGCGGCAGTTGAAGATGACGACTGGGCGACTGTGATTTCGGCCTACGAACGGGCGCTCGAGGTCTATCCGCGGCGCGACGAGATTCACGATCTGCTCAAGGAGGCTCGAGAGTATGACCACGAGCTCTCGGTGCAGAGAGCCTTGGCAACCGCCTACACCTACGAAAACGAACGCCAATGGATGGGCGCCAGAAAAGCTTACCTGCACACGCTCGAGATAGAACCCAAGCAGGAGGAGGCTGAGTCAGGGCTGATTCGAACCAGCCGCATGCTTCGGGTCATTCTTCGCTACGAGAAACTCCTCGAACTGGCGGTCGACCAGGCCGCAAGGGCTGAATACCAAGGGTCGATTCGAAGTTTCAACGAAGCCATCTCCATCAAACCCGACTATATCCAACTGACCGAGACCCAGGTCACCCTGAAGAACCTGCTGTCCGCCCAGAGTAAGCCGATCGAGATCTATTACCAGTCCGACGGCAAGACCTGGGTGACGATCTCGAACTATAAGCTACTCGGAAAGTTCAAGGAAGAAAGTGTCAAGATCCTGCCGGGTAATTATGAGATCGTCGGTCGCCGGAAGGGCTACGAAGACGTGATTCTTCACCTCCAGGTTCGTGCCGGATCCCCACCTCCCACGGTGATCGTTGTTTGTGACAAACGACTCACCCGCTGAAGAAATCCAAACTACCATGAAGACGACCCAGACCATCACTTTCCTGGTGACTGCATGTTTGCTGCTCCCCCTGATGACTGCGGCCCAATCGAGCACGGTCAAAAAGGCCCGTTCTGCTCCTGGGCCCGATCCGGACCTCTTTGACGGCTCCCAAGCAGAGTTTGAAGGTCGTCCCGAGAGCGGAATCATCTCCGATTTTGAGCAGGGGAGCGGAGAGGGCGCCAAACAACAGTCGAAAAACCAGCAGCAGCAACAGCAACAACAGCAACAACAGGGAAGCCAACAGCAGGGCGGAGGCCAGGGATCCGGAGGCGAACAGCAGGAAGGCGGTGGGGGCGGTTCTTCGGATATGATCGAAGAGGGTCAGCAGGAGGCCCAGGACTTCGGCCAACAGGGCCAGCAGGGGGGACAGCAAGGAGGCCAGCAGGGTGGACAACAAGGAGGCCAGCAGGGTGGACAGCAAGGTCAGCAGTCCTCTTCATCTTCCAGTTCCCAGCAAAGCAGCCAGCAGGAACCATCGGACAATGTGAAACTCGGCGATGAAAGTCTCAAGATTGAGACGGTCGAGCTTCCTGCTGATGAGGACCTGATCGGACAGCAGGATGATGGAAAAGCCGAGGCCAAGGACTCAATCGGGCGCAGCGCGTCCGGAAATCAAGGGCAACGACGCAACACGGGGGTCGAACAGGGCGATTCCATGCCATCGGACCTTTAACCCTCAAAACCGCATTCCGATGTCACATTCGAAAACATTTATTTCCGCCATTGCGATCCTCGCGATGGGAATCCTCCCGGCCGGCACAGCGCTCGCACGCACTCTGGTTTTCCCTGTCGAGGCCATTGAAGAAAGTCGATACTTGCCGGCTGAAGAATGGGAATCCGCCTATCCGGGTATCGACATCACTGGGATTTCTCTTGCCGACGAGGGATTCTATGTCCGCTACCGCCACGAAAATCTCAACTATTTCTTCGGCCCGATTGAAACACTTGATGAAGCTCAGCAACACCTTCTGGTCATGGAAAATGTCCGGACCGAGTTGATCGCCAAGCGGCCCGCTCTCACCACGAGCGAAGTGGACGTGGTCAAGTTCTCGCTCGATGATGCCGCCTGGGGGCGGCGCGGTGAAGGGAGCGGTGGAACCGAGGGAGACGGCACGGGTATGGGCGGCCAGGAAGGTTCAGGCAGCCAGCAAGGCAGCCCCAGCGATCAGCAGGGCCCCTGGGGAGACAAGAACGGAAACGGGATACCGGATGCGCTTGAAGACCTGAACGGAAACGGGATCGCCGACGGACTCGAAGATGCCAACGGCAATGGTATGCCCGACGGTATGGAAGGCGGCGCAGCCAGCACCGCTCCGATGGGCGATCAGAACGGTAACGGCATTCCCGATGCCCTAGAAGACGGAAATAACAATGGGATACCCGACGGTCTGGAAGACCTGAACGGAAACGGCATTCCCGATGTGCGTGATCTCGGCTCGCTGGGGGACCTGAGTCAGGGACAGCAGGTGGCGGGTGGCCAGCAGGGCTCGCAAGGCCAGCAGGGCTCGCAGAGTCAACAAGGGTCCCAAAGCCAACAGAGTTCGCAAGGTCAACAGGGGGAGTCGCAGCAGAGCTCAAGCAGTTCGAGTTCAAATCCCAGCGACAGTAGCAGTAGCTCCAGTTCCAGCAGCAGTTCGGGTTCGAGTGGTCAAGGTCCCCCAAGCCAGCAGCAACAGCAGCAGCAACAACAGGAAAGCAGCACGAATCTCTTCGACATTATCAAAGGCCTCTTCGGCCTTTAAGCATAGCCTCGTATAATATTTTCGGTATCCATACTTTCGGTTGTCGATCGCGACTACTTACTGCCCGTCCCAAACAGATCCCACATCGCCGGCAAATCGGGAGGGCTTTGAAGGGGTCAATGATGAATGGCAATGTTAAGGGGTATTCAGAATAGAAAACAGTCTTCTGTTCCTGGCTTACGGCCACGTCGGCACAGCGTACGTGGCTACAGCAAAGCAACCTCATTCCGAGTGTAGCCACGTCGCTGTGCCGACGTGTGATTTCGCGAAGGAGTCCTCCATCCTGTTAAAGCTGAGGCCCCATAGTACACCGTTCCGCTCGTACCGCCGCCTTAACATTGCCATTCGGGTCAATGTTCAATACTCAACCTCATTGTCTCATAAAATCAAACTGAAATATCCATAACCTTCTGCATTCCTATAGGTTACGGGAAATATGGCAGAGTTTTCAGGTTCACCGAAAGTGAAGATACAAAGTGTAGTTATTTTTTTACCACAGAGGACACAGAGAGCACAGAGTATCCACGCAACCTCACCCTTCCTTCCTCTGTGCTCTCTGTGTCCTCTGTGGTTTTTCTGAAACGTTAAGGTCAAGTTGAGGCACTCAGCTAATCCGGACTGTCTATTCAGGTGTCCGCAGGCGCGAGCTGAGGTGGCGCATCGATGAAGCGAATTGACTTTTGACCATCGACCCCTTTCCGCGAACTTCCACTATGAGACCTGCAGAGGCAGAACATCGTAGCGGGATGCGATCTGGTTAAGCGTTTCTTATTCCTTCAAAGCCTCCAGGGCAACCTTGGCTCTGTACCAACCAAAGGGCCATCCGCCAGTCTGAACTGAATGTGGGTCGTTTTTTGGTCATGGACTTTTCACCTTTTTTCTGACTGTCTGGTTGAGTGATAGCCCCTGTCCAGTTTTTGGGGAGCACTTCACTCAAACGTTATGCTCAAGTAAAATCATCCATGACCTATACCAAATTGTGGGCACTTTGATTGATTGGAGACGGTCAGCGCGGCAAGGCTTTGGACGTCGGGCCAGCGGGCATACCGTGAGGTATGTCTCGGCCCGGACAACGCGGCCCCACGCCCAAAGCCTTGCCGCCCTTCGGGTTTTGCAGAAATTCCACGACCGCCTTGCGGTTCCTGGTTTTCTGCAAAACGATGACAATCTCCAATTATTCAAGGTGCCCTTAAGGGTATAAGCATCGAATTCAGGGTCGCAAATGACTGCAGACAAATCAGAATCTCAAGAGTTACAACCTACCGTTCTTTCCTTTTTGAAAGATATTCCTAATCTGTGTTCACTTGCAGGACTAGCCTGTACAATATCAGCTATTTACTTCAGTATTTTGGGCGTTTACGCCGCCGCAATGATTGGCATGATCTGGGCTGTTGCATTTGATTGGGCGGATGGCCTCATTGCGCGAAGAATGAAAGGGAGAACAGGAAAAGACCGAGCATTTGGTGGGCAATTTGATGTATTAATCGACATTGTGAGCTATGGCGTCGTTCCCGCGATTCTTTTACTGAGCTATGGAAAATATGATCCCATATTTTTATTAGGAGCTTTTCTAGTGCTCGCTGCCAGCGCAACAAGGTTGAGTTATTTTAGTGTGTTCGGTCTTACCGATGGATCGAAATACACAGGTTTAGCTCTTGATAACAACAATATAATATTAGTTTTCGTTTTTATATTTGAAGGTGTCTGTAGTGAGGGTATCTTTTCTGTCATTCTTTATCTTAGTGTTTTAGGACTCGCCGCTTTGAATGTATCGCAAATCAAAACACCAAAACTCTCTGGTAATCCAGTCAATGTCTATATTCTTGCTATTTATACGCTTGGAATGACAGGTATCTATGGCTGGCAACTTCTATAGAAAATAACAAAATGGGAAAAACAGGAATGAAAATTTCTATAATCTAAGAGATAGATAACACGATGGTTGTATATACGGTAGGCACCTTTGACTTATTGCATGTTGGTCATCTTGCACTGTTGGAATATTGTGCAACGTTGGGTGATACGGTTGCTGTTGGCATTGCTTCTGATGAAGTCGTCAAACTATACAAACCTAATTTCCCTGTTATTCCGCTTGAACAACGTATTGAAATGCTTCAAGCACTTCGCTGTGTGAATATTGTACTTCCATACCATGAACTGGATTACCTTTCTATTTGCAGGGAAGTTAAAGCGGATATTTTTGTTATTGGAGAAGACTGGGGTAGTAAACCTTATAATATAGCCGTGGAAAATTATTTTGATACGCAAGGGAAAAAGGTAGTTCAAATTAAATATAACCCACGAACTTCATCCACTAAAATAAAACAAAATATCATAGCTCAATTTCAAGGAACCAAATACATAGAGCAAGAAATTGTGTAAATGGACGGCATGATCCATGTCAATAGCAAGCAGTACGCTCCCTCTGTGAAGACGACCGCTAGAGAGAATGCGTACCCGTAACCCCACCCCCTGTCATAATGAGCTTTGAAGGGGTCAATGATCAATAGTCACGTTGGGGAAATCAGCAAAGGCGGACTGTCTCTTC
>Ga0164313_10004811_pt1 | contig 11957 bp, 10 predicted proteins | sample GuaBasSedimGuay4_FD_113735 | JGI IMG/M metagenome (GOLD analysis project Ga0164313, IMG submission 113735) | Subseafloor sediment microbial communities from Guaymas Basin, Gulf of California, Mexico - Guay4, Core 4569-4, 0-3 cm | ecosystem: Environmental > Aquatic > Marine > Hydrothermal vents... | reverse complement strand
CAAAGCACTCTTTCCACCGTCACAGCCGTGTCTTTTGATCCGGTCAGGCTACAGGTAAATCCATTTCCCTCAGGTTCCACAGATGTAAGTTTTTGACCCAAAGATAATTTCAGGCCGTCTTCTCTTAATACCTGCGCCAGTCGCTGACTTGAATCCGGGTCCTCCCGGGGTAGTATTCGACGGCTCTGCGCTGCAAGGCAGACTTTGCTGCCGAAATGAATAAAAATACTTGCCATTTCAACTTCCACAGGTCCGGCGCCATAAATCAGAACAGATGAGGGTATTTTTTGTAAGTCAAATGCCTGGTCCGTTGTAAGCAACGCATCTTCTAACCCTGGAATATCAGGCAATGCCATACGGCTGCCAGTGGCAAGAATATAGTTTTTTGCCTGATAAACGATACCTTTTACATCAATTTTTTTAGGGCTTTTAAAAATAGCCCTGCCCTTAATTACGTCTACACCATGGTTGCCCAACAAGGCCTCCATACCCATTCGGATATCACTACTGACCCCATTTTTACGGTCCACGATTGTCTGAAAATCAATGCCGTCAACTTTAGCCTGAATGCCAAAATCACTTGCCCCTTGAATTCTCCGAAGCGTATCGGCGGCTCTCAGCCATACTTTGACAGGAATGCAGCCCAGGTTGACACAGGTACCGCCAAGGGTATCGGCTTCCACTAAAGCCACTTTGGCGGTAAGTTGTGCAGCCCTGATAGCGGCCGCGTATCCTCCGGGTCCCCCGCCGATTATGATCACATCATACATAAATTACCTCATTTGTATTAAATTTTTATTCATTGCTTACAGCATCAACAGAGGGTCTTCGATCATTTGGGTCAAGGTTTTCAGGAACATGGCACCGGGGGCGCCATCAATGATACGGTGATCAAAGGTCAGACTTAGAGAAATACGCGGGTCTACAACCACTTCATTGTTTTTGACCCAGGGTTTTTCCACAATCCGGCCCAATCCCAAAATAGCGCTTTCCGGAAAATTGACAATGGGCGTAAAATGGTCCACTCCCCAGGCACCCAGATTGGTAATTGTGAAGGTACCGCCCTGGAGGTCGTCCGGCAGCAGGGAATTTTGTTTTGCCTTCTCCACCAGTTGACCCAGTTCTTTTGCAATAGCCATGATGGAGAGGGTATCTGCATTGCGAATTTTAGGAACAATCAGCCCGTTGCCCAGGTCCATAGCCAGTCCGACATGAACCTGTTTCCAGACGTTTATGACATCTCCATCCACTGATGCATTCATGGTGGGGTGTTGGCGCAGGGCCATTGCCACAGCTTTAATTATGATGGCGTTGTAAGAGATCTTTGTTTCGCCGGGGTCAAGGATTGTATTCCTGCAGTTGCGAACTGTTTGCATCCCTTTGGCAGATGCTTCTGTTTGCAATGTAAGCTGGGCCTGGGTGCTCAAACTTAAGTGCATGTTTTTGAAAATGATTTTCCGTATCCCCTGGATAGGAATTTCATCCGCCACAGTAAGCAGGGGATCAGAGTCGGAAGTCGCCGGAGGTGCCTGCTTCGGTGCTGCCAGGGCCTGATGGATATCCGTCTCAATGATACGGCCTCCCGGTCCGGTTCCGGAAATATTTGCCAGATCCAGTCCGTGCTCTTTGGCCATACGCCGCGCCAGAGGAGAAGAGATAATACGGCCTCCTGATTGTGGTGGGGCAGCTTTTGTGGCCGCAGGAACCGTATGGTCCGCCTGATCTTCTGGTTGATCCTCCGGTTGTCCGGCTGCCGCTCCAGATTCTACAGGGTGCTCTTTTTGCAACACTGCCAATTCCGTCTCATCCGCCGCCACATACCCGATAACCTGGGAAACCTGAATCATGGTGCCAAGTGACGCCAGGGGATAAATGATACCGTCAGCGGGAGAGACAATCTCAAAGGAGACTTTATCGGTTTCGATAACGGCAACCGTCTCTTCAGCCGCAACCGCCTGACCGGCATTAAACGACCATTTCACCAGTTTTGCTTCCTCCATGGTCAGCCCGAGCTTTGGTATTTTAATTTCTATCGCCATGTGTGCTCCTATCTATATGTTACCGCTTTAACTGCCGTGACCACATCAGACACCTTGGGTAGACAATAATCTTCCAACCCCGGAGAAAAGGGGATGGGTACGTCTCTTGCCGCTACTCGTTTGATGGGTGCATCCAGATAGTCGAATAATTCTTCCTGTATGCGGGCAGCGAGCTCGGCTCCATAACCACCGGTCAGACAGGCTTCGTGTACAACGACAACCCGGTTGGTCTTGCGGATGGATTGGGACACCGTTTCCATATCCAAAGGTTTAAGGGTTCTTAGATCGACAATTTCAGCCTCAATATTTTGATCAGCCAGTTCATCGGCGGCTTCCTTACACAGGTAATAGCCGGAGCCGTAGCACAAAAGTGTGACATCCTTGCCTTCACGTTTGACAGCAGCTTTTCCCAAAGGAATCAGGTAAGGTTCTTCCGGCACCACCCCCTGTTTGGCAAACAGCTGTTTGTGTTGGAAAAACATCACCGGATTATCATCGCGAATGGCTGATTTGATCAAGCCTTTTACATCGGCAGGTTCACTGGGAATTACCACTTTCAAGCCAGGTGTATGGACAAACCAGGCCTCCAGAGATTGAGAATGCTGGGCTGCTGCCCTTAAACCGGCCCCATCGGGACACCACAACACCATTGGCACCTTTACCTGGCCACCCAGCATGTAACGAATTTTAGCAGCCTGATTGCATAATTCGTCCATGCAGCAAGTGACAAAATCAGAAAAATGCATATCAACAATGGGCCGCATACCGGTTATCGCTGCGCCCAAACCCACCCCGGCAATGGCGGATTCACTAATAGGCGCATCAATGATTCGACCGGGAAAACTTTTTGGAAGCCCTTTAAACTGACCGAAAATTCCTTCATGGGAGACCAGGTCTTCACCAATAATAAAAACACTTTCATCATTGGCCATTTCTTCATGAAGTGCTTCGGCAAGTGCTGCAGACGCGCTGATTATTCTTTCACTCATGATGGAGAGCCTCCTTTTGACGGGGTTACGAAGAGATCTTCCAATGCCTCTTTTGGTTCAGGGAATGGACTGTCCTTGGCAAAGGCAACAGCGTCGTTAATCTCTTCCGCCACATCATTCCATATTTTTTCAAGACTACTTTTGTTCGACTTTTTATTTTTGAGCAAATATTTAGAAAACAGATCAATGGGATCATTTTTCTTCTGCCATTTACCAACGTCTGCTTTTGTTCGGTATTTTTGTGGATCACCCTCAAAATGGCCACGGATACGATAAGTTTTGTTTTCGATAAACGTGGGCCCTTCTCCCTTGCGCGCGCGGTCAATCGCTTTCATCGCCGCTTTTCTTACGGCAAGCAGATTATTGCCGTCAACAGAAACACCCGGCATATTGTAGCCGGCTGCACGGGTGCTGAGATCCTTCACAGATCCGGAATCAGCTTGAGGCGTAGTTGAAGCCCACTGGTTATTTTCCACCGCAAATATGATGGGCAATTTCCAAATAGATGCCATATTCATTACCTCGTGAACCGGGCCCCGGTTGGAGGCGCCGTCCCCAAAAAAGCATACGGCCACCTGATCGGTTTTCCGCATCTTGATGGAAAAAGCAGCGCCGGCCGTGATGGGCAAACCACCGGCCACAACACCATTTGCGCCGAGAATACCAATGGAAAAATCCGCAATGTGCATGGACCCGCCTTTGCCTTTGCAAAACCCTGTCTTTTTTCCCAGCAGTTCAGCCGTCATCCTCTTCAAATCTGCTCCCTTGGCAATCATATGACCATGGCCTCGATGGGTAGTGGTCACATAATCATCAGGCCGAAGACAGGAACAAACCCCCACACTGCTTGCTTCCTGGCCAATGGACAGATGGATAAAACCCGGTATTTCTCCGGCGGCAAAATATTCCCCGGCCATAGTCTCGAACTGACGAATCGTGACCATGCAGCGGTAGAGCTCCAATAAGTTTTTGGCATCTTCAACCATGCCTTCCTCCTCTTTCTTCGTATAATAAATTTCTGGTGTATATATTTGGTTATGAAAATGGCATAAGAACCTTCATGTCAACCTTTGGATCATATGTTCGAATCATTTTCACTCCCTGGATCTGGCTGATCATGATTTCGCAGGTGACTAGTACGGGATTTTCCCCTTTGATCAGATGACCCCCATGGACATTTCCGTCCTTGTCACTGACCAGACCGTGCAAATGGACAAAAGTTTCCCCGCTTTCTTCCTTCCCGATCATTCCTTGAGCACAAAGAAATTCCAAAGGACCATTCAATAGTTTTGGATCGCTGTAACCGCTGCCGATTTTGTTTTTCAGGGGAACAGCGATTAAATAAGAAAATTTTTGAAGGCTTCCGATACAGCAGGTGATAACACCGGAGTCTATATCACACTGCCCGCATACTTTTTCAATTCCTTCTATAATATCTGAACCCGGGCTTATTCTTATCATGACGACACTTGAAAGGTGTCCCTGTGAAAAGTTTATTTCCATTTTTTTCCTTTTACGGTGTATAAAGTCCTGCTTTAATAGGTAAATATAAGGATAACAGCGGCACCAGGGAAAGGATAATCAGTATAATAACATCCATTACAACATAGGGAATTGCCTCTTTTGCAACAGAGTCAATATCACCTTTTATCAGGTTGGCGGCAGTAAACAGGTTGACGCCCACCGGTGGCGTTGCCTGTCCTATGGCCATGGCTGAAATAAAGATGACACCATACCATAAAGGATCTATATGAAAGGCAATCAGCACCGGAATCAAGATTGGCATAATGAGATAGGAAATGGAGATAGCATCCAGTATCATTCCTAATCCCAGCAGCAGAAAATTAACCAGGATAATCATGACCACGGCATTGGGTGCTATTTCGATGATAGCATTGGCAGCCTTATCAATGACACCAATAACCGATGCCCCCCATGAAAACATCCCTGCAAAAACCACTATAAACATGATAACAGAGCTTGTGACACTGGCATCAACAAGAATTTTAATTAGATCCCGCCAGGAAATAGACCGGTAAATAAAAACAGCTACAAAAAGACTGTAAAAGACAGCCACAACAGCTGCCTCCGTAGGCGTAAAGATGCCTGCATAAATCCCTCCCAGAATAATGACGGGGGTAAGAATAGCCCAAATGGACTTTTTCAATGCAACAAGAATTTCTTTTAAAGACCCTCTTTTTTCAAGTCCCCGGTAGCCTCGCTTCCTTGAAATGAGGTATGCCACAAGAAGCGTACCCGCCCCTGTCAGAAGGCCAGGAACAACACCGGCCACAAAGAGGGCACTCACTGAAACACCTGTAATGTTGCCATAAATAATAAAGGCAATGCTGGGGGGGATGATGATGGAAAGATCGGATGCATTTGCAATGGTTGCCCCGGCAAAGCTTTTATCATATCCATGCTTTACCATTGGTGCAAGGAGGATCAGACCAACAGCCGCTGTTGTTGCAGGCCCTGATCCTGAGAGAGCTCCCCAGAACATACAGGTTAAAACAGCCACCATTGCCAGGCCGCCCACTGATTTTCCCACTAAAAGTTCAAAAAATTCAGCAATGGTTGCTGCAAGTTTTGCTTTTTCAAGAATAACACCGGCCAGAACAAAAAAAGGCACTGCCAGCAAGGGAAAGGATGCAATACCAGTGGAAAAATTAATGCCGACCATTCCGATTCCGAGATCAAAAAAGTAGATCGTAACAACGGCAGCTATACCCAGAGATGTCCCAATGGGAACCCCGATGGCCATAAGCACAAGAAAGGCCACTGCAATAACAGCAAACTCCATTATCTGTCTCCTTCTGCTTCAAGCCCATCTAATTTAGATGCGGCATCCCTGTATATTCCTGTAAACACGAATACCGATAAAATTGGAACACCAATATAGTATATCCAAACCGGAATTTCCAATGCTGCCGACTTTGCCTGAAACAGGGTCAGTTCATCATATATCGCCTGGATCACATAATAATCCACTATCACAAAAAGAAGGGCACTGAGCCCGGCACTGATCAGTATGGCCAGTCTTTTAAATTTTTTGGGGAAAATGTTATACAGCGTAACCATACCCATCTGCCCGCCCCGCTCAAAGGCAAGTCCTGAACCCACCACGGTAAGCCAGACAAATAAATTAATCGTTATTTCTTCTGTTGCTGCAAAAGAAAAGTGAAAAAGATAGCGGCTTAAAACATTAATAAAAGCAATAGATGCCATGGTAAAAAGCAGTATGGCAGCTATCCAGTGATCTATCCTGATGTGCTGGTGCTGGTTTGCTTGACCCATTAAATTCCTCTGGAAACAGCTCATGATTGGAGACTTACAGCTCAAAGCAGCAGGGGAGTTGCAGCTAAGAGCTGTAAGTTGTCGGTTGAATGTAATCTATTTGTTCATATCGGCGACGGCTTTTTTATAAAGGTCTTCTCCGATTTTAGGAATCCACTTTTTATACAGCGGTTTGGTAGCATCAATGAACGCTTTTCTTTGTTCATCGGTAAGGTTTGTAACCACCATCCCTTTGCTTTCCGCATATTTTATGGGATCAGGAATTTTCATTTCATGGTTAAATTCATTTTTCAGGATGTTGAGGGAAATGTCTCCGTCAAGACCGGCACGGTTGAGAGCCTTCTCAAATCGTGCAGATTCCACGGCAGCTTCCCTGATGGCCATTTGAATGTCTGCAGGAAAGGCTTTGAACTGTTTCTGGTTCCAGTATATAATAACGGGGTCCACAAGATAATTCCAGCGGGTAATATATTTGTGATATTGAAAAATCTGTACAGTAATGGCAACGCCGGGAAGGGGATTTTCCTGACCGTCGACAACGCCCTGCTGGAACCCTGTCACGGCATCACCCCAGTTCATATTCACCGGGTCGGCACCCAGCTGTTTGAAGATATCAATAAAAATGGGACTGCCGACAACCCGGATTTTTAATCCTTTCAAGTCATCAGGCATGAGGATAGGCTTTTTGTTGTTGGTGACCTGCCTAAATCCGTTCTCTCCCCAGGCAAGACCTATAAGCCCCTTTTTTTCCATTGCTGCAAAAACGGTCTTTCCGGTTTCTCCATATTCCATTTTATCAAGATTTTCAAAGTTATTAATAAAAAAAGGAAGAGAAAAAATGTTCATTTCAGGAATGACGGAAGCTGAATTAATTGTTGATTCATACGCCATGTCAATGACGCCTTTTGCCACCATCTGGGGGGATTTTAACTGGGCACCTTTAAGAAGTGCACTGCCATAATACGGCTTGACATTAATCTGACCATTTGTTTTTTCTTTTACCAGTTCACAAAATTTTATGGCGCCCATTCCCCAGTAAAATTGGGGCCCGACATTGAGGGTCATTTTATACTCTTTTTTAAACTTTCCAGCGTCACTTTCCTGTGGCAAGGAAAGCATCATTGAAAGTGCTGCCAGACAAACAAAAATACCTGTTAAATACTTTGGAAATTTTCTAATCATTTTTTTTCTCCATCTTTTTTAAGTTGACCGGTTAATAAAAAAATTTATTTTTCTCCTTAACACTTGAGCTTACAAAATATCGTTATCTATAAGTAGAATACCGTATAGTGAAAAGCCCAATCGTTATAGAAGAAAACTACAGGGCTTCTCATATGGGTTTCATGGCACCCATATGTGCTCGAAGCTCTTTTCCAATCTGTTCAATCCTGGTGGATCGGATGTCATCATTGGCCTTTATGAGAGAAATATTATCTACACTGTTATTTTCAACACCAAGCCCTTTTCCAATAACATCTGCCTCTATTGATTCCATGAAGCCTGCAAGCAAAGGAATGGCTTTGTGGTTGAAAAGGTAACATCCATATTCAGCTGTATCGGATATGACGACATTCATTTCATAGAGTTTTTTTCTGGCAACAAGATTGGCAATCAGGGGAAGCTCATGAAGAGATTCGTAGTAAGCGGATTCTTCACCAATACCGGTTGAGACCATGGTATCAAAGGCAAGTTCCACACCTGCTTTTACAAAGGCAACCATGAGAATACCATTATCAAAATATTCCTGTTCAGTGATGTCTTGATCTGTTGAGGTGGATTGTTCAAAAGCTGTTCTGCCGGTTTCTTCCCTCCATTTGAGGAGATCAGCATCGTCATTGGCCCAGTCTTCCATCATGGTTTCAGAAAATTTTCCTGACATGATGTCATCCATGTGTTGATCATACAGAGGGTTAAGAATGGTTTCTAATTTTTCAGAAAGTTGTTGAGCGATTAATTTTGCAGGGTTATCAAGTCGATCCATCATGTTAGTGATACCGCCATGTTTTAACGCTTCGGTAATGGTTTCCCATCCATATTGAACCAGTTTTGAAGCATATTGGGGGTCAACACCTTTTTCAATCATTTTATCATAACAGAGCAAAGATCCTGTCTGAAGAACACCGCACAGGATTGTCTGTTCACCCATGAGATCAGATTTTACTTCTGCTGTAAAAGAAGAATGAAGGACTCCTGCCCGGTCTCCACCCGTACCTGCAGCATAAGCCTTGGCAAGTTCCATGCCTTCGCCTCTGGGATCATTTTCCTTGTGAACGGCAATCAGTGTCGGCACCCCGAACCCCCGCTTGTATTCTTTTCTAACTTCTGTTCCCGGAGATTTCGGTGCAACCATGATAACGGTAAGATCTTTTCTGATCTGCTTGCCTTCTTCTACAATATTAAACCCATGGGAGTAGGAAAGACATGCATCCTTCTTCATCAGCGGCATGACTGCGTCAATCACATTTGAGTGCTGTTTGTCCGGGGTCAGGTTGATCAAAAGATCTGCTTTTGGGATCAATTCCTCATAGGTTCCCACAGAAAAATCATTTTCTGTGGCATTTTTCCAGGATTGTCGTTTTTCTTTAATGGCAGCATCTCTTAAGGTATAGGATACCAAAAGACCGCTGTCCCGCAAATTTAAGCCCTGGTGAAGTCCCTGGGCACCGCACCCTACAATGACGATTTTTTTGCCTTTTAAAGCCTCAACGCCGTTGAATTCATATGAATCCATAAATCGGCACTGGGAAAGCTCTTCCAGCTGTCGTCTCAAAGACAGGGTATTAAAATAATTTTGACTCATGGTATTTTCCTAACAAATAAAATTTATAAATGAAGCCACTATATTAAATGAACCATATTTTTGGTTGCGTCAAGTGCATTATTCGCAATATAATATTTCAAATAATGCAACGCTCGGTCTTGACATTGTAAATATTAATTTGAGGTTCCTGCTTTATTGCGTTATTTGAAATATAATGTTACCCACTGAGGTATATTTAACTCTATATATTCAGGTGATTGTTGGATATTCGAAATTTAAAGCTTTTCAGGCACCTTGCAGGTACCTTGCATTTTGCAAGGACAAGCCATGCCTGCTATATCACGCCTTCAGCATTGACACGGGTGATCCAGCGGCTTGAGGAAGAACTGGACGAAAAACTGTTTGCCCGGGACAACCGTTCTGTGGAGCTGACGCCGGCCGGGGCTGCATTTAAGAAATATGCCGATGATGTTCTTCAGAGATGGGATCAGCTCCATGACGAGTTGTCTTCTGATGATATCCTGCAGGGAGAACTTTCATTGTATTGTTCTGTGACCGCAGCCTATGCAGCTCTTCCAGACATTATGGAACGGTATCGAAAGATCCATCCCAGAGTCCGTATACACCTTGAAACGGGTGATCCAGCCAAAGCTTTGACTAAGCTTTTAAATCAGGATGCAGATATGGTCATTGCCGCCCGGCCGGATATTTTATCCAAAGAGCTTGTTTTTCAAAAGCTCTCACAGACGCCCCTGGTTTTTATTGCACCCCTGCAATATCCTGAGACTGTTATCGAGACAGAAGCCGGGATTGACTGGGAGCAGACGCCCTTGATTATTCCAGATCGTGGATTGAGCCGGGACCGCATTGACCAGTGGTTTGCAAAGGAAAATTTTATTCCCAATATTTATTCCCAGGTCGCAGGCAATGAGGCTATCATTGTCATGGTCAGCCTTGGCTTCGGCATTGGACTGGTGCCCAGAATGGTGCTGGAAAAAAATCCTTTTTTTAACCAGGTAAAGATTCTTGGCAGGGCTCCGAAACTGCCGCCTTTTGTCATCGGCCTTTGTACCCGAAAAAAGAATCTTGCCAATCCAAGGGTCAACGCATTATGGAACATTGCCAATGAAAGATAATTTAACAAACCTTCAACGGTTTCGGTGGCGGCTTCATGAAATTATCTTCGAAGCTGATACAAAGGCTGGTAAATTATTTGATATCATCTTAATTGTTTCCATTGTGTCAAGTGTTCTCGTGGTGATGCTGGACAGTGTTGTAGCGTTGCGAAATCTCTATGGCGGTTATTTTTACGGGCTGGAATGGGGATTTACGCTTTTATTTACCATAGAATATATTTTAAGGCTGTTATGTGTGAAAAAGCCGGTGAAATATGCCTTAAGTTTTTTCGGGATGGTGGATCTTTTTTCCATTCTTCCCACCTATGCAAGCCTGTTGCTCCCGGGCAGCCAGTATTTCATCGTCATAAGAGTTTTGCGGGTGCTCCGGGTGTTCAGGGTATTTAAGCTGGTACAGTATATGGGCGAGGCCTCAACATTGACCAGGGCACTTAAGGCAAGTCGCCGGAAGATAATTATATTTTTAATGACCATTATGACGCTGGTGATTATTTTCGGCTCACTCATGTACGTGATTGAAGGAGTAAAAAACGGATTTACCAGTATTCCCAGAAGTATTTACTGGGCGATTGTGACCATGACAACGGTTGGATATGGGGATATTTCACCAAAGACAAACATGGGGCAGGTTCTGGCATCCATCATCATGATATTAGGGTATGCTATTATTGCTGTGCCCACGGGTATTGTAACCTCTGAGTTGAGTCGTGCCGGACAAAAGGAGGTTACCACCCAGGCCTGTCCGGAATGTATGGCCCATGGTCATGATGTTGATGCGGTTTTCTGTAAGTTCTGTTCAGCCCGACTGAATTCAGATATGAGTTGAAATACTTTATAATCATATGACCCGGATCCTTCCCATACAACAGCATATTCCTGACATCCTGACTGCCCTTGAGACTTCAAGACGTGCGGTGGTTCAGGCTCCACCAGGCGCCGGTAAAACCACCCGGGTTCCTTTAGCCCTTTTGGATGCACCCTGGCTTACCAATAAAAAAATTATTCTGCTGGAACCAAGACGTCTGGCAGCCATATCCTGTGCAACCCATATGGCAGATCTTCTTAAAGAAAAGGTCGGGCAGACCATTGGGTATCAGATCCGGCTGGACAGGAAGATCGGTCCGAATACCCGGATAGAAGTGATCACTGAAGGCATATTTACCCGGAAAATACAGACGGATCCATCCCTGGAAGATGTCGGAGTTGTGATATTTGATGAATTCCATGAACGGAACATTCACAGCGATATCGGGCTCGCCCTCTGCCTGGAGACGGTTGAAGCGTTACGTCCTGATTTATGCATTCTTGTCATGTCTGCCACAATGGATGTATCTGCTGTGTCAAAGCTAATGAACAATGCACCGATTATTATTTCAAAGGGTAAAAGCTTTGTTGTGGAAACAATTTATGTTCCCCCGCAAGACAGGCAAAAAAGAGTTGTCCCCATTGAAATGGTCTGCGCCCGAGCCATAAAAAAAGCCGTTTCAGAAACCAATGGAGATATGCTGGTCTTTCTTCCCGGCGTAAAGGAAATTAAAACCTTATATTTACTTCTTGAAAATGACCTTGACCCATCCCTCCATATTTTTCCTTTGTATGGGAATCTATCTTTAAAAGATCAATCTAAAGCCTTTCTTCCCTCGAGAAAGGGAGAAAGAAAAATCGTGATAGCCACATCCATTGCTGAGACCTCCATCACCATTGAAGGGGTGAAAGTTGTCATTGATTCAGGTCT
>Ga0164313_10004810_pt1 | contig 11958 bp, 9 predicted proteins | sample GuaBasSedimGuay4_FD_113735 | JGI IMG/M metagenome (GOLD analysis project Ga0164313, IMG submission 113735) | Subseafloor sediment microbial communities from Guaymas Basin, Gulf of California, Mexico - Guay4, Core 4569-4, 0-3 cm | ecosystem: Environmental > Aquatic > Marine > Hydrothermal vents >... | reverse complement strand
GGGGAGTCATATTGGAGCCATAGGAATTACCCTGTGGAGACAGGCAGTATCGCTCGTTTGTGGTCGGCGTACCACCCGTTTTGAATACCAGGTACTTCCTGAAATCCGGTATGTAGCGCTCTTCCACCACGTCCAGGATCGAATCGATAATTTCTCTCTTTTTCTTCCGGTAAAGCGCCTTGTTTTCCTGCAGCAAGTCCGCGAAGTAGTTGTAATCAGCAACGGTCAGAAACTCCACAATGCTCTGCCCTGCCGGCCGGTCGCTGGTATCTGCGGTCATCAATCCCGGCGTGGTAATTGCAAAGCTCGGATTCGAATAATTGTGATGGTTGTACATGGCGTTAAATGCTTCATTGAGATCCTCGTGCCCGCTGTGAAAAGTATTCCATTTTCCAAAGCCATAATCGGCCAGATCAATTCCAGATACCGCACAGTAAATCATGAAATTGGAGGGTGAATAATCATAATCCAGCTTGCGCCGGACCGACCTTCCGAAGTGCTGGAGGCCAATCATTTCTGCCACTTTTTGCGGGTCCATATTGCAGACAACAGAGCCAGCTCGCCACGTTTCCGCCTGGCCCGATTCAAGATTCCTGGCATCCACGCCTGTGACCACGCCCGACTCAAGCAGAAAGCCGGTAACCTCGTGCTGCAGCAAAACCTCGCCACCGTTGCCGGTCACGGTTTCCACCAGCGAGTCGATAACGTGCTCGAAATGCTTTGTCGGGTAGTACGCACCCCGCTGATAACCGGTAAACAGCATGACCCAGGCATAAAAAGACAGCTTTTCCGGAGGCAGTAAAAAGTCCGGCCATTGGGAGGCCAACAAGGTCTGGGCTGGAAGCGGAAGCTGAAATTTGTCGAAGACATCCTGCAGACTGCTGCCGTGATAAGCCAGGGTCTGAACGGTGGCAAGCCCATTGCGCGCCAGTCCCGCCATGCTCGGTCGCGACGACAGGACATCCAGGCCAAGCGCAACTTTATTAACGGTGCCGATAAATTCCTCTATCGCCCGCTGGTGCCCCGGGAACAGCGCGACCAGACGACGGACCAGTTGTTCGGAACTGGCTGGAATTTTCAGGCTGTATCCGGGCATCACCATATGGTCAAACCCGCCCGGGTCCATCAATTCGAATGTCACCTGCTCTTCGAGTTGTAGTTTTTTCAGGATTGTGTGTACGGTCTGGCCTTCTCCGCAGTTCCACACGTAATGCAGCTGCGCGTTGAATTTTGCCGACCTGCCCATGCGGAAGGTATGACCGTATCCGCCGGCGTGATCGTGCGCCTCCAACACCACGACTTTCCTGCCGGTACGCGCCATCAACGCGGCAAACACCAGGCCGGCGATGCCACTCCCCGCAACCAGGAACTCTGCGCTGTTTTCTTCTTCTTTCATATCCCCCGCACTATACCCCGCTCAAGGCTACCGCTACTATTCATGATCACACCTGATCAGATGGATACGTTGATTCGACCATGCATGTCGTAGTTATCGGTGGCGGCGCTGCCGGAATGGCAAGCGCCCATTATCTTGCTCCTGCCCACCAGGTGACGGTGCTGGAAAGGCAGCCATTGCTCGGGGGCAATATTCGCACACTGAACCGCAACGTAGCATCAAATAGTCTGCCAGCCGACCTGTTTCTCGAAAATGGGGTGATCGAATTTCACCGCGACCACAGCCCTGGCCTGCACCGCCTCATCAAGGACCTGGGTCTGGAATTGGCGCCCTTCGAGGGTGGGTCCACCAGTCTTTACCTGGAGAGCGGCCGCAGTTTCCACATGCCCGGCGCCATCCGGGACCAGCAACGAGGCTTTTCGACAAAGGCTCTGCACTACCTGGGACTCGCCTGGATAATGCGCCACCTGCCTTCCATCGCCCGGCGCATGCACAAGGCGCGATCGAACCCCGGCGGTCGTGTTGCCGACTTTCTGAGCGAAGACACCATGTCGCGCTGGTTGAGAATGTTGCTGATGTATGGCTACTCGATTCCCTATGCGCAAATTGATGAATTCCCGGCCAGCCTGGCTGCTCCAACGCTGCTGCAGGGTTCCATTGGCACCCGCTGGGTCCGGCTCAAAGGTGGTGTCTACCGCTATGTCGAAGAGATCCTCAGGCAGGCAGGCGGCAATCTGACCGTGAAGACCGGACAGACGATACTTGCCGTATCGCGCCACCCAGGCGGTGTCCGCATCGAGTACTCCAACGGAGTCATCGAGGCAGACAGTTTGGTATTCGCCACCCCGCCTGACCAGGTACTGGGTCTGCTCACGGATGCCACTGACGAAGAGCGTCTCTGGTTTTCCAACTGGCAGGCCAACCATGTTGAAACCGTAATCCACACCGACGAATCCATTTACGCGGACTGGGCGGTATCGGGCTTCACAGAATTTGACCTGTTCGAAAAAGAGGGCGGCAGGGACGCAGGCTACAACGCCTGGCTGAACCGCTTGTGCGGACTACCGGATGGTTATGACACAAACTACTTCCTGGCATTCAACCTGGAGGACAGGATAGACCCGCAAAAGATCCTGGACCGGCAGCGGCACCACACGCCCCGCTACACAACCAGGGCAGCAGCCCACATTGATGAGATCAAAGCTGGTAACGGCAGAAACAACTGCTATCACGCGGGTGCGTATTTATACAATGGGTTGCACGAGGGCGCCATCCAGTCGGCGCTGGCCATAAAGTCGCTGCTTGGCCTGTAGTTTGGCTACAGACAGGCTATCCAGCCGCCCTGTCATAAACCTGCGCATCCACTACTGCAATCGCGGTCATGTTCATGATCCGACGAGCCGTAACGGAAGGGGTCAGCACGTGCGCCGGCCGGCCGGCGCCGAGCAGGATCGGGCCGACACCAACCGCGTTGCTGATTGCCCGGGTCAGGCCAAAAGCGATGTGGGCCGCAGCGAGGTTCGGAGCCACCAGCAGGTTGGCCGGGCCTTGCAGACGGGAATTTGGGAACAACTGCTTGCGGTACTCTTCGTTCAGCGCCATCTCCGCAGTCATCTCACCCTCGACCTCCAGATCGGGCGCCTGTTCACGCAATATCTCCAGCGCTTCTTTCATCTTGCACGCCGATTCATCCTGGTAATTTCCAAACGATGAGTGTGACAACAAGGCGATTCTTGGCTCGATGCCGAACATTTTGACTTTTTCCGCGGCCATCATCGTAATTTCTGCTATTTCCCTGGCTGTCGGGTCGGAATTGACGTTGGTATCACAGATAAAATAAGCGCCCTCCGGAGTGCTCAGCGCACCCATCGCAGCAACAACTTTGGCGCCTTCCTGTTTTCCAACAATGTCGATCACATCTTCAAGCTTATTGCGATAACGGCCAACAACACCCGTAATCAAGGCATCGGCTTCATTTCTGTACAACATCAACGAAGCAATCACACTGGTTCGTGTTCGAACCATGGTCTTTGCTGTGTCTGGCGAAACTCCCCGCCGCTCCATGATGGCATGATAATCTGTCCAGTATTCCCGGTAGCGGTCATCTTTTTCAGGGTTGACGATTTCGAAATCCTTGCCCGGCTCGATGCGCAAACTGAATTTCTCGATCCGGTGCCGGATTACCGCGGGCCGGCCAATCAGAATCGGGAAAGCCAGCCCATTGTCCACCACGGACTGCACCGCCCGCAGCACAACCGGCTCTTCACCTTCGGCATAGACCACACGTTTCGGATCACGCTTTGCGGCATCAAATACCGGCTTCATCAACAGGCCGGAGCGGAATACAAACGCATCGAGCGATGCCCGATAGGCCGCCATGTCCTCGATCGGCCTGGTGGCAACTCCGCTGTCCATCGCGGCCTGGGCCACGGCAGGCGCCACCTGCACCAGCAGTCGAGGATCGAAAGGCTTGGGAATGATGTAGTCCGGCCCGAAGTTCAGCGACTCATCCTGCTGTGAAATCACGCCAATCTCCTGAATTTCCATGTGCGTCAGGTCAGCCAGGGCACGCACGCAGGCCAGCTTCATCTCGTCATTGATGGTGGTCGCTCCGACATCGAGAGCGCCGCGGAAAATATAGGGGAAGCACAAGACATTATTGACCTGGTTCGGGTAATCGGAGCGCCCGGTTGCAATAATGACGTCCGGACGAGCTTCGATTGCGTCCTCGGGTAAAATCTCCGGATTTGGATTCGACAGGGCCAGGATAATGGGTTTTTCAGCCATGGTGGAAACCATTTCCTTGCTCAGCACTCCACCGACGGAAACGCCAAGAAAGATGTCCGCTCCGTTCACTATGTCCGCGAGTGTGCGCATTGAGGTCTCCCGGGCGTAAGCCGCCTTGCTGGGATCCATATTGTCGTCACGCCCCAGATAGATCACACCACGGCTGTCAGTGACCGCGATATTTTCTTTTTTCATCCCCAGTTTCACCAGCAAATCGAGGCAGGCCATGCCAGCAGCGCCGGCGCCGGAAGCTGCGAGCACAACATCCTCAATATTTTTACCCACTATTTGCAGCGCATTGAGAACTGCGGCAGCCGTGATGATGGCCGTGCCGTGCTGGTCATCGTGAAACACCGGGATATTGAGCCGTTCCTTGAGCGCCGCCTCGATCTGGAATGCGCCTGGCGCCTTGATGTCTTCGAGGTTGATCCCACCAAATGTTGGCTTCAGGGACGCGATGATTTCGATCAGTTTCTCAGGATCCTGTTCATTGATTTCAATATCGAAGACATCGATATCAGCAAACTTTTTAAACAGCACGCCCTTGCCTTCCATCACAGGCTTGGCTGCCAACGGCCCGATATTACCCAGGCCCAGCACAGCGGTCCCATCGCTGATGACTCCGACCAGGTTGCCCCGGGCAGTAACTTCACACACGGCCGCCGGATTTTCATAAATCAACTCACTTGCAGCCGCTACACCGGGTGAATATGCCAGCGAAAGCTCCTGCTGAGTCATCAATGGCTTGGTTGGTGTGATCTTGATCTTGCCAGGGGTGGGGTGGCGATGATAATACAGTGCAGCTTCTTTTAAACTATTGCTCATGAAAAGGGCCTGAAATCTGGTTAGTAAGGGAGTAGCCGAAGTATATGTTGAATAAAGACCCTTTTCCCGAAAAACCATGCCTTTTCAGGACACCGATCATCTAAATCGATACTCGGAATTAGCGGTTTTCTATAGCAAACCACCCGGTGGCTCCGTATAATTGTAAGGTTATACCCATACACTACAGGTAATAAATATGACGACGACATTTGAGGCCGTGGCAGAGATAATTGCAGACACCAGCGACATTCCGCTGGAAGAAATCACGCCGGAAAAAAACGCTTTCACCGATCTTGGCATCGACAGTCTTGATTTCCTGGATATTGCTTTCGCCATCGACAAACAGTTCGGGATTAAAATCCCCCTGGAACAATGGACTGAAGAGCTGAACGAAAACAATGCAGACGTTGATGAATATTTTGTGTTGAGTAAATTATGCGAGCGGATTGACGGGCTGGTCGCAGCAAAAGAAGCTTAAACCAGGGTTTCTCCATGCTCCTTGAATATTTTCAGATGATCGACACCGTTGAGGAGCTTGATCCGGACAACGGAAAAATTATCGCGCTGGCCAATGTGCCGATGGAAAGTCCTGTTTTCGAGGGGCATTTTCCCGGCTCACCACTGGTCCCGGGCGTGTTACTTATCGAAACTATGGCGCAGGCATCCGGTTTCATGCTTTTGTCGCGCCTGAAATTTGAAAAAATGCCGTTCCTGGCAAATGTCACTGGCGCCAAGATGCGAACCTTTGTTGAACCGGGCGCTGTTCTGCAGATTACCGCGGAACTGGAGCATGACGGATCCGGCTTTGCAAAAACAAAAGCGCGGATCTTGAGCGACGGCAAAAAGATTTGCGACTGCAGTTTGATGTTTCGAATCATGCCGTTTCCAAATGAAACGCTGAAAGGCAATATGCTTGACCGGTTCAGCCAGATAAGCCGTTCGCCGGCAGAGTGACACATTGAGCGCCAAAAAATCAGAAGTTTGGGTTACCGGGATCGGGCTGGTCAGTTCGCTGGGCGAAGGCCCTGACACCCATTGGGCACAACTGACAGCCGGAAAAACCCCGGCGCCATCAGTCGATACGCAAGACCAGGCCCCCTACCCGGTTCATCCGATTGTCGATTTCGAGATAGCGGCACAAATCCCCAAACGGAGCGATCAACGCCAGATGGGACAATGGCAGCACCTTGGCACCTACGCCGCCGGCCTGGCCCTGGATGACGCCGGTATTGGCCACAACCCCGGTCTGCTGGCCGCAACCAATATGATCGTCGCCGCTGGCGGCGGTGAACGTGACATTGAAGCCGACAATTCGATTATGGAAGTGGTCAGCAAGTCCGATAATCCAGGTGAGCAGCTCAATACCTGCTTGAACAACGAATTGCGCCCAACGCTGTTCCTGGCGCAGCTTTCCAACCTGATGGCTGGCAATATTTCCATTGTGCATGGTGTCACCGATTCTTCCCGCACCTTTATGGGCGAGGAGATGGCCGGCGTCGCCGCAGTCGAAACGGCGGTTGCACAAATTCAGAACGGCCAGGGTGACATTTTCCTGGTCGGTGGCGCTTATATCGCTGAACGTGTGGATATGGCCATGTTGATGGAGTTTGGTCATACACTCTGGCAAGGAGACCATGAATCGGTCTGGACGCGCGAGGACCGTGGTGGCGGAATGATCATGGGTAGCGCCGGCGCATTTCTAATTCTTGAATCAAGAGAGCACGCCGAAGCGCGCGGCATCAAGCCCTATGCACGTATAAACAAGGTTGTTTCCGACCGCTGCAACAGGCAGGCGGGCGCGGCACGTAAAGTAGCAGAACGATTACTGGAGCAGGTCTCCGATCAAATTCCCGAGGGGCCATTGCCGGTTTTGTCCGGATGCTGTGGTGTGCAGCCCCAGTTAAGCGAAGAGCACGAATTCCTGAACGCACTGTCAGACAGCGGCATCAACCCGGCAATCCGGGCTGTGACGACAGTCCTCGGCAACACGCTGGAAGCTCAGTTTCCAGCCAACGTGATTTTGGCATCACTGGCGATTTCCAGGGGAGCGTTTTTTGATCCCTTCGATAATTCCGGTGTTGAGCAGGAATATGCCGGCCATCCGGAGCGTATCCTGATCAGTAGCTGGGGTCACTGGCGTGGCGAAAGCCTTGCCCTGATAGATACTCCCGACGTGCCGTTGCGAGGAAAGGATTAATGAGCCAGTCTGTAAAAGACCATATGGGCCGCCCGATTATCGTGGTAACCGGAATCGGGGTCGTGACCTCGCTGGGTGAAGGCAAAGAAGATAACTGGCGCAACCTGATATCCGGCAAGTCCGGCGTGCGCAAAATAACCCGTTTTCCGACCGATGAACTACGCACACAAATTGCCGGCACCATCCCGTGGGAAGGTGCAGGCCGGTATTGCGCCCCGGTCCATTCGCTTACACTGGCCAGAAAATCCGCCACCGAGGCGATTGCACAATCAAATATCGGTTCGAGCGGTTCTTTTCCCGGCCCATTGTTCGTTGCGGTTTCTCCCGCGGAGACCAATTGGGACCAGCGGATGGAAATCTATAGCGGGGCCGCTGCAGGCAACGCCACCGGCTATGACCGCCTGATGAAGAACGTGGTGGCTGGAGATTTTGCCGATTACTATTCGCTTTATCAGTTCGCCAGCATCGCGGAACACCTGGCCGATGATTTTGGAACCAGGGGCCTGCCCATTTCACTGACCACCGCCTGCGCTTCCGGTGCAACCTCCGTACAACTGGGCGTCGAAGCCATTCGCCGTGGCGACACCGATGCCGCTCTTTGTATCGGAACCGACGGTGAAATTTGCGAAGAGATGGTGGTCCGTTTCAACCTGCTGTCCGCCCTTTCCACCCAAAACGACGACCCACAGGGCGCATCCAAACCGTTTTCAAAGAGCCGTGACGGCTTTGTGATGGCCGAAGGTTCGGCCACGCTGGTGCTGGAGTCTTATGACGCGGCCAAAGCGCGTGGCGCAAATATTCTGGGTGTTGTGCGTGGGACCGGCGAGCGGGCCGATACCTTCCACCGCACGCGCTCCAAACCGGACGGCTCCGCCATTATTGATACGATTAACCGCTCCCTGGCGGATGCCGGCATGGCGCCGGATGAAATTGACTATATCAATGCCCACGGGACCAGCACGCCGGAAAACGACAAGATGGAGTATCTGGCCCTGTCAGAAGTCCTTGGCAGCGCTTTGGACGGCACACCGATCAGTTCCAACAAATCAATGATCGGCCACACGCTAAGCGCGGCCGGCACCATCGAGGCGGCAATCTCGCTATTGACGATCCATGCCGGAGTCATTCCACCGACCATCAATTGTCACGAGCAGGATCCGAATATCCTGATGGATGTCGTGCCGAACGTTAAAAAAGAACAGGCCGTTAACGCGGTCATGTCCAATTCTTTCGGCTTTGGCGGACAAAATGTCTGCCTGATTTTCTCTGCCGAGCCTGAATAGGAATTTGCAAAATGACCGATTCAGCAAAGGGCAAAACAGTTTTTGTTACAGGCGGCGCCAGGGGCATCGGCCGGGGTATCGTAAGTGCGCTGGCAGCGGACGGTTATGATGTTGCGTTCTCATATCGTGGTTCGGCTGACGAAGCGTCGCAACTGGGCCAGGACCTCCAGTCTCAGTACCCCGCGCAAACGATAAGCAGCCACCAGGTCGACCTGTCTGACCGGGACCAGGTAGATGAGTTCGCCACGTTGATGGGTGAAACCGAATCACTTTACGGTTTGGTCTACAACGCCGGCGGATCATACGATACATTGGCAGCGCTGGTCGATCAGGACCGGGCCGAGGCACTTTTCCAGTTGAATTTCTGGGCGATGACCCGCCTTGCCGGCACTGCCGCCCGGCCGCTGATGCGCGCCAGATCCGGCCGCATCATCGCCATCGGCTCGGTTACTTCGCAACTGGCTGTTTCCGGCAATGCAATATATGCCGCGAGCAAAGGTGCAATGCTGAGTTATATCAGGACGCTGGCCGTCGAACTGGCGCGCAAGGGCGTTACCGCAAACTACATCTCGCCGGGATATGTGGATACTGCCCTGCTGGAGCCGTATGCCGCCTATCGCGACAAGCTTGAACAACAAATCCCTCTGCGGCGTTTTGCACAACCCGAGGAAATCGGCGCCCTCACTAGTTTTCTGTTTTCGCCTCTTGCGGGCTACATAACCGGCAGCATCATTCCAATAGATGGTGGCCTGACGGCTGGTCTGTTGATACAACGCTGAGCGCCCCTTCTTTAACAAATTGGTAGATAGACACATGCGAGCACTTAGAAACTACGGCGAACGCGACCTGAGAATCGTTGAGGTCGACGCCCCCCCACCACCGGCAGATGATGAAATCCAGATTCGCATTTGCGCCGTTGCGCTCAACCACATCGATGTCTGGGGTTGGCGCGGCATGGCATTTGCCAAGCGTGAACTACCCATCACCGTTGGCGCCGAGGCTTCCGGTGAAATCATCGCCGTCGGGAAAAATGTCACCGATTTGAAGGTGGGACAGCTTGGAGCGCTATACGGAGCCAATACCTGTGGTGTCTGCAAGCCTTGTCTTGAAGGCCGTGACAATTTCTGTGAAAACGTCGGTGGCGTTTTCGGTTTCCATATCGATGGTTTCGCACAGGAAATGATGAATTTTCCTGCACGCCTGTTCATTCCGGCCCCTGCCGGGCTTGATCCGGTTGCGGCCGCCTGCACCCCGATCACCTTTGGCACGGTTGAACACATGTTATTTGACAACGCCAAACTACAGCCTGGAGAAAGCATCCTGGTCCACGCCGGCGGCAGTGGCATCGGCTCGGCGGCAATCCAGCTAGCCAAGGCCATTGATTGCACCGTTTATACTACGGTTGGCAACGATGAAAAGGCGCAACAGGCGCTTGATCTGGGCGCTGATTACGCCATCAATTACCAGACTGACCGGTTTGAAGGGCGTCTGCGCAAGCTGACCAAAAAGCAGGGCGTCGATGTGGTGTTTGAACACGTCGGCGTCGATACCTGGGAAGGCAGCATGTTTTCAATGAAAATTGGCGGGCGGCTGGTAACCTGCGGCTCTACCACGGGAATCAAGGCGGAAATCAACCTGTTCCAGCTTTTTCAGCGGCAACTGCGCCTGATCGGTAGTTTCGGCTGCACCATGCGCAACATTGAAACCTCGCTGGAAAAACTGGCGGCAGGAACAGTCAAACCGATTGTTGACCTGGAGATTCCGCTGGAGGATATTGGGCTGGGACTGGAACGGCTCGAAAACCGCCAGGTATTCGGTAAAATTATCGTCACTCTATGAAACATATTGAAATCAGGGAAGTCACCGGGAAAAAGGCGCTCAAGGCGTTTATTCGGGTTCCCTGGAGCATTTATAAAAACGACCCCAACTGGATAGCGCCCTTGCTGTTCGAGCGCAAAGAAGCGCTCTCAAGCAAGAACCCCTTTTTCAAGCACGCAACCTGGCGAGCCTGGATCGCTTACCAGGACGGAAAACCTGTTGGTCGTATTTCGGCGCAAATCGACGAGTTGCATCAGCAACGTTATAACAATAAAACAGGGTTTTTTGGCCTGATAGAGAGCCCTGATGACCACGAAGTGTTTTCCGCATTATTTGCAACCGCCGAAAATTGGTTGCGGGAAAACGGCATGCAGCAAATCGTGGGGCCGTTTAACCTCGGCATCAACCAGGAGATCGGTATCCTGGTTGAAGGGTTCGATACCCCGCCGCGTGTTATGACCAGCCATTCGCCACGCTATTATGGCGCCGCCATCGAAGCCTGCGGCTACCTGCCGGCACAGGACATGCTGGCCTACGAGTTGGATATCCACTCCTATACCAGCCCCGTTTCCATGCAGGAACTGATCAGCAGAAATTCCGACCGGGTGAAGGTCAGGCAACTGGACCAGAAAAACAAAGAGGCCGATTTTGACCTGATGCGGGACATTTTCAATGACGCCTGGCAAGACAACTGGAACTTTGTTCCCTTCACGCAGGAAGAATTCAGGACTGTTGGCAAGGAGTTGTCGATGGTGGTGCCCGCTGATTTCATGCAGATCGCTGAGATCGATGGGGAGGCGGCGGCTTTTATTGTCCTGCTGCCTGATATCAATGAAGTTAGCGCTGACCTGAACGGACGCCTGCTGCCGTTCGGATGGGCCAAGCTGTTGTGGCGTCTGAAGGTGCGTTTCCCCAAAGCATGCAGGATGCCACTAATGGGCGTGCGGCAAAAATATCAGAAAACCATTTTCGGCCCGACCATGGCTTTCATGCTGATTGAATCCGTGATTATGCCAGGCATGTCCAGGAAAGGTGAAACCGTTGAAATGTCCTGGATACTGGACAGCAACAAACCAACCATCAACATCATTGAAAAGTTTGGCGGCAAAGTTACCAAGCGTTACCGCATGTATGAGAAAGAATTAGGGAATCTCTGATTCAAGATTTTGTCTTGGCCGCACCACATCCTTTGCCAGTCCAACCGCCTCAAGCATCAGAATGACCCAATACGACATGTCGAACTCCCACCAGCGATGACCATGCGCAGCTGATCTTGGATCAGCATGATGGTTGTTATGCCAGCCTTCTCCGTGCGCGATCAGGGCGACCAGCCAATTGTTGGTGCTGTCATCGCGGGTTTCGTAGTTTTGATAACCAAACATGTGCGCCAGCGAGTTCACCGACCAGGTTCCGTGTAGCACGAAAACGGTGCGAACGGCGACAGCCCAGACAGCCCAGCTTGCTGCATATCGAAGCGCTTCGCTGGCGCCACCGGCAAGGTACCCAACTAGCGCGCCGATGCTGATGATCGCGATTGCATGGGCAAAAAAGACCAGGAACCATCCACCCCTGCGTTCCAGGCGAAGATAAAACCGGTCACGCAACAGGTCGGGCACGTACGGCGCGTAATGGAAGGTGCGATCAAGTTTCTT
>Ga0164313_10004807_pt1 | contig 11961 bp, 9 predicted proteins | sample GuaBasSedimGuay4_FD_113735 | JGI IMG/M metagenome (GOLD analysis project Ga0164313, IMG submission 113735) | Subseafloor sediment microbial communities from Guaymas Basin, Gulf of California, Mexico - Guay4, Core 4569-4, 0-3 cm | ecosystem: Environmental > Aquatic > Marine > Hydrothermal vents >... | reverse complement strand
GTTTCCTCTGCTTTTGGGGTTTCCTCTGCTTTTGGGGTTTCCTCTACCTTGGGCTTAGGATCTGCGGCTTTTGGTTTTGAGGTTTTGGGTTTTTCTTCGGTGTCAACGACTTTTTTGGTTGTTGAGACTACATTAAATGGTTTATTTCTTTTACGAGGTCTTAATACGCCAAAGCTTCCACTGAATAATTTACCTCTGCGGGTTTTCATATCACCTTTTCCCATGTTGATCTAGTTAGTTTTAGAATGGTGAATATAAGAAAAAATGATCGCCCTTACAACCTGGTTATCTTTTCGGTATGAAGTCCATGGATACAGAATTTACACAGTGCCTGGTGTTTTTTGGGGTAAATCCTTCTCCCATAAATACATGTCCGAGGTGCCCTTCACAGTTGGCACAAAGGATCTCGGTGCGTTGACCATCAGCATCTAGAGAACGCTTAACAGCTCCGTCTATTTCATCATCAAAGCTAGGCCAGCCGCAGTGACCGTCGAATTTGTCACCGGATCTGTAAAGGGGAGCGTTACAACGTTTGCAAACATATACTCCGGTCTCATTGTGATCCACGTATTTACCCGACCAGGGTCTTTCAGTTCCTTTATGCAGGATCACAATCTCCTCCATCTCTGTAAGCTTATTATACTCTTTTGAATTCATAGCGGTGGCATTAACGTTTTTATGACTTGTAATAGTATCCTGACCGGATGTATTGAGAGTTAGGACCAGAATTGTGCAAACAAATAGTGTTTTCATTATCTATATAATTAAGATGTAAGCGAGGTGAAGTAGTAATGGTGGTAATGATTATAACGCCCGGCAAAGAGAAGAGTTCAACCTGAAGTGCCGGTTTAATTCCAGATCCCCGGAATTTTGTGAGAGCAATTGGGACAGCTGTCCGTATCTATCTGAAATGTGGCAATATGGTAGCCGGATCGCTCAACCAGCATGTGATTGCAATGTGGACAGGTGGTATGTGTGGAGCTGTTCCCGGGGACATTTCCAATGTACACATAATCCAGCCCTTCTGCCAGTGCAATCTGTTTAGCTGACTCGAGGATTTGAACAGGAGTAGACGGGAGTCGCTGTAGTTTATACTGGGGATGAAACCGGGAGAAGTGCAAAGGCGTATCACTAAAACCGTTTTCGCTTAACCATCCACACATTCGCTTGATCATATCCAGGTCATCGGTCCAGGAGGGTATCACCAGGTTGGTGATCTCCAGCCATACCCCTTCATCTTTGAGAGTCTTCAATGTATTGAGAATGGGCTCAAGCTTTCCGGCATTTAGTTTGAGATAGATGACATCATCCAGTGATTTGAGATCAATATTTGCTGCATCTATGACCTTGCATAACTGGAGGAGTGGTTCATTGTAGATATACCCGGCAGAAACAAGTACGTTCTTTAGCCCTGCATCGTGAGCCACCTTTGCGGAATCATACATATACTCATAGAAAGTGATAGGTTCTGAATAGGTATATGCTATGCTGTCACAATTGTACTTAAGGGCCTGTGATACTACCTTGTCAGGCATCAGATCGTAGTTTTGAGTCTCTTCCGGCGACGATTGTGAAATGGTCCAGTTCTGACAATTCAGACAGGCAAGATTACAACCCGCTGTTGCTATAGAAAAAGCATTTGATCCCGGTTTAAAATGGTAAAGGGGCTTTTTTTCGATGGGATCGATGTGTATGGCGCATGGGTTTCCATAGGCTATGGTATAGAGTTTGCCATCATATACCTTTCGGTTGTGACAATCGCTGAGCTCTCCTTCTTTTAGGGTGCATTCATTGGGACAGATCTGACAACGAATGCCCCTTGGTGTCTCCACCTGGTATAAAGCTACCCGGCTCCATTTCCAGGGCTTTTCTGCGGGGCTGGCATAGAGGCTACCCGGACAAATAACAGTGCCGGCTGCTCCACATAAACCAGTTTTGAGAAAGGTTCGTTTATCCATCGCAATTCTCCTTCATCGCCAGCGGAACAGAAGAAATAATCCGGTGGCTACATTGATACCAAAGAACAATATAAAGGTATTTGCAACGCCAATCAAGGGAAGCAAAAACACTACAGGTAAAAAAGATCCCAGGGCAGCTCCTGCAAGGTCGGCGCTATACAACCTGCCACTATTAATAAAACCGTCGAGTTTGGAGAGTCTCACCGACATACCATAGACCGAACCCACAATAATACCTGGAATAAAATTCATTAATCCCAGAACCATCTGACCCAACAGAGGATTTGACAGAAGTAAATTGTATTTCAAAAGGAGCACTCCTAAAGCATCTATTAGGGCCATAAACCATATCATAGCTGAAATGTTCGAGGGTGATGCGGAGCGCACTAAAGGTTTCCATACCCGTATCCCCAGAACAATCCCAGCCATAAACAGGGTGATCATTAAAGGAGCTGCCAGGTATGCAAAACCATACAACGATTGCAATATAAAAATTAACAGGATCTGAATTCCGGCACCGGTAAACCCCATCATATAGATTCCGGTGCTCCGGGCGGGCAATAGCAACATCAACAGAAGGAAGATGATAACGGCAATTACGCCGCTTGCCAGCAGAGAGTGGCTACCCATTCTTGCTTCCAGGTTTGCAAGTGAGCTAAAAAATAGCCGGGGCCACATATCACTATTGATCCCTATGGCATCCTCACTGAGACGATCCATCAACATATCACTATCAAATGTGAGCCGTGTCTCATCCAAATAATCCGGATGTACATAGGTGGTTTGAATGGGATGCTTTTCAAGAAGCGCCGGAAAGTTTAGTGAAATGGGCTTTTTCGATGCCAGGAAATAGGAGATCTGTCCAGGCACGATAACCACGTGGGCAAAGCTCTCTTTTAAGGTTCGATAGTTTATGTTCAGCACTCTGATTCCCTTGTCATTGATGTAATTTCCTCCAGCGGTAAGTTGCATACAAAATATACCATCGGGTGCGAGATGGAGCCTCACCAGGTTAAAAAATTCAGTGGTGAAATACCTGTTCCATCCAAGGGTATAGGGATCGGGTGCTCCGGAGATAATCACATCATAGGATACACCCTCAGCTCTGATCAGCCATTTCCTTCCGTCCATGGGTATAAAGTTGAACTGCCCTTCACCAGTGGGAGGGAGGTGTGGTAACGCCAGTTTGAAGAACCATGGATCGGCATCGCAATAGTCAAAAACGCGGGGTCTGTATTTTTTTACCTCGGAGATGGTCCCGGACAAGCCTCCACCCATCAGCAGAAATGAGGAGGGGTGAGGGTGCTGCAATGCCGGGTAATGAACTGACTCCTCGGCCCTGGACAGATCTCCTGTCTGCATAATAGGGTTCCTATCCATATATCCGATTACCTGACCATTCCTTTCGGTAAGTGTAATATTCCCATATGGAGTGTCCCTGGTTTCCAGTACAACCTCTTTTTTGTATCTGAGTCCCTCTATACTTTTTCTAACACCTGGAAAACTGAAGAGGAGAAAAAGCAATAGGGCTGGCAATAGCAAACCCAATCTCCGGTAGGTTGCTGAGGGATATCTAAAGCCCAGGATCACTGTAAGGAAGGTGGTGAGCAATAAGAGAGAAATTATTTGAATGTTATTAAAAGCAAACACCAGTATCAATCCAAAAAGAAATCCTCCAAAAAGTGACCCAAGTGAGTCGAGCATGTAATTCCTTGCATCTGGGATATCTGTTTTAACAGCTCTTGTCAGGTAGGAGAAGAGAAATCCCGATACAAGTGTAAATATACTGATTAACAGTATTATATAGATCATCGAAGCCATAGTGCCCGGTTCATAACCAGGGAGGAAGAGAAACCTGTCTATGAGGATCAGTAACATATAAATGACCAGGGCAGCACTTCCCAGACTTAGATAAACCCTTAAGATTGAGGGTAGTCCTATCTTTTTCCTGTAACGCACCCCGGCCCAGGCACCAGCGGAAGTCAGAGTCATCCATAAGGCCAGGAAAACTCCGATGATCAGTTCATTGCCATGAAAAGTTTTAATAAACTCCCTTAGGAGCACCATCTGCGACAGGATGCTAATATATCCAAGAAGCAGAAAAAGAAGCTTATGTTGCATCGGAGTTACAATGAGGTGTGGAGTCCAATTTTCTCTCTCAATTGAACCCCGATGCCGGGATCTTTTCTTCAGGTAGTAGTTAAGGTGCCAGGTGAGGTGGAACAGAGCTATAAAAGCGAATCCAATCCCCAGATTCACATGCCATAGCATGGCATCCTCTATCCAGGATATTTCCAGTTTGTAGTTGACTTTCACTGCCAGAAGAAATCCCAGAAGGGCAGTGGAACAGAAAAACAACAGCAACCCTATATTCCAGACTTTTCGGTGGTCAGGTTTTTGGATCAGTTGCATGCGAAGCATCAACAAGCTGAAAAAGTACCCTAAAATAAATAGCAATCCAATGGATATCAGATGATAAGGTCCCTGAGTCATTTTCTTTTTTCTTCACCAAATACAATGGCCTCATACACATACAGATCTGCATCCTTCCATCCATCCCAGCCAATTCCTGCTTTTTCACGGGCACAATGTCCAAGAAATTCTTCTGTATTCCACCCTGAATCTTTTGCTACCTGGGGAAGGTAAGTACCCGATTTTCCATCCTTGGTCATATAGATTCCATGCTTGCCCAACTGGAACTCGTCCACAGAGGTGATCCTCTGAAGAGGAGTAAGAACCGATATTTCCAGATCGATGTATTCCAGATCTGATTTCTCTACCGGTGCAAAGCGGTTATCGCGGGTGGCCGCAGCCAGTACCATCTCCTGTACAACCAGGTAGAGAGGGTTTGTGGGGTTGAAGTTTCCGATGCATCCCCGAAGTCTCCCGCCCATATAAAGGCTGACAAATGCTCCGGCAGTATCCTTTAAAATCGGTGCTAAGGTCTGGGGTGGAACCTCAACCAGTTCACCTGTTTGGATGAAGGTTTCAAGGGTATTCCTTGCAATACCCAGAAGGGACTCTTTATGGGCCTCAGTCAGGGAGTAGTCTTTCGAATCCCTGGCCAGGCTGTGAGTGGCTATGGCCCAGTACCCAACCACACGTTCTTTATCCCCTATGGCTGCATCACCCGAATTCTGGTAAATAATTGGTGAGACCACCAGATCACTCTCTCGTTGAGCCATATATAGCATGGTCATTATAGAACTCCAGCCACAAGTAGAGGTGGAGAGGTTGGGAACCGATTCCTGGCTGTTCTTTCGGAGGATATTGTAGAAATACTCAGGATCCTTCTTCAGTATGGCTTCCCCGGTAAGCCTGTCAATCCTGTTTGCATTGTTGTAAGATGGGTAGTGAGAGAAATCTGAACTGATAATAAACAGATTGTCTGGTGTGAAATAGGGCAGCAGGGCTGCGGCCAGATCACGTGCGGCTGAAATGGACGACGAGCCCATCACTATGGGAACAATGGGTATATCTCCAAATCGGTACTGAATAAAAGGAATCTGTACCTCAATGCTATGTTCTCTTTCATGGGCCTTTTCATAGAATGAAACAGACTTGTTTTCTGCTATAAGTGTACTGGCAATCTCCCTGTTTATCCTGGCTTCTCCAAGCGGAGTAAGGTAATTTCCCACACTGTATACAGATGCACCATTGAAATGCTCCCGGTGGGACGAAGCAATGATAAACACATTTTTGTACTCAGCATCTTCAGGTATGCTTTTATAACCTGATGCTGCCACTTTTCCTGAATAAGCATACCCGGCATGCGGTACAATAAGACTCTGAATGGTCCCTTCAAAACTTATGGGTTCGGCCTCGCTGAACAATTGTGCTAGTTGGGCCTTCAGCTCTGTTCTGTTGGCCGGGTAGAAACTGCCGGCTACTGCTGGTTGCCGATTCACGGGACCGGTTGCTTCCTGGCAGTAGCATAAGTTAAAGGACCCTCCCAGAGTTGTAACTAAGGATAGAACTAAAATTTGAAATCTTCTTTTCATGGTTAGTTTCTCCCTTTTCATGCGTACTTGAAGAAATCTGTGTACTCCAGGTAAAATGCTTCAAGTTTACTCATTCTGTCGAACATAAATTGGTGCGCAGTTTGCCAGGTATCTTTGTTGTATATATCAATTCCGTCCATTTGCAGATAGATCCGGCTCACCGATTTCCCATTTTCCCGGATGTACTCCAGTTCCCAGATCAGGGGCTCATTCATAGCTTCTTCCAGGACTTTTTTTACTGATTCCAACTTCTCATAAAGTTCGAATCTCTTATCCATATTCCTGGTTTCCAGATCAATACCCACCTGTGCCACCTCCCTGTCCACATGAAATCTAAGGTTCAGGGCTTTTACGCCCGTCTGGGTAAGAACCCACTCCCCCGGCAGTTTTTTTCGCAAACGCTTCCTCTTTGACAGGATCTTAAACCTTTCCCAGAATTCTTCTCTCAGTGCTTTGGATTCTTCTTTCGTATACATAACTTTCTGAAATCAAAATTAAGGATTTCAAATCACACTGGCCTATCAATGCCTATTTAGTTGTTCCATGAATTATGATTTTGACTATATCATCGTAGGATCGGGTTTCGGAGGATCTGTATCAGCACTTCGTCTTTCGGAGAAAGGATACAAAGTGCTGGTGATTGAAAAAGGGAAACGCTGGTTTCCTGAACAGTTTCCTGAAACCAACTGGAACCTCCGAAGGTGGATGTGGCTGCCTATGTTCAGGTTTCATGGATTCTTTAAGATGACCCTTTTGAAGCATGTGGGAATCCTCAGCGGAGTGGGGGTTGGAGGTGGATCCCTGGTTTATGCGAATACATTACCCCGCCCTGAGAAAAGCTTCTTTCAATCGGGTAGCTGGGCCGGACTGCTTGATTGGAAAAAAGAACTGGAACCACACTACAGGGAAGCTGAACAGATGCTGGGAGCTGTTGAGAATCCCGGACTCTACGATTCGGATGAAGCCCTGCGAGCTGTGGCTGCCAGTTATGGGAAGTCTGACAAGTTTGAACCTACCCATGTGGCTGTATTTTTTGGAGAACCTGAAGAGGAGGTTCCGGATCCCTATTTTGAAGGAGATGGTCCGCGTCGATCGGGATGTAATTTTTGTGGATCATGCATGACAGGATGCAGGTACAATGCTAAAAATACCCTGGATAAGAATTACCTCTACCTGGCCGAAAAAAAGGGTGTAAAAGTTTTAGACTGTAAAAAAGTAATTCGGGTCGAAGCCATCGAAAACAACAGTGGAAGGGATGGTTATCAGGTAACTGTGATTAACTCCACTAAACTTCTTAAGGGAAAGGTACATCTCAAATCCAGGGGAGTTATACTGGCTGGAGGCGTGCTGGGAACCGTAAGGCTCATGCTCGATATGAAAAGGCGATACCTGATGGGGCTTAGTGACCAGATCGGCGCACAGATAAGGACCAATAATGAAAGCCTGGTTCTGATTCACTCCAGGCAGAAAGAGAAGGACTTCTCACGGGGGGTTGCCATTGGATCCATTTTCCCTCCTGACAATGATACCCACCTGGAGTCCGTTCGTTATGGCAGTGGTTCGGGATTTTGGAAAATGCTGGGTGTACCACTTACACATGGAAAAAGTGTGGTTGGTCGCATCCTTAAGCTTTTCTGGAAACTGATCACCAAACCGGTCCCCTGGCTCAAAATTTATTTCAGCCGCAATTTTGCCAAGGAATCTGTCATACTGCTATTTATGCAGCAAATTGACAGCACCCTCAGGTTTAGGAAGGGATTTATCAATCTGAAATCTGTCTTATCAACCGGACCGGCTCCTTCGGCCTTTATGCCTTTTGCAAAAGAGCTGGCAGAAGCTACCTCTGCTCAGGTGGAGGGTACTCCCTTTGTGATGACCACCGAAGCATTGACAGGTACTCCAACAACTGCTCATATACTTGGGGGTTGTGTTATTGGAAAGGATCCTGAAAGAGGTGTGATTGATAAGGATCATAAAGTGTTTGGCTACCATAACCTTTACGTTTGTGACGGAAGCGCCATATCTTCAAACCCGGGGGTAAATCCAGCCCTTACAATTACAGCCATGACCGAACTGGCTATGAGCAAGATCCACCATAAAAAATAGTTTTGTATATTGCTGGTCAATCATCCAAACTTAGAACTATGAGTGAGAGAAAGCATCAGGCGTGGAATTTTTGGTCTGCCTTTGTTTTTTTTGGGCTGGTATTTGTAGTGGGATATCTGCTGGAACTCGACGGAGACGATATCAGGGAAATTTCCTTTAAAGAGGCTGTGGTAATTATTCTTGCCTCCTACCGGATGACGCGCATTCTGGTGTTTGAAAAGATATTCAAGTACTTGCGGGATGTATTGAAGAAGAGGGAAGGTCTCTACGTAGTAGGCACACTCAGTTCAATTATCACCTGTCCCTGGTGTATGGGTGTCTGGGTTACCCTGTCCATTATTATCTTCTACTATTTAGTACCCTACGGGGCCCTGCTGGTCTATGTACTGGCACTGGCCGGTGTTGCTTCCCTGGTGATTCTCTTCTCAAACGTGATGCATATGTGGACCGAAGGAAAGCAGAGGATCCACCAGAAGAGCAAGAAGAGCAATGACATGGACAGTCAGTTTAACTAAAAAAAAGAATAACGCCACACCTCCCACAGTTACTATTGCTCCAACAATCTCCACAGGGTGTATTTTCTCCTTTTTCAGTAATATTGCCGGGGGAATTATCATCACTGGTGTAAGGGCCATAAGGGTGGCTGCCACACCTGTATCTGTATGCTGAACCGCCATTAGTGAAAAGCTTACTCCAAGGAACGGTCCTGTAAACGAACCAAGGGTCATAAACTTCATGGCTTTCAGATCCCTTAATGCACCAAATACTTTCTGCCAGCGCTTAAACAGGGTAATCACAATAAGAAATCCGATCACTCCGGCCATAATTCTGATCTGGGTTGCTGCAAAGGGATCCATATCCTGCATCCCCTTTTTGCTCAATACCAATCCTGTAGCCTGACCAATGGCGCCACCAAGTGCAAGCACACTTCCAAGGACCACAGGACCAAGTTTTCCTTTCTTAAGTGATACCTCATTCCCGGATTTGCGCCTCGACAACATAACCAGAAGGATTCCTGACATGGTTACACCCATGCCCAGAAACTCAATTCCTGATAAAACTTCACCCAGAGTAATCCAACCGATAAGTGCTGCAATAGGTGGGACAAGAGCCATAATTAACATTGAGATTCTCGCTCCTATCATAATAAATGCCCTGAAGAGGAAAAGATCGCCCAGCACAAAGCTGTGAGCAGCGCAGCAATTTCGCCCAGGTAGTTACTCATACCTTAGTGCCTCCACCGGATTTCTTCTGGCAGTTCTCCAGGTCTGTCCCAGGGTGATGAGGGTCTGGAAAAGAACCACTACCACAATGCTGCAGGCGAAAATCCACCAGTGGACCGGTATCCTGACCGAATAGTTGCTGAGCCAATGTTTCAGGTAGAGCATGGAGAGCGGCACCGCCAGTGCAGAAGCAATCAGAGTCCATTTGAGGGTGGAGGTATAGATCAGGGTCATCATCTCCACGGTGGATCCACCCATGACCTTTCTGATCCCGATCTCCTTGATACGGCTCACTATATTGTGGGAAACCAGTGCGTAAATTCCCAGAAGTACAATCAGCATGGACAGAAACGAACCGGATATCAGGATTTTCTGTAGTCGTTCTTCACCGGTGTAGTAACTCTCTATGGTGTCGGTGGGAAAATTGTGCAGGATCACATAGGCGGGATCGAAACTCAAGATGGTCTCATTGATGATCTGTAGCACATGCTGGGGATCTGAACCCGGTGTGTACCTTACCGAGATGTTCCTGATGTTCTCTGAATATGCAGTAAATACAAGGGGTTCAATACTACGTGCCGCCGACGAATAATGGAAATCTTCCACCACCCCGATTACCTCCAGGGGTTCACTGTGCATGACTACCTGTTTGCCTATCATCTCTTCAGGAGTCGCGTCCAGCAGCTTCACAGCCCCCTCATTCAGGATGACTCCCGCACGATCAGGCTCCCTGTCGGGATCGAGGAACCTGCCGGCAACCAGGGTGAATTGATAGAGTTGACACAAACCCGGATAGATCCGGTATTCATTGATACTCCTGACCTGGTCGGGATCATCCCCGTACATCATGATGCCCTGTCCACTGGTTCCCCTCCCAATGTAATGATTGGAAGCGCTTACCTCCAGGAAATCGGAATGGGTCATTAAACGATCCTTTATGGCCGGATAATTGTGTGTCAGTTCCTGGTTCAGATTAGAAATCTGTACAATATTTTCAGGATTGTAACCCGGGTTGTAGTTTTTTAAATAGCGGATCTGGGTATTGATACCCAGGAGAATGGTTAGCAGGCAAACCGCAATACATACTTGTAGAACAGTCACTATTCCGAGCAGGATCCGCTTGTCTCCAGCCGGATTTACACTGCCACGGATGAGCGGAATGGGAGCGGCCCGGCTGAGCAGGAGGGCAGGGTAGAACCCGGAGAGCAGGATAGTAATAAAGTAGATGGCTGCCAGCACCAGGTATAAACCCGGAGTACCTGTTACCCCCGTAAAGGATTCTCTTTGCATGACACTGGCAAAAGCAGGCAGCAAGATGATGGCCAATACAGTCCCCAGAATAAATGCTACTGTCACCACCACGGTGGTTTCCATATAGAATTGATTGATCATCCTGTTTCTACTTGCCCCGTTTACCTTTCTGATCCCAATCTCTTTAGAACGTTTTGCTCCATTGAGTATATAGAGGTTGATAAAATTAGTAAGTGCCAGTCCCATGATGGCAATGGTAATAATTAGCATGATGTAGATGGTCTTCATGCTTCCGGGGGTGGTGAGATCCCATTTTACATGGGTGTGGAGATGCAGGCGGTTCAGTGCTTCCAGCCTGGAATCGAAAGTAGATCCTTCGAAATTTGAAAAGCGCTCAGTAAGTATCCTGGAGTTCTCACTGCCTATGGTCTTAAGCGCTACATCGTGATCGATGCCTTCTTTCAGCAGATAATAGGTGAAAAATTCCAGTCCACCCAGGCGCTCCAGATCTGGTTCTGCCAGCATGGGCATCAGCATATCAAATGCGAAGTGGGTATTGGCGGGGATTTTCTCAATTACTGCCGATACGGTATAAAGCTCTTCCTCCATGGTAAAGGATTCCCCCAATACAGTGGTCTTTCCGAAAATCCTTCTTGCGGTTTTTTCGGTCAGCACTACCTTACCTGGTTCACTGAGGGCACTTCCGGCGGTCCCTTCCATTATTTCCAGATCAAAGAGGCGGAAGAAATCGGGATCCGAATAGATCAGGTTCAGCTCCTTATGCCGGTCTTCACCCACTGAAATTTCCCTTTTCCAACCCCTGTAGAGCTGGATGGAAGATTCCACACCAGCCACCGAGGCAGGGATCTCTGTATATGCGCTACGCAAGTTGATGGCCATTTCCATGGGTTCGCCATTTTCGATCCAGATTGTATTCATCCTGTAGATCCGGTCGCCATGTGTGAAATGTCTGTCGTAACTGAGCTCAAACTGGATAAAGACTGTAAGCAGAATGGATGCTGCCAGTCCTAGTGAAAGGCCAGTCATATTGGTAATTAAAGTCAGCGAGTCACGTCTGATAATTTGAAAGGTATTCTTCAGGGTCATGAGATCCCTTTTTTGGTTTAACTATGAGCTCCGTTCCGCATTCGTAACAGGTATAAATCTCACATCCTGTACAGGCAAAACAGTTGCTGCAGCTCCTGTAAGAGAGATCTCTCTCCACGGTGGTGCCGCAGTTGTGGCACAGGATGAGCTTAATGAGTTTGTTCAATGTTTAGACGATTACTTCCAAAATTTGTTACTGAGTACTCCTATCTGCTGTTGCTGTATTTCACAATAAGCCTGTCATGCAGGTTATTATACATCTCGAGTACCTCCTCCATATTGGATTTGGAGTAGTCGGTAAGGTATTCCAGTGCC
>Ga0164313_10004806_pt1 | contig 11966 bp, 12 predicted proteins | sample GuaBasSedimGuay4_FD_113735 | JGI IMG/M metagenome (GOLD analysis project Ga0164313, IMG submission 113735) | Subseafloor sediment microbial communities from Guaymas Basin, Gulf of California, Mexico - Guay4, Core 4569-4, 0-3 cm | ecosystem: Environmental > Aquatic > Marine > Hydrothermal vents... | reverse complement strand
GGTAATTTATAGCCTGCCCTTTATGGTTCAACCTATTTATTCAGGGTTTAAAAACTTACCAACAAACCTCAAAGAGGCGGCTTATGTTTTGGGGAGTTCAAATTTTAAAACTCTATATAAGGTCCTACTCCCTAATATAAAACCGTCAATATTAACCGGCATAGTACTCACTTTTGCCCATACAATAGGTGAATTTGGTGTTGTATTGATGATTGGTGGCAATATTCCGGATAAAACCAGAGTAGCATCTATAGCTATATACGATGAAGTTGAATCTCTAAACTATGCCGCCGCCAATACATATTCGTTAATTCTTTTTTCAATCACTTTTCTAGTTCTGCTCACCGTTTATTTAATAAATGGCGGCTATTTAACCCGGTATTTTAATGATAAATCTTAGATTCAATAAAATACTGAAGGCCAATGGTGGCATAATGCATCTAGATATTGATTGCGCGATCAATAAAGGAGATTTTGTTACTATTTATGGCCCATCAGGAGCCGGTAAAACCACAATGCTCAGAATCATTGCCGGACTGATTCAACCGGAATCGGGAACAATTGAAGTAGAAGGGAAATCATGGTTTGATGCTAATAAGTCTATCAACCTAAAACCTCAGTTGCGCTCTACAGGACTGGTTTTTCAAGACTATGCTCTTTTCCCAAATATGACGGTAAAGAAGAATATAAAATATGCACAAATCACCAATTCTAACCAAGACACCTTTGCCAATGTTGTTGAGTTAATGAATTTAAACGATTTCCTTGATCGAAACCCAAGTACACTCTCAGGTGGGCAACAACAACGGGTTGCATTGGCAAGGTCTATAGTATCCATGCCCGAAATATTAATGCTCGACGAACCAATGTCGGCACTTGACATGGAGATGCGTCTGAAAATTCAGGATTACTTACTGAAAGCACATAAGAGTTTCAATCTGACGACCATTCTTGTTAGCCATGATGTTGGGGAGATTTTTAAATTATCGAATAAAGTTTTCATGCTGAAGGATGGTAAAATTGAAAAGCAAGGATCGCCGGGTGATGTGTTTGCCAAAAAGAACAATAGTGGCAAATTCCAGTTTGTTGGAGAAGTGCTAAATATTGTCCGTGAAGATGTAATTTATATCCTCACAATTCTTATTGGCAACAACATTGTAAAGGTAGTTGCTGACGAATCGATAGCAAATGATTTGAATATTGGCGACAAGGTTATGGTATCATCAAAAGCCTTTAATCCAATCATTCAAAAACTTGTTTAGCATATATTCGTAACTACTACGACTATAAGTTGTACAATCAGGCTTACCCCTAAAAACAACCAAATGCAAACTATACTAGGCTCAGGAGGAGCTATTGGCAATGAATTAGCCAAGGCACTCAAAGAATATACTTCAGACATCCGATTGGTTAGTCGGAATCCTCAAGCTATCCACGATACAGATGAACTTGTAACGGCAGACCTAACCAATGCCGACGAAACACTTAAAGCAGTTGAGGGATCAGATGTTGCCTATCTGGCTATCGGTTTACCATATAGTTATAAGGTGTGGCAAGAAGTATGGCCCAAAGTGATGCGTAATACAATAGATGCTTGTAAAGCCCATAATACCAAACTTGTTTTTATTGATAATATCTATATGTATGACCCCAATCATCTTGCGGATATGACGGAGACCACACCTATTAATCCGGGGAGTAAAAAAGGAGAGGTGCGCAAAGAAATACTGAAAATGTTGATGAAAGAAGTGGATGCAGGATCGCTTACGGCCTTGGTAGCTCGTTGTGCAGATTACTATGGGCCGGGAATTAAAGCTACCAGTATGCTGACAGAAACAGTATTTAGTAAGATTGCAAACAATGAAAAAACCAATTGGTTAGGGCCGCTCAATTTCAAACACTCTTTTACCTATGTTCCTGATGCGGGAAAAGGTACAGCAATCTTGGGTAATACTGCAGATGCCTTTAATCAGGTCTGGCACTTACCAACTGCTGCAAACCCTTTGACCGGGCAGGAATGGACTGATTCTATTGCTCAAGCAATGGGCAAAAAGGCTAAAACTATGGTTCTAACAAAGTTTATTGCCAGTATAATGGGTGTTTTTATGCCCGTAATGAAAGAAATAAGAGAAATGATGTACCAGTATGATCGAGAGTATGTCTTCAACAGTGAAAAGTTCGAAGACAAGTTCAACTTTACACCCACTTCGTATGATGATGGTATTGCCGAAATTGTTGCTGCTGATTATACTGAATTATGATTTGAGCATAGCAAGTCTCTTTAAGATGAAATAAATTATCTTCGTCTTTATTTTCTGGTAAAAATGAAGATTAAAAACCTTTTTAAGTATGTAATATTATCCCTGGCCTTTCTTATTGTGGCTATGCTTACTTTTTATTTTTGGGCTTCTTCAACAAACCATCCGGAGGAAGATTACAGTAAATTAATTACCAATGATTACCCTGAAAATATTGATACAGATTCAGTGCATAGCCTGATAACCTATAATATTGGTTATTTGAGTGGCATGACAAATAATCGAGCTGTCGAAAAATCAGAAAAGCTTTTTGACGATAATTTAACAAGGGTTTATAGTCAATTCGAAAAGTATAATGCGGACATTATTTGCTTCCAGGAAATCGACTATCACTCTAAGCGATCTTATTATGTAAACCAGCAGGATGAGCTGCAAGAACTAGGTTATAACTATATTTTTCAAGCAGTTAATTGGGATGTTAATTACCTGCCATTTCCTTATTACCCTCTATCAGCTCATCATGGAGAAATTTATTCCGGGCAGTCTATATTTAGTAAATACTCTCTCGTAAATCCTGAAAGAATTATTCTGGAACGAGTTGCAAGTAATCCATTTTATCGTGACGCATTCTACCTTGACAGGCTGGCACAGGTGGTGAAAACAACAATCAATAACAAAACTATCGTGCTGATCAACCTACATTTGGAGGCCTTTGACAAGGCCACACGAACCAAGCAGGTAAGGTATATTGCTGAGATTTATAATAGATACAAGGATCTATTTCCGGTACTTATGGCGGGAGACTTTAATAGTGATATAGAGTTTGACAAGGCTGCAATTAAAACTATTCTGGAGATCCCCGGAATAGCCTCTGCACATTTTAATGAAGACAATAAAGAAAAAACATTCCCCTCAGTAAACCCGCAAGTACGATTGGATTATATCTTTTATAATACCATGTTTATTGAACCACTAAACTCAGAAATACTGACTTCGTTTGGAGAATCTTCAGATCACTTACCTGTACTATTTGAGTTCAAATTAAAATAGTCATGCCCTCAATTGAAGTAAGTCTGGTTTATATAAAGCTACATTCACTATTTTTGCAACGTGAAAAAAGTGGCATTTTATACCTTAGGCTGTAAGCTTAACTTCTCAGAAACATCAACTATCTCCAGGTCTTTTCAAGATCGAGGCTATGAAAAAGTTGATTTCTCTGATAAGCCTGACGTATTTATAATTAATACTTGTTCGGTAACGGATAATGCGGATAAAAAGTGTCGCAAAGTCGTACGTGAAGCACGTCAGATATCACCGGATGCCTATGTAGCCATAATTGGCTGTTATGCCCAACTTAAACCTAAAGAACTATCTGAAATTGAAGGCGTAGATGCTGTTTTAGGAGCTGCAGAAAAATTTCAGCTGTTGGATTTATTAGGTGATTTTACCCGCAAAGCAGAACCTGAGGTTTATGCGAAAGAAGTTGATGAGGCAAAATCTTTTACAGCCTCATATAGTATAAATGACAGGACACGCACCTTTCTTAAAATACAAGATGGCTGTGACTACTCTTGCACATTCTGTACGATTCCGCTAGCTCGAGGCAATAGCCGTAGTGATACAATTGAAAATATTGTGAACCAGGCCAGAGAACTTGGGCTGTCAGGAGTCAAAGAGATTGTCTTGACAGGAATTAATACCGGAGATTTTGGCATTCGTAATGGAAAGCGAGAAGATAGTTTCTTCGATTTAGTGAAGGCTCTGGATGATGTTGAAGAAGTTAGCCGTTTTCGCATTTCTTCTATTGAACCTAATTTACTAAGCCATGAAATCATCGATTTTGTAAGCCAGTCAAAACGTTTCATGCCGCATTTTCATATTCCATTGCAATCAGGTTCTGATAGCATGCTTATAGCCATGAAAAGAAGGTACTTGAGCAATTTATACCAAGACAGGATTGATCATATTCGAAGTGAAATCCCTATGGCCGGTATTGGGGTAGATGTAATTATTGGCTTCCCGGGCGAAACTGAGGAAGAGTTTCTCAAAACATATCGTTTCCTAAACGAGTTAGATGTTTCTTATCTCCACGTTTTTACCTATTCAGAAAGACCAAATACGCCAGCAGCTACAATGAAGGATCCCGTTCCTATGAATGTTCGTAATATGCGATCGAAAATGCTCAGAACTTTGTCTGAAAAGAAAAAAAGATATTTTTACGAGCAAAATATTGGCAATAACGTCAACGTTTTATTCGAAAATGATATAGAAGATGGTGTCATGCATGGTTTTACAGAGAACTATGTTCGTGTAAGTGCCAAATATGATCCACTTAGGGTAAATGAAATAATTCCGGTATCAATCAATGAAATTAATTCAAACGGCTACGCAGAAGTAAATGAGCTTGAAGATGGCGGCAAGACACTGATGAATATTACTCTTGTTGCAAACAATTTCACAAAAAATTAGGGCCTAAAAAACAAGATTTTATAGACCCTAATTACAAGTATTAACTTAAACCCTAGTGGCTTTTTCCGGCATGACCACCACTATTAGAATTAATATAAACTTTAGCAGGGTCACCTTTGTATTTTACTGAGCCGGCACTACTTGCTTTTGCATCAACTTTTTTAGTTGCATTTACTCTTACAGATCCTGCTGAGGATGCTTTGGCATAAACTTCCTCACTTACTAAATCATATCCATGGTATTCACCGGCACTAGATACTTCAACCCTCTGAGACAAGCATTTACCACTCAATGACAATGTCCCTGCGCTACTTACGTTAACATCAATCTCCTTAGCATTTATATCCAGATCGGCATCTCCGGCACTGGAAACAGAAATGTCAAGGAACTCAGCCTTGATCGTACCTTTAGTTACCACATCAGCTGCTGAACTTACGTTAATAGCTTCAATACTTTTATAGGTTAACGTTATTGTAACATCTATATTTCGATGTCGACTACCTGACAAACCTATCTTTAATCGGCTTCCATTTACATCAGTTTCAACATCTTCTAAGTCTATATTTTCAGCCTTAATTTTTGCTTCATTTTTACTCCCGGGCACCAAAATAAGTGTTATCGCCTCTCCAACTGAAATCTTACTAAAGCTTCCCAGAGAACGGGTCTCAACACTCTGCGCCAGGGCAGTACTAAAGCTTACTATTGCAATTAAAAATAATATACTAATTCTCTTCATGTCTAAATATTTATTTCCTCTTATAAGACAGTAGTTAAATAGTAAAGGTTGCATAACTATGCTTAATTTGTTTCAAGATATTGGCAACTTGAAGTGATTAGCTTTCCCATATACCATAAATGAGCGTGATACAAAGAAAATTCGCTTGAGGTTTCAATACTTTGTTAAATTGTGTTTATATTGCTGATACAAAAATTTAAAATCATGTTTAAGCAACAATTGAATACTTTGGTACACTTGGCTTCGGCAGACGGATTAATGTCTGATGAAGAGGCACGCTTTGTTAAAATGTTAGGAAAATTTAATGGCATGAGCGAAGAAGAGGTTGATGAAATAATGAAAAACCCTCAACCAATGGAAGACCTTAACCTTCTTTCTGACGATCAAAAATTCGAATATCTTTATAGCCTTGTTCAGTTAATGAAAACTGATAAGCAGGTTTTTAAAAGTGAAATAAGCTTTTGTGAAAATGTTGCTGAGGAATTGGGCTATAAGCGAAAAGTTGTTGCTGAGCTATCCTCAAGAATTTATAGCGACCCTTCAATCACTTCCGATAGAGAAAGTCTAAAAGCAAAAGCTCAAAAATACCTCAAATAGCTACAGAGGAATTTAATTCATTATTCTAAAGGTAATAGGTAGTACCATTTTTACCCTTACAGGTTTTCCACGTTGTTTGCCGGCTTTCCAGTCAGGAGCATTTTTTATAACTCGAATAGCCTCTTCATCACAACCTCCACCAATACCCCTTATTACTTCTATATCTGTTAATTTACCATCTTTGCCAACAACAAACTGAATAAATACTTTACCTTCTATTCTCAATGTTTGTGCCTGACGTGGATACTTAATGTTTTCATATACATGAGCATAAAACTTCCCCATGCCACCACTTGGTACAGGGTTCTGCTCAACAATCACAAAAATTTCATCGAAGTCTTCTTCTTCAACTTCCTCAATTATCACTTCCGGTAGTTTATCAACTACCATATCCTCCGTCATCTCTATATCGAGGTTTATTTGAATTTCCTCTTCAATTTCTTCTATATCCTCTACAGCAATAATTTTAATGTTCTTTAAAGCTTTTGGTGGTGGTGGAGGAGGTTGTTCAGTAACCGGAATATTCATAGCCTCAACAAAATCAATACTACTAGTACCATTGCTCATGATGTCCTGATCATCATAAAACCGCCACTCGAATGCACCAATTACCATTAATAAACTTACAACCAGGCCTATATTAAAAAAGAGAGCTTTATATTGCCTGAGATCATATTTTGGGTTCTTGCGTGCTTCCATGATCGTGTTTTTTATTTGGTAGTAAGTTACAAAATATCAAAGTCAATTAAAATGACGTAAGTCACATATTGCAAATTAATTAAGCAAATAACCTCTCATAAATAAATCTTAGTTTTTTGATTTCAAATGATCTATATCCTATGAATTATATCATAAAACTTTGTATCTTGTTGCCTTTATAATCTGAATATATTATGAGCAACTTTGACGATAAACATATTAAAAACGTAGCCTTTGTAGGTGCCCACAAAAGTGGTAAAACCACCCTTGTTGAAACCATGTTATTTGAAGCCGGCCTTTTAAACAGGCGTGGCTCAATAGAAGCGAAAAATACGGTCTCCGATTATCATGAAATAGAGAAAGAGCGGGAAATGACTGTTTTTGCAACCCCTGTGCATACTGAGTGGAGAAACTATAAGATAAACATTATTGATACTCCCGGTCTGGATGATTTTATTGGTGAAATCGCCTCGGCAATGCGCGTAGCTGATTCGGTTGCTGTGGTTGTTAATGCCCAACATGGAATTGAGGTTGGCACAGAAATTATCTGGAACTATACTGATAAATTCCGTAAGCCGACCTTATTTGTAATAAACCAAATAGATCACCCTAAAGCAAACTTCGATGAGACTTACCAGTCGATAGTTACTCAATATGGTAAAAATGCCATATTAATCCAGTATCCATTAATGATCGATGGCAGTCAGTGTATTATTGATGTGCTAAAAATGAAGATGTACAAGTTTGGTCCTGAGGGAGGCAAACCTGAAAAATTTGAGATCCCTGATTCAGAAAAAGATAAGGCAGACAATCTGCACAACGAATTAGTTGAAAAGGCAGCAGAGAATGATGAGGAATTAATGGAGATGTACTTTGATAAGGGTACACTTTCTGAGGATGAAATGCGTCAGGGAATTCGGCTGGGCATGAAGAATCATGACCTCTTCCCTATCTTCTGTGTTTCTGCAGAAAAGGATATGGGCACAGGCCGTTTGATGGGCTTTATCGATAATGTTGCTCCGGCTGCCAATGATTTAGAAAATGAGCAAAGCGTAGAAGGTGATCAAATAGAAGCTAAGCCTGATAAACCTACTGTTTTATTTGTATTTAAAACTTTACACGAAGCTAACTTAGGTCAGATATCTTTCTTTAAAGTAAAATCGGGAACTATAAAAGCAGGCAGCAAACTTGTCAATGCAAGAACAGGAGATGATGAAATTATCAATCAGCTGTTTATTATGGATGGCAGTACTCGTACCCCGGTAGATGAGCTTTCCAGTGGCGATATTGGTGCTACCCTGAAACTAAAGCATACCGAAACTAATGATACCCTGCACCAGGCTGGTAAAACTATTACAGTTAAACCAATCACCTACCCTGAACCAAGAATCAGACGTTCAGTAAGTGCATCTAATACTCGGGATGAAGAAAAACTTGTTGAATTCTTAAGAAAATTCAGTAGTCAGGATCCAACAATTAAAATCGAATACTCTCATGAATTAAAACAGTTAATACTTTATTGTCAGGGAGAATTACATTTAACAACCATAACATGGGCGTTAAAAGAACTTCATAATATAGAAGTTGAATTGGCTCAACCTAAAATTTCATATCGTGAAACAATACAACGTGGTGTTTCAGCCAATTACCGGCATAAAAAGCAATCGGGAGGGGCAGGGCAATTTGGTGAAGTTCATTTAAAAATTGAACCCTGGAGTGAAGGCATGGAGGAACCTGATGGCTTTAATGTTAGAAAGAAAGAAGAAATTACTCTTGAGTGGGGAGGAAAACTCGTTTACTATAATTGTATTGTTGGTGGTGTTATTGACACAAGATATCAAACCGCCATTCTAAAAGGAATTATGGAAGTTATGGAAGAAGGACCGCTCACAGGTTCAAGATGCCGTGATGTACGGGTAATGGTCTATGATGGCAAAATGCATGCCGTTGACTCAAATGATATCTCGTTTAAAATAGCTGGAGCCCACGCGTTCAAAGAAGCATTTATTAATGCTAGTCCACAGTTACTGGAGCCAATTCAAGACGTGGAGGTTCAGGTACCGGAAGCTTTAATGGGGGATGTAATGACTGATCTTCAATCAAGGCGTTCAATTATTCTCGGCATGGATTCCGTTGGTACTTATCAAAGAATAAAGGCTAAAACACCATTAGCTGAACTTCATGGTTATAGTACTGCATTGCGCTCTTTAACACAAGGAAGAGCCAGTTTCTCGAGTATATTTGCTGAGTTCGCTGCTGTTCCTCATAATGTTCAACAGGAGGTTATTGCTGCAAATAAGAAGGGCAACGAGGATTAGATTAGACGTCTTAAATTGAATTTATAAAAAGGAGACCATCGATTGATGGTTTCCTTTGCTTTTATAATATGATTATCTATTTTTGCACTCCAAAATTTAAAACTATTAACAAATGAAAAATTACGAGACGGTATTCATTTTAACTCCCGTTTTGTCTGAAGAGCAGATGAAGGATGCTGTCAAGAAGTATGCAAAGTTGTTAAAAAGTGCAGGTGCTAAGATTGTGAACGAAGAGATTTGGGGCTTAAAAAAGCTTGCTTATCAGATTCAGCACAAATCTACCGGCTTTTACAACCTTCTTGAATATGAGGCTGAACCCAATGTAATAGACAAACTCGAAACGGAGTTTAGAAGAGACGAGCGCATATTGCGTTTCTTAACAGTTTCTCTTGACAAACACGCTTTAAAGTATAATGAAAAGCGCAGAAAAGGAGAGTTTAAGAAAACTAAACCTAAAAAAGAAGAAAAAGCAGCATGACACTTCAAAACGAAAGAATAAACAGACAAGATGTACAGCCTAAGTACTGTAGAATCACCAAAGCTGGTATTAAATACATCGATTATAAAGATCCTAATTTCCTTATTCAGTTTTTAAACGATCAGGGAAAGGTCTTACCTAGAAGACTTACAGGAACTAGCCTTAAGTATCAGAAAAAGATAACACAAGCTATTAAAAGGGCGCGGCACTTGGCCATATTGCCTTATGTAACTGACTCTATAAGATAATTAAGCCATGGAAGTTATTTTAAAACAAGATATGCCTGGTATAGGGTATAAATACGATACAGTTAAAGTTAAAGCAGGCTATGGTAGAAATTTCCTTATTCCAAAGGGAATAGCCATTTTGGCCAATAACTCTAACCGTAAGATGATAGATGAAAATATTCGTCAGGCTTCTCATAAAGCTGAAAAGCTTAAAAATGATGCATTAGCAATTGCTGAGAAGATCCAGGCTCTGAATATAGAAATCGGTGCTAAGACAGGTGAGAGCGGCAAAATATTTGGTGCTGTTACTACTCTTCAATTGTCCGACGTTTTAACTGAGAACGGATTTGATATTGACCGGAGAAGAATCAATTTCGCAACAGACATAAAAACTGTTGGTGATTACGTGGCAACTGTAGAATTACATCGTGAAATTAAAGCTGAAATAAACTTTAAAGTTGTAGCTGTGTAATTTCACTTAAAATATATTATTGGGCTGCTAGTTTTTAATTAGCAGCCTTTTTTTATGTTCTATTATTCTGGATGCCCGCAAATAGCTAATTTTAAACCATGAAATTCAATACTCCCCTTCTCCTATCTCAACCAGAACATAAAATCTCTATTAAAGATAAAATTCTAACGATTGGTTCTTGCTTCTCAGATAGCATTGGCAATAAACTAATCGAAAACAAGTTCGATACTCTGGCAAATCCTTTCTGCACCATATTCGATCCATTATCCATATCAAGGGTACTATCCTATAGCCTAAACAACCAAAGTCCTTCACCTCAATCTTATGTGTTCTCACAAGGTGTTTATAAGAACCTCGAAGTACATTCCTCATTTAATGGATTGAGCCAGAATGAACTTGCTCTAAAAATTAAGGCTCGACTTACTTCTACTCATGGTTTCCTGACAGATGCTGAATGGGTTATCATTACTTTTGGCACTGCCTTTGTATATCAGTATAATGAATCCAAAACAAATATTGCCAATTGCCAAAAGTTGCCTTCCCTTGACTTTACTAAATACCTGGCTGATAAAGATAAGTTGCAGAGCGATTTTGAAAACTTACTAGACCTCTTGAAGAAATTCAACCCCGCTATTAAAATTGTACTAACCGTAAGTCCGGTAAGACATATTGCCGATGGACTTGAAGAAAATTCTATCAGTAAGGCAATACTACGTCAACTTTGTAATGATTTAGCTGTGCGAAATCGGGATGTTACTTACTATCCTGCTTATGAAATTATGATGGATGATTTACGCGATTACCGCTTCTATAAGGAGGATATGATACACCCAACTGATCAGGCAATAGATTATATCTGGCAGCATTTTAGTAGCTCCTTTATGGATAAAAGTGCTACCGAGTTTATGAATAAATGGTCGAAAATCAGACGTTCTCTTGAACACAGACCATTTAATCCAACTACTGAAGAGCATCAGACATTTTTAAGGAATACTTTAAAAGAACTTGAGGGATTAAGTAACAAAGTAGACCTTCGTAAAGAAATCGAGCAAATCAATAAGCAAATTACCAATAATTAATGCTCGAATAAATAACTTTATGTTCGTTTGAATAAATACTATTCGATTGTCGCAACTTACTATTTCCACATCTGACAAAAGTTATACGCCAACCTATTTCGTTGACGCTATCCTGCCGTTGCCCATTCCAAAACTATTTACCTACAGGGTGCCTAGAACCATGGAAGAATTTGTTGCCGTTGGCTGCAGAATAGTAGTACCATTCGGGAAAACAAAAATCCTCACAGCCATTATCCATGGTATTCATGAATCGCCCCCCAAGAATTATGAAGCTAAATACATTCTTGATATACTTGAAGAAACGCCTTCGATTAATGAGCATCAACTTACATTTTTTGAGTGGTTGGCTGATTATTATTTATGTACCCTCGGTGAAGTTATCCAGGCGGCACTGCCCAGCGGATTAAAAATAAATACCTCCTCCTACATACAAAGGAGCCCGTATTTTGAAGAAGAAGACCATGTCTTATCAATAGAAGAACAGCTGGTTATGCAGCAGTTGGCTGTTGATAAACCAATAGAATTAGCAAAACTAGGTGATCTATTAGGGCAAACTAGCCTTTCAAAGGTATTGAAGGCGCTCTCTGATAAGGAAGCAATTCTACTTATCGATCATATTAAAGAGAAGTTCAT
>Ga0164313_10004805_pt1 | contig 11968 bp, 9 predicted proteins | sample GuaBasSedimGuay4_FD_113735 | JGI IMG/M metagenome (GOLD analysis project Ga0164313, IMG submission 113735) | Subseafloor sediment microbial communities from Guaymas Basin, Gulf of California, Mexico - Guay4, Core 4569-4, 0-3 cm | ecosystem: Environmental > Aquatic > Marine > Hydrothermal vents >... | reverse complement strand
CCTGAAGTCAGCGGTGAAAACGTTGTACCGACTTTCCACGAGAACTACCAGGGCGGCGACATCGACCTTCCCAATGAGGGCCGGAAGATACTGGCGGATGAGAACCCCTACCTGGCCAAGTGCATCGGTGAAACCATCATCACCGCCGACGGAACCACCCTGCTGGGCGCCGACGACAAGGCCGGCATCGCGGAAATCCTGGAAGCACTGACACGCATCCACGAGAATCCTGAATGGAAACACGGCCTGGTAAAGGTCGTCTTCACTCCCGACGAAGAAGTCGGCCAGGGCGTCAAATACTTCGACGTCGAAAAATTCGGTGCCACCGTTGCCTACACCATGGACGGCGGCCAGCGCGGAGAGGTCGAAAACGAGACCTTCTGCGCCGACAGCGCCATCGTGACCTTCGTGGGCCGCGACATCCATCCCGGTTACGCCAAGGACAAGATGGTCCCCTCGGTAAAGGTGGCCGGTGAGTTCATCGCTTCCCTGCCGCGAGAAGGCGCCCCCGAAACCACTGAAGGTATGGAGGGTTACATCCATCCCATCAGCATCAAGGGCAACACCAGCGAGACCGAAGTCCACGTGTTGATCCGCGATTTCGCCCAGGAAGGCCTGCGGCCCAAAGCCGAGATGATCGACAAGTACGCCGCGGCGGCCTGCGAGAAGTGGCCCAATTCGAGCTATAAAATCGAGATCAAGGAATACTACCGGAACATGAAGTACGACCTGGAAAAAGAACCGCGCGCCATGGCCTACGCCCTGGAAGGTGTCAAGCGGGCGGGCATGGAGCCATTGCAGGGTTCGATTCGGGGCGGCACCGACGGTTCGACGCTGTCGGCCAAGGGCCTGCCCACGCCGAACATCTTCACCGGTGAGCAGGATTTCCACGGGTATGGCGAGTGGATCTGTGTGAAGGACATGGAGTTGGCTACCGAGACCATCCTGAGGATCATTGAGGTTTGGACCGAGAAGGAAAGTTGATATAACACCACAGGCCTGACACAGGGAGCCTGGAAAAGTCCTCGCCAAAGCGCTGCGGATTATTTCCAGGCTCCCTGTGTCAGGCCTGTGGTGTTATGTCAACTTTCTCCCTCCCCGGGCCAAATCCCATCCTCAGGATGGTCTACTCACTGTCTATTTGAAATATCAGTTCCACCGGGTCGACAGCTTCGTCGAAGGCCGCCGCGAGCCGGTCCCGGTAGGGATCGAAAGCAGCGTCAAGAGTTCCGGCGTAATAGACCAACCGGTAGATGTACGCGTATTCCCCGGGCCCCATTTCATGGGCGAGCAGGGTTTTGTTGCGGGCGGTCCAGAAGCCGGCGTAAGTGGGCATCAGGTCCGAGCCGGTGTTGAACAGTTTCAACAGGTCCTTCAGGCCACCTGTGCGCTGACGATCCTTATCGTCGGCGAATTGAATGCTCGCGGTGGCCATGGTCAGGCGCCAGGATTCAAGGTCTTCACGAACCGCCAAAAAGACCTCGATCCGATCCGGACCGGGGATTCCACCGGGGGGCGGAATGAATTCGCGATCACCTTCGGTAGCGGCAAACAAAGCCTTTTCGCTGTCGGTGACCTCCTTGTATTCCTGATTGATGCGACCGGCGTACCAGGTACCCATCCCCATTATCCCGACAACGATCAGCAGCAGGGCCCCGCAACCGATGCCCAGCCCCCACTTCTTTTTCCGGCCCATTGCCATCGAAGTACTCCCCTTTATCAATCCTCGGGTTCGAGCCCGTATTCCTTGATCTTGCGCCACAGCGTTGTCCGGTCGATGCCCAGCCTTCGGGCCGCCTTGGAACGGTTCCAACCGGTGCCGCTCAGGGCCTCACGCAACATGTTCTGCTCCTGATCGCTGTGCAACGGAACATCGCGGAGTCCCTTATCGCGGCGAACATCGTTCCGCACCAGTTCGGGCGGAAGATGGGTGCCCAGAATCGCCTTTCCCCGGCTCAACACCATGGCATGTTCCAGGGCGTTTTCCAGTTCCCGCACGTTGCCCGGCCAGTCATGGTTCATCAGCAGGCGAAGAGCCTCACCCGACACCGGTGGCGGCCCCGGATGGCCTTCACGCAGGGCAATCTTCTCCAACAGGTGCGTTATCAATAGCGGGATATCCTCGCGCCGGTCCCGCAATGGCGGAATGATCAGGGACACGACCTTGATGCGATAGAAGAAATCTTCGCGCATCCGGCCCGTGGCCAGCAAGGTTTCCAGGTCACGATTGGTGGCGGACACGACCCGCACATCAACGGGAATGGACTTGTTGTCCCCCACCCTTTCTATGACCCTTTCCTGAAGGACGCGCAGCAGCTTGACCTGCACCACCGGGCTGACATCGCCGATCTCGTCCAGGAAGATCGTACCGCCGACCGCTTCCTGGAAACGGCCGATTCGATCAGCCACAGCTCCGGTGTAGGCCCCCTTGACGTGACCGAAGAGCTCGCTCTCAAGCAGGTTCTCCGACAGGGCCGAGCAGTTGACCTGGACAAATGGCCCATCCGCGCGACCGCTGGCCTCGTGCACCGCCCGGGCCACCAGCTCCTTGCCCGTGCCGCTTTCACCCTGTATCAAAACCGTTGCCTCACTGCCGGCAACGTCGGTCACAAGGCCGAACAATTCGCGCATCTTGGGATCCCGGCCCACGAGGCTGCCCAGGCGATGGCCGGGACTCATCTGCTTGCGCAGGGTGGTCACCTCGGTCACGTCCCCGAGGATCAGCGCGATGCCCAGCGATGATCCATCCCGATCCAGCAGGGGGGCCGTCCGCAGAAGAACATGGCCCCGCTGGCCATCCGCCAACTGCACCGTGGTCTGGAAATCGATGATGGCCTGACCTGAAAACAACGACTCCTCGAGCACATCCTCGGGGCAGGCCTTGTTTCCGAACAGGTCACAGACCAGAACGCCGGCCAACTCCTGGCGGCTGCGGCCCAGGATTTCCTCCGCCGCGGGGTTCATGGTCAGGATGTGAAGCTCGGCATCCAGGGCGATGATCCCCTCCCGCAGGGTGTTGATGATGGACAACATGCTCGTGGGGTCGATCTGGGTCAGAAGGCGGGCGATGGGTAATCCTGCCCCATCCTTCACTGAATCCTTGTTCATGGCCTTCCCTTCGAAAGCAGTGTTGCAAGCAACACATTTGTTGCAACAATATCGTTGCATGCGACACCCGGCGCAAGCCGAAACAAGGGATCGATACATCGTCAAACCCATATTTCAACCATATATGTCTTTGAGTTAATTTATCTTATGGGTTTTTCCAAAAACCGCCGACTTAAATGGCACGCCTCCTGCTTTATGCTTCCCCGAAAGCAAAACCAACGAGCTGGCGTTGCAGCCGGTCTTAACAGGTACATTTGGAAGGCAGGACACAATGGCTAACGTAATGGAATTCAACGGCGACAACTTCGAGACCGAAGTGGTGAAAAGTGATGTACCGGTTCTCGTGGATTTCTGGGCCCCCTGGTGCGGCCCCTGCAAGATGATCACACCGATCATCGAGGAACTGGCAGGCGAATTCGGCGATAAGGTGAAAATCGGTAAGGTCAACGTGGACAACAATCAGGACCTGGCCGCCAAGTTCGGCATCCGCGGCATCCCCACCGTGATGCTGTTTAAGGGCGGAGAGTCTGTCAACAGCTTCGTCGGGCTGCGGCCCAAGGAAGACCTGGCCGCCGCGCTCACCAGCGCGCTCTGATCCAATCCGGACTTTTGAGGGAATGATATCCCTCGCCCTGGCCGTCGGTCCTTCCCCCTTGGACCGGCGGTCATTTTTATTTGGTCTGGAACCCGCCAGTGCGATTCTAATTGAAGACTTGGGCCCACCCTGCCGATATTATTATGTTGGACTGCCGACGGAGGGCTCCCCAGCCGATCACACCAAGAAACGGATGGACCATGGCCGGAATCATTGACGGCGTAAAAAACATATTCCAGGGCAACGGCAAGAAGAACAACGTGTTCTTCATCGTTTTCGACAGTTGCCGCTGGGACGCATACCAGGCCGCAAATACCCCGAACCTGGATCGGATCGGGACGGCTGAACGGCGCTACAGCTACGCCAGCTGGACCAGCCCCAGCCACTACACCTTCCTGATGGGCATGGTGCCGCACCTGAGCCCTAAAGGCGTGTTCGCGTCCAACGTCTACCGCGATGAATTTTCCCTGTGGTCCCAGAGACTGAACATCAAGGATGTGGAGTTCGGCAAATTCGTCCCCCAGCTTTCCCTGCCCCACTTCCTGAAGAACCAGGGCTACCGTACAGAGGGTATCGTAAGCCTGCCGGTGCTGAATCCCATGACCAGCATGTCCGCCCATTTCGACCGCTACGATCTGGCGCCCCACCACAACGACCTGGCGGCGATTCTCGACGGCGACGGTGACTTCAAGGGCATCGAGATCTCGGAGGATGAACCGGGCTTCTTTTTCATCAACACCGGGGAAACTCACTACCCCTACCTGCTGCCCGGGGAATCCGGCGAGGACCTGCCCCACATCAGCGGTGTGCATGGCGTGTTCAAGAGCCTGGACGATTTCCTGAAGAATCCCTCGGATTTCCTCAAGGACCGCAAACAGGATGACTTTTTCACTCCTGAACAGTTCCGCGGTTTCTATGAGAAACAGATCGCCTGCGTCGAACACCTGGACAATGTCGTCGGCAAACTCATGGACCGTTGCCCGGAAAACACCCACTTCATGATCATGTCCGACCATGGAGAACTGTTCGGCGAGGACGGGTACTTCGGACATGGGCCCATCTTCCATGAAAAAGTTTTCGAGGTGTTCTATCTGGAAGGACGCCTCCCTTGAGCGCGGGTGAAAATCAATGAAGTTGATCCTTCTAATGCTGGCCATAGGCAGTGGCTCCGCGCCGACGGTGCTCGAAGTCGCTCCCACCGAGGAGCTCACCGTGACCATTGAGGGTTCACCCGATGGTGAACCTGTGGTGCTCATCCCCGGCCTTTCCGGCTGTTCCTATGGGTTCCGCAAATTGACGCCCCTGCTCCATGAACAGGGGTTGCGGACGATCATCATCGAACCCTTGGCCGTGGGTGAATCGTCCCGCCCCTCCGGCGCTGACTACACGATGACCGCCCAGGCCGCGCGCATCGGAGCGGTGCTGGATGACCTGGAGATCGAGAACGCCGTGTTCGTGGCCCAGGGTATTGGTGGCGCGATGGTCTACCGGTTGGCGGTGGAAAGACCGGAACTGCTGGCCGGAATCGTGTCGATCGAGGGAGGGTCGGCCGAAGCCGCGATATCTCCCAACATCAGGAACACCCTGAAAGTTGCCAAGGTGCTGGCCAAGATGGGCGGCAAAGGCCTGCTGCGGGATCGTTACGCTGAAAACCTGAAGAAAAGTTCCGGCGATCCGAGCTGGGTCGACCGGCGCACGGTGGGACGCTATTTCCGGGGAACGGGCCGGGACATCTCCGCCGCGTTGAGCGTGATGGTGGCCATGACCGAACAGACCGAACCATGGGCCATGACCCCCCGGCTGCCTGAAATTCGGATTCCCGTCATCGTTCTTTTGGGAGGGGCTCCCCACGAGGCGGAACTGACCAGCGAGGATATCGAAGTCCTGCGCCAGGGTCTGGCCCATGTTGAAATTCGGGAAGTCACTGGGGCGGGCCACTTCATTTATGAGGAACAGCCGCAGGCTGTCGCCGAAGCAGTGGAGGATATGGTCTCGAATATTTCGGCCGGCGGTTTTCCTTCAGTCGGCGCCGCCCTGGTGCCTGGCGACGATGGCGGGACTGACCCCGTCCAACCGCGAAACAGCCGCTAGAAATTCCCGCGCCCCATCCCCCCACCCCATCAACGGAATCGGATTGAGCGTATGCCTCCTGGTGGTCGCGTCCTCCAGGTTGCCGTGATCGCTTGTCACCAGGACCAGGGTCCCGTCGCCGAGATCGTCGGAAAGTTCCTCCAGCAATGCCGTCATGAATGAATCCAGCTTGACCAGTTCCGCGCAGGACCTGTCGATATCCCCGCTGTGCCCCGCCTTGTCCGATTGAAAATATTCGTACAGGGTGAAATCGAGATCACGGGCGGCGCGGCCCAGGATCCGGCCGGCTTCCGCAGGCTCCATCGGTTCCAGATCGAACCCGCGCTCCCTCAATTCGGCGTTGGTGAATTCCTGGTAGATGGACCGACCCGCCCGCACATCGTCCAATGTGAAAAACGGCAGATTCGCTGCCAGGGTGGCCACCGTCGTGGCCGAAAGAGTCAACTGTCGTTCCCTGGTCAGTTCCCAGAACCGGGGCCGGAAGGCATTGAGGAAACGGGCCTTCAAACCCAGGTCAGTCAATCTTTTCAGGATGGATTTTTCCAGCAGGATTTCCCGCAGTATCTCGTTGGGGAAACCCGTCAGGTGTTTGCCCAGGATCTGTTGGGCATTGACGCCCGCCAATAGAGTCGTCTGTCCCGTCGCGCTCTGCGGCACGCCGTCAACGCCCAACACGGCGTCGATGGGCCGGACCCAACCTCCGCGGGGCATCTCATGTAGGACATCCCCGCCAGCGGGCAGGCGAAAAATATCCCCGCCGTAGGCATACTGGGGATTGACGGCCGGATCGGGCTTTCCCCAGCCCAAACCGTCTATGAAAACCAGGATCGTGTGTTTATTCATGCTCTCCAATCAACCCGCTGGACAGGAAATTGGCAAGGGGCCAAGCTTGGAGTATTTCAGTTCAACATTGAATTGTCCGTACCGGGCGGGGTAAGTTCGGGATATGGGTTTATCTTGACTTGGTATCTGTTCTCTTTATTCGACCCAGGAGACCATCCGTGAAAGCACGTCTTATTGCCGCCTGGGTTCCCGGCCTGTTTTTCCTGCTTGGGGTGCTGGGGATCCTGGCGCTCCACTCCATGATCGAAAAAAACGAGATTGAAAGGATCCAGCTCGAAACGCAGATCACCGCTGAGCAGATCCGCATCCGGCTCGAAGCGTGGATCGACGCCCGGGTGGCGGTTGTCCAGCATATGGGCAACAAACAGTTCATCGACCAGGCCGACATCGAAAAACTTTTTGCCGACCAGGCCCAGCATCTGCTGGACCTGTACCCGGGTATCCTGGCCATCAACTACATTGACGATTACTGGGTGATCAGGATCATCACTCCGGTGACCCCCAATCTTCCCGCCCTGAACCAGAACCTGCGCAATCATCCCAATACAAGCGTAGGTGTCTCCCTGAATCGGGCGATGGAAACAGGTAGGATCGCCAGCACTACCGTTATCGATCTTTTTCAGGGCGGCAAAGGTGTAGCCACCTACCAGACCCTGCTGTGCAAGAACAACCTGGCCCTCGGTTACGTCAACGGCGTTTTCCAGATCACCATGATGCTGAACGACTGTCTGGCCGAGGACAATCTGCGCGAAAGATTCCGGTTCCGGTTCGAGGAGGAAAACGGAAACATAGCCTATATCCATCCCGAGGATGACACCGGTGAAGACTGGGAATACGCCTTCGAGCTTCCTGTCAGGATCGCCGACCGCCACTGGGTCCTCAGACTGGCTCCCACCCCCCAGTATATCCTGGACTCCCGGAACCGGGCGGATGAAATAATGGCCGTGACCGGCCTGATCCTGGTGGCGCTGCTGGCTCTGCTGTTGCGTGCCCTGCTCCTGCGCCAGGCCGCCTTGCGCGAAAGCCAGGGCAAATACCGCCTGCTGGTGGAGAACCAGAACGACCTGGTGGTCAAGTTCGACAAGGACGGCCGTTTCCTTTACGTCAGTCCCAGCTATTGCCTGATCTTCGGAAAAACGGAAGCCGAATTGCTTGGTTCGGACATTCTGCCCCAGGTCCACCAGAAGGACCGTGAAATCACCGCGCGGTCCCTGGCTTCCCTGACCGAGCATCCCCATCGCTCCTACCACGAACAACGTGTCATGACCGGCGACGGCTGGCGCTGGCTGGCCTGGTCAAACCGCGCGGTACTGGATTCCGCCGGCAGGATGGAAGCCGTCACGGCGGTCGGACGCGACATCACACCCCGCCGCAAGCTGGAAGAGCAGTTGCTGCAATCGCAAAAGATGCAGGCTATCGGCCTGTTGGCCGGAGGCATCGCCCACGATTTCAACAATCTGCTGCATACCATGCTGAACAACCTGGAGTTCGTATTCCAGGAATTCAAGCTCGAGGGTCAGGTCCGCCAGGACCTGGAACAGGTACGTCTGGGAGTGGACAAAGCCATGGGCCTGACGCGGCAGTTGCTCGCCTTCGGCCGGCAGCAGGTACTCAAGCCCGCCTCCCTGGACCTGAATGCCGTGGTCGCCGACATGCTGCAGATGATGCGCCGGATGATCGATGTCTCCATCACCATCGACTTTGCACCCGCCGGCGACAAGGTCAGGATCCATGCCGACCGTGGGCAGGTCGAGCAGATCTTCATGAACCTCTGTGTCAATTCACAGGATGCCATTTCCGGTACGGGCACCATCACGATCAGGACCGAAACCAGGGAAATCGACGCCGCGTTCTGCGAACACCACCCCGAAGCAGTGCCTGGAAAGTATGGTGTCCTGACTGTCGAAGACACGGGTCAGGGTATTGCCCCGGAGGTAATGGACAGGATTTTCGAACCTTTCTTCACCACCAAGGAAGTGGGTCAGGGTACTGGTCTGGGCCTGGCTTCCATCTACGGCATCGTCCGCCAGCACGACGGATTGATGATCGTGGAAAGCGAACCCGGCCGCGGCACGAAATTCTCGGTGTTTCTGCCCAGATCGGAGATGGAAGTAACTCCACCGGCAGAACCCGCCCCCCGGAAACCGGTTGCCGGCGGCAGCGAAACCATCCTTTTGGCGGAGGACAATGCGGATGTCCGCAACCTGGCTGTCAGGGTGTTGAAGAAGGGCGGTTACAAGGTCCTGGTGGCGGTCGACGGAGAAGAAGCCGTTGAGGTGTTCAACGAACACGCGGACGAAGTGGACCTGGTGATGCTCGACCTGGTGATGCCCCGGTTGGGCGGCCGGGAGGCGGGCGAAAAGATCCGTAAGATCAAGAACCAGGTCCGCATCCTGTTCGCGTCAGGATACGACCCCGCCAGCGTGGGCAGTGAAATCCGCGCGCTGGAGGGTACGGACCTCCTGATGAAACCCTTCGGCATTCCGGAACTGCTGGGCAAGGTGCGGGAACTGCTGGACAGACCCTAACAGACTGTTAAAAAACACCCTTCAGTCCCATGGCGAGGGTCAACATCGCCACATAGGCGAGAGGGAAAACCCATCGGCAAGCCCGGTCCACCCGTAGCTTCGCCGCCTGGTTTTCGAAATCGATCCGGTCGACAAAAACACTCTCCACCATGGTGGCCGCGATGGTGATGATCGAAACGGTCATCACCAGATCCGCGACCGTCAGATAGCTGACCCGTGGCAGTGTTGCCGTGGTCACAAACTGGTAGGCGATGACCGTGAGGATTCCGCTGCTGGAAACACCCGCCCGGCGGCCAAGGCGTTCATCGCTCATCCAGAATACGACAAACGTCAATGAGACGATGATGAACACCGTCAGAAAGATCTTCCAGAGATAATACCCGGACTGCCGCTGGATCCTGATCTCGTAGTTGATGTTTGAAAACGGAGTGGAGTCCCGAACCCTGAGGACGTCATCAACATTGCTGACGAGCGCTTCGACATCCCATTCGGCCAGAGAAAATTCAGGCGCGAAACCTGTTCGATCCATGTCTGGCACCAGTTCCACCACGGTGTTGTTCCAGGCGAATGATTCCAGGATGATCGGCAAAACCTGGCTGTCGAAAGGAAAACGCCGGTAGTCCAGGCTGGTCCGCAGAGTGGAATTGACCTGGACGGAAATCTCCATCCGACCGTCGGCATGGGCCGTCACCTTCCTGGCCCCGATCCCCATCTGCCCCACCGGGTTGGCCAAAACGATCTGGGCGGTCCAAAGGCCGTCGAAGATCTTTTCCGCATCGGGACCGACATATACACGGCGGTCCGTTCCCGCCGCTTTCGCGTCGAAGGCCAACCGGGTATCGGTCCACTTCACCTGAACATCCAGCTCGACTTCGAAGGTGTTGCGGGTTTCGTCGATGTTGGTGATGTCGATCAGATAGATGCCCACCTGGACAGGGACCGGGGTCTCGCCCGGCGGCGGGGTGATACCAGCCTCAGACTCCCCAGGATGCGCCCCAACCACGCCCGCCCAGAGCAGACCCAAAAGCAGGAAAACGAAAATCTTCTTTTTGCCCAACGTTATCCCTCTCGATGGTTCCGAATTCACCGGTTTGTTTCCGGCGGATAGATTACATCCCAATCGCTCTTCATGTCCACGACAGTCCACCCGTTCTTACCGGCCTCGGTCAATGCCTGGTCCAACCGCCCGACGTGGGAATCACGGTCGTAGGCCCACTCCCGTTCGTCGTCCGTATGGTGGACCAACCCCATCAGGCTCCTGTGGTGGCCCGCGGCCGTCCATTGCAGCATCTGCAGGTCGCCGTCCGAGTTGCCGAAGGCCGCAATGGGACGCCTTCCGATCATGTTGTGAATGCCTACCGGCTTGGTCCCCTTGTCGTCGATGAAATCCAGCTCGGCCAACCGGACAAGGACAGGGCCGTCTTCGCGCATTTCGAAAACCTTCTTTATGCGGCTGCCGATGACCTGCTCGGGGGGGATTCCGTAAACCTCTTCCGACCACGGCCGCATGAATTCGATGCCGCCCCCCGACACGATGAAGGTCTTGAAACCATTGGCGCGCAGATAACCCAGGAGCTCCAACATGGGTTGATAAACAAGTTCATTATAGGGCCGGTCGAAGCGGGGATGCCGGGCCTTGCCGATCCAGTCGCTGACGATCGCGGCGAATTCATCGGTGGTGCCGCCGGCGTGGGTGGCCATCACCAATTCCAGAATGCCCCTCTCGCCGCTGGCGGCAAGGGCTTCCATGTCATTCTCAAGTACCGCCTGGAAGGGTTGGGTCGTTTTCCATTCGGGATGGTCGGCCGCAAGTTCCTTCACACGGTCAATGGCGAAGATCAGCTGGAAATACACCGGTTTTTCCGACCACAGGGTGCCGTCGTTATCGAACACCGCGATTCTTTCCGGTACGGGAACGAAGTCGGGCCCTGTTTCATCGGTGACGGCCTGCACGAACTCCACGATGTTCGTCCTGGCTGCTCCCTCATTCCAGGAAGGTAAGGGATCACCGGGTTGCTCGTCCTGGGCGCACCCTGACATCAACAACATGACTATCAGGATAACAGCATGTCTATAAACAGGTTGCTTCATTATCATAACCTTGTTCCAGCTCATTGCCCTTCTCCCCATATCAAGAAATCTTTAAGGCGACATATTGACGCCTCTTTCCCCGGAATGGTACATTGTCATTCGAAAAAAGCAACAAACACTCAATGGGAGGAAGAGGAAAAATGAGCCGGAAAAATGGATTAATCATGCTCATCCTGGGCGGGCTGCTGATCCTGGCGCTGGGCGGATCGGCCCTGGCGGCGGGCAAGCCGAACATCGTGGTCATCTGGGGTGACGACATCGGGCAGACCAACCTGAGCGCCTACACCATGGGAGTGATGGGCTACCGCACGCCCAACATCGACAGCGTCGCCGCTGATGGCATGATCTTCACCGACTATTATGCCGAACAGAGCTGCACCGCCGGCCGTTCGGCCTTCATCACAGGCCAAAGCGTATTCCGGACCGGGCTGAGCAAGGTGGGGATGCCGGGCGCCGATTTGGGTATGCGGGACGAGGACCCCACGATCGCCGAGATGTTGAAGTCCCTCGGTTACGCCACTGGCCAGTTCGGCAAGAACCACCTGGGCGACAAGGATGAAATGCTCCCGACCAACCACGGTTTCGACGAGTTCTACGGCAACCTGTACCACCTGAATGCCGAAGAAGAACCCGAACACCCCGACTACCCCACGAATCCCGAATTCCACAAGAAATTCGGCCCACGCGGCGTGATTCACAGCTACGCCGATGG
>Ga0164313_10004804_pt1 | contig 11968 bp, 8 predicted proteins | sample GuaBasSedimGuay4_FD_113735 | JGI IMG/M metagenome (GOLD analysis project Ga0164313, IMG submission 113735) | Subseafloor sediment microbial communities from Guaymas Basin, Gulf of California, Mexico - Guay4, Core 4569-4, 0-3 cm | ecosystem: Environmental > Aquatic > Marine > Hydrothermal vents >... | reverse complement strand
TCTCTTAAAAGTTTTTGTGCCGGTAACCACCACCTCATCAATGGCCATGGACACCTCCTCCAGTTCAAAATTCAACTCAACCAGCTCATCATCACCGATGGTTATCTCCTTATTAACGGTTGAAAAACCCATATAAGTAGCCACAACGATATGTGTTCCGGCCGGAAGATCAATTAACATGTAGTGCCCGGTAAGATCAGTGGTTGTACCAATAGTTGTACCTTCCACATACACTGTTGCAAAAGGAATGTGTTCACCTTCAGACTGAACATCACCAAAAATGTTAGCGTCGGTTCGCTGTCCGGATACATAGGAAGTCACAAGAATTAAAAGGGAGAAATCAAGCGGTCGGAAAAACAGGCTCATGGTCCATTCAGCAAATAATACCATACTAACGTAGTTGTAATCGTAGAATTACAACATTCATCAGTCCTAAAGGTTCACTACGAATTTGCTTGACCTGCTCTGAGATATTTATCTACAATGATCTTTTTGGTGAGTCTATGATTTCCCATTTCGATCCTTAAAAAATAGATTCCTGCCCTGGGATTATCAAGATTTACATCAGCAGTTACCGACTCTTCACCAATAACCAGATCCCTGGAAATATCCTTTATGAGTTTTCCGGTCATGTCGTAAACTTTAGCAACGACTTTGTCCATACCACCATGGTCCAGGGTCATCTTGAACTTACCATCTGTGGGATTTGGAAATATTTTGAGTTGTTCGGTCAATTGTTCTTTATCCTGGATTGCAGGGGAATCCCCCAGAGTATTCCTGGAAAATAAAGAGCTTGTTAAAACCATACCGCAAATCAAAAATCCCACTAAATATGTTGCATGTTTTCTCATCTCCCGGTGTATTGCAAAAATCCTGCCAAGAAATTATTAACATGGGTAGGGGGTGCTACAATTTCACCTAACTTTACTACCCATGTTTTTAATTTTTGATACCGAAACAACAGGCTTACCCAAAAGGGATAAAGCTCCAATCTCAGATGTGGATAACTGGCCAAGGGTGGTACAGATTGCCTGGCAACTACACGACGAAACAGGAGATCTCCTGGAACATCACAACCTGCTGATAAAACCCGATGGGTTTGAAATCCCCTATTCGGCTGAAAAGGTTCATGGAATTTCCACCGAGAAAGCATCGAAATACGGAGTTTCTCTGAAGGAGGGATTAATCAGATTTAACGAATCGGTGGAAAAGGCCACTTTCCTTGTGGGACATAACATACGTTTCGATACCAATGCGCTGGGTGCGGAATTCATTAGAGGCGGCGTCGATTCACTTTTTCTGGAGAAGAAGCAGGTGTGCACCATGTGGGGCAGCACAGAACATATGAAGCTTCCCGGAGGCCGGGGAGGCAAGTTCAAGCCACCCAAATTAATGGAGCTCTATGAATACCTGTTTGAGGAACAATTTAAAGAAGCTCACAATGCCGCAGCCGACGTGGAAGCCACCACCCGGTGTTTCTTCGAACTGCTCAGAAAAAAAATCATTACTCCCGCGACCCTCGAACTGACACCAGAGCAGTATGGTTCCTTTATAGCTAAAAACCAGGGAAAGATTGGTGGATATGGGATTACCCATCAGTCAAACTGGGGAAAAGAGCAAGAACCAACGGGAACCCCAACCCGGGATAGTCAGGAGGAGATCCTGGCAGAAGAAATTACAACTGAAGAAGTCGAGTTTTGTCACCTGCATGTACATACCCAGTTTTCCATCCTGGATGGTGCTGCCAGCATTCCCAATCTCCTGAAAAAAGCCATAGATGATGGTATGCGCGCAGTGGCCATCACCGACCACGGAAATATGTTCGGTGTTAAGGCATTTCATAGTGAAGCCAGTAAAAGGGGCATAAAGCCGATTCTTGGATGTGAAGCTTATATTGCTCGCAGGGAGAGACATATTAAGAAAGATAAAAACCTGGACGGCTGCGACCATGTGGTTCTGCTTGCCAAAAACAGCACCGGGTACAAGAACCTGACCTCCATGATCTCCCTGGGTTGGACCGAAGGATTCTATTATAAACCCCGCATCGACCGTGAATTGCTGGAAAAATACAGCGAAGGGATTATTTGTCTCTCTGCCTGCCTTGGTGGAGAGGTGCCCCAGGCCATCATGCACCGCACCGTTGAAGATGCCGAAAAAATTGCTTCTGAATATCAGCGAATCTTTGGAGAAGACTTTTACCTGGAGCTGATGCGGCATCAAACCGATGATCCGGGAATGAATAAACTGGTATTTGATGATCAGGTATTTGTGAACCGGACCGTTCTTGAACTGGGGAAAAAACTCAATATCAAATGTGTAGCTTCCAATGATGTCCATTTCGTCGATGCAGATGATGCCGAAGCTCATGATCACCTGATTTGTCTGAATACAGGGAAAGATCTGGATGATCCAAAACGCATGAGGTATACCCGCCAGGAGTGGTTCAAGACACAGGATGAGATGAAAGAGATATTCTCTGACATCCCCTGGATACTGAACAACACAGTTGAGGTGGCCAATAAAGTAGAGTTCTATGAGCTGAATACCAATCCGGTTATGCCTTATTTTCCTCTTCCGGAAGGTTTTGAAGACGAAGACACCTACCTGAAACACATTACCTATGAAGGCGCCCAACGCCGGTATGGAGATGTAACAGTTGAGATCCGGGAACGAATCGATTTTGAACTGGGAACCATACAGCGCATGGGTTTTCCCGGATACTTCCTGATTGTTCAGGATTTCATCGCTGCAGCGAGAGATATGGGTGTTTCAGTTGGACCAGGAAGGGGCTCTGCAGCCGGATCAGCAGTGGCATATTGCCTGGCCATAACTGATATCGATCCAATTAAGTACGACTTACTGTTTGAGCGCTTCCTGAATCCAGACCGGGTCTCCATGCCTGATATTGATATTGATTTCGATGAGGATGGCAGGGAAGAGGTACTCAAGTGGGTAGTCAACAAGTACGGACACGATAGAGTGGCCCACATTGTCACATTCGGATCAATGGCAGCAAAAATGGCCATCAGGGATGTGGCCCGAATTCAGAAGCTTCCTCTTCCAGAAGCTGACCGGCTTGCCAAACTGGTTCCGGAACGGCCGGGAACCACATTTGCAAAAGCGTTTGAAGAGGTCCCGGAGCTAAAAGCAGAACAGGACTCGCCCAATCCGCTCATATCCAACACACTACGCATAGCGCAGCGGCTTGAAGGTTCAGTACGGCAGACCGGGTTACATGCCTGTGGTGTGATCATTGGACGCAACAGCCTCATCGAGCATCTGCCGGTTTGTAAATCAAAAGATTCTGAGCTGTTGGTTACTCAGTATGACGGACATTATGTGGAAGATGTGGGCATGCTGAAAATGGACTTCCTGGGACTAAAAACGTTGTCAATTATCAAGGATGCAGTGGCCAATGTGAAGGAGTCCCGTGGAATAGACATCGATATTGCTCACATCCCCATAGACGATAAAGCCACCTTCGAACTTTATTCCAGGGGTGAGACAACCGGGCTGTTCCAATTTGAATCCACCGGGATGAAAAAATACCTGAAGGATCTTAAACCCAACCGGTTCGAAGACCTGATTGCCATGAATGCCCTCTACAGACCTGGTCCCATGGAGTACATTCCCAGTTTTATAAGCCGGAAGCACGGAACCGAAAAAATCGAATATGACCTGCCAGAGATGGAGGAGTATCTCAAGGACACCTATGGAATCACGGTTTACCAGGAGCAGGTGATGTTGCTCTCTCGAAAACTTGCAGGCTTCACCAGGGGTGAGGCGGATTCATTGAGGAAGGCCATGGGCAAGAAGATCAAGAAGATGATGGATGAGCTCAAGGTCAAGTTTGAGGAGGGCTGTTCCAAGAATGGATTTTCGAAGCAAAAGATTGAAAAAATCTGGACCGACTGGGAAGCATTTGCGCAATATGCTTTTAATAAATCGCACTCCACCTGTTATGCCTATGTTTCTTATCAGACGGCATATCTGAAAGCCAACTATCCGGCCGAATTTATGGCTGCAGTTCTTAGCAGAAACATCACTGATATTAAGAAGATTGGCTCATTCATGGATGAGTGCAGGAGACTATCCATCTCTGTGCTTGGTCCGGATGTAAATGAAAGCCATTCAAGGTTCGTTGTAAATGATAAAGGTGATATACGATTTGGATTGGGGGCCATCAAAGGTGTCGGTGCAAATGCTGTCGGAAGTATCATTGACGAGCGTATTTCCAACGGACCATTTGGAAATATTTATGATTTCGTTGAAAGAAATGACCTGCACCAGGTAAATCGAAAAAATTTCGAGGGCCTGGCTATCGCCGGAGCAATGGACTGTTTTGCACCCATTACCCGAAGTCAATACATCGACACAGTTGAGGATGAGGAAGCAACCTTTATTGAACAGCTGATAAAATTCGGTAACAAAATTCAATACGAACGAAACACCCCGCAGCAGAACCTCTTCGGAGAAGCCAGTTCCATTCCTATCTCCCGTCCAGAACCCCCAGATGTCCTGGAGTGGGACAGCTCCAGTAAATGCAAAAGAGAAAAAGAGTTAATAGGTATCTACCTGACCTCCCACCCCCTTGACAGGTTCAAAATCGAAATTGATTCATTCTGTCCCAACACGCTCCATGAAATCACCGATTTACAGAGATTCAAAGGCAGAGACGTGGTGTTCTGCGGCATGGTTAAAACCATCCGGGATGGTGTGGATCAATGGAGAAACAAGCCCTATCTGATGGCCCAGCTGGAAGACTATACCGACACCTACAACCTGAGGCTAAAGAATGACGATTATGTTAATTTCAAACAATACTTCCAGCCGGATGTAGCTTTAATGATCCGGGCTACAGTCAATGAATGGAGCCCACGCGAAGAACCCAATAAAAAGATCTACTCCCTCAGGTTAAAGATGGTCTATATGCTTGCCGATATTCGCGAAAAACTGGTACGGTCGGTAGATATTTCAATGGATATTAACCGCCTTTCGCGCGAACTTATTGAAGAGTTTGAACGTTATACGGTGAATGAAAACGGAAAGATCCTAAAATTCAGGATCAGTGATGCTGAAAGCAATATGAAACTGAATCTGTTTTCCCGCAACAAACACGTAATATTAACAGACGAGTTTATGAACTACCTTCAAAGCAGTTCAGGATTTGAATTCAAGCTGGCGTAACCGTTTTTTTTATAATTTTACCCAATATTCTATTAATAAAAATTTTAACCATGGCATTAGAGATAACAGATAGCAATTTTGAAGAGCTGGTACTGAAAGCAGATAAACCTGTGATTGTTGATTTTTGGGCAGAATGGTGTGGTCCATGCCGCATGGTAGGTCCCATTGTAGAGGAAGTTGGTGTTGATTATGAAGGCAAGGCTCTTGTGGCAAAGGTCGATGTTGACAGCAATCCTGGCATAACTGCAAAATATGGAATCCGAAATATCCCCACCATCCTTTTCTTTAAAAATGGAGATGTTGCTGACAAGCAAGTTGGAGCAGTGCCAAAGAGTGCAATCGTGAACAAGTTGGAGGCTCTTTTTTAAAACCTCCTTTTTTCAATCCTGATGCTCTACAGGCTAGTAGTTCACCGGGATGAAAAAGAATGTTCCATCCTCATCTTCCAGTCCGGCAATTTTCCCAAACTGGGGTCTCTGTCTATTACCATTCTCAACAGCCAGGGTAACCTTCTGCACGATGCTCTCGATGGGAACACATTCGCCTGGGCTATTCACCAGTACATTGGCAAAGGTTCTTGTAAACTGGCTGTTATCGACAGCAAGCTCATATCCGGCAGAGGAAAACACCTGGGACGATTTAAAACTGGTAGCCTCCCAGTCTTCGCAACTACGTTCCTTAATTCCTGATCGCATAGCCTGATAAAAGCTTGGTCCCGATTCACATGCATCCGTAATCACCAGTGTATGATCCAGGAAATCCGGATATGACTGCATGGAGGCTTTCAATGCATTGATGTTATAAAAGGTAAACTCATCATCCCTTGAGGCATCAACAGGAATCCAGTAGCCGCTTTCATTTACATATTTACCATGACCGGCATACCAGATCATGATAGAGTTCACCCGGTTGCTTCTGATCATATCCCGCAATTCAATGGAGAAAAATCTCTGAAGCTCCACCTTGGTCATATTCTTTTTATGTATAACATTGTGAACCTGGTATTTGGCCAGGGCTGTTCTCATACGGGAAACATCTTTGGTGGGCCCATCAAGGCTCGCAAATGTTTCATATTGTGAATTTTCTATGAATACGGCCCAGGTCTTTCCCATGGGATTGTTGGCAAACGCCTGCGCGTCCCGGTTCAAAGTATACTCTACCTCAGCAATATTTCCATATTCATCCTCCACCTGGACAGTAATCCGGCTCTTATTCTCCACATTTACAAGTGCAGTGAATGATGGATTCAGATCACTCGGGATGTAGCTGGCCAGTACACTTTCCACATAAATCCTGACGATCTTGCTCTCGTCCTCAATCTTGCCTTCAATATAGATACTGGGCTCATTACTATCCAGAAAAAGGATGTTGTTATCTGAACTATAAGGAGCAATCAATCGCACAAGGGGAGCATCCACTTCAGTACGCCTGATTGGAAAAATGGCTGTTTCGGTGTTATCATAGATATCCGATACCTGGACGATGATCTGGCTTGTATTGGTCAGGTTGACACTGGCCAGGAACAGATATCCTTCATCCGTTTTTTCAACAGGAACGGTGAATCCATTCACCTGCAATGATTGAATCTCGCTTTCATCATCCACCAGTCCTGTCACATTGATCACAATTGCTTCCTTGGATACATCCACATTATTGCCTTCCCCGGATATGGGGTCCTTTAACACAACCCTGGGTTTATTCTCCTCCCTGTTTATTTCAAACATGCGTTGGGATGCTTCCTCAGAAAGCCGCTGGGCTGTGCCATCATATTTGGACATGGACAGCAACTTATTATAATCTTCCAGTGCCTTTTCATAATCTCTGATCTCCTCATAGGCTCCTCCCCGCTTATAATAGACCTGAGCATTATCAGGGTTAAGTTCCAAGGCTTTACCATAATCAATGATCGCATAACTGGCCTGATTCATTCGGCTGTTAATGTCCCCACGATAGATATAGATCCTCTCTTCATCGGGATAGTCGATCGAAGCCATGGAAAGAACTTCATTTGCTTTGGGATAACTCCCTTGAGCCGCCAGTATCAGACTTTGGAGCAAGATGCCCTCCAGATGTTTGGGCTCAAGTTGTAATACCTGCATAATAGAATTACTGGCTTCATTATACTTTTCCCTCGAAAAAAGCAGCTGGGCATAAGCAAAATGAGTTTGAACCAACCTCCGGTTCATGTTTATTGACATTTTATACGCTTCCTCAGCCTCACTAAACATTTCAAGTTTTTCATAGACCTGAGCAAGATTATAGTAGGTCCTATCATCTTCTTTCAACTTCAGGCACCTTTTGCAATCTTCAAGAGCCAGCTCATATTTCTCCAGCTGCATATACACCTCCGACCTGACTTGAAATGCTTCAAGGAAATTCTTTTTCAATTGGATAGCGTAGGTCAGTTTTTTAAGAGCCAGCTCATTATTCCCATGTAAATGCCACTCATTTCCCGATAAATAGTACAGCTCCGTTTCCTTTTCATCAAAAACCACTGCCCTGTCATAATCCATGGCGGCTTTCTCATGATCGCCTGACCTGGAGTATACTCCCGCACGACTTATATATGCTTTTTCAAAATCCGGATCAAGTTCAATGGCTTTGGTATATTGTTCGATTGCATCAACATAGTTCATGGACTTTGCAAAATCATCCCCTGCTTTGTTATACTGTTTGGCCGACTGTGCCTGAACTCCGACACTGAGTGCAACCAGCAACATAATTATAATATATAGTACCTTTTTCATGATGTGATATCCCAACTTTGTCTTACAACACAAAACTAAAGAATAGTACGTACTTTTCCTGTTAAATGTTGCTTAATGTGCTCCTTTTTAGGTAAATATAAGACTTTTCATTGCTACAATTCTTTTATGACAGACCAATTTCATGAACACCATTCCTGAATACTTCCAGTTTGGCATCGCTAAATGCTATGGTTTCATCAGGAGCGCCATGAATTTTTGGAGCTTTGACACCCTGGCTAAACGCCATCTTCCCGGTAAAAACCCTGGCCTCATCCCATAGGCCCGATTCCAGGAAGGAGTTGTGTAACTTGGCACCACCCTCCACAAAGAGAGAGATAATTTTCTGATCATAAAGCTCCTCCAGAATATCTCCAAGTTCATAAGACGGATCCACAGGGATACTTCGGGTTCTTCCTGAATATTTTCCAGGTACACCCGTAAATACCAGAGTATCCTGTTTCCCATCCAGTATATGAGCACTGGCAGATAACCTGCCATTTCTGTCAATGGTAATTCTTAAGGGATCCTCCCCTGTCCAATTGCGTAAATTAAGCTTTGGATTGTCGGTAATTACTGTATTGGTGCCAACCATAATGGCCGCCTCTTCTGATCTCCACTTATGGACCAGAATACGATTCACTTTATTGGTGATCCACCTGGGACCCTCTGAATCGCCAGGCTCGCGTTCCAGATCAATAAACCCGTCTGAAGTCTGTGCCCACTTTAAAATCACATAGGGTCTTTTATCAACCAGGTAGCGAAAGAAACGTCGGTTAAGGTCGTATCCTTCTTCAGCCAGGCATCCGGTTTCAACTGTTATTCCTGCATTCTCCAGACTCTTTACGCCCTGTCCGTTCACACTTCGAAACGGATCCAGGTTGGAAATCACCACCCGGCCAATTAACTTCTGTTGAATAAGTATGGAACATGGAGGTGTCTTTCCATGGTGTGCACAGGGTTCCAGGCTGCAATAGAGAGTTGATTCAGGCAAAAGGGATGTGTCCCTTACTGAGCGAATGGCGTTTACTTCTGCATGTGGCCCCCCGAACTCATGGTGATAACCCTCACCAATAATGCGATCATTGTGAACAATGACAGAACCCACCAGCGGATTGGTGCGTGTCATCCCCAGACTCTTTCGTGCAAGCTCAAAACAGCGCCGCATGTATATTTTATCCTTCTCCGTAAACAAAATGTTGCTTTATTATTACATTTGGTTTATGCTCCAAAATCGTGCCAATTTAAAACAAATCCGGATCCATCTTCTCTCAGAGCTCCGAAAGGTGTATCCCGAGGGGGAATCAACATCCATGGCCCGTATGATCCTGGAGCACGCAGGATATCCATCATCCCGTTATTTAAATGATCCTGAACTTGAGCCCGAAACACAAACTGTGGTGCAAATTAATGAAATTGTAACCGAAATCCATACAGGCAAACCCATTCAGTACATCCTTGGCTATACCCATTTCTTTGATTTGAAGATTAAAGTGAACAATAATGTTCTGATACCCAGGCCTGAAACAGAAGAGATGGTTTACAATATTAAATCGGCTTTTCCAGATTCAACCGGCCCTGTTATGGACCTGTGCACAGGCTCCGGATGCATCGCGCTTGCGCTGAAATCGCTCTACCCAGAAGCATCCGTATCCGGAATAGAGTTCAGCCGGTCGGCGCTGGAAACAGCCAGAGAAAATGGCCGGGAAAACGGATTGGAAGTGAACTGGTTAGAGGCGGATTTACTCGAAGCTCACCATTTGCAGTTTGAGACCTCCTTCAGCCTGGTGGTAAGCAACCCCCCTTATGTATTAAACCGCGAACGGCAATTAATGGCCGATAATGTCCTTCATTTTGAACCTGAATCAGCACTCTTTGTGGAAAACCATGATCCACTTATTTACTACCGGGCTATAGCATCTTTCTGTCGCAACCATCTTGAAACAGGTGGGTTTGTATGGGTTGAAATCAATGAAAATCTTGGAAAAGAGACTGCAGCCATCTTTGAACACCCTATCTTTACTGAGGTCACCATAGTGAAAGATATCCACGGGAAAGAACGTTTCATTAAGGCAAGAAAACAGTAATATGGAGTATAAAGATGCACTCAGACGAGCTGCCGCCATGTGCAGCAGACAGGAACAGTGTTCAACCCATATCCGGGAGAAACTGCTTGAATGGAATACAGACCCGTCCGATGTGGACAAAATCATTGTAAAGCTACAGGAAGAAAAGTTTCTGGATGATCAACGGTATGCCAACTTTTATGTGAGGGATAAGTTCCGTTTCAACAAGTGGGGTAAGATTAAAATTACGGCGATGCTTCGCCAGAAAGGAATTTATGCAACTGCAATCGAAGAGGCCCTGAAGCGAATTGATGATAAAGCCTATTATGATACCTGTGCTGAGTTGATTCAAAAAAAATCCGAATCTTTGGATGAGGAAAATCATTTTACAAGAAAAGGCAAGCTTTTCAGGTTTGCTGCAGGGCGGGGATTTGAATCTGAGCTGATCCATCGAATCCTGAGTTAATATCTTTTCTATCTTTGGTGAAAATTATATTCATGATCACAACTGACCAGGTCAAAGACCTAAGCAGGCGCCAGGATGCGTTAAGGAGGCATCTTTGACGTAGATGGCAAAACCATCCAGATAGAAGAAGAACAAGAACGAACCCAGGATCCTGATTTCTGGAGCAATCCCAAGTCAGCCGAGGAACAATTAAGAAAAATTGCCCGGTTAAAAAGCTGGGTTAATGGTTACAATGGTGTGAAAACAGCCGTTGATGACCTGAATGTGCTGGCCGAATTCCTTGAAGCCGGAGAAGCTACGGAAGAGGAAGTGACTAGCCAGTACAACGCCGCCCTCACCCTCATCGAGGAGCTGGAATCCAAAAACATGCTTCGCAATGATGAAGATAACCTGGGTGCTATCCTGAAAATCAATTCCGGAGCCGGAGGCACGGAAAGCCAGGATTGGGCAGAGATGCTTATGCGCATGTACCTCAGGTATGGCGAAAAGCATAATTATAAGGTAAAGGAACTGCATATGGTTCAGGGTGATGAGGCAGGAATCAAATCTGTTTCACTGGAATTTACCGGTGATTATGCATATGGATTCCTGAAAAGTGAATCAGGTGTCCATCGCCTGGTAAGGTTATCTCCCTTCGACTCAGCCAACCGTAGGCATACCTCATTTGCCTCCATATTCGTCACCCCGGTGATTGATGAGTCCATCGTGATCATCGTAAATCCTGCAGATATTGAATGGGATACCTTCAGATCCGGAGGTGCCGGTGGTCAGAATGTAAATAAAGTGGAGACCGGAGTGAGGGTTCGTCATCTGCCCACAGGGATCACCGTGGATAATACTGAAACCCGTTCACAGCATAAGAACCGGGAGAATGCCATGCGAATCCTTAAATCTCACCTCTATGAGATTGAATTGCAGAAGAAAAGGGAGAAGCAGGCTCAGGTTGAAGGTAGTAAGATGAAGATTGAGTGGGGTTCGCAGATTCGAAATTATGTGCTGCACCCTTATAAACTGGTAAAGGATCTACGCACCAACCTTGAAACAGGAAATGTACAATCTGTACTGGATGGTAACCTGGACCCCTTTATCAAGGCTTTCCTGATGGAATTTGGTGGCAAATAAGAGGGACAGCTTCTATAAAGCCATCCCCCTTCGTTACATTCAGGTCATATATGGTTGGTTATTATCAGGTAAAGATGATCTGGGTGTTCTCACCACCGGCCAAGGCATAAAATTCACCAATTGTAAGCACAGCCTTTGTTTCTTCCCAGAGGTCTTCTTTCTCCAGTTTGAACATATCCATGGTCAGCTTACAGGCATAGATCTCACCACCACCTGCAGTTATCATCTCCAGGAATTCATCCACCGGTGGGATATCCAGTTTCTCCATGGAGCTCTTCATCATGGCCGATACACCGGCCTCAACACCAGGAACCAATCCCAGGATAGTGGGGAATGGCAATCCACCCGGCGCTCTCATGGCGGGATTTCCTACAGTTGCAGTT
>Ga0164313_10004803_pt1 | contig 11969 bp, 9 predicted proteins | sample GuaBasSedimGuay4_FD_113735 | JGI IMG/M metagenome (GOLD analysis project Ga0164313, IMG submission 113735) | Subseafloor sediment microbial communities from Guaymas Basin, Gulf of California, Mexico - Guay4, Core 4569-4, 0-3 cm | ecosystem: Environmental > Aquatic > Marine > Hydrothermal vents >... | reverse complement strand
GCACGGCGGCCTCGTTGCGGCAGGGCACCAGCAGGCCCAGGTTGGGGCCGTCGCTCACGGCGCGGCGTTGGCCGGGCGCGGCGGGCGCCCCACGGCCAGGGTCTGCCGTGCCAGGGCCGGCCAGGAGCGCGGGTTGAAGAGCACGTTGTCGGCCTGGGCGCACTCCCAGGTGCAGCTGCAGCGGGTGTGCTTGATCTGGCGCCGCAGGCTGTCCGCCTGGGGCTGGCACCACAGGCGCGCCAGGTCCCAGTCGACGTCGTTCAGGTTGCCCAGGGACTGGCCCAGCATCTCGCAGGGGTGCACCTCGCCCTGTTCGAAGATGACCGCGGAGAGGCTGCCCGCCGTGCACGGGAGGTGCGGCTGTTGCTGGCCCCGCGCGATGCGCGCCACGTGCTGGTACATGAGCCGATCGCGCGCCACGGCCACGCCGGCCATCGGAAAGTCGAAGTACGGCAGGCGGCCCTCGCGCATGAGGCGTTGCTTGGTGGCCACGACCTCCAGGTAGCGCGCGATGTCGACGTCCAGCAGGGAGCGGTCCATGGCCTCGCCGCGGGCCAGGTTGATGGTGACGTTGTCGGGCCGCAGCTCGTCCACCAGCTGCTCGAGGTGCGCGGCCATGAGGTGCTGATTCTCGGCGCTGAGCGTGAGGATGATGCCGACGCCGAGCTGGGGGCGCCGCTTGGCCTGGCTGCGATAAGCGCGCACGGACGCCATGGAGCGCGCGTGACCGCCCTCCACCTGGCGGATGGCATCGTGCACGTCGGGCGGGCCGTCGAAGCTCACCGACACGCTCAGGTAGGTGTCGGGGTTGGCTTGCAGCGTGGCCTCGACGGTGTCGTGCTGGCTGCCCTCGACCAGGCCGTTGGTGGGGATGGCCAGGTGCCGCAGCCCGTGCCTGCCAAACGAGCGGGCCAGCTCAGGCAGGTCGCGTCGCAGCATGGGTTCGCCGCCGCCGAAGCTGACCCACAGCAGCGGCCCCATGCCCGCGGCGGAGCGGGCCAGGCGATCGACCTGCTCGAGCGTCGGGCCGCGCAGGCCCGCCTCGACCTCACGCCAGTGAAAGCAGTGCCGGCAGCGCGCGTTGCAGGCGCCGGTCACGAACAGCGTGAGGTGCAAGGGCGGGCCGCGGCGCATGAGGCCGCGCCGCAGAAACGGCAGGTAGCGCAGGGCGTTCAAGACCGCCGGATGATAGCAGCAGCGGCGTGGAGCGACGGCCCCGCGTACGACACCGCCGGCGCCGACGCGTCCGTCGTGGCGCCGGCGCGCGTCGCGTCGTCAGCTGAAGGCGGGGCGCGGGGGCTCGCGGCCCCAGGCGCCGCTGGTCAGGAGAGCTGCTCCCAGAACTCCGGGGGCATGTCCTTGGAGATCTTGAGCGCGCCGTTGGCGCCGGCGTAGACCACCTCGTCGACCTGCTTGACCTTGCCGCCGCCGAGGTGCTCCTCCATGTAATCGGTGATGGCGTCGGACAGCCCGCGAATCTGGCTGCCGCCGCCGCCCAGCAGCACGTTGCCGCGCAGCGTGGCCTGGAACTCCGGGTCGAACGATGACACGAGCTTCTGCAGCGCGCCCACGATGTGCGGCACGATCGACAGGCAGGCCTCGCGGATCTCCTTGGAGATGTCGATCTTGGTGGGCTTGCCGTCGACCGGCCAGGTCACGTGGATCGGGCCGGCTCCCTCGCGCACCGTGGCAAACTTCTCCTTGGCTTCCATGGCCATCTGCCGGCTGAACTGCACCTCCGCGTGGTTCTTGCGGATGAGCTCCTCGAGCAGCTCGTCGATGGCGTCGCCGGCCTGATCGATGGTGACCTGGTCCTCGGTCTGAGGCAGGGTGCCGTGCATGCGGCACAGGTCGGTGGTGCCGGCGCCGATGTCGATCACCAGGGCGTCGGTGAGCACGTCCAGGCCGTAGGCCACGGCGAAGGGCTCGCTGCACAACATGACCGAGTCGATCACCTCGCGAGCGGCCTCCAGCAGGGCCTTGCGGTTGGTGTTGCTGGCCTCGGCGGGGGCGCCGATGACGCAGTACACCAGGGCGTCGGCCGGCGGGCGCGCCATGGCGATGGCGTGCTTCACGAGCTGGCGCGCGGCGGTCATGTTGGCGTCGGCCTCGTCCTCCGGGATGCCCCGCTTGTTCTCACCCGAGCCCTTGATGACGCCGTGCTCGAGCGGCCGGAACACGTTCAGCGAGAGGCGGTGGCGCACGACGTCATCGCCGAAGAGCGAGTCGCGCTTCAGCAGCTTCATCGAGACCACGTCCTTGGGATAACCCACGAGCGACGGCAGGCTCTCGCGCACGCCGTTGCTGGCCGCAATGGCGGTGCGGGACGTGCCCAGATCCATGCCGATGTAGATGGCATCCTTCTCTTGCTCTTGCTCTTGCTTGGACATGGTCTCTCTCGGGTGGTTGCAACCGGGGGACGCGCTCACTGTCGCGCCGTGGTTCGGGACCGCGATCCTGTCTTGACGAGGGTCGCGGGTTCAATCAGTTCTTCTCGAGCATCTCCCGCAGCTCGACGTTCAGCTTGAAGATCTCGCTCAGCAGTTCCGTCTTGGTCTCGAATGCGGGGTCGGCGCTGTCCAGGCCGGCCGCCACGGGCTGTCCCGGGATGGCCGCCAGCTCGGGCTCCGACTGGGCCCGCGCCAACATCTCCTCGGTCTCTGAGAGCTTGCTCTTGAGACGAGACATGCGGCGTTCGAGCCGATGCAGGTTGGCCTCATGAGCTGTCTGAGCCCGCTCGAGGGTCACAGCACGCTGACGAGCGAAGGCCTCGTTGACCAGTTCGACCGCCTCCTCGGTGGTCTCAGCCGGGGTGTCGGCCAGGGTATCGCGCAGGGCCGCCTCGACCTCGGCCGCCAGGGCAGCCAGCTCATCGGCCTCCTCGACCACCTCGCTTTTCTGGGCGGAGCGGTACTCCGAAGTGGTCGCCGTCAGGGCCCGATCGAGGCGCTCGCGGTTCTCGGCCAGCCGCTCACGCTCATGCAGCAGGTCCTCGACCGTCTTGCGCAGCATGTCCCGCTCGCGCATGAGCGCGAGGAACTCCAGGCGCACCTCTTCGTGGATGCCACGGCCATCCAACTTGAGCCCACGGCGCTTGAGCGTGTTCTCGACGGCCTGCTCGATGAGATCCTGGACGTCTCGGAAATTGAGCACGGAGACGGTCCTGCGACCCTGTTTCCGCAGCTCGTCCACCGTCGTGCGCCGGGCGGCGCCGCGCATCAGGTGGTAGATGTTTCGAGCGAGCGAACGACTCATGGCGGGCACCCCGATTTGGGGTCGTGAGTGTAACGGGCGGCGGGGGGCGGCGTCTCCTGGCGGGCGGGAGAGGCTGGGCCACCTATCGGCTGGGGCGGCAGCCGAGCACGATTCCAAGATGGATCAGCGCGAGTCTCTGGAAGCGCGGGCCGGTTGCAGGAACACTCAAGCGAGGAGTCCCCGCCGGTCGAGGGGCCCCGTGACCGTTTCCCCTTCTTCTCTGTGAGCGAGCGAGCGTCCATGCGCCTCCCCCTGGGCTGGCTGCGTCCACGGCACCGGGAGCTCGATCAGCTCCCTGCTGAGGACGACCTGGTTGTGTTGGTGGACGGGTCGCTGGACAGCCGGCTGGTGGTGTTCCACGAGCCCCACAGCTATCAGGCCGAGCAGTACCGCGCCTTCCGCACCAACCTGCGGGCCATGAACCCGGGCGACGCGCCGCGCACGATCCTGTTTACATCGCCGACGCCGGATGGCGACAAGTCGATCACGGTGGCCAACGTCGCGTTGAGCCTGTCGGAATTCCCGGGGCTGCGCGTGTGCCTGGTGGACATGGACCTGCGCGCGCCGAGGCTGCACGAGCTGTTCGGCATGGAGCGTGGGCCGGGGCTGACGGACGTGCTGCTGGATCGGGTCGATCCGCGCCAGGCGCTGCAGCGCGCGGCCAACCCCAACCTCACCGTGCTGTCCGCCGGCCGTCCCACCGACAAGCCCAATGAGGTGTTGGGCAGCGAGTACGTGCTCGACCTGGTGCGCCACCTCAAGCGGGACTTCAACTACATCCTGGTGGACACGCCCCCGAGCAACGTGTTCGCGGACGCCTCCCATGCCGCGCGCACGATGGACGGTGTGGTGCTGGTGGTCTCCCTGCACGACACGCTGCGGCACCAGGCAGAGCAGACGCTGGAGACGCTCAGCGCGTCCGGCGCCAACATGCTGGGCAGCTTCGTGACCGGCAGCTCCACCGCCCAGAACGACGAAGTGGCCGAGATCTACGAAGGCTGAGCCCGGGTGGGGGCCGCCGGTGCGGCAGTCGGCAAGCGAGGCTTGGCGCTGCGCGAGAAAAGACGTGCCACGGCAACTCAATTGCCGGGCGATCATCGCCAACAAGGACGGCTGGGTGGACTTCAACCCGGGCTCGCTCCCGGATGACGAGGTCTTGACGGACATCTCGGGCGGGCTCAAGTACGCCACCTGACTGAGCGCCGCGATGCACGGAGGGCCACGCCGGGCGCGGTTCAGTGGTCGCTGCGCGCCCAGGTCGGCAGGGTGTCGACGTCGACGCCGAGCACGGGGCCCGCCAGGGCGGCCATGGTGGCCATGACCAGCGCGACGCCCAGCAGGTTGAACCAGATGCCGGCCCGGACCATGGAGCGGATGGGCACCTGGCCCGACGCGTAGACGATGGCCGCGGGAGGCGTGGCCACGGGCATCATGAAGGCGCAGCTGGCCGAGAGCGTGGCCGGGATCATGAGCGCGCGCGGGTCGATGCCCAGCGTGCTGGCCGCCGTGGCCAGGATCGGCAGCATCATCTCGGCCGTGGCGATGTTGCTGGTGAGCTCGGTCAGGAACGTGAGCAGCAGCGCCACCAGGCCCACCACCAGCCAGGGCGAGACATCTCCCAGCACCTCGAAGCGGCTGCCGGCCCAGTGCGACAGGCCGCTCTGCTTGAAGCCCGCGGCCAGGGCGAAGCCGCCGCCAAACAGCAGCAACATGCCCCAGGGCAGGTCGCGCGTCATGGGCCAGGTAAGCAGGGCCTCGCCGGGGCGGTCGCGCGAGGGCAGCACGAACAGCAGCACGGCCATGGTCACGGCCACCACGGCGTCGTCGACCATGCCCTCCAGCCCCAGCGCCCCGCGCCAACCGGGCAGGGACAAAGGGCCCAGCTCGAGGCCGGCGCCGGTCATCCAGAGCAGCGCCGTGAGCCCGAAGACCAGGCCGGCGCTGAGCTCGTCGCGGCGCAGGGGGCCCAGCTCGGCGCACAGCCTGGCCACGGTCTCGCGCCCGCCGAGCAGTTCTCCCTCGGGCAGCCGGAACACGATCCGCGTCAGCAGCAGCCAGCCGCCCAACAGGAACACGATGCTGAAGGGCAGGGCCAGCAGCATCCACTGCAGGAAGCTCACCGCGGGGGCGTCCGGAAAGAGCTGCACGAACAGCCGGCTGAAGGCGAGGTTGGGGGGTGTGCCCACCAGTGTGGCCATGCCGCCCATGTTGGCGGCGTAGGCCACGCCCAGCAGCATGGCCGTGGCCAGGGTGGTGCCGCCCTCGCCCTCGCCCTCGCGCGCCGTCGCCAGCACGCTCAGCACGATGGGCAGCATGAGCATGGTGGCGCTGGTGTTGCTGTTCCACATGGACAGGGCCCAGGTGGCCAGCATGAAGCCCAGCACCAGGCGCGACGGCCGGCTGCCCACGCGGCGCACGATGGCCAGGGCCAGGCGCCGGTGCAGCCCCGACACCTCCAGCGAGAGCGCGATCAGGAAGCCGCCCAGGAACAGGAAGATGGTGGAGCGGCCGTAGTTCACGGCCACGTCGTTCACCGGCGCGATCTGCGCCAGCGGCACCAACACCAGGGGCAGCAGAGCCGTGACGGCGATGGGCACGGCCTCGGTGATCCACCAGCAGGCCATCCAGGCGGCGATGGCGGCCATGCGCGCCACACCGGGCTCGTCGCCGGGCGACAGCAGCAGCATGACGCCAGCCAGGGCGGGGCCCAGCAGCAGGCGCCAGCCGGAGCGCGGGGCGTCAGTCCTGGGCAGGTCCATGCTCTTGGGCGTACCGCACACGGTCGCCGATCTCCAGGGGAGAACCGGCGTCCCGCGCCGTGCTTGCAGCGCTCGCCGGTGCGGGGCAGGCTGGAGTGCGCGCGGCGCTCGTCGTCACCCGGGCGCCGTCGCGCCGCCGCCACTCGTCACCGGAGCCGATCCCATCGACCGTCTGATCGCGCGCATCCCCGTGCTGCTGACCGCGTTACCGCTGGCGCTGCTGGCTTACGTCTCGCTCGTGCAGCGCGACGAACCCGGCCGGCTGCTGGCGGGCCTGCCGGCCCTGCTGCTGACCGTGGCCTACCTACGCTCGGGACGGGGCGGCTGATGGACCTCGACATCTCGCTGCATCTGGCGCACTGGCGCCTGTTCGTGGTGGTCTTGACCGTGCTGGCGGCGGGCCACGCGCACGTGAAGGTCTCGCCCTTCTTTGCCATCACCTGGTTCGGTGCGGCGGCGCTGTTCGGCTGGTTCTGGGCCGACGGCCGCGGCGGGCCCGCGGTGGTGCTGTTGCCGGGGCTGGTGGTCTACAGCGCCGCCGCGATCACCAAGGGCCTGGTGGAGCGGCGCGCCAGCTTGTCGGGCGCCCACAGCTTGCACGTCGTGCTGACGGGGCTGCTCTCGGGGCTGCTGGCCCTGCCCTTCGAGTCGCTCGCGCGGGCGATGGGCTGGCCGCTGCCGCGACCCACCGGCCGGGTGCTGCTGGGCGTGGAGGCGTCCTGGATGGGCGGCGTGACGCTCGACACCGTGGCGTCCTGGGGAGCGGCCGGCTTTCTGCTCTACGGCGTCTACAAGGTGCTCGACCACATCGGCCTGCCGCGCTGGCTGCAGGTGCCCGCGCTGCTGGGCTCCATGCCCTTCGTGGCGTCCGCCGCGGTGTGGCTGCACGGACGCGTCTGAGCGTGCTGGCAGCGCTGGAGTACGAGGCGCTGCCGGGCGTTCAGCGGCTGCGGGTCTCGCGTTTGCGTCGCGAGCGTGGCGCCAGCACCAGCGCCGAGAGCGGCGGCAGGTCGATGTCCAGGCGCGACGGGAAGCCGTGGCACTCGCCCTTGCGCGCGCGCAGGCTGCGCTGCTGCGCTGCGAAGCCCGTGCCGCCGAACTCGCGCGCGTCGCTATCGAGCAGCACCTCATAGGTGCTGGCCGAGGGCACGCCCATGGGCAGCGCCCTGCGCGGGACCGGCGTGAGGTTGAGCAGCACCACCACGTGCTCGCGCTTCCAGCGGCGGACGTAGGCGAACACCGAGCGGGCCCTGTCGTCGCACTCGATCCAGCGGAAGCCGTCGGGGTCCGGGTCTCCGCGCCAGAGCGACTGCCGTCGCTTGTAGAGTTCGCCCAGCGCCGTCACGAAGCGCTGCAGCCCGGCGCTCTCGGGGTCTTTCAGCAGATGCCAGTCCAGGCAGCCGTCGTGGTCCCACTCGTGCTCGCTGCCCAGCTCGGTGCCCATGAACACCATCTGCTTGCCGGGGCGCGTCCACTGATAGGCCAGCAGCGCGCGCAGGTTGGCCAGGCGGTGCTCGTCGTCGCCGGGCATCTTGGCCGGCAGCGCGCCCTTGCCGTGCACCACCTCATCGTGGCTGAGCGCGTTGATGAAGTGCTCGGAGTACTCGTACGTCATGCCGAAGGTGAGCTTGTCGTGCACGCCTCCGCGGAACAGGGGGTCGGTGCTGAAGTACTCCAGCGTGTCGTGCATCCAGCCCATGTTCCACTTGAAGTGGAAGCCCAGGCCGCCCTGCGCGGTGGAGCGGGTCACGCCGGTCCAGGCGGTGCTCTCCTCGGCGATCAGCAGGGCCCCAGGCGCCTCGGCACGCAGGGTGTTGGTCAGCGTCTTCAGGAACGCGACGGCCTCCAGGTTCTCGCGGCCGCCCTCGGCGTTGGGCTCCCACTGACCCTCCTCGCGGCTGTAGTCGAGGTAGAGCATGGAGGCCACGGCGTCCACGCGCAGGCCGTCGGCGTGGTAGTCGTTCAGCCAGTGCAAGGCCGAGGCCAGCAGGAAGTTGGAGACCTGCGGGCGGCCGTAGTTGAAGATGGCGGTGCCCCAATCGGGGTGGTGGCCCTTGCGCGGATCGAGATGCTCATACAGCGCCGTGCCGTCAAAGCGATGCAGGGCGTGGTCGTCCTTGGGAAAGTGCGCTGGCACCCAGTCGAGCAGCACGCCCACGCCGGCCTGGTGAAACGCGTCGATCAGCGCGCGCAGCTCGTCAGGCGTACCCCAGCGCGAGGTGGCCGCGAAGTAGCCGGTGACCTGGTAGCCCCAGCTGCCGCCGAAGGGATGCTCCATCACCGGCATCAGCTGTACGTGCGTGAAGCCGAGCTCGACCACGCGCCGCACCAGCGTGTCGGCGGCTTGGGCGAAGGTCAGCGGCCCGTGCTTGGAGCGTAGCCAGCTGCCCAGGTGCACCTCGTAGATGGAGAGCGGTGAGCGCTGCGGATCGCACGCCAGGCGCGCCGTCATCCAGGCCTCGTCGCCCCAGGCGTGGGCCGGGGGCGCCACCAGCGTGGAGGCGTTGCCGGGGGCCTGCTGCTGCCAGCGGGCGAAGGGGTCGCTCTTGAGCAGCGTGTCGCCGCTCGCGGTCGTCAGCACGTACTTGTAGTGCTGCCCCGCGCGCGCGCCGGGCACGAAGCGCTCGAACACGCCGGAGTCGGGCAGCCTGCGCAGGGGCAGGTCGGTGCGGTTCCATGCGTTCATGTCGCCGGCCACGCAGACGCTGCTGGCGCCGGGCGCCCAGACCGCGAAGGAGGCGCCCGGCACGCCGTCAAGCGTGCGCAGGTGCGAACCGAGCACGTCGTGCAGGTGCAGGTGGCGGCCCTCGCCGAACAGGTGCAGGTCGAGCTCGCCCAGGGTGGGGGCGAAGGCGTCGGCGGCGGGCATCGAGCGGGCTGACACGGCGAGGGCGGACGCGCTGTTCGCCACGGACTCGGACGCAGCGGGCGCGGGTGCGTCGGGACCGGACGCCGCGGGACCGGCCGCTGCGGGCGCAGGCTGCGCGGGCTCGCTCGCCGCCGCCGGGGGTCGCTTGTGCCGCCGCGTCGCCATCTCAGTCAGCCCTCCAGCGCAGCACGAGCAGCGCGCGGTCGCGCACCGTCACGGCCGCCTCAGCGCTTGCCAGATCGTACTCCTCGGCGCCGGGGTCGGCGCAGTCGAGCAGCACGCGCCAGCGGCCGGGCGCCGTGGGGGGCAGCTGGCAGCGGCGCGATTCGGAGCCGCCGTTGAGCCACAGCAGCACCTGCCCCGCTGCGGGCGCCCCGGCCAGCAGCATGCCCAGCACGTGTACGTCCTGCTTCTTCCAGGCGCGCTCGCTGACCGGGTGTCCGCGCTGACCCAACCAGGTCACGTCGAGCTGGCCGTCCTCGCCGTCGTGGGAGTTCCCCGTGAGCCCGTGATCCCGTCGCAGGGAGGGCAGCTCCGCGGTCAGGCGCGCGAGGCGTCGGCTGAACGCGAGCATGGCGGCCGCGTCGTCGTCCAGCTCCCAGTCCAGGTGGAACTCCGGCCCGTCCTGGCAGTAGGCGTTGTTGTTGCCCTGCTGCGTGCGCCACAGCTCATCGCCCATGAGCAGCATGGGCACGCCCAGCGCCAGGCGCGCGGTCGCCGCCAGGCTGCGCGCCACGCGCCCGCGCACGTCGCGCACGCCGGCGTCGTCGGTGGGCCCCTCGGCGCCCCAGTTGCAGCTCAGGTTGTGGGCGTGACCGTCGCTGTTGTCCTCGCCGTTGGCCTGGTTGTGTCGCTCTTCGTAGCTGACGAGGTCGCGCAGCGTGTACCCGTCGTGGCAGCACAGCAGGTTGAGGCTGTGCGTGGGCCCGTGACCGAGCTCGCTGGTGCTGCCCGCCAGGCGCGTGGCCATGATGGCGCGCTTGCCGGAGTCTCCCTTCCAGAAGGCGCGCAGGTCATCGCGGAAGTGGCTGTTCCACTCGCTCCAGCCCGCGGGGAAGCTGCCCAGCCGGAAGCCGCCGGGGCCCACGTCCCAGGGCTCGGCGATGAGCTTGACGTGCGCCAGCTGCGGGTCGTCGCGCAGCTGCTGGAAGACCTCGAAGCCCACCTCGGCCAGGGGGCCGGGTCGCCCCAGCGCGGGGGCCAGGTCGAAGCGGAAGCCATCCACGTGCATGTCCGTGACCCAGTGGCGCAGGCTGTCGAGCATGAGCGCGAGGCCCGGGCCGCTGGTGGTGCGCAGCGAGTTGCCGCAGCCGGTGTGGTCGACGTTGTAGCGCGGGTCGCTGGCGGAGAGCTGATAGAAGCCGGGGTTGTCGAGCCCGCGCCACGACAGGCAGGGGCCGTCCTGGTTGCCCTCCGGCGTGTGGTTGTAGACCACGTCGAGGATGACCTCGATGCCGGCGGCGTGCAGCTGCCTGACCATCTGCTTGAACTCGTTGACCTGCGCGCCGCTGCGGCCGCTGGGGTCGCTGCTGAAGCGCGCGTCGGGGGCGCAGAAGCCCAGGGTGTTGTAGCCCCAGGCGTTGCTCAGCCCGCGCTCCACCAGCTGCCGTTCGCTGACGTGGGCGTGGATCGGGAGCAGCTCTAGCGCCGTGACCCCCAGGCTCTGCAGGTGCGCGATGATGGGGGGCGAGGCCGCCCCCAGGTACGTGCCGCGCAGCTCCGGCGCCAGCTCGGGGTGGCGCGCGCTGAGCCCGCGCACCTGGCACTCGTAGATCACGCTGTCGCGCAGGGAGGTGGCGGGCGGCGTGTCGCCGCGCCAGTCGAAGCGCTCGTCGACTACCAGCGCGCGCGGCATGCAGGGCGCGCTGTCGCGTGGGTCGGGCTGGCGCTCGCCGTCGGCCGGCGTGCCGGGCACATGAGCCAGCAGCAGATCGTCCCAGCGCAGCGTGCCTGCCAGCGCCCGTGCCCAGGGGTCCAGTAGCAGCTTGGCCGGGTTGTAGAGCTGCCCGCGGGCCGGGTCCCAGGGGCCGTGCACGCGCAGGCCGTAGGCCGTGCCGGGGCCGATGCCCTCGAGGTAGCCGTGCCGCACGTCGCCCGTGCGCCCGGGCAGGGTCAGGGCCAGGGCCTCGCGGGGTGCGTCGGGCGTCTCGAACAGACACCACTCCACGCGTTCGGCGCGGCCGGCGGGCAGGGCCAGGTTGACGCCGCGCCCGTCCCAGCTGGCGCCCAGGGGCGAGGGGGATCCAGCGGTGATCTGCAGCCGGTCGGGGAGCGCCATGGGCGAGAGGTTAGCAGTCTGTGGCGACGCAGCCCGGGTGGGATCCGAGCGCGCGCGAGCGTGGCTGACAGGGGCCCTGGATCGCTGGCGGCGCGCGCCGCTCAGCCTTGCTTGGGAACATCGAACGCCTCCCAGGTCGACAGGTCGAAGGGGCGGCAGCGTGGGCCGGGCGCGAAGCCGCGGTACTGGGCCTTGCAGCGGTAGCAGATCAGCAGGCGCTTCACGGCCAGGCGCAGGGCCACCAGGTCCACCAGCGTGAGCGCCAGCAGCACGATGATGGTGGTGCGCATGTCGAGGCGCAGGGCCAGGATGACGGCGTAGGTCACGGCCACCACGGCCACGCCCAGCTTGGCGTTGACGTCCTTCTGGATGCAGAGCGTGTGGTAGCCGCAGCGCGGGCAGCCGTCGAGCCGGCCCGCGTCGTCGACGTGCTCGGCCAGCGACAGGGGCTGGGGTGTGCCGCAGCCCTCGCAGCTGGCGCTGTCCGGCAGCGGGGCGCCGCGGGGGCCGATGCGGTGGTCGCTGAACTGGCCGCAGCGCTCGCACGGCAGGGCGAACGAGCGCTGCTTGTGGTCGCGCTCGGGGATATGCGGCCCCTCGTGGCTCACAGGGCCACGCCCACGCTGCCCTGGATCATCTTGCCCATCAGGTCGCCCAGGTAGACCAGCGCGCACATGGCGTAGAGGATGCCCGTGGCCGGCTGGGTCTTCTGCATGCGCACGGTCACGCGCACCATGCAGGCCAGCACGATGGGGATCAGCAGTCCCACCGGCACGCGCGCGGCGATGTTGACCACGTCGATCACGCG
>Ga0164313_10004802_pt1 | contig 11969 bp, 10 predicted proteins | sample GuaBasSedimGuay4_FD_113735 | JGI IMG/M metagenome (GOLD analysis project Ga0164313, IMG submission 113735) | Subseafloor sediment microbial communities from Guaymas Basin, Gulf of California, Mexico - Guay4, Core 4569-4, 0-3 cm | ecosystem: Environmental > Aquatic > Marine > Hydrothermal vents... | reverse complement strand
CGCTAGATTCATACTCTTATTAGTATCAATCAGTCAATTTGACTCATCTGACCTTATGGATGCCGGCCTGTAGAGTCAACATCCTTGGGAGGTGTGTCATGTTAAGACGACTATTCTTTTTATTCCCCGATGAAAAACACGCGCAGTCTGTGGTGGATGAATTAATTAATCAAAACATCCCTGAACAGCGTATGCATGCCATAACGCATGGCGTCAAGCTCACCAGTTTGCCCGAAGCAACGGAACTGCAGAAAAGAGACACAGCGTTTCGTGTTGAGCAGCTTCTGTGGAAGGCAAATTTGCTGCTGTTTGCAGTAGCATTACTCATAATGATTGCCAGTTTGGCTGCAGCAGAATGGTTCTGGTCTGGTTTTGCCCTGATCACAATGCTCATCAGCTTTTTTGCAGGGCAACAATTTGTCGCACGCATACCTGATGTGCATCTGACAGAGTTCACCGATGCATTATCGCACGGTGAGATATTGCTGATGGTCGATGTACCACTTTATCGTGTAGCTGAAATTGAAAACCTTGTCCACAAACAGCATCCAGAAGCAGCGGTTGGCGGAACAAGCTGGACAATGGATGCCTTCGGTATTTAACTCAGGTATTTAACTCAAGCATGTAAGCCTTAGAGATTAACGTGTTTGAATCAGGGGCGGCTCTTAACAGAGGTGCCCCTGGTCATATCCTGAGCAACGCTCTTCTGCTCAGCATATTTCAAATAAGGAATGAATAGCCTGAACCAAGAGCAGCGCATGCAGCAATCACCGAGACAATACCCACTTTATATCTAAATAATGCAATAAACGCTGCGGCTCCGATTAAAGCCGAAAACCACTCAAAATCAGCATCAAAACCTTGCGGCCAAAGCACATGGTAAGCAAAGAACGTGGCCAGGTTCAAAATCACGCCAACCACCGCTGCGGTTATGCCGGTTAACGGGGCAGTGAACTTAACGTCATCCCTGGTCGCTTCAACAGCGGGGCCGCCTAACAAAATAAAAAGAAAAGAAGGTAAAAAAGTAAACAAGGTAGCAATGCTTGCGCCTGCAGCGCCAGCTAAGAATAGCGAGTCCGGACCAAAAATTTCTTTTGTCCAGCCACCAACAAAACCAACAAAAGCAACAACCATAATCAGTGGTCCGGGGGTGGTCTCACCCAGAGCAAGGCCATCAATCATCTGGCCTCCGGTTAACCATTGATACTGTTCAACACCACCCTGGTAAACATAAGGTAAAACCGCATAAGCACCACCGAATGTCACCAGTGCGGCTTTAGTGAAGAACCAGCTCATTTGTGTGAGTGTGCCCTGCCAGCCATAAGTATTGAGCAACATGGCCATTACTGCACCACCAATGATCAAACCAACCAAAGAAAACGTCACAAATCGACCCAGGTTAAACTTAGCATGCGCAGGGGCAGGTGTGTCATCATCAATAATGGCTGCTCCGTATGTTTCTTTCGAGGAGCCATGGCCCGCACCGGCTTTAAAATGCTCAGGCGAAATGCGCGAGCCCATATAACCGATAAAACCAGCCGCTAATACGATGTAAGGAAAAGGTATGCCAAAAGCAAAAATAGCAATGAAGGCCAGTACCGCCATGAGGCGCAGCACGTTATTTCTTAACGCCCTGGAGCCGATGCGGTATGCCGCAAAAACCACTATCGCGGTAACGGCCGGTTTAATGCCGTATAACACACCTTCAACTGCCGGCACATCACCAAAAACCAGGTAGATCCATGTCAGACCAATAAGAATAAACAGTGACGGCAGGACAAATAAAACACCCGCAGCAATACCACCCCAGACACCGTGCATTAACCAGCCGATATACGTTGCCAGCTGCTGTGCTTCCGGTCCCGGCAGTACCATGGTGTAATTAAGCGCATGCAAAAAGCGATGTTCAGAAATCCACCGGCGCTTTTCTACCAGCTCCTGATGCATCATGCTTATCTGACCGGCTGGACCACCAAAACTGATAAAGCCCAGCTTAAGCCAGTACATAAGCGCTTCGAAAAATGAAACAGGTTCAGGTTGCCCGGTTGTTTCCTGTGTATTTGATGGCATTTAGATTCACTCTTAAAAAACAAGCCGCTATTGTACACAAGAGGCCGTCGATGCACTATTAAACTAAGGAATTTCTGGTAAACCCGGACATTAACGTAAATGACGCAAGCGAGCAGGACCGACACTTAAGGGAAGTTTAAAGTTATAAGTTTTAAGTTAGAAGTTCCGTAGGGCGGGCACTGCCCGCCGCTTTATATGCATAAAAGCTGCATTCTGTCGGGCAGTGCCCGACCTACGTTGCTGCTGGCATTGCAATAAAAAAGGTTTTACTTCGCGTCTTTTACTACGCGCCTCCTGCGCTACGTCCTTCGGACCGTACTAGCGTACGTTCAAAATGCTCCCGGCATTTTAGTGCGTTCTTCGCGGACTAATGCTTTTGATTTTGAATAAGACTATTCCAGGTATTCTACCAAAACGTCTCTTAACTGTTCAGCCAGGGCGGTGCTGTAGACATCACCATCGTCATCCGTTGCCTGTGAATCGCTGGCATCTTTAACTTCGATTTGAATAATGCCACTAAGATCTGTGAACTCAAGACGGTACTGTCGGCTTTCATTTGCAGCAAGATCTTTTTCATCTGAAGTAGTAAACAAATTCATCAACCAGCTGGATTCTGACAAATCATCATCTTCTTTATCTATCTTAAGATCTTCAGAAGAAATTTTGCCAACACCAAAGTTAATCGTATTACTAGCTTTGTGCTCACTAATATCCTGCATTCGCATACGGTCCAGAGCACGCATTGATCGGCGCCAGACAAAATCCATGCTGCCCTTCATGGTCAATGCGATGGTATTTGCGCTATCAATTTTTATTAATGAGCTATAAGGGCGATAATTTTCCAGCAAGGCAACAGACTGCTCATTGGTTAAACCGGCAAATAAAGCCATACGGGAAATAATCTCACGCTCTGCTTCTAAATTACTCGGTTGCGATACCCAGATATATTCATCGGCATATTCACCGAGAACCTTGCGCTCGATTCTTGAGTGCGCAACGTATAAACGGGTTTTACGATCAAGATCAAAGCGCTCGACACGAACACGAAATTTATCCTTTGTGTCCGGTTCAAATTTCTGGAACATCGAGCTAAAAAAGCCTTTTTCACCACCCATCCGTTCCGTCCAGTCGGTTTCCATAAAACCAAGCAATGGCCGCACCTGTTTCAGCTCGATGCCTTCGACCTCCCAGAATTCAAGCAATCTTGGCCATACTTTTTCAACATCATTATCAACTTCAATCCAGCTGTTGCCGGCATAACTCACCATGCGCACACCATCAAATTTCGGCGTGATCACGGTTTCCAGTTTGTTATTATCGCGAAACCGCTGCAGCGCTTCTTCTGTGGGTTTTGCCACTCTAAGCTGATCAGCAGTATCCGGTTCGGTTAGATCAGGCGGTACTTCCAGGTTTTTATAATACTCCGCACCCTGATAAACCGGGCGTTCATCACCGCCAAAAATACCACAGGATGCGGCGCTTAGTGCCATCAATACCAGGCCTACCCATTTCAAAGGATCAATCAACGTAGTGTGTAATTTCATTAATGGTGTGCTCCGACCCCGTGTACTGGTCATTGTGTGCTGGTCTATTGTGCAGCCTGCTGCATGGCTTCCCGCAGTGGCTGATGAAATTCTTCTGCAAACTCTACCAAAGGTAGACGTATGCCGGGGGGGGATAAGTTTCATTTCTGACAGTGCCCATTTAACAGGAATCGGGTTGGCTTCAAGAAATAACCGGCTATGCAAGCCGGTTAAAGGCTGGTTTATGGCTTCTGCCAGTGCACGATCGCCCGCTAATGCGGCTTCGCACATGGCAGCCATGGCTTTTGGTGCAACATTGCTGGTCACTGAAATAACCCCGTGACCACCACGCAGCATGAACTCGGTGCCGGTTGCATCGTCGCCGCTGTAGAGACCGAATTCTGCGTCAGCCAGCAAGGCCTGGGTCTCGGCGAGGCGGTCGAGATCGCCAGTGGCATCTTTTAGGCCAATGATATTATCAATTTCAGATAATCGTTTAACCGTCTCAGGCAACATATCTACCGCAGTACGGCCAGGAACGTTATACAGGATTTGCGGGATATCGACCGTCTCAGCAATTTTTTTATGGTGTAAATACAGGCCCTGTTGCGGCGGTTTATTGTAATACGGCGTGACCAGTAAACAGGCATCTGCACCACCGCGCTGCGCACAGCGCGTTAACTCTATCGCTTCCCAGGTTGAATTAGCGCCGGTGCCGGCTATAACAGGAATACGGTCTTTAACCATTTCCACCGTGCGCGCAATCACCTCGCAGTGTTCGTCCATATTCAGTGTCGCAGATTCACCCGTGGTGCCCATTGAGACAATCGCCGAGGTGTTATTCTCTATATGAAATTCAACCAGTTTAGCCAGGCTTTGATAGTCGACACTGCCATCAAGCTGCATCGGCGTGACCAATGCAACCATACTGCCTCGAAACATACGCTGATTATTCATTAATCGCCCCAAAAAAATAAGGCGCACAGTTAATCAATATTTCAGCTTTATTTCAATGATTTATCTTGCCAAATGCAATTATTTTACTAGTCTTTATTAGAGACCTGTATGCGACAAATTATGGCATTGGCAAATCCGTAGCGATACTTAGCTAACAATGTCATCTGATTTTCAGGTTTACAAACAGAGTCAGTCAAAAAATTGAAACAAAATTGGAGGCACAATTGAATACATCTATACAGTCAGAGCGCCGTAGTTACAACCGAATCCCTTTTAATGCAGAAATTCTGATGCAGTCTGGTCACGAAGAATGGAGCTGCAACCTGCTCGATATTTCACTCAAAGGCATGCTGGTAGAACCACCGGAAAATCTCGATATCAACCTGGACAACCCCTGTGGCATGGCGCTGTTTCTTGGTGAAGACATTTCTATCCATGCGCGGGTAAATATCATTCGCAACAATAATGACTACTGGGGGCTGAAGTGGTTGCAGATTGACGCCAACAGCTTGCAGCATTTACGGCGTTTGATCGAATTAAACACCAGCAACCCCACAATGTTGATGCGTGAGCTTGCAGAACTCGGATAATCTTTTATCCCGGCACTAATACCAGCCAGTGACAGCCGTTAATCCAGGAAAGCGCTATTCAGTTGATTAGCGCTTTCCTGGATTACACTTTCACTAGTGGCGCTTTCTCGTCATAACCACGTCATGCTCGTGATGACGATTATTTTTCGCCTCAACAGCCACTCCTCAGTCATTGCACCTGCGTTGCCCAGAAATTTACATTATCCATGTAACCATGCATACCCTACTACCACTATCCCTGGATATATGTTTTATCAGTGCTGTCCCGTTAACTGTTAGCTGCATGAATTGGGACCCGTTGCCTGAGACCGTATGCCGCATGGACGCGGCATCCGAGCGTACATGGACGTATTTACAGCGTGTCTCAGGCGACGGATACCAATTCATGTCTCGGATAGTATAAATATAGTCTCATCCAGACAGTGTAAGGGCTGTAGACAGCTCAGCAAAGTTAACGGGACAGCACTGATGTTTTATCTTTAATATGGTTTGCGTTTAAGCATTTTTTGTTTACACTGTGCCACTCTAAATTCGGATACTTAATAAGAATGCAGTTTGCCAATATACTCTGTATCTTTAAACTGCATTCACAATGCTTAAGCTATATGTAGCGTTCCTGTGAAATATCCGGGTTATAACCACAACCTGAAAACATCAAACAAAACATGACTACAAAACTTGTTATCTCTGCACTGGGTGCTGACCGACCTGGCATTGTCGATGAACTCAGCAATATCATCTACCAGCATTCACTGAATATTGAAGACAGCCGCATGACAGTGCTCGGTGGTGAATTCGCTATCTTACTACTGGTCAGTGGCGAGCAGCCTGCAATCGAAGATCTGCAGGCAGAATCCACGGACATTGAACAGACGCTACAAATGCGACTGCTGATTAAACCGACAACAGAATCGACACCTGCTGACAATAGCATTCCCTATTCTGTTGAAGTTGCAGCAATAGACCATCCCGGCATTGTGAATAATATTTCCCGTTTTTTCTCCAGCCGTAATATTAATATCGTCAATCTTCAAACAGAACGTTATGCCGCGCCGCATACCGGTTCACCCATGTTTGCCCTGCATATGACCATCGGAATCTCTGCTGATACTAATATCGCCCAGTTACGTGATGCTTTTATGCAGGTTTGCGATGAACTCAATCTCGATGCAGAACTGAAAAACATATAAATCAACATATCTGGAAATCAACATGGTGAAAACAGGTAAAAAAGTTAAGGATTTTTCTCGCCCGGCTACCGGCGACAAAACCATCAGCCTGAAACAACTGGCGGGTAAAAAGCTGGTGCTTTATTTCTATCCAAAAGACAGTACGCCCGGCTGCACCACAGAAGGACAGGACTTCCGTGATGCAAAAGCAAAATTCAGCCGCCAGAGCACAGTAATACTAGGTGTTTCACGCGACAGCATGAAACGACACGAAAACTTCAAAGCCAAACAAAATTTTAATTTTGACCTGCTTTCCGATGAAGATGAATCACTGTGTAAACAATTTGATGTGATCAAACTAAAGAAATTGTATGGCAAAGAATATATGGGTATCGAACGCAGCACATTCTTAATTAGTGAAGACGGTGTGCTACTGGAAGAATGGCGTGGTGTCAAAGTAAAAGGCCACGTTGATGAAGTACTGGCTGAATGTAAAAAACACAAATAAGCGCTGCGCCTTCAGCAAAAAATGTCCACCAGGATCAAGCCCTACCCCGTCATATGGACAGGTTTGTTTTTTGCTGTTTTTACCTGGTCGGCCATAGAAGCAAAAGATTACCCAACCTGGGTGCTTGAAGTCGCGCCCGCCATTATCGGTTTTATAATGTTAGCGCTAACACGTAAAAGTTTTCCGCTAACCAGCTTATGTTATATACTGATTTTACTATTTTGCTGGATACTTTTTGTCGGCGGACACTATACCTATGCCGAAGTGCCGTTGTTCGACACCATTAAAGAAATATTCAATCAGTCAAGAAACAATTTCGACAAACTGGGCCATTTTGCCCAGGGTTTCGTGCCCGCAATCATCTGCAGGGAAATTATTATTCGTCTGAAAATAATCAATGGCAAATTCTTTACGCACTTTTTTACTTTATGTTTTTGCCTGGCGCTAAGTGCATTTTACGAATTACTGGAATGGTGGGTGGCACTGCTAAGCGATGATGCAGCCGAAGCGTTTCTGGGCACACAGGGTTATGTATGGGACACACAGTCTGATATGGCATGGGCTTTACTGGGCGCTATTAGCGCACTGACCCTGCTCTCCAGCATTCACAACAAACAAATTCAACAAATACAGACATAGACATAGACATCATGAACGATAAAACTTATATCAAAGGTAAAGACGCGGCACTGGAGGAATCCATTGCGACTATGCAACAAAAACTTATCGATCTGAATTTTGATATCGAAGAAGCCTCCTGGCTAAACCCGGTTCCCAATGTTTTTTCTGTGCATATACGGGACAAAGACTGCGGCCTGATGTTTACCAACGGTAAAGGCACAACAAAAAAGTCCTGTCTTGCCAGCGCACTGGGTGAATACTTTGAGCGTTTAAGCTGTAATTATTTTTTTGCTGATTTTTACCTGGGCGAGGATTTTGCCAACGGTGAATTTGTGCATTACCCCGATGAACGCTGGTTTAAAAACAAAGATAAAGATGACGACAGCATCCACAAAGAATTACTCGATGAAAAACTCTGGAAATTTTATGACCCGGAACAGGCACTAAGTGCTTCGATAATCTTTGATACAAATTCGGGTAGCGGCGAGCGCGGTATCTGCGCCTGCCCTTACCATCGGCAACGCGATGCTAAAACCATCTGGTTTCCGATCAATATTATCGGCAACTGCTATGTCAGTAACGGCATGTCGGCAGGCAACAGCAAAAATGAAGCCCGCGTGCAGAGTCTGTCGGAGGTTTTCGAGCGTTATATCAAAAATAAGATTATCGCCGAAGGCATCTGCTTACCCGAAGTACCTGGTGCTGTTTTACAGCGTTTCCCTCAAATTGTGGAAGCCATTAATAAACTGGAATCACATGGTTATCAATTACGCATAGCCGATGCATCACTAGGTGGCCGTTACCCGGTAATGAGCGTAACATTAATTAATCCAACAAACGCTACCGTGTTCGCTTCTTTTGGCGCACACCCGAGTTTCGAGGTCGCACTGGAACGCACGGTGACCGAACTATTACAGGGCCGTGACCTCGATCAGCTTGATGGATTTCAATCACCCAGCTTTGATCTTGATGAAGTCGCTGATCACCATAATCTTGAAACTCACTTTATTGATTCCAGCGGTTTGATCGCATATGACTTCTTTAAAAGTACACCCGATTATGATTTTTTTGACTGGGACCATGATGCATCAACTACCGATGAATTCAGTTATCTATGTGACATCATCCATGAGCTTGGCTTTGATATCTATATTGCAGATTACGAGCATCTCAACGTTTACTCCTGCCGCATACTGGTACCGGGGATGTCAGATATCTACCCGGTAGATGACCTGGTATGGAATAACAATAATGAAGGCGCATTGTTTCGCGAAGAAATATTATCATTAAAGAACCTTGATGAAGCACAATGGCAAGCTATTCTCGATCGGTTGAACGAAGGTGGTTACAATGACTACCAGCGCGTCGCAGAATTTATCGGTGTCGCACCCGATGCCGGCACCACCTGGGCAAGCCTGCGTATCGGCGAATTAAAAGCCATGTTATGCCTGGCCTTAAAAAATGATGAAGCCATCGAATGGGTCAACTGGAGCATACACATCGATCAGCTTGATAAAAACTCAACGCGTTTTTATCTATGCCTGCAGGCACTGCTTGAGATCGACAGTGATGCGCAACGAGAACTGGAAGATTACACAGACAGTCTTAAATTAATGTTTGCTGAACAAACACTGTCTGACTGTCTTGATGTTATCAGCGGAAAAGAAAATTTCTTCGGTCTGCACAGCCCCGGCTTAAGCCTGGATGGTTTTGCAACACACCAGAAGCTGCTGGATGGCTATAAAAAACTTCACCTTGCCAAGCAGAATAACTGGCAGGACTGAACGACTATTAAAATCAATCCCTGCCATCCTGAGGCACGAAGGATCTAGCTCTTGCTTTTTCAACACGAGATTCTTCACTATCGTTCAGAATGACAGTACCCTGTAACCCTGAGGCAATAAATATTATTTAACCATGCTTAAATTATTTTCAAAAATAATATTGAAACTTATCGGCTGGCACGTCGATGTTACGCTGCCAAAAGAAAAAAAGTTTATTGTGATCGGTGCGCCGCATACCACGAACTGGGATCTACCCATTGGTCTGCTCTGCTTCTGGTCTATTCCAATACGCCTGACCTGGGTTGCTAAAAAGCAGCTGTTCGTTGGTCCGCTTGATTATTTTTTCCGCGCACTGGGCGGTATCCCCGTCGACCGATCTGTGCATACAGGGTTTATCGAACAGATTGCCCATCAATTTGATCAGCGTGAAGAAATGATTTTCGGCCTCACCCCTGAGGGCACACGCTCAAAAACAGAATACTGGAAAACCGGTTTTTATTACATCGCGCTGCAGGCAAAAGTCCCAATCTGTTTGGCCTACGTCGATTACACAGGCCGCACCTTCGGCTTTGGTGAAATGCTTTACCCAAGTGGTGACATCAACAGGGATTTTGAATTAATAAAAGCGTTTTATCAGGACAAAAAAGGTAAACACCCCAAAAATCAGGGGCCTGTTCGAATCAGAGGTTAGTTAAGACACAAACAGGATAAAAAACTTTCACCACAGAGGCACAGAGTTTTATTTTGTTAACTGCGCTTATGGCGTAATTAACAATACAAAGTTTTTCTCTGTGTACTCTGTGCCTCTGTGGTGAATTTTTTTAAGTTTTGAACTGTCAGACTATGGAAAAATTAATATCTCGGTTGCGGGTATTGTTGCATCTGTTCCTGAGCACGGCGTATTCTTTCCATTACTTCTAGAGACAATTGCCCCGACTGCTGCATCTGCCTGGCCATTTGCTGCACTTGTGACTGCTGCCTGTGCTGCCCCTGATAACCACGTTGCTGCACTTGCTGCTCTACATTTACCATGTCTTTTGTCGCAGCCTTCATCTTGTCCTGCATGGTCATATTGCTGTAGTTAGCAGGTATAACAAATGTATTAGCAGGCAAGACTACATCCATATTAATGTTTTTTATTTCGCTCTCAACACGGCCATTTTTTTCGGTGCGCATCGGCATGCCGATAGTGTTTACATGATCAACCACCTGCAAATCAGCCAGCGTACAGTCATCCACAAATGCGGCGAAGCCACCCAGTGCCGCACGTTGTTGCTCCAGCATGGTTTTCATCGCTCCTAACAGCGCTTTTATATCCCTGGCCTGATAGGCATCGCTTGAACCATAGATAACACCACAGGACTTGCCATTCGCTGTATAACTATATTTCTGCGTTTTATAACCGGCTATCACCTGCCCGGAGCCAAGTCGTCTAACTGAAGTTCGAACCACGGGCGCACTATTACCCTTAGCGACTTCATCGACATTGAGCTGCATGACCTGCTTTTTTTGCGGATCAACGACGCTGACATTTTTATTCTTGTAATCGACAATGATATAGTCTGCACCTGACATATTCATCCGTACCCGCTGGCCATCAGTCATTATGCTCATGCGTTCGTTATTATTTTGTATTTCAATGACCGTTCCAGCCATCACAGATGAGCTGAGAAGCAAAGTAATCACCACAAATTGTATCGTTTTAATCATTTATAACTCCCAAAATTCTGCCTGAATTATACCTGTTCTCCGAACGGTTAAAACTGTTGATATCAATTTTCTATCTATTTTGAGCATTATCTCTAGCTAATAATGCATATGATAATCTACATGAGAATCACTTGCATTTGCATTTGCATTTGAAGCAAGTATAATGCGCAGCACATCATTACTACTAATTAAGAATTACTTATTCGGAGCAAAACGTGAAACACAGATCTATAGCAAAAAGCGCCTTATTTGGTGCCATTACATTCGCCCTGGCACAGCCTGCCCTCGCGGTAAGCGATGAAGAGTTTAATGAACTGAAAGAACAATTTAATCAATTAGCCGACCAGGTTGACGAAAACAGCCAGAGCAGTGGCAGCAGTACCACTGTTGGTGGTTATGGTGAATTGCACTATAACAATTTAAGCAATGGTGCTGGTACCGACAAAAAAGTGCTGGACCTGCACCGCTTTGTCATTTTCGTGAATCATGAATTCAATGATGATATCCGCTTTTTCTCTGAATTTGAAATTGAACATGCTTTTATCAAGGATAATAATGATGATTCCGGGAATACCAGTAGTGGTGAAGTTGAAGTTGAGCAGGCTTTCGTTCAGTTCGATATAGCTGAAAATTCAAATATCGATGCCGGTATTTTTCTGATCCCCGTGGGTATTTTAAACGAAACCCACGAGCCCCCGACTTTTTACGGCGTAGAGCGTAACCCGGTTGAGAAAAATATTATCCCGGTCACCTGGTGGGAAGGTGGAGCTATGTTTTCCAGCCGCTTTGATTCAGGTTTCAGTTATGATGCTGCGCTAACCAGTGGTTTAGATGGCGGCACCAGTATTCGTGGTGGCCGTCAAAAAACATCTAATGCTAAAGCAAATAACCTGGCAGCAACTGCACGTGCAAAGTATACCGGTATTAGCGGTTTAACACTGTCTGCTACCGCACAATATCAGGACGACATGACACAGGACACCAGTGATGATATTGGAAGCGCAACGCTGATCGAAACCCATGCTATCTGGAATGTG
>Ga0164313_10004800_pt1 | contig 11974 bp, 10 predicted proteins | sample GuaBasSedimGuay4_FD_113735 | JGI IMG/M metagenome (GOLD analysis project Ga0164313, IMG submission 113735) | Subseafloor sediment microbial communities from Guaymas Basin, Gulf of California, Mexico - Guay4, Core 4569-4, 0-3 cm | ecosystem: Environmental > Aquatic > Marine > Hydrothermal vents... | reverse complement strand
TAGACGCTGGTATAGCTTATTATTAGAAGTTGATATTGCTCAGGGTCTTTGGACGAGGCAGAAGAGGTGCTGCTAGAGCCCGATGATGTTGAGCTACCGGCTGAGCTGTCAGATGAGCTTCCTGAACTATCAGATGAACTTTCAGAGCTATGAGAAAAAGAGCAGCCTTGTGCTAAACTGATAACAATATAAACAGGGAATAGAAAAAATTTAATTTGCATACTGATTCCGTGAGCGTTGCTTAATTAATAACGACATTGATTTTCCCAAAATTAATGTTTCCAGACAAGTGAGCTATCACTAGCCGTTAATTTTTTGGCTGAATAGCATAAATATAATCCTTAATAGAAGTGAGAAAAACATGACAGATTCCGCTATTTTATTTTCTGAAGCCAAAGAGGTTATTCCTGGGGGGGTAAACTCTCCAGTTCGTTCTTTTAGTGGTGTGGGAGGCACGCCGGTTTATATTGACCATGCAAAAGGTGCTTATTTATACGATTCGGAAGGTAAGCAGTATATAGATTATGTGGGCTCATGGGGCCCGATGATTGTTGGCCATGCTCATCAGGCAGTATTAGACGTTGTTAATGAGACAGCGGCTAAAGGGCTCAGTTTTGGGGCACCTACGGAGCTTGAAACCCTGATGGCAAGAAAGATCTGCAAACTAGTGCCATCAATTGAACAAGTGCGGATGGTTAGTTCTGGTACAGAAGCAACGATGAGCGCTATACGGCTTGCACGGGGACACACGGGACGGGATAAGATTGTAAAATTCGAGGGTTGTTATCATGGCCATTCTGACTCTTTATTAGTCAAGGCAGGCTCTGGGGCTTTAACGCTTGGAGTTCCAAGTTCGCCTGGTGTACCTGCCTCTGTTGCCGAAGATACCATTACCCTGACATACAATGATAGTGAGGGAGTCAAGCAGGCTTTTTCTGAAATCGGCGAGCAAATTGCTGCGATTATTGTCGAGCCGGTTGCGGGCAATATGAACTGTATTCTGCCTGCTGCCGGATTTTTAGAAACCTTACGTGAAGTCTGTGATCAATATGGAACGATATTAATTTTCGATGAAGTCATGACTGGTTTTCGAGTTGATAAGCACTGTGCTCAAGGCCTGTATAATATAAAACCTGATTTAACTACCCTGGGAAAAGTCATAGGCGGCGGGATGCCGGTAGGTGCTTTTGGTGGGGCGCATAAAATTATGTCGTCTTTAGCGCCGGTAGGCCCTGTCTATCAAGCTGGAACTCTATCTGGAAACCCGGTTGCCATGGCAGCGGGTTATAAAACGCTGGAATTAATTTCTGAGGCTAATTTTCATCAGCAGCTGGCAGAAAAAACCCGCACATTAGCTGAAGGGATACAAGCTAAAGCGGTTGCTTTAAATATAGGTATGTCCATTAATGTTGTGGGCGGAATGTTTGGCCTGTTCTTTACTCAAGATGACCATATCACCAGCTTTGCTCAGGTTATGCGTTGTGATCAGGAGTTATTTAAGCAGTTTTTCCATGGTTTGCTAGATGAAGGTGTGTATCTGGCTCCTTCAGCGTTTGAAGCGGGTTTTGTGTCTGCTGCACACACTGATGCTGATATTGCTGCGACAATTGCTGCTGCTGAGCGCGTATTAAATCAACTATAGACACAAATGGGTGAGTTTTTATATACTTCGCACGGTTGCTTAGGGTAACTGATTTTATAGCGAGTTGTTTGTTGTCGAAAGCAATGCTCTGAAACAGGCACATAACCATTTCAGAAACGTAGCTAGCGAAAAAATAGTCGTTAGAAAATTCTTTCCGTGACCGTGTGAAGTATAACTCCCCCTGCTTTTATGCCTAACTATCTACCACCAGCACAAGCGCTGTACCAACATTTTTCAGCAGATAAGAATGATTTAATTCGCCATGCCTTAGCGCTGGTTGAAAGCCGTGATGACCATGAATCCAGTCGTCCACATGGTCTGGATGTTGCCTTAAATTTACTGAATCTAAATGTTGATATTGAAACAATATTAGCTGCAATATTAAGTGATTCCAGATTATCGGATTACTCAGTTGAAGCTGAGTTTGGGTCTGTGGTTGCTAGCCTGGTTAATAATGTTAAGCAATTAAATGCACTAAAGGTTTACTCGAACAATATAGCAAATCAAGCTGCTCAGGTAGAGATTTTAAGGCGTATGTTGCTGTCTACTGCAGAAGATGTTCGAGCGCTATTAATTAAACTTGCTTATCGTTTGGCACGATTAAAAAATTTGTATCAAGAAGAGCAGGAAGTAAGGCATTTTATTGCCCAGGAAACACTGGATCTGTTTGCGCCAATTGCTAATCGGTTAGGGATCGGCCAATTAAAATGGGCGCTGGAGGACTATGCTTTTCGTTATTTAGAGCCAGAGAACTACCTGTTTGTTGCTAAGCAACTAGAAAACAAGCGCATACACCGCGAACATAGTATTGATGCTTTTATTCTGCAATTACAAAAGGTTGTTGCCAGTTCTGACATGGCTGTGGAAATTAAAGGCCGACCCAAGCATATTTATAGTATCTGGCAGAAAATGCAGCGTAAAAATTTGCCGATAGAAGAGCTATATGACTTATTAGCGGTGCGAGTAATAGTACAGAAAACAGCGCAATGCTATGAGATTCTCGGTCTGGTCCATCAATACTGGACCTCTATCCCTAAAGAATTTGATGATTATATTGCCAACCCGAAAAATAATGGCTATCAATCATTACATACGGTTATTTTAGATACCGGGAATAACCGTATAGAAGTACAGATTCGCACCAGGGAAATGCATGACTTTGCCGAGTTAGGGGTTGCTGCACATTGGCGCTATAAAGAAGGTAGCAAGCAAGATATTGCGACAGAAAAAAGTATTGCTTCATTAAGGCAGTTATTAGATGAAAATGATGGCGATACCTTGCTGACAAATTTCCGTACCGAATTATTTACTGACCGAGTGTATGTGCTGACACCAAACGGGCAATTAATTGATTTGATTAAAGGGGCGACACCGCTAGATTTTGCCTATGCGATACATACGGATGTTGGACATCGTTGTCGAGGTGCAAAAGTTAATGGTGCTATTGTTTCATTAAGCTACCCGCTACAAACAGGAGAGCAGGTTGAAATTCTCACCGGGAATGATATTGCGCCAAACCCGAACTGGGCCGACCCTAACCTGGGGTATTTAAAAACCCCGCGTGCAATTCAAAAAGTAAAAGCATGGCTTAAACAACAAGGGAAAGATAAGCATCACTTGATAGGTCAGCAGCTTTTAGAAAAAGAAGTGCTACGCCTGGGCGTAAAAAATAATTACCAGGTAAAGCTATTGCAGCATTTTAATGTATCTGAAATGGATAAGTTATATATTGCTTTGGGTCGAAATGTCATTAACAGGAGACAATTAGACCACGCCTTGCATGAAGTTGAGGTTCCGGGTAAAAAAAGGCAAGCAAAAGCTAAAAAAACAGCTCAGACAAAAGGACATGTTCTGGAAATAACCGTCGCAGGGACTGATAATATCCTGACCCATTTTGCTCAATGCTGTCATCCACAGGCTGATGATGAACTTACGGGCTTTATGAGTCATACCAATGGTATCGCTATTCACAAAAAAGATTGCGAGAATATAAGCAGCCTGAGTAATGAGCAAAAAAAGCAGCTTGTTGCGGTTAGTTTTAAGGTGAATGGGGCTTAATATTTTTTTAATTTTTTGAGTAATGTAGAAGTCATTTATGAATCGATTAATAATTTATATTGCGTTATTTGTTCTGAGCGCTAACTATTGCCTGGCGCAAAGCGTGCAAAACACTGAATTTACCTTTGTTGACAATGAAACTGAAAATAGTCCGCAAAGTTATCAATACACACTTGTACAGGCAGGGGATAATTATAACTTCAAATTTGAAACTGCTCCGACTGAAACCATAGTAAAGCTAAGAGCGGGTTACCATGTGCTTCAGACTATCTATAAAGACAGCTCAATAAATAAAACTTATAGTGAACATTATATACGTGAGAGAGCAAGGTGCTATGTCTTTGATAGCAGTCTACACACTTACAGCCTGTGTTTTCTACCTAATGATTTTAGCGTAAAGAATAAAGACCGGTTTTGGGGTTTTGTCACCCAAGTGCCCAACTGGAAATGGTTAGTGACTCGATTTTTTCTACCCGTACTGCTGGTTTATGGATTGGTATTTTATATAAGTAGACGCAGGAAAGCACAGGCATGAATAAAGCCGGGGTAATCTTATTATTGCTCTTTTTGTCGGCCTGTGAGCAAGCTACCGTCCCAGTTTTTGAGAAAATGCCTCCCGAAGCGGTTATTCTTGCACTTGGTGATAGCCTGACCTATGGAACGGGGGCTGCTAAAATTAAAACATTAACTGACAGCAGACTACCACATGGCTGATAACATCACTCCGCCAAAAAAAATTACACTTATCCGGCTTTCTGCGATTGGGGATGTGTTAATGCTATTGCCCGCTGTGCGCCTGTTAAAAAAACAGTTTCCTGACACGCAGATTAACTGGCTGATAGATAGACCTATCGCCAGTATTTTAGCGGAAGTAACGGAAGTGAATGTGCTTGCTATAGATAAGCCCAAATCAATCAGGGACTATTGGCGGCTTAAGCAGCAGTGGCGGCATAAAAATACCGGCCAGTTAATCAGCTTTCAAACCAGTTTTGTCAGTAATATGGTAATGGCGCTTTTACCTGCTGATCATAAAACCGGTTTTGGCTCGCCTTATTCTCGTGAAGGGCATCATTTATTTACTAATACCGCTTATGATTTGCCTGGGAACCTGCATCAGGTTGAGATTTTCTTTGAATTAGCGAAAAAGTTTACCGGTAGCACTGACCAATTAAAAATAAGTGCAGATGACTTGCTGTTACCTATCAGCACAGTCGATAGAAACTGGGCAGCAGAAACATTAAAGCCATATAATCAATGGATAGCCATAAATCCTATGGCTTCAACACAGGAAAAAACATGGCCTGCCAAGCATTATATAGAACTTATTAATAGCTTGAATGAACTCTACCCTGATAAGCATATTGTATTAACAGGTGGGCCAAATGCCAAAGAAGTTGAATTTGTCACTAAAATTCAGCAACAAGTGACTATCCCCTGCCTTAACCTGGTGGGCAAAACAACACTGACACAATTAGCTGCAGTGCTAAAGCAGGCCGCGCTGGTTATTTCCCCCGATACAGGACCTTTACATCTTGCCAATGCAGTTGCAACGCTAGTGATAGGGCTTTATGCGGTTACCCGCCCTGAATATATAGGGCCTTATCAGCAAATACAAAACTGCATAAATATCTATGCTAAAGTTGCTCAGACATTTATGCATAAACCTGCCTCCCAATTAGCCTGGCAAAAGAAAATTCCCAGTCTGGATGCGATGCAATTAATTACTGTAGAGCAGGTGATGGCTAAGGTTAAGCAGCTTGAAACAGCAGGCTTAATGCGGGCTAAAGCCCATGCTAATGGCGGGCAATAAAGGTGGTTTTTAGCTTTACGTGCGTCCTATTTGAACTCAGAAACTGTAGAAAAAAACATGTCGAATTCAATAATAAAAAATATTTCCTGCGTGATCATTGCTAAAAATGCAGAATCAACCATAGAAAACACCCTGACTTCGTTAGCCATACTTGATGATATTGTTGTTTATAATAATGGTTCTACAGATACAACATACGATATTGCCAAAAAATTCCACAATGTAAATCTTGTACAAGGGGAATTTATAGGATTTGGTCCGACCAAAAATAAAGCGGCAAGTTTTGCAAAACATGACTGGATCCTTTCACTAGATGCTGATGAGGTATTATCCAGTGCTTTTATTGACAGCCTCAAGCGGTTGGATTTGGATGAAAATAATATCTATACAATTTTAAGAGAAAACTTTTATCGGTCTAGACAAATAAAATATTGCTGGGGAAATGATATTATTCCCAGAATATATAATAAACAAACTACATCGTTTACCAATAAAAATGTACATGAAGGCATTATTGTAGAAGGTTTACATATTAAACATATTGATGGGGTAATAAAACACTACCCTTACTCGTCGATGACAGACTTTATTATTAAATTAGATCGCTATTCCACGTTATTTGCAATTGATAAGCAGGGCAAGAAATCATCCTCTCCATTAAAAGCAATTTGCAAGGCAAATTATGATTTTTTCAAGACTTATGTTTTAAAAAGGGGCTTTTTAGATGGCTACCCAGGCTTATTGATTGCTTTTTCCCATATGGCAACAACCTTCTACAAACATATGAAGCTATATGAAATGAATAAGAATCTACAACCATGAATATATTAGTCACTAGGCATGACAAAATAGGTGATTTTATAACTATTTTACCTATGCTAAAGATTTTAAAGACTAACACTGGTCATCGAGTGATAGTCATAGTAGCTAAAATAAATTATGACCTGGCTTGTTCAATCGACTATATAGATGAGGTGATTTTATATACTCAGGATTCATGGAAGCTTAGCAAAGAAATTCGGCAACAAAATATAGATGTCAGTATTTCCTGTTTTATCGATAATCATCTGGGGTGGGTGTTATTTTTATCGGGCATAAAAACCCGAATTGCTCCGGCAACAAAATTAGCACAAGTCTATTTTAATAAAACCATCAGACAAAGACGTGCCCAGGTAAAAAAGACCGAGTGGGAATATAATATCGACTTACTCAAGGTATTATTTCCCGAGATTGATTGTCAGTTTGAAAGGCCATTGTTAGCTTTTAATAACCAGTTAGCTAGCCCGCACCAAAAAACAATCGCCTTCCACCCAGGGTTTGGCGGCAGTAGTGAAGGCAATTTAAAACTGGATGATTATTTAAAACTTGCAAAATCTATTGCTGATAAACAAGGTGTCAAGGTGGTTTTTACTTTTGGCCCGGATGATGGTGACAGTAAAACGTATATCGAAACCCATATTGATTTCCCCGCTGAGCTAATAGACTCAAAAATGTCATTAGTTGATTTTTGTAAGTTAATTGCCACTTTTGATGTGTTTGTCAGTACATCTACTGGCCCTATGCACCTTGCTGGTGCTTTAAATATAAAAACCGTATCCTTTTTTGGCAATAGCTTATTTGCCAGCTCTAAAAGATGGGCAACAATCAGCGATACGGAAAAACAGGCTAACTTTGAAGTGCCACAAAATTATACGCAAGACTTTTATCAAGTCGTCGAAAATAAACTAATGCAGCACTAATGACGCTGTGTTATTAAATGTTCTGCTCATCGGTGCAGAGGCGGTTATTCAGGCATGCGGCAAGGTAGCGGTGCTTGATTTTATCGATGGATAACCGAGCACAACAACGAGTGAGTGTCTTAAGGTAATATATTATTTTCCGACCATCACCTAAACCCCCCAAATTATTACAGACAAAAGATGCCCCCAGATATTCATACTAATACGACAAAGCAATCGAAAATACCCGCATTATTACGTTTTTTACTTATTCTAGTGCCTGTGCTGGTTATTTTATTTACCCTGCTACGCATTATTTTCTGCTTAACATTTAATGACAGCACTAGCCCCTTAAGTCACTCTGAGGTTACGCAGGCATTATGGTTAGGATTTCGGTTTGATTTACGAATTATTCTGGAAGTCATGCTACCGTTGTTTTTTCTTGGCTGGATTAAATGGCTTAGCCCGTTTAATTATCGCTGGGTCCGCTATATCTGGGTCGTTTATCTAGGCTTAGCTTTTACCCTGATTAGCCTGTTTTATAGTTTTGACTTCGGCCATTATGCCTATCTACTTAAACGACTGGACTATACCGCTATACGCTTTTTGGAAAATCCGGCTATATCAGGGCAAATGGTCTGGGAAAGTTATCCCGTTATCTGGATTGGTCTGGGTCTTCTACTGGCCACCAGCATGTTCACCTGGTGTGTCAATCGCCTATTTATCCATCTTTCTCATAGTACGACTACAAGTTATCTTTGGTGGCAAAATGGATTAATAGCTTTTGTTAGCCTACTACTGGTTGCCTTTGGTATTTACAGTAATTTTTCCCGCTACCCCTTGCGCTGGTCGCAGGCCGTTTTTAGTAAGCACCCTTTTGCTGCACAATTGACATACAACCCCGTACACTACTTCTTTGATACCTGGAAAGATAGCGGGATGACATTTGACACGGATAAAACACGGCAATACTACCCACTGATGGCGCAGTATCTGGGTGTCGATACACAAAATATTGATAGTTTAAACTATCAGCGCAATATTAGCGCAAAGGCACCGGGCAAAAATAAGCCTAATGTCGTGATTGTGATACTGGAGTCATTTGCCAGTTATAAATCATCCCTCTCAGGTAATCCATTAAATCCGTCACCCAATATCGCCAGGCTGGCTAATGAGGGCTATTACTTCAACAATTTTTTTACTCCATCTACCGGGACTGCACGCTCAATTTTTACGACACTGACCAGTATGCCTGATGTGGATTTACACAGCACCTCCAGCCGCAACCCTTTAATTGTTAATCAACATAGCATTGCCAATGACTTTAGTGATTACCAGAAATTTTATTTTCTAGGCGGCTCTGCTTCCTGGAGAAATATCCGTGGCATGCTAAACAATAGTATTGATGGCTTACAGCTTTATGAGGAAGGTTCCTATCAGTCACCTGTGACTGATGTGTGGGGTATTTCGGATATAGATCTATTTCGGGAAGCGAATGCAGTACTCGCTAGGCAAAGAGAGCCTTTTTTTGCGATTATTCAGACATCTGGATATCATCGCCCCTATACTATTCCGGAAGAAACCTATGGCTTTGAACTACAAAATCCGTCGGAGCATGAATTAAAGCGTTATGGCTTTATTTCTGTCGAGGAATATAACTCATTTCGCTTTATGGATCATGCACTAGGTCATTTTATAGGACTTGCAAAGCAGGCTGGGTATATAGAAAATACTATATTTGCTTTCTGGGGTGACCATGGCATTTCCGGGGCTTCTGGTGAGCACACTGCCAAAGCGGAAAGTAAAAGTACGCTTGATCTTGGTTCATTAAGAGTTCCCTTTGTTATCTGGGCTCCTGACCTGATCAGCAAACCAGAGGTATTTAACAAAGTTGCATCTGAAGTTGATGTGCTGGCAACCTTAGCCGCTATATCTGGACAGGACTATACTGCCAGTGCTATAGGGCGTGATTTACTGGCCCCTGAATATGACCAGCAACGTTATGCATTCACCTTAGAATATGGACAGCCTGCTAAAATTGGCTTGGTGGGTAAGGATTTTTACTTGCGTATGCACACTGATGCTCAGCAGGCCATGTTATATCGTATCAATAGTGATAGCCCGATGGAAAACCTGGCAGACCAATACCCTGAAATTACTACAAAAATGAAAGATCTGACAATGGGAATATACAAGACAACTCAATATATGGCTTATCATAACAAACGCAGGAATAACTAATGCCTGAGATTTTTTACTGCTGGCCTTTAATACAAAACAATAAGCCCAAATTACCTGCAGTGCTTAATTTATGAATATCCTTATTTTCTCTCCCGCCTGGGTCGGCGATATGGTCATGGCGCAAACTTTATTCAAGGTGTTGCACCAGCAATACCCTAATGTCACGATTGATGTAATTGCACCACCCTGGCCCTATGATTTATTGCAACGCATGCCTGAGGTTAGCAATCATTACAAAATCAATGTACAACGGGGGAAATTTAGTTGGCAAGCACGCCGTGACATTGCCAGGCAACTGCAAGACAAACACTACGACTGGGCGATTACCATGCCGATTACCTGGAAATCTGCCTTAAATGGTTACTGGAGTGATGCACCAAGGCGAACGGGATTTCTAGGTGAAATGCGCTATGGGTTATTAAATGATAGACGAAAGCTGGATGTCAGGCAGCTCCCCTATATGGTGCAGCGCTATGTTTCTTTGGGTTTGGAGCCTGACGCTAAAATACCTGAATTACAGAACATTCCTCAGCCTGAGCTAAAGGTTGATAAGAAAAATGCACAAAGCTGGTTACAAAAACTTAATTTCCAGCAAGGTCAGTCTATTGTAGCGCTTATGCCAGGGGCCGAGTTTGGCCCTGCTAAACGCTGGCCGGCAGAAAATTACGCACTGATTGCAAAAGATTTAGTCCAGTCAGGAAGCCAGGTGCTGTTATTAGGCTCTCCCAAAGACTTTGATACGGCATCGGAAATAGAGCAAAAAAGTGGCGTTCAGTTAATTAATCTATGCGGAAAAACCAGCTTGTTAGATGCTGTGGATATACTTTCCTGTGCCGACCTGGCGATAAGCAATGACTCGGGCTTAATGCATATTGCCGCAGCGGTTAAAATTCCACAAATCGCCATTTATCGTAGTTCCACGCCCGAATTCACACCACCACTTAATGATAGGGCGGTTATTTTACAAGCTGAATTTAATAATCTATCGGTGGATAGAATTAAACTAAAATCACTGGATGGCATTGAAGGCTTTACTGATGTTTCTGCTGACAGTGTTAAATTGAAGATAAAATCAATTTTGTAATTCTTTTGAGCATAGCTGTCTTTCACGCCTCCCCTGATCTGGTTATGCTGGTAGAAAAGTTGATGATGAGAATAGACTAAAATGAATGCCGATAGCCTTAATATAATGACCAAAGAGAATAATACCCTGGCAATTGCCCCGCAGCGTATTCTGGTAATCGCCATGCGTTACTTAGGCGACCTGATGCTCAGCACGCCATTACTGCACACATTACGAATGGCTTATCCAGATGCCACCATAGATGTATTGACCTATCGTAATAATGCAGGTCTCCTGGAAGGGAATCGTGATGTCGATAATGTGATTGAAACCATACAACACCAGTCATGGGCAGAGTTTGGGTATTTACTTAAGCGTATTTTCCAGCACTATGATCTGGCCATTACTTTGGAAATTAATAATCGGCGCTATTTTTATGCTCGTCTGGCGGCAAAGAATGTCATTGGTTTTGTGCCTCAAAAGCATAATAAAGGGCATTGGAAAAAACACCTGTTAACTGCATCAGTCGAATTCGACAATGACTATACCCATACTATTCTGGAAATAGCCAAACTTGGTGATTTACTAGGTATCCCCGCTCAATTACAACAAGTTGCACCCTATACCGATCATAAAATTGATGTACCTGATTTAACAGATAACCCTTATGTTGTACTGCATACCCACCCGCAGTGGCGTTATAAACGCTGGCCAGTTACTAACTGGATTTTAATCGCTGAATTTCTCATTGCCAAAGGCTACATTGTTATTCTCTCTGGTGGCCCGGATAGAAAAGAACAGGCCTATATAGAGGAAATTTTCCAGCCCGTACAAATAAAAAGCAAAAGAATAGTCAATCTGGCTGGTCAGTTGTCACTTGCACAGCTGGCTAAATTATTAGCCTCGGCAAAATTATTTATTGGCCCTGATACAGGTATAACACACTTAGCTGCCGCAACGGGTAGCCCTATGATCGCTTTATTTGGTCCCACTAATCCTGTGAAATGGGCTCCCTGGCCACTAGCCTATACAGAAAGAAAAAACCCATTCCAGAAAAAGGGTGACCAGACGATTAATAATGTTACTTTGTTGCAATGGCCAGAAGACTGTGTCCCCTGTCAAAATGAGGGCTGCGATTTAAACAGGGAAAGTGATAGTCGTTGTTTGCTTGATTTGCCTGTTAGTCATGTCGTATTGCATATTAAAAAGTTACTCAATTTGAAATAACCGCTAAAATAGGTTTCAGATTAATACGAAACCTTCTTAAAGTCATTGCATGGGCCGATTGGGTATGATTTTGTTGGTTTATGAAACCAAGATATTCGACTTTTTCAGGGCTGACTACTTAAATAGTTTTAACCTAACTTTCCCGTAGAACGTACAGCCTTATACTATGCTAAAAAAATTGTTGATTATCCTGCTGTTAATTTTTATTTGTGCTT
>Ga0164313_10004799_pt1 | contig 11974 bp, 6 predicted proteins | sample GuaBasSedimGuay4_FD_113735 | JGI IMG/M metagenome (GOLD analysis project Ga0164313, IMG submission 113735) | Subseafloor sediment microbial communities from Guaymas Basin, Gulf of California, Mexico - Guay4, Core 4569-4, 0-3 cm | ecosystem: Environmental > Aquatic > Marine > Hydrothermal vents >... | reverse complement strand
TATGATTTAGCCGACATGGCTATTGAAAAGGAAAACTATCTTGCTGAAAATGGCGCAGGATTTTATAAAAGCATTAGCAAATTGGAACCCATTATTCAGCAAAAATTAAATGATCCAAATGCCAGGATTCCCCTTCAAGAAGAAGCTGATATCCTATACGTACCATTATCAGGGGCTCATACCATAGTACCTGCTGCCATTATACTTAATGCTGCCGGCGCTTCCTGGACTATGAGCATGTTTGAAGCCTCGAATTATGGCTTATTCATGGGCGATATAGCAAGAGCCAAGAAAATAGTCAATAGAATTCTCAAAGAGGCCAGAGAGCTAAATGTAAAAGAAATTGTGGTTACTGAATGTGGTCATGCTTATAGTGTACTTAAATGGGAAGCTCCTAAGTGGTTTGGTAAAGACTATGATTTTAAGGTACGCAGCATCCTGGAAGTTTATGATCAATACCTGAAAGAAGGGCTGATTACCGTAAAACAAAAGTCGGATGAGATTGTAACTTACCATGATCCATGTAATATGGGCCGTAAAGGCGGTATTATGGAGGAACCAAGAAATGTTATTAAAGCATCAACAGATAAGTTCGTTGACTTAACACCTAACAGAGTGGAAAACTATTGCTGTGGTGCAGGAGCCGGCATGGTAGCCAATGATGATTGGGAAGAACAAAGAATTCTCTATGGTAAAGTGAAAGCAGAGCAAATCAGGGATACCAAGGCTACCAAAGTTATTACTGCCTGCGATAACTGTATGCATCAAATAAAAGATCTCAACGAACATTATAACTTAAACATTACTACCAGCAATGTTTCCGAACATCTGGCAGAAGCAATAATCTAAAGCTTTTTTTATAATGTTGTTTACCTGAATTATGGCCGACTTACATTGTCGGCCATTTTTTATTTGTACTCACTTAAATATATTATCTGCCACTTATCCAAAACTACGTTCTGGCTAGTTATTTATTATTAGTTTAGGGATTACCTAAAATTAACTAAGATCATAATGAGAACAAGATTCCTCCTTTCAGCAATTCTTTGTATTGCCATTAGTACAACTGGTTTTTCTCAGAAAAAGAAGAAAAAATCAGCGTCCAGTGCTAACCAAATCACCTATAATGACAGCCTTTATAATGCTATGTCGTGGCGTAATATAGGTCCGTTTCGTGGTGGAAGGTCTCTTACTAGTACCGGCGTTGTCGGTCATCCTCTAACGTATTATTTTGGTTCTGCTGGCGGTGGTGTCTGGAAAACCGATGATGCGGGTATTTCCTGGCGGAATATATCCGATAAATTCTTCAATGCTACTTCTATAGGGGCTATCAGCGTTTCAGAATCAGATCCTAATGTTATTTATGTAGGTACCGGCGAAGCTTGTGTACGAGGCGTAATGACTTCGCATGGCGATGGTGTGTATAAATCTACTGATGCCGGCAAAACATGGACGCATATTGGCCTGGAAAAGACAATGCATATCTCTGAGGTTAGAATTCATCCTGCAAATCCGGATATAGTATATGTAGCCGCGCAAGGAAGTGCCTATGGTCCCACACCTGATCGTGGAGTTTATAAATCTATTAATGGCGGCGAAACCTGGGACAAGGTTCATTTTGTTGATAATACCAGCAGTGTGAGTAACCTTTCTATGGATATGAATAATCCACGGATACTTTATGCTGCTTACTGGGATACCCAAAGAACCCCTTGGTTTATTCGTAGTGGTGGAGCCGGCAGTGGCATTTATAAAACTACTGATGCCGGCAAAACCTGGAAAAAACTAGGTAAGGGGTTGCCGGAAACAGATATGGGGAAAATAGGTGTTTCTGTATCAAGAGCTAATTCAGAACGTGTTTATGCCATAATAGAAGCTGAAAAAGGTGGACTTTATCGCTCAGATGATGCCGGAGAGTCATGGAAATTAATGAATAGTGAGAGGGTGATCCAAACTCGTTCATGGTATTATATGCACGTATTTGCCGACACTAAAAATGAAGATCTGGTTTATGTGCTAAATGCGCCCTTTATGAAATCAATTGATGGTGGCAAAACATTCAACCAGGTTCAAGTACCCCATGGCGATAACCATGACCTGTGGATTAACCCTGACAACCCAGAGGTTATGATCAATTCTAATGATGGTGGTGCCAACATAAGCTTAAATGCCGGTAAAAGCTGGTCGAGCCAGCGGAACCAGCCAACAGCTCAGTTTTATAGAGTAAATGCAGATAACCGTTACCCATACTGGTTGTATGCCGGCCAACAAGATAATTCCACTTTAGCAACACCAAGTATGGCTAATGGCAGTGGTATTGGCTGGCAGGATTGGATTGCCGGTATTGGTGGTAATGAAGCCGCACATGTTGCTTTTAATCCTGACGATCCTACTTATATCTATTCCTCGGCAATTACCGGTATGATTGACGAACATAACTTAAAAACCAGAAAGCAAAAATCTATTAAGCCATATCCTATATGGGATCTGGGAGAGCCTTCGGATGAAATGAAGTACCGGTACAACTGGAACCCTCCGGTAATGGTATCACAACATGACCCCGAGGTGATTTACTATGCGAGTAATGTTCTCCACAGGTCAACGAACAGAGCACAAAAATGGGATGACATCTCCCCTGACCTAACTAAAAATGATACTACCCACCTGGGATTGATGGGTGGCCCTATCACCAATGAAGCAGCCGGTGGTGAAATATATCACACTATCATGACTATTGCTGAATCACCACATGATGCCAGCATTATCTGGACAGGTGCTGATGATGGCTCAGTTCATCTAACTTCCGATGGCGGACAGAACTGGCAAAATGTTTCTCCGGGTCCGGAAGGAATTATCAATTCTATTGATGTATCACCACACGATGCTAATACAGTCTATATATCGCTCATGCGATATAAATTCAATGATTTTAAGTCATATATCTATAAGTCAACGAATAGCGGGCAGTCATGGACAAACCTTTCCAATGGAATTCCTGAAGGTGCATATGCCAGAGTTGTACGTGAGGATCCTAACAAGAAAGGCCTATTGTATGCCGGAACAGAGCGCGGTGTTTATATAAGCTTTGATGCCGCTGCCAGTTGGAAACCTCTTAAGTTGAATCTCCCTATGGTACCTATAACAGATTTAAAGGTTCATCATGACGACCTTTTAGCAGCTACACATGGCAGGGCTTTCTGGATTCTCGATGACCTTACCCCTCTGCAGCAATTATCTACCCAGGTAGCAGGCAGTAATGTCTACCTTTATAAGCCAAGAGATGTGATTAATGCTCAGAGTTTTGGTACTTCCAAAAACCCTACAATAGGCACTAATCCTAATCCGGGTGCTGGAATCAAGTATTATCTCAAGGATATTCCTAAAAAGGATACGATCGAACTCGTTGTTAATATTAAGGATGGAGAAGGCAACTTATTAAGAACTTATTCATCGTCAGCCAAGAAAAAGAATCATCAGGCTAGCAAAATGAGTGGCATGAATGTTCTTTTCTGGGACCTGAATGTTGAGCCTATCAAAGTATCGCAAGGCATTATGCCTGCCGGCCCAGGTGCCGAATACCCGGGATATACAGTTGGCCCGGGAACATATACAGTAGAGCTGTCATATGGCGAGAACAAATTAAGCCAGTCGGTGACAGTAAAAGTAGACCCTCGTGACGTTGTATCTACTAAGGATTTAGAGGCAAAAGATGCTATGGTTAAGTTACTCTATGAAGAGATAGATGCAATTTATCGTGGTCTCGATAACCTGCAAGAAGTTAGAGAACAGATTAATCAGATGACTAAAAGAATGCCTGACGACATTGAAATTAATGAAATGGGTGACGATATAAAGGAAAACATCAACTCAGTTGAAAGTGAGCTAATATCTCCTAAGCAGAAGACCTTTCAAGACATCATTAATTATAGGAATATGCTTGACTACCAGCTTAATAATCTGATGCAGACTATCAATGGCAATACGCCGCCAATTACTGAAGGAGAAAAAACCTTATCAAAAGAGCTAATGGATAAATGGAAAGGTGTTGAAATCAAGCTTAATGGTATCCTTAATGAGGACATTAGCAACTTTAACCAGTTATTAAAGGATAAAGACGTGCAGTACATAGCACCTTCTGAAAAAGAGGATAAGGAAAAAGAGAAATCGAGTTCGTAAAAAGTAAAATGTTTTTAATGGTCGTAGCATATGCTACGACCATTAAAGCATTAAACAGCCCAATGTGCTTTTAGATGATCAACGGAATCGCCGGATAAATCGACGTAACCGCACATCACATCGGCTGTCATGCAGGAATGAACCGGCAAGACGCCAATAACATCACCTATTTTTATCTTGTGGAAGGCTTCTGCGGTGAGCTTTACTACTCCATGTTCCTGAGAGATTGACCGCACATAACAACCAGGAATAGACCTTGACCAGCCATGTTCAGAGAAAGTTACAATCTTGCCAAAGATGCTGGTTTTAGTTTCATTATCTAAAAGTGATTCTTTTGATAAATGCACTCCTCCTCCATATATTATAATTTCGTTCCGCTCAGCATTCTTGCTTACAACCGGGCAAGCCAAAGCTATTGCGATATCCTCTTCCTTGCATGAACCAATTTGAGCCTGGGTAAGATCGTAAAAGACAAAGTTACCGGCATGGATAGATTTCACTTCTGCAAAATCATTAATAATCGAGCAGGACGGAGTATCGCCTATAGAAATTGTCGGCTTCGCATAGGCATGTGTATGCTTCAGGTCTTTCATGATATTCAGAGATTCCCTGTAGATACTCTCTACTTCTACTCTTGAAGCGGCGTTATAGGTATGACCAAAGTGACTATAAAATCCCTTAAAATGATGCTGTGTAGATGAAAGTGAATCAATCATCTCACTAATCAGCTTCCCGTTGGCAGGGTTGAGCCCGGATCTCTTACTACCGGTATCAATTTCAATGAGTATATTCACATAGACGTCAACTTCCTGCAATAAAACTTTTATTTGCTCTTTGTCTGTTACCAGAAGAGTTAAATCTACTATGGTAGCAAGATTGGCTATCTTATGTATTTCCAGAATATTTACCGGAAATGCGATAGTAATGTGCTTCCAACTATCCTCAGCAAAGTATTCTGCCATGGAAACTGAAGAAACTGTAATCGTTTCTATAGTTTCCTCTCGAAACCATCGCCCTATTTCCTTTGATTGGTGAGTTTTAAAATGAGGTGTTAATACCAATCCATTATCGCTAGCTTTTTTTGCCATTAATTTAATATTTCTTCTGGCAATATTCTTGTTAACGATTAATGTCGGCTTATCAATTTTTATCATCTGAATCTTCTGTTGATGATTTATGTTTATTCTTCTTTTTTGGTGAGAGTTTAAATATTAGGTAGCCAAAGCCAACCACAAAATGGCCAACAACTACAACTAATAAGACTGTTGTCCAAAAACTCATAAATTCTTACTTATTAAGCTGATAAACAATCTTACCATTTACAATTGTCATTATGACTTCTGTTGAGAGTATTTCTGATTCCTCAATGGTCATTAAATCTTGAGAAAACACAGTAAAGTCTGCTGCCTTGCCAACCTCAATCGATCCTTTAAAGTCTTCTTCAAATTCGCCATAGGCAGCATCCAGGGTATACGATCTTAGCGCCTGTGCTCTGGTCATTTTTTCAGCAGGCTCATAGCCACCTTCCGGCTCGCCCTTAAGTGTCTTTCTGGAAACAGATGCATAATAGCTCGCAATAGGATTAATCGGTTCTACGGGAACATCGGTTCCATTAATCACCTTCGCTCCTGACTTTAATAATGTTTGCCACATATACGCGCCTTCAACAATACGCTTCTCTCCCAGCCGGTCAATAGCCCATGGCCTGTCCGAACTCATATGAATGGCTTGCATTGCCGGGATTACCCCCATTTCTGCAAAACGTGGAATATCATCCGGGTGTAAATGTTGTGCATGTTCTATCCTAAATCTATGATTTTTAATTTCGGGAAATTCCTTGAAAGCCAATTCATAGCGATCTAAAACCTCCTGGTTGGCACGGTCGCCTATGGCATGGGCGCAAACCTGAAACCCTTTTTGCAGCCCGGCTTTTGATACTTCCAATACATAATCCATTGGCAATGTCTCCATACCAAATTCTCCTGCCATATCTGTGTACTCTTCCAATAGCCATGCACCTCTATTCCCTAAAGCACCATCGCAATTCAATTTTATCGAGCGCACAGTAAGAAAATGATCGGCTGTATCTATCATCGGCCCCTTCTCTAGCCAGGCTTTAGTAAGCTCTCTATCCGGTCCTGAGACCATAACGTGCAGTCTTACGCCTAATTTACCCTGATCTTTGAAACTTTGATACAGGTCTATTGTGCCCTGTCCTACTCCAGCATCATGAAAACTGGTGATACCATTCCTGTGCGAAGCTTTTATAGCCAGTTCAAGTGCAGTAATATTACGAGCTAAATCATTTGCGGGAATATATTTATAAATAACGCCCTGGGCACGCTCACTAAAAATCCCCGTTGGATTACCATTTTCGTCTCTGATGATTTCTCCACCTTCCATTTCCTGCGACATGCTTTCAATAGACATCTGGTTGACACCGGCAATTTCCATTGCCCTGGCGTTAGCAAATCCGGCATGACCACTGGCATGTCTTAAATATACCGGGTTATCAGGTGATACTGCACTTAGTTTATCATGTGTTTGAAACCCTTTTACCATTTCATCTGGTTCTTCATCCCATTTACTTTGGTGCCAACCCCTACCTAATATCCACTCACCCGGTTCTGCTTTAGCCACAGCTTCCTTCACCATCTCTACCATTTCATCATAATTCTTTATTCCCATAAGGTCTAGTTCCAATTCATTCATCCCTAATCCCATGAAATGGCCATGTGATTCTATAAAGCCCGGAGTCATAGTCATACCCTCAAGATCAATTTGTGTAGTGCCTTCACCAATATAGCTCTGCAGCTCGTCTTTCGAACCGGCAAAGAGTATTGTGCCGCCTAGTGTAGCCACAGCTTCTACTTGCTCATTCTCAGCAACAGTATAAATGTTGCCGTTATAGTATACGCTTTCAGCTATCTGCTTTTCATCATTTATGCCGCAGGCAAATAATAGAAAAGCGGTAAAAGTTATTAATGCTATAGATATGATTCTCATGATCTTCTATTGATTTAGATTATTTGATTTATACTTGATTCTTAGTTTAATAACAAGACATTATCTTTATCCAAATTTAACAGTAATTACACAACTATGCGAAAAGCTATTGGTACAATTATATTAGTGGCGAGTATGGCTTTTGCCAAACCTCTTTACGCTCAGGAATTGGGTGTCTCATTTTCTTTTTTCTTACCAAAAAATGGTTACTTCTCGGCACCTATAAGTCCTTTTTCTATAAGAGGCCTTGGCTTTAATCTTACCAACTATCTGGCCATAGAAACAGGTGGTTCATTATATAGAATGTCTGGAATGAGTGCTACCAATGTGCCTTTTTCTAATAATGAGCCTATAGTAGGGCCATTTTTTAACCTAATGGTGCCATTGGAGTTGATTTTACAGTTCGGCAATAATGATTTTGAGTTCAGAATTAAAGGAGGCGGCTTTGTCTTTTACAATTTTGGTACCAAATTAAATAATGGGAACTTAGATCGTGCTCTAGTTGAATATCTTAATTGGTCAGTGGCAAATAATCATTTTGAATTTGACAACAAGATAGGCTATGGCTACGAGTTTGGTGTCGAGTATATTCAATATTTCAATCGTCGGTTTGGTGTATCTCTCGGCGCCAACTACTATATAGGTGGTGCTGACCTTAATTTGCGAGGATCTATTACCGGTGGTAATAATCAAACCGGTATAGTAAATGTAGCTGCTGATTTTCCTGATTCGAAACTTGATTATACAGGGCTGGAACTCTCAGTTGGAATTATTTTTAGTGGCAGATAATAGCATTTTTAATATAATATGAATGATTTATGGTGGAAAAATCAACTTATTCTTAATTTCATCGTATTAGAATTGCAGCTACCATACATTATAGATAAATTTAGATTTTGTCTATCAATTAGTTTATGAAGAAATTAAGTCCCGCGATATTTTTTTTAATCGCCATTATAGGGTGTAACACTCCAGAGCGGAAACAAGATAAAACCCTTGATGATATTGCCAATCAATATGTAAAGCTTTCATTAAAACTTGGCCAGTATGATACAGATATTATCGATGCATACTATGGACCGGAAGCATGGAAACCAGAGGCTAAGGAAGGCGAAGACCTCCCCTATGAAGAGCTTAAATGGCAGACTACTGATTTGATACATAAACTTGCCACCATTGATGATATGGGGTTTGGTGAAGTTGAACTCTTGCGATATCAATTCCTTAATAAACAGTTGCAGGCAATGCGTACCAAGTTGGATATGTTATCTGGCAAGCAATACCCATTTGATGTTGAATCTCTGAGGTTATATGATGTTGTTGCTCCTCGTACTGAGATGTATGTGTATGACTCATTACTTGAGAAGTTAAGTGAAAAGGTACCAGGTGAAGGTGATCTATCAACAAGGTATGAGGCCTATAGTGAAGCATTTATCATTCCTCCTGACAAGCTGGACGAAGTCTTTCAGGCCGCACTAAACGAATCTCGCAAAAAAGTTAAGGAGCACCTGGACCTACCAGAGAACGAGAGCTTTGAAATAGAGTATGTTAAAGATAAACCCTGGTCAGCATACAATTGGTTTAAGGGAAATGCACAAAGCCTTATTCAGCTAAATACTGATCATCCCATATATATAGACCGTGCAATAGATTTGGCCTGTCATGAAGGGTATCCCGGGCATCATGTTTATAACGTGATGTTAGAAAAAAACCTTGTTAAGGGTAAGAACTGGAATGAGTTTCAGGTATATCCTTTATTCAGCCCACAATCATTCATTGCTGAAGGTAGTGCCATTTATGGAGTAGAAATGGCCTTCAATTTTGAAGAAAGAATTGAGTTTGAAAAAAACATTCTTTTCCCGTTGGCAGGCCTGGACCCATCTAAAGTTGAAGAGTATTATGAGATTCAAAAGCTAAGAAAAGGTCTTCTGGCTTCTGGCATCGATATAGCCAGAGCGTATTTAAGCCATGAAATTGATAGGGATACTGCAGCAAAGTACATTATGAAATATCTTCAATTTTCTACAGCAAGAGCAGAGCAAAGGTTAAATTATTATGACAGGTACCGAAGCTATGTTATTAACTATACGCTAGGAGAGGAATTTGTTAGACGCCACATTGAAGATGAGTTGGATAGTGCACATAGTAAATGGGAGATTTTTAACAAGATTTTAAGCACCCCAAGAACAGCTTCCACCTTATAACCGGGTTCAGGTTTATAAATTATCAATAGTAATAGTAAAGGTTGTACCTCTTTCATATTCAGAGACGACAGTAATAGTACCATCAAGTTTAGCAACACTTTCCTGGGCAATGTAAAGTCCTAAGCCCGATCCACTACTTGTATCTGTTCCTCTATAAAACATTTCGAAAATCTTTTTTAACCTATCAGGCTTTATGCCAATACCATTGTCTTCTACGGTAATTATCGCCCTTGTATTAGTAGTAATAATTTTCACTTTTATATAAGAGTCATTTATATAACTCTTATAATACCTGAAGGCGTTTGAAAGGATATTGTTGAGAACTACCAGAAGCCGTGTTTTGTCACTATGAATCATAGACCTTCCTGCTGACTCAATTGAAATTTCTATATGATCATCTGTATTCATGTAGGCCAGTCCCTCCAGAACTTCCTCAATTAACTCCCTTAAATCAATTTCCTCAACTTCAACTTTTAGTCTTACATTACGGGAATAACTAATTATCTCTTTTATGAAATTATCAAGCTTATTAACGCTGGTCTCAATTTTCCCTAAATACGAAGGCAGAACTGCCTGATCCTTTTCCATCTTTGAAATATTGATCAATCCCAATATTGAAGATAATGGAGCACGCAAATCATGTGATACACTGTAAACAAAGCTATCCAGCTCTTCATTAAGTTTAGATAGTTCTTTATTCTTCTCTTCTACAACCCTGATTCTAATCCAATATATAATGAATGCCGTAATCAAAACAAACCCTCCCAGAACTAAGAAAAATAATCTCGACTGATAAAAAAACGGATCGATTCTTATACCTATCTGTGCCGGAACCTCATTCCATACACCATCATTATTCGAGGCCATTACTTCAAATGTAAACTGTCCGTCAGGGAGGTTCATATATGTAACCTGATATTGATTCCCTACCTCATTCCACTCTTGCTCAAATCCTTTAAGACGATACTTAAAATTAATTTTGGCTGGAGAATAAAAACTAAGAGCAGTATAATCAATACTCAATTTCTGCGATCCGGCTTTAAGTATAATATTATCGGATTCAGTTGAAATCGCCTCACCATCAACCTGTATAGCCTTAATATAAACTGGCGGCACTTTTTTATTTAAGTATATATCTCCTGGATCAAGAACAGAAATACCTTTAGATGTTGGTATCCAAATTTCCCCTGACTCCATTGTAAATACTTTTGAAGTACCTGTACATTCTCGGGATAACATACCGTCCTTTTCGTCATATAATCTCGCATCAATGTGAGCCACCTGTCCGGCAATAAAATCGTCAATATTTCTTTTTTCTATCCTAACAACACCTAAATTGGAGGTCAGCCATACATAACCGAAATCATCAATCTCAATATCAAATATTGTCTCAACTTGTAAGCCATCGTTCTTATCAATTTTATAGAAGGTGTTATTTTGATACTTGAACAGGCCTACATCTGTAGCAAGCCATAACCCATCATTATCAACAACTTCGATATTAAATATTATTGGTGATGATTTGTCTTCTCCTATACTTACGATTCTCACATTATCACCTGATATTATATTAAGACCACCATGATAAGTACCCGCAATTATCTTCCCATTTGGTAACTGATCGATACAAAAAACATAATTGTCGCTCAAACCGTTGTCTGTAGAAAATATTTTCTTAGATCCGTCAGGACTAATTTTTACAATACCACCATCTTTAGAGCCAATCCAGATATTACCCGATTTATCCTCAAACAAGCACCTTGGGCTATTCGAAGGCATACCCTCGTTTGTTGTGAGTAATTCTTCACCATCCTCATTAATTTTTAAAACTCCTCTATAGGTGGCCAGCCATATATTACCTTGCCTGTCCTGAAGTATGTTTTTAATGCTTACATAACTAAGATTTGTTTTGATTGACATTTTTGATAATGCATCGAATCGCATAATATCTACGTCTCCATTATCACTGCCAATGGCCATTGCCCCTCCTTGTAGTTGGGCAACAGTATTTATAAACGGGCTTGATAAGCCATTCTCAGTTGAAATATTAATAAAGTTAGATTTTCTTAAAACAACTAATCCTCCTCTCTTGGTAGCCAGCCAAATATTACCTTCTGAATCAAACAGCAGAGAAGAAATCTGTCGTGAAGGTAGCCCGTTAGCTTCGGTAAAGTATTCTGCTATTCCAGAGCTGGTAATTCTGATGAGCCCTGTTTCTGTTGCTACCCATAAGTTTCCAAAGCTGTCAAAGTCAATATCGTTAACAAAATAGCCCTCAGTACCTTTAACCATCTGCCAGGCTTCATTTACATACTTCAAAACACCATTACTGCTTCCAATACATATTACACCATTATGCTGCTTGATAGTGTTAATTTCCAGTCCGCTTACTACCAATTGGGTGAACTGGTCATTCTTGTGAATTATTATTCCGTCATTTGAAGTTGCATACCAAATTTCGCCAGCAGCAGACTCAAGAACTGAAGAAATAGTTGCACTGCTAAGGAGTTCTTCTTCAATAAAATTAAGATGCTCATTGTTCGGGTCTAGTGTATATAAGCCACTATTCTTAGTCCCTACCCAAATAT